>Ga0208279_1000367_pt1 | contig 38428 bp, 25 predicted proteins | sample AntAceMetag02UKM_FD_184766 | JGI IMG/M metagenome (GOLD analysis project Ga0208279, IMG submission 184766) | Saline lake microbial communities from Ace Lake, Antarctica - Antarctic Ace Lake Metagenome 02UKM (SPAdes) (version 2) | ecosystem: Environmental > Aquatic > Non-marine Saline and... | reverse complement strand
CGGCGTCCCCATCGTAGAGGACCTTCGTGCCGTTGATCTTGACGTACAGTTGCCCGGTGTTGCCCGCGGCGCCATGGAAGTGGAGCGACAGGCTCTTGACGCCACTGGTGGTCCAGTTCTGGGCCAGAGCCAGTTCGGCTTCGGACATCGAGGCCCCTGTGTTGTCGAAGAACAGCGGCATGGACTGGGCGCCACTCTTGACGATGGTCTGCTCGGCAAACGGTGCTTCGAGGTTACCGACCGTTGAACCGTTTCCGGGCATTTCGTAGCCATCGATCCAGGTCAGGAAGATGGCTTCGCCGGCGTCGATGTCATCGGTATAGCTCTCGAAATCATCGACCACCAGATAGGCTTGGGTGGCAAAGCTCCAGACGGCGCCCGGCCACGTCGTGATGGCGTCGGCGTCGTTGACCTCGTTGACCTGCCAGTAGTAGGTCATTTCCAGATCCAATGTCCCCGGATCGTAGCTAGTGCCATCGACCGTATCGACCAAGGTCAGGGCATTGGGATCGGCGCCGAGGTTTATTTCGTGCGAGACCGCCTCGCGGCCGGCACGCCAATCGAGCATCGTCTCCACACTCACATCGGCCGCGCCGTCATCCGGCTGGGGCTCGCGAGCAGAGGCCGGGATCTGCATGAAGCGAACTTCACTGAGGCCAAACTGAGGCACAGGCATCATGCCCCAACCGCTGTTGACGGTCAGACGGACGTACTGGGCCGCAACGCCGCCGAACGCGACTGTTGTGTTGGCGGTATAATCGGGCTTGGTGGTCGCCTGGGCAAACTCCACATCACCCAGAACCATCCAATCCGTCCCGTCCTCCGAATACTCAACGGTGACGTCCTTGAGACCAAAGCCCAAAACGATTTCAAACTGGACGTTGTAGTTCCAGACCAGCATCTCGTGCAGCTTGTAGACCCGGTCGAATTCATATACGACGGAGATCGGATCGACGCCATCGGGAAGGCCTACCCACATGTCGGCAGCCTCGGTCGAGTGCTGATCCAGTGCATCGAGACCGGAGCCATCGACCGTCTTCTCGACCCCCACGCCATCAGCGGAAATCGCGTTACTGCTGGCCAGCACGCCCTCGATCGGGTAGGCCAGCGGCTCGACGGTGAAGCTCCAGACTTCGCCCTTGAAGATCGTATTGTCGGGAGCGCCGTTGACTTCATCGATGCGCCAGTAGTAGGTCTGGCCGAACTCCAGCACGCCATCAGGATCGTAGCTGGCGGCTGCCTGGCCCTGGCTGGCGAGCGTATCGGCGCCGTCGTTGACATCATCAAACGTCGTACCGAAATACACATCGTGCTTAACGGCGAACTCGCCGGCTTCCCAACTGAGAGCCACATCACGTGGAATGTCGATCGCCTCGTCGACCGGGCTCGGACTGCCAGCCAGCGACTGGTCGGCCAGACCCCACATGATCTTGGCGACCTCGGCCTCCGTCAGCGCCCGATGGTAAACCTGGACATCGTCGATCATGCCCTCGAACCACTGATCGTTGTTCCAACTGCCAATCAACGTGTCTTGAGTTGTACCCAAGAACGGCGTCGATGCGCCGTCTAACAGCAATGCGCCATCGACGTATATTCTCTTCTGTTGGGCATCTATGTCATAGACGAAACCGATGTGATACCAGGTGTTGAGTTCGAGAATGCCGCCGCCTGTTATCAGATCATTGCTGTAAAATCCCATATTGATGCCACCGGTTGCGGTCTGGCCGAATCGCAAATGGAGGCCTTGGTTAGTTGAACCTGGCCCCTGAGAGAATGCGATATGCTGAGAAGTATTTTGGCCGAGATTGACCCACATGGCAATTGTGAAGCTGCGTTCATCCAGGGGGATATGCGGAGCTGTCACCCTTGAATTCGTTCCAGAGAAATCCAGGGCGCCGCCAAGCTGACCCGCTACCCACGAAGGGTCACCACTTATGACACCATCGTTGCCGTTGCCACTGCCATCGACGGCGACGGTCCCGGCGCCTTCATCAAACGACCACCAACCAACAAGGTCCGGGTCCAGACCGGCCAGGGCCGAGAACGCCGGTCCCAGCACGAGGACACACAGAAGTACAAGAATTGATTTCTTAAACATGACAATCCTCCTTCAACACAATGAGATATTTATCGCTCCGGTTCGCAAACCAGGAGCCCCTGTTTGTCCACAACGCATCTGAAGGTTCCGCTCCCGCACAAACCTCACGAGGACCGGCGCCGTCTCCGCTGTGCTCACCTCCTTGCCGGAAACTGAGCGTCACGGCGCGCGCAAAAACGGCGCACCGCTCTAAATCAAGTGGAGAATCCGCTTCGGCCCGTGACTACGATTCTACGTATGATTGCTCCTCCCTGGGCGGCGAAACACCGCCGAAAAGCCAAACGCAGGTGAAAATCGCTGACACCTATACCTACAATGTACCATGCTCGGCAATCCCGATTCAAGCAAAAATACGCTTACAGTCCAACTCCCTGTCAGATCGGCAGTTACAGAGCCTCACTTGAGGGACTTCGATACGAGTTTGCGACATAGAACGCTTCGCTGACAGACGATTAAGACTTCTGGGGCAAGCTGGGCTTTGACGCAGTCCTCAGCAACCCTAAGTATCTTCGTTGAACATCTGCTTCGTGCGCAGGATATGGTGGTAGTGCTGGGCGAAACGGTGGGCCTCATCCCGCACGTATTGGAGAAGCTTGCGGACGGGCGAGTGGGCGGGCAATTTCAGCGGTTGCGTGTTGCCTTGTGTGTAGATCTCTTCCTCTCGCTTGGCCAGGGAGGCGATGGTCGTATGAAGCGGTTCAGCCTCTACGTCTCCAGCGGCGCGGGATTCGGCGATCATCGTCTTGAACGCCGCCTCGGCCGCGTGCAATTGGCCCAGTCCCCCATCGATTAGAATCAGGTCAGGCCACAACTCCTCGCCGCGCAGGGCGTACTTGTAGCGCCGCCGGACCACCTCGAAGATCATCGCGTAGTCGTCGACTCCCTGGACGGTCTTGATCTTGAAACGCCGGTAGCCACTCTTAAAGGGGCGTCCATCAATGAACTTGACCAGAGAACCGACGGACTCGGCCCCGCCGATGGTCGCGATATCGATCCCTTCAATGATGCGAACGGGGTGGGGCAGGTGTAGAACAGCGCGCAGCTTCACCAGCGCTTCGGTCGGGTCCGCGGCGAAGACTTCAGGTTGAACGTGCTCATCGGGCGTTCCGCGCGCCGCGAGTCCTTCGATCAGACGAATGCGATCGCGGAACATGGCTGCCCTTTCGAATTCGAGATTCGTCGAGGCCTCGGCCATCTGTTTGCGCAGCCAGCGAAGCACCGTCGAGCGTTTTGACCGCAGAAAGCGAATGAAATCCTGGACCCCCTTGCGGTAGTCGGCCTTCTCGATCCGGGCCGCACAGGGCGCGGTGCACTGCTTGATACTGTATAGCAGACAGGGCCGAAAGAACCGTCGCTTCGGATTGGCTTCCTCAATCTCCAGAGTACACGTGCGGAACCGGAATATCTTTTGGAGTTCCACCACCACGGCGCGTAGATCCTTGACGTTGGCAAACGGACCGAACAGCCGTGTCCCCTTGGAGCGGGGTTTTCGCGTGATATAGACCCCGGGGAAATCCTCTCGCGTCGTGATTTCGAGGTAAGGAAACGTCTTGTCATCGGTCAGATCAGTATTGTAAGGAGGCCGAATGTCCTTGATCAGCCTGGCCTCCTTGAGCATCGCGTCAACCTCGCTCTCGGCCTCGAGACAGTCCACCGTCTGAACCTTCTCGGCCATCTCGACGATTCGGGGTCCGCGCGAACCGGCCAGATCGCTGCCCGGCTGGAAGTAACTGGCCACCCGCGAGCGCAGAGACTTGGCCTTTCCAATATAGAGGACGACGTCGTCGGCCCCCTTCATGAAGTACACTCCGGGCCCGGCGGGAAGTTCCTTGATCCGCCGGCGAATCCGTTCGAGTCTGCTTGTGCCTTCGTTGCGCGTCATCAGTTGCTCAGGTCCTGCATTACACCACTCTGGGCCCCCGCCAGGCCCATTGTAACGCCGCATCCCCTCGGGTAAAGGAGTTTGGCGACGCGCTGTTGACCTCTTTGACCCTGTCGACCCCTGCACCTGCGATGCTTAACAACAGTTCGGAGCGATGACTTCCCGAACGACATGTCACCGGGAAAAAAATTTCCCCCCGCCGATTCCGCTCTAGATGACGCTGGTGCAAGGGTTAAGAACAACGGAGGTGCGCGGACCGAAAAAAAACACGCTTTTGCTCTTTACACCTCTTGGGATTCGCAGTAACCTTCCGATACTTAAATTGTGGGTGTTTCAACAATACCTAGTCCAGTTCACGCCCAGCCAGTCTATATGTTGTGGTTCTAGTTTCTAGCATGGAGGCGCTTAATGTCTTACAAATTCGACCCGGAGAACCCTTTCAAAGACGAGCGAAAGCAAGTGAAGAAGGCCCTCCAAGCCAAGAACGCCAAAGCCTTGACCATTGAGCAACACTTCTCCAACCCCGGAGTTCACCCGTTCGAGGAACTCGAGTGGGAAACACGTGCGGCCAAGATTTCCAGCGACAGCGGCGAAGCGATTTTCGAGCAGGACAATATTGAGGTCCCCACCTCGTGGAGCCAACTGGCAACCAAGGTGGTCTCGAGCAAATACTTCTACGGTGACATTGAAAACGGCCAGCGCGAGCATTCGGTCAAGCAACTCGTACACCGTGTCTGCCTGACCATCACCGAACGCGGACTGAAGGATGGTTACTTCTCGACCAAACAGGACGCCGAGACCTACTACAACGAGCTGACATGGCTGTGTGTCAATCAGCACGGCGCGTTCAATTCCCCCGTCTGGTTCAACGTGGGTCTCTACGATGTCTATGGCATCGGGGGCAGCAAGCACAACTATCGATGGCACCCGGAGAAACAGACCGCGGTGCCGTGCGACAGCAGCTATGAGTATCCTCAGGCCTCGGCCTGCTTCATCCAGTCGGTCAAGGACTCGATGGAAGACATCATGCGGCTGGCCAACAGCGAGGCGATGCTCTTCAAGCACGGTTCGGGCACCGGAACGGACTTATCAACACTGAGAAGCAGCAAAGAGAAGCTCTCCGGCGGCGGCAAACCCTCCGGACCCCTCAGTTTCATGCGAGTCTACGACCAGATCGCCGCAGTAATCAAATCCGGCGGCAAGACCCGGCGCGCCGCCAAGATGCAGTCGCTGAAGGTCGACCATCCCGACATCAGGGAATTCATCACCTGCAAGACCATCGAGGAACAGAAGGCCTGCGCCCTCATCGAAGCCGGCTACAACGGCGAGTACAACAGCGAGGCCTATGAAAGCGTGATGTTCCAGAACTCGAATCTGTCCGTGCGGGTGACCGATGAGTTCATGCAGGCCGCCGAAAAGGACGATCGCTGGGTCACCCACGCCGTCACCAGCGGCGAAATACTCGGAGAACACTCCGCCCGCGAGCTGATGCAACTTATCTCAGAAGGCGCCCGCGTCTGCGGCGACCCCGGCGTCCAGTACGACAGCACGATCAATCGCTGGCACACCTGCCCGAAATCGGGCGCCATCAACGCCTCGAATCCGTGCAGCGAGTATATGTTCGTCGACGATTCAGCCTGCAACCTGGCCTCGCTGAACCTGATGAAGTTCCGCAAAGAAGACGGCACCTTTGACGTCGAGAGCTTCAAGAAGGCCATTCGACTGTTCATCATCGCCCAGGAGATTCTGGTCGATAACGGCAGCTATCCCGACGTGGCCATTACGATCAACAGCCATCGTTTCCGGCCTCTGGGACTGGGCTTCGCCAACCTCGGCTCCCTGGCGATGAGCCTGGCGATGCCCTACGACTCCGATCAAGCCCGCAGCCTGGCCTCGGCCATCGGTGCGATCATGACCGGAACCGCCTACGCCGTCAGTGCTGAAATGGCCCGGCTCAAGGGCCCCTTCGTCGAGTTTGAGAAGAACAAGGAACCGATGCTCAAAGTCATCAACATGCATCGTCAGCACGCCTACGACATCCCCGAGTCGCATTGCCCGGACTATCTCCGCAACGCAGCCAAGGACGCCTGGGATGCGGCTTTCGATGCGGGCTCCCGAGTCGGCTATCGCAACGCCCAAACCACCGTTCTGGCCCCCACCGGCACGATCGGCTTCCTGATGGATTGCGACACGACCGGGATCGAGCCGGACATCGCCCTGGTCAAATACAAACTCCTGGCCGGCGGCGGCATGCTCAAGCTGGTCAATCGCACCGTCCCCATGGCCCTGGAGCGTCTGGGATATTCGCCCGAGGAAACAAAGGCCATCTGCGACTACATCGACGAGCATGAGACCATCGAAGGGGCGCCCAAGCTCACCGAGGATCATCTGCCCATCTTCGACTGCGCCTTCAAACCCAGAAACGGCAAGCGTTTCATCAAGTCTCTGGCCCACCTCAAGATGATGGCGGCGGTCCAGCCCTTCATCTCCGGTGCGATCAGCAAGACGATCAACATGGCCAAGGAGAGCACGACCGAGGACATCATGGCCACCTACACCGAGGGCTGGAAGCTCGGCCTCAAGGCGGTGGCTATCTATCGCGATGGCTCCAAGCAGCTCCAGCCCGTTTCGACGGACAAGCACAAAGACGAGAAGGCCAAGGCCAACGCCGAACCGGCGGCCCGACCCTTTAGACGAAGACTGCCCGACACGCGGCAGAGCATTACGCACAAGTTCTCGGTGGCCGGACATGAAGGCTACCTGACGGTGGGGCTATACGAGGATGGCCAGCCTGGTGAGATGTTCATCACCATGGCCAAGGAAGGCAGCACCGTCGGGGGCCTTATGGATGTCATCGGCACCTGTACGTCGATGGCCCTGCAGTACGGCGTCCCGCTGATTACCCTGGTCGACAAGTTCCGTCACGCTCGCTTCGAGCCGTCGGGCATGACCTCGAATCGGGACATCCCGTTCGCCAAGAGTCTGATCGACTACATCTTCTGCTGGCTGGGCAGCCAGTTCATCCCGGGCTATGCCGACAAGAACCTGCCCAACCGTTCCGGGCACGTCGGCACGGCCGAGAACAAGACCGTCACCACCGCCCGCCAACTGGTCGAGAAGACCAAGGATCTCGCCCATAAGATCGCCGAGGCCAAGGCCACTGGTAACAGTAAGAAGAAGAACTCCAAGAACAACGGCGCCAAGGGCAGCATCAAAAAGCCGATGCCCCTCGCCCAAAGCGACCGGCTCGCCGAGCCCAAGGGCCGGCTGAGCGCCCTGGTCAGTTCGGCCGCCACGCCCCATGCGACCGGCGAGGCCGCACAGGCCGAAGCCGCCGCGATGCAGCAGTTCAACGCCCAGTTCGCCCACTTCGGCGACGACGCCCCGGCCTGCGACATCTGCGGCTCCATCACTGTCCGAAACGGAACCTGCTACAAATGCTTCAACTGCGGCAACTCCATGGGATGCTCCTGAGAATTGCCGATTGATGAGTGATTATTGATGATTGACCCATCGGGCGGATGACACAACTGTCGTCCGCCCGATTTCGTTTCCGACATCGCGGCCAAAGCCGTCAACAATCCCGCAGTCCGTTTTGTTACTTCCGTGAAACGGCGACGTTGGGCGGGTCGGCATCGTGACAAACCACTCGGAATCCCACGTTGAAGACTCTCTGATAGGGTCGGTACGCCAGACGGAAGGCCGACCTGGCCCGCACGGGTCTGTCGTACCAGGAGCCGCCGCGGGCGACTTTCTCCGTGGTGATGTTCAGGTCGTTTCGACCGTCGTCTTCGCGGTAGGGATACGCCAGGTACGACGTCCGGGTCCATTCGTGAACGTTGCCGTGCATATCGTGGATGCCCCAGCGATTGGATTGATACCGGCCTACCTCACTGGAGACGAGAACGCCGTCGTTGAAACGGTCGTCGCGCGGGATCCAGTCGTCGTACTTCGTGGCGTTGGCCAGTGGTGCATACACCTGGTACGGGTTGTCGGCGAACTCTCTGAGCTTCTTGTCGGCCATGTTGGCGTACCGAGAGAAATCCGTGTCGAGACCGCCAAAAGAGAACTCCGCGTCCGATCCCGCCCGGCAGGCATATTCCCACTGCGCCTCGGTCGGCAGGGAGAATCGACGGCCCGTCTTCTCGCTGAGCCAGTGACAGAACGCCGCTGCCTGCTGCCAAGAGACACGCACGACCGGTTGCTTGGGATAGTTCAGCGGGAATCCATGCACGCCAAACTGATAGGCGTGTTTGGACTCGACACGACTGTCGTGCTCGGGATCGTAGCGGTGGTACTCTTCGTTCGAGACCTCGAACTTACCTATCCAAAAGGGTCGCGCAATATCCACAACCGAGCATGGCTTTTCGTCGGCAAAACCGCTCTGGTTCGTATCGCCCATCACGAACTGCCCGGCGGGTAGACGCACAAGTTCCAGCGTCACTGACCCACCCAAGTCAACGGTCCGACGGACGTCACCGACTGCGGCCTGACGGCGCAGCGCCGTCTCCCTGTCCAGAGGCCACTCAGCTAACGTAGCTTGAGAAGTATTGGCCACCGTCTGCACCGGCGCCACGGGCATCACCGGCGTTGTGGACACCGGCGGAATGACTTCGAGGTTTTCATAGATACCCGCGTACCGCTGCCGCAGCTCGGCTTGCCGGCCGGCGAGCGTCTTGGCGCGTTGCCCGACGATTTCATGCCAGTAGCCGTGATAGGGCGCGTTGAGATCGATCCATGTCACAACTCTGTCCCACGATTCGGCATCAAGCTTGACGCCGTGGTGGCCCTTCTTGAGCATCTGAACGAGTTCCGTCGTATCGGCGTGGAAGTCCAGCGGGGTCAGCAGATGATAGTCGCTTTCGATGCCAGGCCGCCGGACGTAACGGTGCAACGCGGTGTAGCTCTTGGAGAAAGACTTGCCCCCATCCGGCCCCGCATTGCCCGGCGTGACCGAGCTCCAGTCGTCGATGAGCGCCGTTCCCCGCAAGTCGGGGATTTTCTTACCGGCAGCCAATCGCTTGCCTTCGGGCAAATCGGGGTTGTGACAGCCAAGACAGTATCTGTCCAGGACCGGCTGAACCTCACGTTTGAAGCTGAAACCGCGCGTCGGTCCATACCACGGCGCAATCTTCGACGGCTGGCGGTTGGCCGCGATGGTGCTCTTGGCCGGCGGCGTGGTGTTCTGATGCTCGTGACAACCGACGCACGAGAGAACCTCGCCCGGCATTGCCGTCATCCAACTGCGCATCACCTGCAGCGCCTTGCCCTCGGCGTCCAGCGGCTGAATCGAGATCGGAGTATTGGCCGGAACGAGGAAATTCGCCGAGCCGTCCTCTTCGACCGGCACCGTACCCAGGACCCGCTTGACGTCCCACGGGCCGTCCATACCCACCGTGCCGAGCAGTCCACCCATGCCGCGATAGCTGTAGTTGTAGCTGAAGACCCGCAGCTTCTTGACCGACCCGCGCGGCACGCCCCGCAGCCCTGGTCCGGCATAGACATCCACCAGATAGACGCGCGCCACCTTGCTGGCCGGATCGACCTTGTCGGGAACCTGCGGGGGCTTTTTCGTCTTCTTCAAAGCGGTCGGCTCGAGCAACGCGTAGCCAGGCTGTTCCTTCAGCAGGAGCATGTTGTCGAACACATCAACGAGATAAACACCCCACGTGGAACTCGGGGTCGGCTGCGACGAGACGAGGAAGTACTTCTCACTCAAAGGATACGGGTGCAGAAACTTGGGCCACGAATCATTGACCAGTTGATCTTTGATAACCGGCTCGACCTCCTGGCCGAAACCGGGAATCCGCTGCACCACGCCCGAGGCCTCGTGGCGATTCAGGGCGGGATCGAAGACCACCATCTCGCCCATCCGCGCCACCCCATGATGGCCCGTGACAATCCCGACCACCTTCGTCGCATGATTCGGAACCGCCTTGGCGTAGAAGATGGAGTTGGGCCAGTAGGAGTTGCTGCCGTAATACTCCATCTGGGCCGTCCCATCGGGATTCATGTGAAAGAGCATGCGGGTATTCGAGTGCGGCGTATCGGTGTACTCCCACCGCTGGTACAGCACGCGACCGTTGTTCAGAACCGCGGGACACCAGTCGTGATCCTGATCGAAACAGAGCTGCCGAACGTTGCCGCCGTCACCACCCATGATGTACAGGTTCGCCACCTGGCTGCTGCCTCGCACACAAGGCACGCCCGTCATCGGGGCGGTGGACCCGTAGATAATGCGCCCGTCGGGCAGATAGCACGCATCGTAGTTGTCGACGTCGGACTCCTGGCCCCGCGTGACCTGGCGCAGATCCGCGCCGTCGGCCCCGATCTGCCAGATCTGCCATCGCTTGTGACTTCCCGGCATAGAGAACAGCATCTTGTCGGCATCGAAGTGCAGATCGATGTCACCAACGAACTGCGAGTCCTCCGGCCGATACAGCCGCTCCAGTTCGCCGTCGAGGTGCTCAAGCGACAGGACGGCGATCTCGTTGTCGTAGCCGGTCGAGGCCATCGAGCAGTTTCCCTGCCAGTTTGCCGGTAGACCGAGCCGGTTCGCCGATCGCCTGATCAGGATCACCTGGTCGAAGTCGATCAGAGGATTGGAAAGCAGCGCCTCTCGCTTCAGCGCAATGATGTCCTCCAGGTGTCGCTCCGCCTGCGCATCGCCCTTCATCAGCCGCGTTCTGATCGTGGGCAGCTCCTTCTCAAAGGCGGCCAGCCGGGCCAGGTACTTCTCGGCCTGCGTGTATTCGTTCGGATAGGTCTCTTCCAAATCGCCGATCGCCCGCTTGAGCGCCTCGATGTTCAGAAGCTCCAGACTCGTGCGGATTCTCTCCTTCTTCTCGACAATGGCCGACGCCCTCACGTATAGCGATACCCACGCCGGGCTGTCCGGCTGCTCATCCGTCTTCGCCAACGTCTGGAGTTCGTCGTACAAGGCGTCCGCCTGGGCCCCCGCCTTGGCGATGAGTTCACCGATGATCTCTCGGGCGACGGGGATATCGTCGCGATCGAAGCGGATGGTCGCCGGATCGACCGCCTTGCGTCGGGACCAGCTACTGATGGAACTCTGCCGGGCGGGCCGACCAAGGGCGAGGTTCACCTTCTTGTCCGCCACGCCGTAGACCTCGACCTCGCTCAGATGCATCCAGTTGTTGTCGCGGATCTGGACCCGCACGAAACGCGCCTCGCACCCGTCCAGGTCGATCACCAGGGGCACTTTTCCTCGCGCGTCGCCGAACACACTGCCATCGTGCGTATACACGTCCCGCCAGCGCACGCCATCGCCCGAGACCAGCAGTACCAGGTGCCGCGCCCGCTCCTGGGCGCCGGCGCGATTGAACACCAGAACGCGATCCAGCGCATGGCTCTGCTCCAGATCCACCTGCCACCACGGATTGGCCTGCCTCTCGGTGTGAAAGCCAAACCCGCCGTCCTTGACACCGTCGACCGCCCCGGCCGCGTCCGCCTCCAGGTCGCCCCGGCCGCGATTGATCAAAACCCGCGTCCACTGAGCCTTGTCCGCCGCCCCAGCATCCCAGATACCCAAGACGCCAAGCACAATCGCCAGGACCAAAAGAAATGAACGCCGCCGCCCCCACGCAGATCTCACCGGATGAGTCGTCATAGCAGAACTCCCATTACACAAACAGAATCCACCCCCCTACTCTACCCCCCCAAAGCCCCTCCGTCCACCCCTAACAAGACCAACAACCTCTCCCCTGACAAAGTACGCGATATCCCAAGGCATTGCCTCTGGAGGTCCCTACGGCCTCGCCTGTCTCCTCCTGAAACCAGTCATCGAAGCATCATGCGTATACATGGCTAGACACTGCCCCTCATCGGTGCGACTGGCCAGACCAGGGCTTGCTCTTCGACCTTCGTCCCAGGAGAATCACTTCCAAGCTTATTCGCTTGAATGGCTTTCTTAATGGCCCGGTTAATCTCTGAGTCAATATACATGCACGGGTTTGCCATGGTCGTTCTCACTCGCAGGTCCTTCCACGAGGTCTTGCCGACCGTTCGGCAAGTATCAAGAACGATCCTCTCGATCTCCTCTGGCCTGATGACCTCCTCCTCGGGCTGATTCTCGAAGAGAAACCCATCGACGAATCTCGCCACGACGAATTCCCGGCGTGCTGTGACCATAGCCCTGTTCATCAACTCTATAGCATCCGGATGACGCGAGCCAAAAGTCAAGTGGTACTTCGGGAATTCGTGTTCATACTTCTCTCGTATCGGGTAACGGATAACCCAGTCAAATCGTTCATTCAATCTCTGGGCATATCCCTTGGCAAGCTGTTCTATCTGGTCGAGATCAGACGTCTGCCGGTCGAAGATCATATCTTGCCAATAGGTACCACCGGCAACATCGTCCCAGTGACGGACTGACTCATCTTCCGTCTGTACGACACCGTCGGCCAGCATCTGATTGCCTAATCCACGAATGGCTCTCAGAAAGCCAGTGCTCATGAAGTTGATCAGTACCTCGACGCTCCCGCCGTGCTCGAGCTGGCTGTACACACTCTCCATATCTCTGAAAAGAAGGTGGCTTGGTTTGATGGGGTCAAGATATATGAAGACAGTGTGGTTGCGAGCCAGACGTGAAATCTCGTCTACGTGTTCTCTGAAGTCACCGCACCCGATGCGTACAGGGACTCTTGATTCTTCGGTATTCCTGCAGAGCCGTTCGTGGAGGACGGGGTCCTTCTCAACGTAGAAGCCGAGCACTTCCGTACCGCATCGCTGGGCCTGCTCCAATCTGTGTGATATGAGAAGTGGACTTCCAGGTTCTCCATCGTCGAATATACCAGGCCCTGCAAAACAATCCACGATGAGAATCGGCTTTCGCAACCTTGCTACTTTGGCCAGATAGGGTTCAAGGTAGTAATCAAGGATGAGATCTTTGTACCTCGACCATGGCTTCTTCTTACGAAAGAACTCCAGCACATCTGTCACGTGTGATTGCCCTCCGCTTTGTACACTGTGTCTCTTCAGGAATCCCGTCCCAAGTCTGATTATCGAGAGACCGTCCATTCCTCTTCTTGTTGACGCCGCCCCACTGTTTGAAGAAGAAGGGGATGTCCGCTTCTAGGCACTGGTCGCGGATATCTGTCACCCAGTCTCTGTGCATGGGTCGTGCGCCCGGGCCGGACTCGCCGCCGACAATGACCCAGTCGATCCCTTCGAAATCGAATTCGGGAATCGGACCGAGAAGCGGCTCGAAAGAAATGAACTTGACGGCCGCATCGGTCTCTCGTAGGTGGTCGATGCGCGATGTGTAGTCTCCGCTCTCCACTGTAACGCCCATCCAGATGTTCTCGACCCATGCCAATTCGGAGGCAAGTTCCGCCAATCTCCTGGAGCGTTTGGTGAGGACCTGAAAGCGATGCCGTGGGACCTGTCCCATGACGTCGAAGACCTGCTGGATGAACTCCAAGGGCACGTCCTCGTGGAATAGGTCACTCATCGAATTGACAAACACTGTACGAGGCTGCCGCCAGCGCAGAGGCAATTCCAGCATATGTGGATGAAGAGTGAGACGGAAACCGTTGCGGTAGTTGGGCTGCCCCATCGCCTGGAGTCGTCGAGCCATACGCTCAGCATAGCAGTTGAGGCAGCCGGGGCTCAGTTTCGTGCAGCCTGTGACCGGGTTCCACGTACACTGCGTCCACTCGATCTTGGAGTTTGCCGCCATTCGCCTATCCTCATGAAAGATCAAATTCCAGTATAGTCCCTGATCGCCGAGAAATCAACCGCTCCACCCGACTCCCTAGTTAGTACGGCATTTGGGCAGTGCATTCTCCAAGTTTTGGCGGCACTCTGGAGAATCATCGCCCCGACGGAACGGCTTCCTCAGGAGAGCAGACTACAATGCCATCACGACTTCGCAGGAGAATGACCACTTTTTTCCTTGACGCCGCACGTCATGTTGGTATTATATATATTTAACTTCTTGGTTTGCTTTGGTAAGAAATGGTGAGTCATGGTTATCGAAGATCTGATGCAGGTGAGACAATTAGGCGACGTGGGGAGGTGGCGGTGATCTGGGTGGTGGTGGCGCTGGGGTCAATTATGCAAAACAAACCCAATTTCGTGGTTTTTGGGGCTGATAATGGGGATCGGGCGGAAAAACAAAGCCAAACGAAGCCAATTTCTAGGGATCAGGGTAGCACGTAGACCAGGTTGCGTATGCGCCGGGGGCGGACTGGGCAACAATCGTGGAAAAAGGTGGGAAAATGGTTTGACAGGATTTCGGTCTCTGCTACAATGCAGCGTTTCTAACTGGAACCAGAAGAGAGTGTGTTTATGAAGAGCTTCCTAGCCAAGAACAACGAAGTCGAGCAGAAGTGGCTCGTGGTGGACGCCGAAGACGCCATTCTGGGTCGTATGGCCGCTCAGATCGCGCCAATTCTGATGGGCAAGACCAAGCCGACGTACACGCCGCACGTTGATGTGGGCGACTACGTCGTCGTCGTCAACGCCGACAAGCTCAAGGTCTCGGGCAAGAAGGCGGACCAGAAGATCTACGACTGGTATACGCACCATCCGGGCGGTCGCAAAGTGGCGACGTTCGCCGAGATGATGGCGAAGAAGCCCGAGCGTGTGGTCGAGCTGGCGGTCCGACGGATGTTGCCCAAGAACCGACTGGGCCGACAGATGCTCAAGAAGTTGAAGGTCTATCGCGGTCCGAAACACGACCATCAAGCCCAGAAACCCGAGCCGGTGGAACTATCCTAGGCGGAATAGAGAGCTATGACAGAGAACCAAGCGGAAAATACCGACGTTAAAACTGACGACGTGAAGGTCGAAGGCGACACCGTAATGTCGGCCGCGGCCGAACCGGCTTCCGAGCCGACGACCAAGGCGAGTTTCGGTCCCGGCCAGAAGAGCAACGAGAAGTACGGCTACTGGTGGGGCACCGGACGAAGAAAATGCTCCGTCGCCCGCGTCAGGATTCGCCCGGGTAGCGGCAAGCTCATCGTCAACAAGAAGGAACTGAACGACTTCTTCGCGCGTGAGCAAGACAGAAGCGCCGTCGTCGCGCCGCTTAAGACGGTGCAGGCCGAAAATGCCTTCGACATCTTCATCAACGTCAAGGGCGGCGGCACCACCGGCCAGGCTGGCGCTTCCCTGCTGGGCGTGGCGCGAGCCTTGAAGAGCTACGACGAGAATTACCTCCAGGCCCTGCGTGACGGCGGACATCTCACACGTGACCCGAGGATGGTCGAACGGAAGAAGCCCGGCCAAAGGGGTGCACGGCGGAGGTTCCAGTTCTCCAAGCGTTAGACCGAACCTGCGATTTCAGCTACACCACAGCCGCCGAGAGTTATCTTTGCGGCTGTTTTTTTTGGGAGACCCAGCATGATTCGAGTCGCCATCATCGGCGCCAGCGGCTATACCGGCGCCGAGTCCATCCGGATTCTGTTTCGTCACCGCGAGGCCGAACTGACGTACCTGACCGCCCTGCCCGAGGAGTGTGGACCGGCCGAGGAGGTCTTCCCCCAGTTTCGGGGGCGGTGCGATCTGCCCATCGAGCCATTGGACCTGAACAAGCTGTCGGACTCGGCGGACGTGGCACTATGCTGCCTGCCCCACAAGGTCTCGATGGGTTTCGTGCCCAAACTGCTCGGCGCCGGCGTCAAGGTGATCGACTTCAGCGCCGACTACCGGCTCCAAAACGTGGATGTCTACGAGAAGTACTACCAGGTCGAGCATACCGACACCGCCAACCTGGCGAAGGCCGCCTACGGTCTGCCCGAACTATTCCGCGATCAGATCAAGCAAACGAATCTGGTGGCCAACCCCGGCTGCTTCCCCACCGGTGCGATACTGGCGCTGGCGCCCCTGCTCATTGAGGGGCTCATCGAGACCGACTCGGTCATTGTCAGTTCGGTCACGGGCAGCTCCGGCGCGGGCAAGAATCCGTCGAACGCGTTCCATTTCCCGAACATGAACGAGAACCTGTTCCCCTACGGGATCGGGGTCCATCGTCACATGCCCGAGATGGAGCAGATCGCCGGCGCGGTAGCCGGGACAGATGTCCAGATCCTCTTCCAGCCGCACGTCGGGCCATTCGATCGGGGTATCCTCTCGAGCGTGTACGCCCGCCCCAAGGCCGGAGTTAAGGGCGAACAGTTCGCCCAGCTCTACAGCGACTTCTACAAGAGCGAGCCGTTCGTCCAGGTCTGTAAGGGATCACCGGCTCTCAAGGATGTCGCCGGAACCAACTACGCCCACGTCTTGCCCACCCTGGTCAAGGGACATGTCGCCGTGTTTTCAGCCATCGACAACCTGGTCAAAGGCGCCTCCGGCCAGGCGATCCAGAACATGAACATCCTCTTCGGCATCGATGAAATGATGGGCCTGGAATAGCGGCGCGAGGAGAGCCATGCGAACGGGGAAAATCAGAATCGCGACGTGCCAGTTTCCGGTCAGTTCGTCGGTCAAGCGAAACGCGGGCAACATCCGGGACTTCCTGAGCAAGGCCAAGAAGGCAACGGCCGAGATCGTCCACTTCTCCGAGTGCGCCCTGAGCGGCTACGTCGGGACGGACTTCCCCACATTCGATGGATACGACTGGGATCTGCTCAAGGCCGAGACGCTCGACATCATGGACTTGTCGCGCCGGCTCGGGCTGTGGATCGTGCTGGGCAGTACGCACCCGCTGACCGAACCGAACAAGCCGCACAACAGCCTGTACCTGATCAATCCCAAGGGCGAAATCGTCGATCGATACGACAAGCGATTTGGCATGCCCGGAGATCTCCGGCGTCTGACGCCGGGCAATCGATTCGTCACGTTCACCCTCAACGGCGTCACGTGTGCGCTGCTGATCTGCTTTGACTTGCGTTTCCCCGAGTTGTATCGTGGGCTGTTCAAAGAAGGCGTGCAATGCCTCTTCCAATCGTTCTACAACGCCCGACAGACGGGCCCGAGCGTCCACACGCACATCATGCGACAGACAATGCAGTGCCGCGCCGCCAGCAACCACCTCTGGGTGAGCATGGCCAATTCGAGCGGGCGCCATTCGCCCTACCCGTCCTGCGTCATCCAGCCGGACGGCCTGATCGTCTCGCAGGCCCGGCCCAATCGCGCCGGCATGCTCATCAATACAATAGACCTGACGAAGAAACTGTACGATCCGATGGCCGGCTACCGGGAACTCGCCATCGCCGGCAAACTCACCAACGGCCCGGGCGATCTCAACGACCCCCGATCCAGGAATACAACCCAGCTCTAGGAAGGTTTCCCCCCAAGGTTACCTTTGAAAGCTCTGGGCTAATGTGTATAATCTCAGTATAAGTACACATTATTGGAGATTACGCCATGCGAACCAACGTCGTACTGGACGACCGCCTGATGAACACAGCGTTGAAGCTGTCGGGACTCAAGACCAAGAAGAGCGCCATTGAAGAAGGCTTGAAACTGCTTATTCAGCTTAACCGGCAGGGCCAGATCAAGGGCTTCCGGGGCAAGCTGTCCTGGACGGGAGATCTTGACAAGATGAGAGCCGACCAGTGATCCTCGTCGACTCCTCAGTCTGGATCGATTATTTCAACGGGGCCTCCACCAGTCAGACAGAGCTTCTGCATAGTCTGCTGGGCCAAGAATTGGTCGTGATCGGAGACCTTGTTCTCACCGAAGTTCTCCAGGGCTTCAAGAGCGATCGGGACTTCAAGAAAGCGCAACAGCTTCTCGACACCCTCATCCTCAGGGAGATGCTCGGCAAGAATCTGGCCGTCAAGAGTGCCCAGAACTATCGCACTCTGCGGAAGAAAGGCGTCACGGTCAGGAAGACCATCGATGTGATCATCGCCACATTCTGCATACAGAACCAACTGCCTTTGTTGCACAGTGACAGGGACTTCGAGCCCATGGAAAAGCATCTGAGCCTCAGATCGGCAATGTGAGCGGACGAAATGGGAAGTGGGAAAGCAAGCGAGAGATGACGAGGGGAGAAGAATCATGAGCCAAGAAGCGATCATCTGTCCAATCTGTAAACACAATCAGGGCGTTAAGAAGAAGCGAATCAGTCCGTCAGTTGAAGGGGAAAAAGTCACTCCCTCATTGGCATCCTACCATTGTCCCGTTTGTGGTGAGTACGAAATGCCTCCTTTCGTGCCTCAGGTGCACGGGTCGAAGTCACCCAACCGTAAGCTTTCGGCGTGGATTCGCGAGCAGAATGAACGCGGCGTACCGGTAAGGTTCACGAAAGAGGGGATGATTGAGAACATCCTCGCCAGTACGCCTGACTACACGCCTGGCGAGAAACAGTTGAAGCTGCTCCAGGCGATAGAGAGACAATCAGGACATCCAGGCAACGAAACGACTTTGAGCTTCGATAGAGATTTTGCTCTTGCATATGCAAACGATCCAAATGAACTGAGGTTCTATGTCCAATCATTGAGAGAGCGTGGGTTAGTCAACGTTGAAACCAAGCAAAATGCCGAAGTCATTGACCATTTGACGGGCGAGCGACGAAGATTGATTATTACGGCAGCCGGTTGGGACTATCTCGACAAGCATGCTTCCGATTTGGAGGAGAAGACTCAGGGCTTCGTCGCCATGTCGTTCTCTGACGAGATGAAACCGATATGGAAGGACGCGATCAAGCCCGCCATACAGAAGGCGGGATATACGGCCTACCGGATGGACGAAGAACCGCACAGCGATAACATCATCTTCAAGATCATGGCCGAGATCAAGAACTCGCGGTTCGTGGTCGCTGACATTACAGAACAGAATAACGGCGTTTACTTCGAGGCGGGATACGCCCTCGGTCTGGGGCTGCCGGTCATATGGAGCGTCCGGAAGGACGACGCAGAAAACGTGCATTTCGATACGGCCCAATACAACCAGATACGCTGGGAATCGGCGGAGGAACTGCAAGAGGGGCTGTATGATTACATCTGTGCCATTATTGGGAAACGCAATCAAGCCCGGGGATAGAGTGCTCTGCGGCCGAGTCAATGGAGAGAATCATGAAGAATGAAACGATTACCGCGCCGCAGGGGTTCCTGGCGGCGGGTTTGGCTTGTGGGATCAAGGTTTCGGGCAAGACGGATATTGCGCTGCTGAGTTGTCCGACCGGCGCGACAGCGGGCGCCGTGTTTACGACCAACAAAATTGTCTCGGCCGCCGTACACGTCTGCCGGGATCATCTTTCCAGCCGCAAGGTCTATGGCGTGGTCGTCAATTCGGGCAACGCCAACGCCTGTACGGGAAAGAAGGGCCTGACCAGCGCCAAGAAGATGTGTGCGGTGGCCGCGACTGAAATCAAGGCCGAACCCGAGCAAGTCCTCGTCGCCTCGACCGGCATTATTGGGGAGCAACTGCCCGTCAAGAAGGCCACCGATGGGATCGCCCAGGCCGCGGCGCAGTTGTCCGACTCGCCTGAAGCGGGATTGGCCTTCGCCCAAGCCATCATGACCACGGACACCAAGGCCAAGCAGGCGGTCCGTCAGATCTGGATCTCGGGTGAGCAGGTCACCATCGCCGGGACCGTCAAGGGGGCCGGGATGATCGGGCCCAATATGGCCACGACACTGCTGTTCATCACGACGGATGCGTCGATCGGCAAACCACTACTGACGGCCGCCCTGAGCGAAGCCGTCGGCAACTCGCTCAACAAGCTCACCGTCGATGGACATCAGAGCACCAACGACACCGCGATTATTCTGGCCTCCGGCCTGGCGAGCAAACACCTCATCATCGGTCCCTGTCCGCGCTATCGGAAATTCGCTGGGGCGCTGGCGGAGCTATGCAGCGATCTGGCCCACCAGATGGCGCTGGACGCCGAGGGCGCCACGCGCATGTTCAAAGTCGTTGTCACCGGGGCTGCAACGCGCAGCGAAGCGGCCAAGGCCGCCCGCGCAGTGGCCGACTATCCCCTGGTCAAGTGCGCCGTTCACGGAGGGGACCCGAACTGGGGCCGGATCATCTGCGCCGTCGGATCGTGCGGCGTCAAGCTCAACCCGGACAAGCTCTCCTGCAAGCTGGACGACCTATACGTGTTCAAGAAAGGCGCCCCCGCTCGCTTCGATGCCGCCAAGGCTTCGGCTATCGTCTCGAAGACCGAGCACACCATTACCGTCGACCTGGACGCCGGCAAAGCAGCGGACTTCTGCTATGGCTGCGATCTGACCGCCGAATACGTCCACATCAACGCCGACTACCACACGTAGGATGTGAAGCTGCGCAAAATCAATCATCCGATGCGATGACCCTTGGGGCAGTTGTGCCAGACTGCGCGGGCGATCTGTGCCCGCACGGCGCGACAACTTGCGATTTCTCCCGGGAGTTGCCGGAAAAGGGTTGAAAAACCCGCCTGTTTCGGTACACTGCGAAGAATTTTCGGTGAAGTGTGCGCGCCGAGTGAACCCGTTAAGTCGAAAGGAGCAGTAACCGTGAAGTTTTTCAAGAAACTCATTGGGCTGTCGTTGCCCGCCCTGGCCCTGAGCAGTGTCGCCATGGCGGCCGAGAGCGCCGAAGCCGAGGCAGGGGTAGTCGGAACCCCGTTGCTGTGGTGGACCGCCCCGATCTTCGCGGTGGCGGCCCTGGGCTTTGCCTGGTACTTCTACAAGAAGATGATGGAAGCCCCCGAAGGCACGGAGAAGATGATCGAGATCGCCGGCCACGTGCGTGAGGGAGCCTACGCCTATCTGTTTCGGCAATACAAGGTCGTCTCCGGTGTCTTCGTCCTGTTGCTGATCGTTTTTGTGGTCCTTTCTTATTATGGCGTCCAAAACCCGTTCGTGCCCGTGGCGTTCCTGACCGGTGGTTTCTTCAGCGGCCTGTGTGGCTTTTTGGGTATGAAGACGGCGACCAACGCCTCGGCCCGCACCGCCCAAGGGGCCAGCAAGAGCCTGAACAGCGGCCTGCAAGTCGCTTTCCGCGCCGGCGCCGTCATGGGTCTGGTCGTGGTCGGCTTCGGCCTGCTCGATATCGCGCTGTGGTACCTCATGCTGGACAAGGTCTTCTTCGCTCTCGGTGAGGACGGCCTGACCAAGGGCTATCAGTTGGGCAACTTCGTGCTGGTGCACTCCGGCATGGATCAGCACCACAAGCTGGTCGAGATCACGACCACCATGATCACGTTCGGCATGGGTGCTTCGACGCAGGCCCTGTTCGCGCGCGTCGGTGGCGGTATCTACACCAAGGCCGCCGACGTCGGGGCCGACCTGGTCGGTAAGGTTGAAGCCGGTATTCCGGAAGACGATCCCCGTAACCCGGCGACCATCGCCGACAACGTGGGCGACAACGTCGGTGACGTGGCCGGCATGGGCGCCGATCTGTACGAGAGCTATTGCGGCTCGATCCTGGCCACCGCAGCTCTGGGCGCCGCTTTGCCCGGCATTACGATGGCACAACGCATGAACTTCGTCCTGGCCCCCATGATTGTGGCCGGTATCGGTATTGCTCTGTCGATCGCCGGTATGTTCATGGTCAAGTGCAAAGAGGGAGCCAGCCAGAAAAACCTGCTTAACTCTCTGTCGGTCGGTACGCTGGGTAGCTCCGGCCTGATTCTGGTCGTTCTGGTCATCATGGCAGCATTCGAAAAGATTCCTTGGGGTATCTGCGGCTCGGTGGCGGCCGGCTTGTTTGCCGGTGTGATCATCGGAAAAATCACTGAATACTATACCTCCGATGAGTACAAACCCACCAAAGGCATCGCCGAACAGGCCAACATGGGCCCGGCGACCGCGATCATCGACGGTCTGGCGGTCGGTATGTTCTCGACAGGCTACTCCGTCATCATAGTCGTGATCGGTATCCTCTGCGCTTTCGGTTTCGCCGGCGGTTTCAGCAATCTGGCGATGGGCCTCTACGGTATCGGCTTTGCCGCCGTGGGTATGCTCTCGACGCTAGGCATCACGCTGGCGACCGACGCTTACGGCCCCATCGCCGACAACGCCGGCGGCAACGCCGAAATGGCCGGTCTGGGTGAAGAGGTTCGCAAGCGCACCGACGCCCTGGACTCGCTGGGCAACACGACGGCCGCCACGGGTAAGGGCTTCGCCATCGGCTCGGCCGCTCTGACCGCCATGGCTCTGCTGGCCGCCTATATCGAAGAGATTCGCATCTGGATTGGCAAATTGGCGGATGATGGCATCTATCAAGTAGGTACGACTATCTTCTTCAAAGGCTCTGAGGCGTCCGCTGAGGTTCTGGCGAAATTTGCCGAGCTGCAACTGGAAGGTGGTCGCCTGGTGGGTACCTCTGTCGCCACTGTCATGGACTTCGTGAACGCCTACAACATGAGCATCATGAATCCCAAGCTCATCGGTGGTCTGTTCATCGGTGGCATGATGGCATTCGTCTTCTGCGCCATGACGATGAAGGCGGTCGGTCGTGCGGCCGGCGCGATGGTCAACGAAGTGCGTCGTCAGTTCAGAGAGATCCCAGGGATCATGGAAGGCACGGGCACGCCGGACTACGCGCGCTGCGTCTCGATCTCCACGGGCGGCGCCCAGAGGGAAATGATCGTCCCCTCGCTGCTGGCGATCATCGTACCGGTGCTCGTCGGTCTGCTCCTCGGCGTAGCCGGTGTGATGGGTCTGCTGGCCGGCGGTTTGGCCGCGGGCTTCTCCCTGGCGATCATGCTCAACAACGCAGGCGGCGCCTGGGACAACGCCAAGAAGTTCATCGAAAGACAGGAGAAGACATACGCGGACGACGACACGGAGAAGGCCAACCCGCTAACGGGCAAGGGCTCCGAAGCCCATAAGGCCAGCGTCGTTGGCGACACCGTCGGCGATCCGTTCAAGGACACGTCCGGCCCGAGCCTGAACATCCTCATCAAGCTGATGACGATGGTCAGCGTGGTCTTCTCCGGCGTGATCGTGAAGTTTGGACCGATCATCACGTCCAAGCTGGGCATGGGCGACTTCTAAGAAGTCCTGGCCTTGTTGACGGCATGGATCAAAGAAGGTAATCTAACGGGGTGGCCGATTCCGGCCACCCCGTTTCATTTTCAGACAAGGAGTTGAGCATTGGCTCAAGAGCAGAACAATGAAGCCAGAGAGTTCGCCCTGGCGGCCGCGAAACTGGCGGACGAGCGGCACTGTACCGATATCACCGTCCTGGACCTGCAGGGGACCTCGCCGGCGACGGACTTCTTCGTCATCGCCACGGGCACCAGCGACCGGCAGATGCGAACGGTAGCGGACGAAATCTCCGAAGCGGGCAGAGACCTGGGATTCAAGCGATTCGGGCGCGCCGGCTACGACCAGGGCCGCTGGATCCTGCTCGATTTCGTCACGGTCGTCGTTCACCTTTTCGACAGCGAGTACCGCGACTACTACGATCTCGAGCTCCTCTGGGGCGACGCCGAGAGACTACCCCTTGATGATTGACGACTGACGGATTCTGATGAAAAGCATCCTGGACATCCTTGAAGAGAGAATTAGCGCCGCGATGTCGGCCGTTACCGGTCAGGACCAGTGCGCTGCGATCATCCGCCCCACCGCCGACGCCAAGTTTGGCGACTATCAGGCCAACGGCATCATGGCGCTGGGCAAGCGTCTCAAGACCAATCCCCGCCAACTGGCCGAACAAGTGGTCGAGCAACTCGACCTGGCCGATCTGTGCGAACCGGTCGAGATCGCCGGGCCGGGCTTCATCAATCTGCGTCTGAAGTCCGACTACGTCGCCAGCCAACTGCTTCGGATCAACAGCGATGCTTCCGGCCGACTCGGTATCGAACCGGAGGCCGAACCGCAAACCATCGTCGTCGATTTCTCCAGTCCCAATATCGCCAAGGAAATGCACGTGGGGCACCTGCGCAGCACGATCATCGGCGATGCCATCTGTCGAACGCTGGAGTTCATGGGCCAGGACGTGATTCGCCAAAACCATATCGGCGACTGGGGCACCCAGTTTGGAAGGGTCATCCTTGGTCTGTGGCATCTCTGTATGGCCGAGAAACGCCAACAGGAGTCGGGCGAGGAAACCCCCTACTACCAAAACGAGGCGGAACAACTCAAGTCCTGCGCCGGTGATGGGGCGGCACTGAAAGACCTCTGCCAACATATCCGAGACCGTCACGAGACGGACTGGAGTAACGACTCCAGCGGCGAGCTGTGCTTCGTGCCATTCCTGGCTAAACTGGGCGACCATAACGTGGAAGACCTGTGGGAGAAGTTCCTGCGCGTTTATCAGTACGTCAACGCGGTGGAGCAGGCCGTGATGGGAATGGGTCTGAATATCCCCACGATCATCGACGGTCAACAGGAGACCATCGCCTACGAATCGTTGTCTCGACGAATCACGGTCATGCTGCAAGGCCAGGAGGAGCAGGAGCTCAATGCTTGGCGTTTCATCCGAAAACTGACACTGGAGCATTGCAGCGGGCTCTATGAGAAACTCGGTGTCGGCCTGACGATGGACGACGTTTGCGGAGAGAGTTTCTACAACGATCGCCTCCCGTCGGTGGTCAGTGATCTTCAGAATCTCGGCCTGGCGGAAGAATCCGACGGGGCCATGTGCGTCTTCCCCGATGGCTTCAAGAACAAGGAAGGCCAACGCTTGCCATTCATTATCCAGAAGAGCGACGGCGCCTTTCTCTATGCTACGACCGATCTGGCCGCCATTCGCTATCGCGTCGATGAGCTCGAAGCCAACGCCATGGCCTACGTGACCGACGCGCGCCAGAAACTGCACTTCGAAATGCTCTTCGCCGTGGCGAAGATGGCCCAGTGGGTCGGCGACGACGTGAAGCTTTCACATGTCATGTTTGGCAGTGTCCTCGGAGAGAACGGCAAGCCGCTTAAGACGCGTTCCGGCGAGAACGTCAAGCTCAAGGACCTGCTCGATGAAGCAGTGGAGCGGGCCAAGACGGTGGTGCAGGAGAAGAACCCCGACCTGCCGAACGACAAGAAGGCAGAGATCGCCCAGGCCGTCGGGATCGGCGCCGTTAAATACGCCGACTATTCGAACAATCGTACGAGCGACTATGTGTTCAGCTTCGATAAAATGCTCGCGATGGATGGCAACACGGCGCCGTATATGCAATACGCCTACGCTCGGATCAAGTCGATCGAGCGCAAGGCCGAAAGCAAAGGCGTGAACATCGAGCAGGAGTTGCACCACATCGCCTCCCTCGATTTGTCCGAGCCAAGCGAACTGGACCTGGGCAAACACCTCGCGCGCTATAGCGAAGCGATCGAATCGGCGGCGGCCGACTACCGACCCAACTATCTGACCACCTATCTGTTCGAGCTGGCCCAGAAGTTCAGCGCGTTCTACACGAACTGCCCCGTTCTTGATGCTCAGCCGCAAAAGAGGCCCACCCGGCTCCTGCTTTGCGACCTGACCGCCCAGACCATTGGCCACGGGCTCAGTGAGTTACTCGGAATCGCGGTCGTCGAGCAGATGTGAGAAGGAGTTATCATGAAGTTCGTGCAGGAAGAATTTCGCGTGGGCACACGCAGTCGAAACGAAATGATCAACATCACCGGTCAGGTTCAAGCCATCGTCCGCAAATCCGGCATTGCCGACGGCCAGGCGGTCGTCTTCTGCCCCCATACCACAGCGGCCATCACAATCAACGAGAACGCCGACCCCGACGTGCCTCACGACATGCTGTTGACGCTCACCGATCTGATGCCCCAATCTCGAAGCGGGTACCGACATGCCGAAGGCAACTCAGACGCCCACTGCAAGTGCTCTCTCGTCGGCGCCAGCGAACTTCTCCTCGTGCACGACGGGCACCTCACGCTCGGGACATGGCAAGGGATCTTCTTCTGCGAGTTTGACGGCGCTCGGAATAGAAAGGTCATCGTTCAAGTTCGCGGCCAGTGAATCGCTCGCCTCGCATAAGACCGCCCCCCCTTCCCAGAAACGCATGACGCATGACGCCATCACACTAAGCGCATAATAATGGCGAGGTGGTGGTTCCGGCTGGGGGGGAGACCGGTGGACCACGCTGCCTCGCCGAGGTTTATAAGCTGTAATACACAGCCCAGTTCTACGAAATCAAAGAGCAAGTGTAACGCTTGCGTCCAACCTGTCAAACTTAATTCGCGAAAACCGAGCAAGTATCAGGGTGATCCAACCACCCCATTTCACTCCATTGAACGAATTGATTATACCTCGTTTGACACCCCGATGCAAGACAAAAAACCGCTATTTTTGGATTTTCCCCCTTCCTGGGGGTACTTACCACAGACTGGCGTAAGTCCGGTAACGACAACCCCTTAGAGAGACTCTCCGGTCATACAGACCGAGGAGCCGACGACGAGGTCACACGAGAGTCTGGTTGGCGCCGTCTCTGCAGGCGACCTCTGGCCCTCGCCCCAGCGGTCGGCGCCGGCGATTCACATGCAGCCATTTTCGATCGGCACCGCCCAGTTACGCCCGAGCTCTCCCACCTGAACGCGACGAAGCATGCGCCCGGCGCCGGCGCCGCGGCCGGCCCTTATACACAACATACCATGCCCGCTATATCCCGTTGGCGGAGATCTCGGACCACGTCGCAATCAGACACTGCTCGGGGCATCCGGTGGACCACATCAACACAGGGACCTTCGCCGAAAGAGCGCGTCGAGCGATGAACGTTGGAACGCCCGCGCAGCCACCGCGCCATACCGACACGCTGATGAGAACAGGTCACAAAATCCGTGGCAATTTTCCAGCTAATAGCTTGTCGGACCCGTCAAACTTCCATAGACTAGGAGGCCCGGTGGGTGCTTCATCGTGAAGTGACTTGACTGTATGTACCGTTCACGCATGATATCTACAGATGACGAAAATCGCAGACAGAATTAGACGCGTGGAAGAGACTGTCGCCTCGGCTTGCGCGCGGGCAAACAGAGAACGAGCCGACGTCAAACTCGTCATCGTCACCAAGTCAGCCGATATCGAGGGGGTCAAAGCCGTCGTCCGACTTGGCTTCAATCATCTGGGAGAAAACCGAGTACAGCAGTTGAAGAAGGTCTCCGCCCAGGTCGCGGAGTTCCTGCAACAAGAGGACGCCGATCCCAAGACGCCTCGAGAGATTCACTGGCACATGATCGGGCACCTGCAACGCAATAAGGTTCGCCAGGTGCTGCCGACCACCTCACTGATACACTCGCTGGACACCCTGCGACTGGCCGAAGAAATCAGTGCGTCGGCCGCAAAGCTGAATCTCTGCCCCCGCGTGCTCCTGCAAGTGAACACCTCCAACGAGCCGCAGAAATACGGCGTGCCGGTCGGTGCCGCCACCCATCTGGCCGAACAGATCGAGACGCTGCCCAACCTTCAGCTTATTGGACTTATGACGATGGCGCCCTTAACCCGCGATAAAGACGTCATTCGCAGTGCATTCGTGCGAGCCAGCGAATTATTCAGTGAAATACGCGGCGAAAAGATCGTGGGCAAGCAGTTCACCGAGCTGAGCATGGGCATGAGTTCTGACTACGAGATCGCTATCGAAGAAGGCGCTACCATCTTGCGCATTGGCTCGGCGGTTTTCGCCCGCTGAGGTTGCCCCGGCGGCGAACCACCCCTTGTTTCTCTGTCGATCCTGCCAGAAAAACCGGCAAATCCCGAAAGTCGCCCCCCGATTACGACGACATGAAGGTAGTCAACACTGCCTGCATGGATGGGTGTTGCACATTTCAGTGCAAGACGAAAAGGCGATCACTATGGGGAAGATGCAACTAGCAAGCAACACCGAAACACTGAATGAGTTCACCGACGTCGTCTATCTGTCCGATAAGTCGGCCCTTCCCGTCGAAGTCAGGCGACTGTTCCGCCAAAGGAAGCTGTCATTTCGTCTGCTCCCTTTGGACGGCTACCATCTCATCCATGTGCGCCCGGATCTTGTCGGGACCGTCATCATCGACGCCGAGGGCATGGATACCGCCCTGGACCAGCGACTGGGACGCATCCTGGAATCTCTCGAACGGGACAACCTGGGCGTTCTCCTGCTGACGCAACGCATTCAGCAGCCCGTCCGGAGTTTCTCTCTGGTTCCGTCCGATAGCAGTTTTTCGATGACTAACAAGGTCGACTCGATTTCGCTGGACGCGCTGTGGGCCCGCATCAGTGTCAACCTGGCCGATCGGAAAAAGCTGAACTCCGGCATTACCGTCAAACCCGCCACGGCCATGAGCGCCATCGAGAGGCACCATGGGACGACGTTGGCCGACCAGAGTCAGACTACCAGCGCCCTTCAGGAGAATCTCCGAGAGCAGTTGCGTCTGGCCGGACTCGTGCAACGCGACTTCCTGCCCGCACAATTGCCCAACTGCGACGAGGCCCAGTTTGTCGCCACGTTCATCCCGGCCGAATGGGTCTCGGGCGACATCTACGACGTCGCGAGGATTGACGAACAGCACATCGGATTCTACATCGCCGACGCCGTCGGGCATTCGATGCCGGCCGCCCTGCTAACCATCTTCATCAAGCAGGCGATGGCCATGCGGGAAACGATCGACAATAGCTACCGGATCTTCGCTCCGACGGAGGTCATTACAAACCTCAATCTGAAGATGCTAGGCCAAAAGCTCTCCGGCTATCAGTTCGCCACCTGTTGCTACTGCCTGCTCAACATCAAAACCCGGCAGTTGACGTTCGCCCGAGCTGGCCATCCGTACCCCATTCTATTTCGAGAGGGGCAACCTCCTCTACAACTGGAGACGCGCGGCGCCCTGCTGGGTGTATTCGAAAACGTTGAATTCGCCCAACACGCGATCCAACTCCAGTCCGGTGACAGATTGCTGCTCTACTCCGACGGCGCTGAATCCCTGGTCGGACAACTCTACGACGGCGAGGGTTTTCGCTTCACCGACGAATTGCTGACGCTCAAGGACGCCCCCATCACGGAGATTGTCGACACATTGACCACCATCGCCAATGAGCGGCAGATCGATCCGGCCGAGGTGGATGATTTCACCCTCGTGGGACTGCAAGTGCCGTAAGATCGGCTGCCGACACCGTCCGGATCGAGTCCATCGTCGATCACGCATTCTCAAGAAGGTCGTCGAAACAATCGCCGGCGTGCTCCCTCAAGATGGCCAGCATCGCCCGACAGGCATCTCGAATCTCCCATTGCGCCTTGGCGGAGATGCGCAGCTTGAAGATATGGCGCCACTCACGAAAGTTGGCCGAGACAACGATCTCGCTGGTACAGGCATTGGGCAATACAAAGCGGGCATCCTCTTTCCGCAGCCCGCGTTGCCGCCATTTCCTGTACATTTCCTGAATCGTCGTCATGTCTTGATGGAAATCATCGAGGAATTCGTCCGGCATGCTTTCGGGCACCACATAGGCGAAACCCTTTTCATCTACGTAGCGCTGGGACTGTTGCGAGACCGACATAAGTCGGTGTCGCACTAGCTGGTGCGTCATCGCCCGGGAACAGTTCCTGATGCGAAACGTTGCCGCGGCATGCTCCAGGGGCGACTCGTGCCCCATCTTGATAAGTCGCCGGATGAACCCGCCGTGAGAATCCTCTTCCATGCGATCGAAACTCAGATAGCATGTCCGCCCGGCCTGTTCGATCACCCTCTCGGGCTCGGGCGTGATGGCAATGAGCTCCACCATCAACTGATTCTCGCATCCCTGCTCACTCATCGAGACTCCCTGTAAATCCAACGCCTCTTCGAGACGATTCAGTCCGTCGTACACATGCCATCGTCAGCCATCAAGCAGCCGGAACATCCGCCTTGCCAAGCACCGCCAGGGCGGTCTGGACGTTCCCGAAAGGTGCGCTGACGACAAAACCCGCCACCCGGTCCTTGATCCTGGCCACCTGTTCTCGGGCGATCTCCACCCCCAGAGCGCGTCCCCGTTCCTTGGTCTTGGCCTGGCTCATCCTCTCCAGCAGCACATCAGGAACGACCACCCCGGGGACCTCGTTGGCCATGAATTCAGCGTTCTTGAAACTCGTGAACGGCCAGATCCCCGCCATAATGGGAACGTTCAACTCCCCGACCGCATCGAGGAAGCGGAAAAGACAATCCGCGTCGAAGACGGGCTGCGTAATGGCGAATTCGGCGCCTGCGATGGCCTTCTGCTCGAATCGCTCAATCTCCCTCTCCAGATCGGTGGCGACCGGATTGGCCCCGACGCCGATGGCCAGAGCCGTGGGCGGATCGATGCGATTGCCGCCGATGTCCAGACCGCGATTGAGATTGTGCACTACGCCGGTCAGCGCGACCGAATCCATGTCGAAGACCCCCGTCGCGTTGGGATAGTCCCCCAGTTTCGGCGGGTCGCCCGTGACAATCAACAGGTCGCGCAGGCCAATGGCCGAAGCCCCGAGAATGTCGGACTGCATCCCAATCAGATTCCGGTCGCGGCAGCAGAAGTGTAACATCGCCTCGATGCCGGCCTCCTGCTGGATCCGAACGGCCGTCACGAGAGGAGAAAGCCGGGAACTGGCCCGAGGACCATCCGGAACATTGATGGCGTCGATCCCTGCTTCGGCGCAACACCGAGCCTTCTCGAGGATCGCCGTCATATCCACCCCGCGCGGGGGAGTCACCTCGATCATCGTCACTTCGACCCCGGCGGCAAGTTTGGCGCCAACACCCGACTTCTCCGCCAACGGCACGGGCTCGGCCATGACGGCTTGGCCCGCCTCGCCGGCAGCCCTTCCGACGGAAACCACCGTCTGGGCAACCGCCTTATCCAGGGAACGGACGGCGCGGACGATTTCACGGATATGATCGGGGGTCGTCCCGCAGCAGCCTCCGATGATTCTCGCCCCTTTCTCGAAGAACCGCTTGGCATATTCGGCCATATACTCCGGCGTACACATGTAGAGCTGCCGTCCTTCGACGGACCGCGGCATCCCGGCGTTGGGCTGGACGGAGAGGGGCTTGTCTGTGACGGCCCGCACCTGTTCCAGACTTCCGAGCATGCCTGAGGGCCCCACGGCACAATTCAGGCCGACGGCCGTGACGGCCTCGTGTCGGGCAACCCTGGAGAGAGTATGATCGGCCGGTTCGCCGTAAATGGTCTGGTTGTTCTCGTTCACCGTCATCTGGGCAATGATCGGAACATCCGCCAAGTCGCCGATAGCGTCGAGCGCGATCAGGAGCTCCTCCGTATTGGAGAAGGTCTCCAGGATCAGCAAATCCGCGCCAGCCTCCAGCAGTGCCGACCCTTGCCGGCGAAAGACACGTTCGGCCTCTTCACGAGTCATCGGGCCGTGTTCGGTCCACTCACAACCCAGCGGTCCCATCGCACCTGCGACCCAGACATCCTGCCCGGCCGCGGCCCTGGCGACGTCCACTCCAGCCCGGTTGACGCGCTCGACCTCGTTGGCCAAACCGTGCTGGGCCAGCTTCACTTCGTTGGCTCCGAACGTATTGGTCTCTACGAAATCCGCCCCGGCTTCGACGTAGCCGGCATGGACCTGCTCTACCAGGCCGGGGTCCGTCAGATTCAGTTCGTCAAAGCAGCGATTGACAAAGACACCATGCTGGTAGAGCATCGTGCCCATGGCCCCATCAGCAATGAGAACGCCTTCTGTTATCCGTTGTATGAATGCCGTACGATTCAAGTGATCGATACCCCCTTTATTACACCGCTGGTCAACATCCTTGCATTTCCCGCCTGAAAGCCTCGGAGTCCTTCCGCCACCCCCGCTTAGGTCCGGAAACTCAGGCCACGACAGAGCTGCAAGCTATACCGGCATAACAGGCCTCGCAGGGTGCAGACTACCACAGAATTGGAGCAAGGCAACATAAAAAAGACACTCTACGCACTCACGAGGGCGATTCCACGAGCAACGCTCATATCGCCGGCCCGTGGCCGCCCAACTGCAGTATAGAGCAAAATATCGACAAGATTCTGCCAGTGCAAGCCTTTTCGTCCACTTCAACGCCAAAGACCTCTCCCCAAGACCGCGCACGGCAGGAATCATGAAGCCTCCCTTGCAAGAGTACTCCAAATCGGCCTCTTATAAGACCTTCCTCTGTCGCACCTGTCTGCCGCTGGCCGCGATCCCCTCCCAGAATGGCCATTCAGCCCCGTCCTGGAGCGGCCCAGCACACGCACAGCACAAATCGCCGCTCTTACCACCACATTATGATTGACATAAGTCTGCGTAAAATAGTATAATTAGGAAACTTTAAATAGAAGCCCAGATACTGTACTTAGGGCTTTTTTTCCTATATTTTAGGTGGAAGAGTACCGCACAGGCGGTGGTTGGCGTCCTCTGGGACGATCGGCCGCCGTAAGCGATAACAGGCAGATGTTCGTTTTCTGCACTGAGGAAGGGGTAATGGCCTATTAGCCACACAGACGAAGTCGCCCGATATGTCCCGAAGTTCACGTCTCTTGCCCGTGGTGAATCCCCAGGCAGTAGATGTCCTATCGAGCGATCCGACGTGTGGCCAGTGAGCTTGAGGGTTTGAAAGGAGCGGTGTGATGAAGAAGGCGTGCATTGTGTCAATTCTTGTCTTGGCCGTGCTGATCTCCGGATGCAAGGTGTCCGACAGTGCGCAGGATACTGGAGAGAGCAAACCCGCGGTCGTCCGAGCGGGCAACAGCTATTTCTGGGACAAAGACTTGCGGCCCACCGTGGCCGTGCCGGCAGCCCGCCGCACGCGACCTCAACCTGTCGCGCAGGCGACCGAGCCGCTGGCCCAGCCTGCCGTCCAGACAGCAACACCCACGACCGCGCCCACGGCCCAGTCGCAACTGGTGACCGCCTCCGTTTCCGAACTCAGGCCGGTGACACCGCAGTTTACACGCCCCATGCCAACCTACGAGGAGCAGATCGCGATTGGCAGCGGCCTGGTGTCGCTCAATGAAGCCGGCGGACATGTCCTTTCAATGATCTATCCGCGTCCGGACTATGGCATCCTCCAGGTCGACAAGGCCATGCCCAAAGAGGTGCGCTTCAACAGACCTTTCGCCTATGTGATCAAGGTCACCAACCTGACGGACATGATGCTGACCAACGTGGTTATCACCGAAACGCTCTCGAAGGACTTCGAGTTCAAAGGCTCCGAGCCAACCACGATAAACCGTGACAACACGCTTGTCTGGGAAATCGATTCACTCGGCCCCAAGGCGAGCAAGAGCATCCGTATCTCCGGCGTCGCCACCGGTGCGGCGCAACTGGAGCATTGCACGGCCGTGACGCACACCATGCGGGACTGCGCGGTAGTCAAGGTGGTTGAGCCCACACTCGAACTGGCCAAGCTCGCTCCGAGCGAGGCGCTGCTGTGCGAGCCCATCCCCATCGAGTTCGTTGTGACCAATACCGGGACCGGCGACGCTCAGAACGTTCAGATCGTCGATACGCTCCCCGCCGGGATGCAGACTGCCGACGGTAAGGGCAAGATTGTCCTGGACGCCGGCACGCTGGCGGCAGGTGAATCCAGGCGATTCGCTATCAAACTCCGTGCGACAAAGACTGGCGCCTACGTAAACAAGGCCATCGCAACGTCCGCTGCTGGGCTCCAGGCTGCTTCTGAAGCCACCCTGACAAACGTTCGCCAGCCGATTCTCACGATCACCAAGTCCGGACCCAAACGACAGTATCTGGGTCGCTCCATCACCTACGAGATCACCGTGCTCAACAAGGGCGACGGGCCGGCGCGGGATACCATGATCGAAGATATCATCCCGCCGGGCGTAACCTCGATCGAAGCAACGGCCGGCGCCCAATCGGCGGGCTCCAAGTTGGTGTGGGAGCTCGGCACGCTCGAACCCAACGCGTCCAAGACCGTCCGCGTCTCATACATGCCCACTAAGGAGGGCGATGTGATGGCGACGGCGACCGCCACGGCCTACTGCGCCGAAACGGTCACCGATTCCACCAAAACATCAATCAACGGCATCGCGGCCGCTCGACTGGGAGTGATCGACCTGGAAGACCCGGTGGAAGTGGGCGACACCACGACGTATCTGATCACCGTGAGCAATCAAGGCTCAGCGGCCGATACTAACATCCGGATCTCCTGCGCCCTCGACGACAAGCTGCAGTACGTCTCGTCGGCCGGGGCAACCGCCGGATCGATCATGGGCAAGACAGTCAGTTTCGCGCCGCTGCGAAACCTCGGACCGAAGAGCAAAGCCACCTGGCGTGTTGTGGTCCGCGGCGCCAAGGCCGGCGATGTACGGCTCAGAGTGATCATGCACACCGATCAGCTTGCGTTGCCTGTCGAGCACACCGAAGCAACGCACATCTATCGACAGTAGAAAACAACAGCTTGACCAGCACTCAGACGCCGCGGTGCCATCAGCACCGCGGCGTTTTCTTTATGTCAAGCCGTCATAAGCCCGCCTCCCAGTCTCCCAGAACCGCTTTCATGGCGCGGTCCAGCCCCGAAATTGTATTGCAAAGAGCCATTCACCGGTTATACTGTTCGCAAATTCAGACAGTCGCCTAAATCCCCGTCAGGGGAGTTTTTGTAGGCACCCTCGAGGGAATCCAGACGGATTTCCAGAAAGGACGCAACGATGGCCGAGAAAGACGCCGACGTTCAGAAGATACGAGAACTCATCAAGATAATGAAAGAAAACGATCTCGTGGAGATCGATATCAAGCACGGCGACGATCAGATCGCGCTTAGGCGAGCCCAGCCCGCGCAACCGGGACCCATCATCGCGTCATTGCCCGGCGGCATGCCGACAACCGGCATGCCGGTCAGTCAGGCCGCCTTTGCGGATGCGACGCCCGCCGCCCAGGCCGAAGATGAATTCCTCGACATCACATCCCCCATCGTTGGCACATTCTATGAGGCTCCCAGCCCCGATTCTGATCCTTACGTCGAGACCGGCACCCGCGTTGACGCGCAGACGGTCGTCTGTATCATTGAAGCTATGAAAGTCATGAACGAAATCAAGGCCGAGGTCAGCGGCACCGTCGTTAAGACGTGCGTTACCAACGGGCAAGCCATTGAATACGGCCAGGTCCTTTTCAAAATCCAGCCGGACTGAAGCAGAGACCGCTATGGGATGCGCCAGACCAAGCCAAACCGTGGCGGTCCCGTACCCAATAAGAGTGACAAGACATGCTATCGCGAATTCTCATCGCCAACCGAGGCGAAATAGCCCTTCGAATCATCCGCGCCTGCCGTGAACTAGGCGTCGAAACCGTGGCCGTCTATTCTGAGGCCGACAGAGAGGCCTCGTATGTGAGTCTGGCGGATGAAGCCATCTGCATTGGGCCGCCGGAGTGCAGTCAGAGCTATCTTAACATTCCGCGCATCATCAGCGCCGCCGAAATCACAAACGTCGACGCGATCCATCCCGGCTACGGATTTCTCGCTGAGAACGCCAACTTTGCCGAGATTTGCCATGACTGCGGCATCGCGTTTGTGGGGCCACCCGTCGAAGCCATGCGAATGCTCGGCGACAAGGTTGAAGCCCGCAAGATCGCTCAGAAGGCCAAGGTCCCGATCGTCCCTGGCTCCGACGGAGTGATCGCAGACGAGAAAGAGGCCCTGAAACTGGCCGGCAAGATCGGCTATCCGGTCATCATCAAGGCCGTCGCCGGAGGCGGGGGTCGCGGCATGCGCGTGGTCCACAACGACATCAGCCTCCGCGCCGCTTTGGGCGCCGCGCGCGCCGAAGCGGAGGTCAACTTCGGTAACGACAGCGTCTACCTTGAGAAGTTCATCGTCGAGCCGCGACACGTCGAGGTTCAGGTCATGGCCGACCAGGAAGGCAATGCGATTCACTTCTATGAGAGAGATTGCTCGATCCAGCGGCGCCACCAGAAGATGATCGAGGAATCCCCTTCTCCCATTCTGGACGAACGGGATCGCGAGCACCTGGCGGAGGCGGCAATCCGACTCATCAAAGAAGCCAAGTATGTCAACGCCGCCACGGTAGAGTTTCTCCTGGATAAGGATCGCAACTTCTACTTCATTGAGGTCAACACGCGTATCCAGGTCGAACACCCAGTCACAGAGATGGTGACGGGCCATGACCTCATCAAGTGGCAAATCCGAATCGCCGGTGGCGAACCGATGAATCTGCGTCAGAAGGACATCAAACATCGCGGCGTGGCCATCGAATGCCGCATCAACGCGGAAGACCCGACCAACAACTTCTCCCCCTCCCCCGGCCCCATCACAACGTATATCGCCCCAGGCGGCTACGGCGTCCGCATCGACACCCACGTGCACCAGGGATGGACCATCTCCCCTCATTACGACTCTCTCATTGCCAAGATCATCGTGCATCAGAAGACGCGGCCGGAAGCGATTGCGACGATGCGACGCGCGTTGCAGGAATTCAAGATTGGGCCCATCAAGACGACGATTCCCGCCTGCCTTGACATTCTCTCTCACAACCTGTTCGTCAAGGGCAAGGTCGATACAGGATTCATCGAACGAAGCTTCTAGAGACCATCGAGTTCAGCGCGCCGCACTAGACTACCGGTCATTTCTCCAGCGCCGTCAGATCCTCATAGGTTTCCCGCCTTCGAATGACATCGAAACGATCGCCGTCGACCAGCACCTCGGCGGCGCGACATCGCCCGTTGTAGTTGCTGCTCATGGTCGATCCATAAGCACCGGCGGTGAAGGCGGCGACCAGGTCGCCCCGCTCGACGTGCGGCATCGGTCTGTCCTTGCCCAGGAAGTCGGCCCCCTCGCAGATCGGCCCGACGATATCAACGACCTCACTACCCTCAATGTGCAGATCCTTGCTTCGAACGGCCGGTATGAAACGCGACTCGACATGAGCGGGCCAGATGAAATGGAAGGCCTGGTAAAGCGACGGACGAATCAGATCGTTCATACCCGCGTCAACAATGACAAACCTCTTGCTGCCTCCCTGTTTCGTGTAGAGAACGCGCATTAGGAGAATGCCAGCATTGGCGCAGATGCTTTTGCCCGGCTCCAGGATAAGCTTGAGGTCTTTGTCCTTCAGCAAGGGCACGAGTCCGGCCGCGTATTCGGACGCCGAGGGAACCGTGTCCGTCTCATAGTCGGCGCCGTACCCTCCACCGAGATCCAAGGCCTCGATCTTGTGACCTTTCCCACGTAATCGATCCACCAGAAGCAGGATCTTCTGTACCGCCTCCACATAGGGATCGATCGTTTTGCCCCCTGTTCCCAGATGAACGTGAAGCGCACACAACTGAACCGCCGGATTGTCGCCGTAGGTCTCGAATACGTTGACGGCCCGTTCAATATCCACGCCAAACTTGGTTTCCTTGACCCCGGTCCTCAGGAACGCATGTGTCTGATAGTCTACATCCGGGTTGACGCGCAGCGCCACCTTGGGTTTGGCTCGCCGGGCCCCGCCATGCTGGCGGGCCAACCGAATCAGATTCTCCAACTCCTGCTCGGACTCGATATTGAAGTACCCGATTTCCGCCTCGATCGCCTCAATGATCTCACGATCGGTCTTTCCCACACCGGCATAGACGATCTTGGCCGGATCGCCACCGGCCTGAAGAACACGATAGAGCTCCCCGCCGCTGACGATGTCGAATCCGCTACCAGCCTCGGCCATGAACCTGAGGATATTCACGTTGCCGCAGGCCTTGACCGAGAAACAGACGGTGGTATCCAGAGCCGCGTAGGACGTCTGGATCTTCCGAAGATGGTCCAGGAATGTGGCTTTGCTGTATACGTAAGTGGGCGTGCCCGCCTCGGTCGCGATGCGCTCAATATCCACATCCTCGGCAAACAACCTGCCACTGCGGTAGTTGAAAAAGTCCATCGATACAGCCTCTCATAAAGCCGGGTTCCCATATCAACGGCACCGCCGACAGAAAGCGATGCCAGCAGACAGTATAGAGGAATCCGCGAGAATTACAAGAAGCGTACGCGTCCGGTCAACTGCATCTTTTCTTCCTGACTGATTTCCCTACAATTCCAGGCGGAGGTGCACAATGGCTGATACTGATGGCACGACAAAGAAGAAGACGAGCAGAAGACCGTTCTGGCAGGAGCATCTAAAGGCATAGTCGGAGAGCGACCTGACCCAGGTCGAGTATTGTCGGCAACACCGGCTTTCAAGGGCAGCGTTTGGCTGGTGGAAGCGGCGACTGGAGGGGAAACCGAAGGCCCGAAAGAGATCACCCGGCACCAAGCGGCCACAGCGTGATCGCCAAACAGCCGTGCGATTTGTGGAAGTGCAACGTGGCCCTGATGTGAACACGAGCACCAATGCAGCAGTCTATGAAGTGCTGCTGTCTCAAGGGCGCGCCATCCGCATCGGTCATGACTTTGATCCGGATGTCTTGAAGCGGCTCATTGCGACGGTGGAAGCCTCGTGTTAACGTGGCCGCCGACAGTACGGATCTTTGTCTCTACACTGCCAGCTGATATGCGACGGAGCTTTGATGGGCTGGCGATGATGGCCAGAGAGGGCATGGGGCAAGATCCTCTTTCCGGGCATCTGTTCGTCTTCTTCAACCGCCGGGGCGACCGCGTCAAGATTCTGTTCTGGGATCGGTCGGGATATTGTCTATGGTACAAGCGATTGGAGCAGGGAGTCTTCCGTTTGCCCCAGAGCCTTGCTGACACTCCTAA
>Ga0208279_1000363_pt1 | contig 38811 bp, 29 predicted proteins | sample AntAceMetag02UKM_FD_184766 | JGI IMG/M metagenome (GOLD analysis project Ga0208279, IMG submission 184766) | Saline lake microbial communities from Ace Lake, Antarctica - Antarctic Ace Lake Metagenome 02UKM (SPAdes) (version 2) | ecosystem: Environmental > Aquatic > Non-marine Saline and... | reverse complement strand
CGTGTCGGCATCCTTACCCACCTGAGGCAGAACATACGCATAAACTTTGTCGCAGTAGGCCTGGAACCACTGCTCCATCGCGGCTTCATCTCGGCGCTCCAATCGAGCGCGATCGTCTTATCCGAATGGGATCGCCATCCCCATACTATGTATCCAACACGGGTGCCCCGTTGCACATTATCTGGAATTCGTCGGTCAAGAACACAGAAAGAGAGATACTCGCCGTCAGACGAAACGATGGGCATGGCGTCCCATCGCGGGGTGTTTATCTTGTCGCCAAGGTTAACGGCCACCCTTTACGGTGTCTCACTACTTGAGGGGCTCAGTATGGAGCCACCGGCATGGTATCTCTCTCCATTCCAGAACCGCGTACACGATCGAGTCTCCATCGGCAACACGGAGACTGCACTCTTGGTTCGCTCGTAACGGGCAGTCATATCAACAGCGCCAGCAGATGGTAGCGTCTTCTCATTGCAGGATTCGTGTTTCATCTGTCATGGCATCGTCAGATTGCACTCGACCTCAAACTGATTCTCCGAATCAGTCTTCCGGTCGCCCAACGTCGGCGAATGGGTCTCAAAGCAAACCTTGTTCTGTTCGGGATAGAATGTGATCAAGCGAAGCCATCCATGCTTCAATTCATCCTTCTCGGGAAAACCGGACATAATCTGATGGACCTTGTTGCCGTGATCGCCCAGACTCGATTCACGTCGCACCCCTTGGTAGTGACCACTCAACACGAGGACGATACTGGGATGCTTTCGGACCAGCTTGTTCCAGATTTCATCCCGGTCGTTCAGCGATCGATCCAGAACGTTAGGGCGCCAACTGTGGTTGTTGCGAACATTCGGCCCCTTGGTGTAGGCGTGTGTTATGACGACCGTAGGCCAGCCGGAATGCTGCTGCAATACTTTATGGGCCCAATCCAACGCATTGTCGCGGGCGCCGAACTCCAGAACCAGCGCGAGAAGTCGCGTGGAACCTTGCTGGAATTCGTACGCGATATTCTCTGGGCCGTCCTTGAAATGCCCCGTGTAGTAGGGATTCCTCTGACGGCGCTGCAGCGGAAAATGGCGGTCGAAGCAAGTGGTGTTTCGCAGGCGCGGAATACCCTTCCCGGGGTAAACATCATGGTTTCCGGTGGCGATAGCGTAGGGGACAATCCCGTCCAGTTCGCCGATACACGCAGCCGCGTCCCGCCACTGGTCATCCGTTCCGTCGTGAACCAAATCCCCTCCGTGGACAACGAACGCGATGTTCTTGCGATCTTGGTTGGCCTTTATCCACTCGACTTGACGAGGTCGAATCGAAGGAGCCTCGTAGGAAGCGGACAGATAGGCTATTGAGAATGGCTTTCGGTAGGACTCGTACCACCCGGGCACGTATCGATCGGCGATCGCCTTCACGCTCTCGTCAGCCACCATCTCCGCAAGCGCCTTTTCAAGTCGCTCCCTTTTGTCGAGATGCGGAGACTTCTTCGACATTACCAGATAAATGCGGTGATACTCTTTCTGGAAATAGGGCGCCTTCTCAAACAGACCGGCGTCAGGCGCGTTCTGCAGGTGGAAATCGCCCTGCCATTCGACCAGCGCCAGCGCGGCGAGTTGGCCTTTCTCCAGACGACTGAACTGCTTTTCGAGATTCCAACCATGGTGCTTTTCAATTCGCTCGTCCTGATCCAGACGAGCGAACGTGTTCTTCCATGCAGTGCCAAGCTTGAGCGTCGTGAGATCCTCATAGCATCGCAGGCGATGGCCCTGCCCCTTGCGTACGTAGAACGCAAACTTCTGCTTGGTGCGAAACGGCGGCTCCAAGAAGACCATCGTCTCCTCGCGCTCGCCCGTTTTGATCAAACTCACCGCCCCATCAATCGACCCGCTCGCCAACCCGGCCAGGTAGTCCTGATGCGTCATCACCTCGAATTCACAAGCCAGACCGGCGCGTTTGGCCATTTCGGACCAGATATCCAGGTCCGCACCACTGGGGACGCCATCTTTAACCCTGCGCCAAAAGGACCAATGGTTGGTCCCGATTCGAAGGGTCTCGCCGCCTTCCGACGCACTCACTCCCGCGCTGATTGAGAATCCCATGCCAATACCAAAAATGAGCGCTGCAAGTATCTTCCGCATCAGGTGACCTTTCCGTCAGAACATCATTCGGTTGAAGACTCCTGATACTATGTACCTGACGCAGCAGGCCGTTGCATAAGAACGACCTTCGCACAGGACCGTTGCGTTCTGCTCTGCGGTCCTTCGACTAACGCCGGTCCAGTTCAGACGGACGGCAGAAGTTGCCTCAACCTGAAGGGTGCTTTGTCAGGGTCGATATGCCGGAATTCGCTCGAATTGAGGAGAAGCCTCTTTCTGCACGGCCCCCAGGCGACTTGGACACCTTTCTCGGAATGTCCATGCCAAGCAGTTTTTGCGACTTTCGTGCCAAGGCCAAGACCTGCTCCAGAACCCTCTCAAACGTCAAGAACGCCGTGTCGCGACGTTATTGTGTCTCTCCGCACGGGCGCGCGCCATTCTGAAACTGCGCGTCCGAAATCGAACGATGTACGATGCCGCTGGACCGAATCCTATGCCACCGAAACCACCGAAACTCGCGGATCCCTTATCGAGGAGCGCGCTCGGGATCCTATATAACCCTTGCTGTTTCCTGCCAGCCTTCTGGCTCGCTGAGAGTCACCCGGATTCGATATCGACCGGCTCCAGTTCGATGCGATCGCGGCCCAGAAGTGTCCCAGTCGCACGGGCGAGATTGACCTGGGCCACCTCGTATTGCGCGAGGGCGTAGATCCTGCGTAATTTGGCGCCGGCCATGTTCGTCGCCGCCTGGAGGACATCCGTACTGGTCCGGCGTCCAAGTTTGAATTGGCCCTCCTCGACCTCATGGTTGCGCTCCGCCTGAACGACCCCCTGTTCGGCCGCCAGAATACTGCGCCAACTCTGCTCGAGTGAATTCACCGCCGCGTATACCTGCTCTCGAATGTCCGCCTTCAGACTCTCCTCGCTGGCACGGGTCTGGAGTCGCAGGAGTCGGGCCCGCTGCAGACGAGCACGAGCCGCGCGATTGCCCACCGGGATTCTTCCCGATATGCCAATCATGTGACTGGACGATCGCTCGTCATCCAAATAGCCAATCGCTCTGCCCAGTGAGCCAGACGAACGGTCGGTCGTATAGCTGTACTCGAGATCCAGTTGCGGCAGCATAGCATTGCGCGCCAGGTCGATGTCCATGTCATCAATGCCCAACTGCAGGGCAAGAACGACCATCTCCATGCGGTTCTCCAGCGCCGCCTCGGCCAGTGCTTCACCATCCAGCTCCAGCCCCAAGGGGCTTGGCTTCGTAGCAGTCAGAATGGAGACATCCGAGTTTGTCGGGATGTCCGCCCGGTTCATGATGCGCTTGAGATCGCGCTGGCGATCGGAGACAGCCGCCTCGGCCCGAATCATACTGTCCAAGCGACCGGCCAGGCCCGCCTCGGCACGCACAATTTCGATCTTGGCGGCCGAGCGTGAGGCCACTTTGCGTCGCGCTTGATCCAACTGCTCCTGCGCCAACGTGTACTGCTCGCTACGCACGTCAAGCTCTTGCAGTGCCGCGAACAGATTCCAGTAGGCAATGTCGGCGCCGGCCAGAATATGAATGGCCCTCAATTTGGTCCGGGCGTCAACGATGTGTTTGCCGTAGCCGGCGATTCGGATGGAGTGGGTGTTGACGCGAGTTCCGGCATCCCGGAGCAACGGCTGAATCACCGAGACGCTGACCGCGGCATCGGCAACGCCATCGGCATCATCCGAGTCTGAATCACCGACAGCCGTGCTGAGATGGACCGACCCGCCCGTGTGAAGCGGTTGGCTCCATCCGGCCTCGTAGGCGTGGCTTTCGGATTCCGCGTTGTTATCCACATCGTCGCCGTGCCCGTAGCGCGCCGATCCGAAGAAGGCGGACTCGAACTTGGCCCGCTCAGCATCGAACGTTCGCTGCGCGATGGACGGGCTGATCAATTCGACCTTCAGGTCCAGGTTGTTGGTCAGCGCCGCGGCGCGCACCTGCTCCAGAGTTAGTTCGATGACCGGCTCAGACCCGTCTGCATCCAAGATCACCTCACCAATCTGGCTGCTGGCCTGCTCCACCGTCACCGGCTCAGAAACGGACTTCTCCTCCAATGTCACGGTATCAATGCGGGTCAGCCCAGCCGTCCGCGCCTTAATGCCCGGTTCGTCCTCCAATCCGGGGGTTTTGCAGCCCGGCAGGGCCAGGAGCAGGCACACCAGAAAGACTCTCCATCCCGGCAGAGACGACACCGCCGTGCCCACTGGCAGGCGATTCTCTCGCCCGCGACGATTCCATTGAACGATCATGCCAATACCTCTTCAGCTATCTATCGGTCTGGGGATTCGCACATCCGAATCCCTCATTCATAGCGCAACGCCACCATCGGATCGATTCTCGCCGCGCGGCGTGCTGGAACATGGCCGGCTACGAACGAGGCGATTCCCAACAGTAGCACGGTCAGAACTATGCTGACAGGATCGGTCGAGTCAACTTCGTAGAGTCTGCTGGATACGATACGAGCGGCGCCCAGCCCCAGAAGCAAGCCAGATGCCAAACCCACCAGGGTAAGCACCAGTCCCTCGCGAAAAACCATGACCATCACGTCCCGGCGCGTCGCCCCCAGGGCCATGCGAATACCGATCTCCGGGGTGCGCGAGGCCACCATGTGACCTTTGACGGCGTAAATGCCTAAGGAGGCCAGGAACAGAGCCAGAACGCCGAGAATGAGGGCAATGCGCGCGCTGAATCCCGTGACCCAGACCAGTTTGTTGTCGCGGTGAAACTCTGCCAAGGTGGCTGCCGTCACAATGGGCAGACGCGGATCGATCCTGTGAATCTCCGCAGAGATTCTCCGTGCCATGGTCGCGGCGGACTCACCCTCTGCAACGCGTAGATGGATATTCGTAGGCAATGCATCGGGCCTAAGGGGTTCATAGATGTGCGGCAGGTCGTTCCTACTTGACGCAATGTTCCGCAGAGTAGGAACGATCCCGACCACCCGGTAGGTGGACGAAAAGAAGAGCTCATCATATTGAATCAGGCAACCGAGAGCATTGCCGTCGGGTCGCAGCCGACGGGCCAGTTTCTCATCGATGATCACGACCTTCTCTGCATCGGACACGCTGTCCGACCAACGAAAGACACGCCCCTGCAGCAGCGGAATGCCTAGCGTCTCGAAATAGTTCACTCCCACAGCACTGCTATGATACACATAGGGGAACACAATTCTTGACGGCCCAAAAGACTCCTCAGGCTCTTCGACTACCGCCCCGGGATCGTATTCCCGGAGCAGACCACCACAGCGCCCTGTCCCATCCAAGGGAAATGAGTTGGATACGGCAACGGTCTCTATCCCGGGCAGTGTCTTTAGATGCTCGATCAGGTTAGTGTGGACCTGCATGCTGCGGATCGGACCATGTCCACCGGCAATCGGATCGACCTTGACGAGCACACTGTTGTCCAGATCGAAGCCGAAATCAAGCCAGGCCGCCTTGAGGGCCCCGCGGATGAACAGGGCCGCGCCCATCACAAGAACCACGGACAGGGCGATCTGACATATCAGCGATAAGCCACGAGGCAAAACCCATTCCGTACGCGAACCGGTTCGCCGCTTACCATAGCCGGACTCCTTCAAATCGCTACTCACGTCACGTCGAGACAAGCGTAGAGCGGGCTTAAGGCCGAACAGAACTGTGGCAATCACACAACAGACGACCGTAGCCGCCAGGACATTCACATCGAATCCTGTCTTGAGTGGAGCGGCCATTTCTCTGCCATAGTGTCCGGCTGCGATCCATACACTCAGAATCTGCGTGCCCCAGAAGGCCAGAACAACTCCCATGACCCCTCCCAGCAGGGCCAGCAGTAGTGATTCAATCAACAACTGCCGTATGACGCGCCAGCGCCCCCCGCCCAGGGCCATACGAATGGCCATTTCCCGGTGACGTGCCGCACCTTGAATAATCAACATGTTGCCCAGATTCAGACAGACAATGAGCAAGATCACGGCAGAGACACTGATCAGGAACAGACTGTTTCTGTATAGATAGAACCGCTCTTTCTCGTTGTTCTCACCGTTGGCGGGATACAGCCTCGACAAAGGGTGAAGCGCGAACGTACAACTGCGCTTGCAGCGTCTGGGATTCATCTCCCGCAAACGAGGCACCACGGCCTGCAACTGGCCCTGGGCTGCGGACCGGCTGAATCCCGGTTTGAGTCGCCCCATCAGCTTCATGCCGGCAGCAGGATAGGGATCCCGAGCCAAGGACTCCTGGTCATCCGTCCTGCCGAATTCAATAGGGGTATAGCTGTTCCATGATACCCACAGATCGGGCCCCAACACCGAGGTCCCCATGAATCCCTTGGGCGCCATCCCCACGACCTGAATCGAGACGCCGTTGAGCAATAGGTGTGTGCCCAATGCCTCAGGATCGCCGCCCTGCCGCTTCCAGAGGTGGTGACTCAGCACCGCTACCGGTTGTGCCCCAACCCGCTCTTCTTCCGGGAGAAAGGACCGCCCCCAAGCGGGCATGACACCCAGTGTGGAGAAGTAGTTCGCCGAAACGTACATATACCTGATACGCCGAACTGCAGTCCCCTGTACCAGCGTAGCGACACTGAGACCATTGCCATGGGCCACTAAATCACTGAATACCGGATTGTTGTCCCGCACAGCGAGATAGGCCTCATAGTGAAGGCCTCCCATGAAATTGCGCACCTGACACTCCACCAAACGCTCCGGCTCCTGCACCAGCGTGGGACGAAAGAGCATCGCATTGACCACACTGAACATGATCGTGTTGGCCCCGATACCGATCGCAAGGGTAATCAGGGCGATCGCGGTGAAGCCGCGACGTTTGGCCAACATGCGAACGGCGTATCGAACGTCTTGCCATAATGCTGTCATCTGTCGCTACTCCTTCGTCCCGGCCTGAGCGGCGACGGGCTCACCGTCCATCCAGCCGTCTTTGAGATTGATGATCCGGTGGCCGTAGGAGGCGTACTTCTCCGAGTGAGTGACTTGCACGATGGTCGCGCCTTCCCGATTGAGCTTCTTGAACAGATCCATGATTCCTTCGCCCTGCGAGGAGTGTAGGTTGCCCGTCGGTTCGTCGGCCAGGATCAGTTTCGGATCGGCAATCACCGCCCGGGCGACGCCGACCAGTTGTTGCTGTCCTCCGGAGAGCTGGCTGGGATACAGATTCCTCTTGCCCACGATGCCGAAGCGATCGAGCGTATCACAGACAATGCCGGCCCGTTCGGCACCTTTGACATTGCGATAGGACAGCGGGATATCGAGATTCTCGTACACCGTAAGCGTATCCAGCAGATTGAAATTCTGGAACACGAATCCAATGTATTGCTTATTCAGCGCCATGCGCTGCTTGGGCTTGAGGTCATGCACGGCCTCATCCAGCAGGTGGAACTGCCCTTCCCAATCCCCATCCAGCATACCCAGAATGTTCAGCAGCGTAGTCTTGCCCGCTCCCGAGGGACCCATGATAGTCACGAACTCGCCCTGAGCAATGTCGATGTTGATCTGCTGCAGAACGTAGGTCATCTGCGCCCCGCTCCTGTAGCATTTCGCAATGTCGCGCAGCTTAATCATGTCCGCCTTTCCTTAAGTTCAAGATATAGTTCCATATCGTAGCGTGGCCCGCCCCGCGTCACTCGTAGCGCAACGCCTTCATCGGATCTATCCGTGCCGCCCGCCGCGCAGGTACATGGCAGGCCAATAATGTCACACCAGTGACGAGCAACGGCACGAGAACGAAGGTCACCGGGTCCGTCGAGCTGACCTGATAGAGATAGCTGGAGAGATAACGCGTCAGAGCAAAGGCGCCGGCCATACCAATGAGAGTCCCGACAACGCACAGGACCAGCCCCTGCTTGAGAATCATCGTCAGGATGTTCGTCTGCTGAGCCCCCAGAGCCACACGAATGCCAATCTCCTGGGTGCGGCGCGCTACGACATAAGAGACCACGCCATAGATGCCCGCGACGACCAGAACGACAGCCAGCGAGGCAAAGAGCCCCAGAAAGACCAACGAGAAACGCTGGTGATCGACGGACTTGGACATCAGTTGTTTGATCGTCGCCACGTCGTATAGGGGCAACGCCGGATCGAGTTCCCGAACAGCCTGTCGGACACTTGCCAAAACCGTACTGGGATCTCCTTGTGTACGCAAAGCGACATTGAGACTCGTTAGATGTGGGTGAGGAGATAGAAAATATATGCCCGGCTTGCGTGACTCGGCCAATCCTCTCTGGATCGTATCGCCAACCACACCGACGACTTCAAATGCATGCTTTCTCGAATTGGCGTTCACGTCTCCCAGAACCAAACGCTGTCCAAGGGCATCCTCGTTGGGCCAGCAGCGCCGAACCATCGCTTCGTTGACCACTACCACTCTGGATTGTTGGTCTTGATCTCGTTGTGTCAGCAGGCGCCCCCTGCGGAGCGAAATTCCAAGAGACTCAAAGTAGTCAACATTGACCGTATGCGTGAAGGGTTGTATCTGCGACGATTCGAGAGTCGGATGTCCCAACACAGAGAATCCATGACGTGTAGGCCAGCCGTTAAAGGGTAGACAAGAGTCTATAGCCACGTTCTCAACACCGGGCACAGCGGTAAGACGGGCCAGGACGTTCTGATACGTGCCCTGGTCGGCGCGCGAATTCGGATAGTCCATCTTGAAAGTGAGCAGGTTCTCCGCATCGAATCCCGGATCGACCGTCGTCAGCTTGTGAAAGGTGCGAATCATCAAGCCCGCTCCGATCAACAGGATCGCCGCGGCGCTGATCTCAAGGACGACCAGCCCGTGACTGAGCCGGTTCTTTGCCCCCTTGCCACTCCAGCGCTGCGACAGCAAATTCATCGACACGGACTGTCCCGAACGAATGCAGGGAATGACGCCAAAGAGTAGTCCGGTCAGGACCGACAGCGACAGGGCAAACCCTATGACCCGCAAATCGATGCCGATTTCCTGCGAGCGTGGGACAATCTCGGTGAGGACATGGCGCAGTCCCTGCACGCTCCATACCGCGATGAGCACACCCAGGACACCTCCCAGCAGTCCCAAGAGCACGCTTTCGGTTAACAACTGGCGTACGATGCGACACCGACCGGCCCCCGGGGAAGAGCGAATAGCAATCTCCTTCTCCCGGCCGGTCGCACGGGCCATGACCAGATTGGCGACGTTGACGCAGGCAATCAGCAGGACAAAAACGATAATCCCCAGAAGCACGTACAGATAGGCCCGAGTATCGCCGAGAATCTTGTCCGATAGAGACTTCAGAGCGACAGACATGTGGTACAACTTGGGCTGCTCCTGGTTGATCCAGCCGCTGACGAGATCCATCTCCTCCTGCGCCCGGTCCAGGGTGACACCTGCCTGCAAGCGCGCCAGGACATGCAAGGCGCCGAAGCCACGCTGGGTGATCAGGCTCGGATGCGCGTTGGGCAACAGGGGAATCCAGAACTCCGCATCGGCCAGGGGAGGAAAGTCGACATCCTGCGGCAGGACGCCGATCACGGCGTAGGCATCTGCGTTCAGTTGAACGATCTGACCGAGTATGTCCGGCCTTTCACCGAAACGCCGAGTCCACATGCGGTGGCTCAACACGATCGAGCGTTGCGCATCCTTGCAATGGTCATCTTCAGCGAAGGTCCGTCCCTGCATCGGCGAAATACCCAGGGTCTCGAAGAACCCTGGGGAAATCATCGCGCCCTGGACCTTCTGTGGTTCTCCCACCCCTGTCAAATTGCGCTGCTCATCGGTGTAGGCCACCAGACAATCGAAACTGCGGGCCTGGACCTGCACATCCTGAAACTCCAGGTAAGACAACACACTGTCGGGCCCAAACACGGGGTGGGTTTTTGACAGATCCACCAGCCGATCCGGCTCCGGATACGGCAGAGGGCGCAGCAACACGCCGTTGACCACATTGAAGATCGCCGTATTGGCGCCGATTCCCAGCGCCAGGGTCAGCATGGTCACCAAGGCAAAGCCGGGGCTCTTCCTCAGCCCACGGCAGGCGAAACGGATGTCCTGAATGAGCGTACTCACTTTACGCCGCCCTCCGTGTCGCCATCTTCCACGACGCGTCCGTCGAAGAGATGGACCATTCGGTCGGCGTGCTCGGCGTATCGAGGGTCGTGGGTGACCATGCAAATCGTGGCGCCTTCGCCATGCAATTCGGCCAGCAGGCCCATCACGGCCTCGCCATTGCTGGAGTCCAGGTTTCCGGTCGGTTCGTCCGCCAGGAGAATGGCGGGATCGCCCACCACCGCCCGCGCGACGGCCACGCGCTGCTGCTGTCCGCCGGACAGTTGCGCGGGGTAGTGTTTCGTCCGGTGGGCCATCCCCACCCGTTCCAGGGCCTCGACGACACGCTCCTTCCGCTCGCCGGCGGCCATCGATCGGTACGTCAGCGGCAGTTCAGCGTTTTCGAAAACCGTCAGATCACCAATCAAGTTAAAGCTCTGGAAGATGAACCCCACCTCCCGGTTCCGAATCCGGGCCCGCTGGCTGGCGGACAGGTCCGCCACCGCCTCCCCGTCGAGCCAGTACCCCCCTTCCGTCGGTGAGTCCAGAAGCCCTAGAATCGACAGTAAGGTCGACTTGCCACAGCCAGACGGCCCGGCGATGGAGATGTATTCCCCTTGCTTGATCTCCAGGTGAATCCCCGAGAGGGCGTGGGTCTCCACCTCCTCCGTGAGAAAAACCTTCTGGAGTTCCTTCACGGAAATCAATGCCTGCTCAGATTCACTCATGTCTGCCTCTCAATCCTCAATAGTCCATAGTCAATCATCAATCGCTACGCGTCTCACTCGTGACGCAAGGCCTCCATCGGATCGATCTTGGCCGCTCGACGAGCAGGGATGTAGCCCGCCAGCAGCGAGGTCCCTACGAGCAGGGCTACCGTCACCGCAATGCTCGCCGCATCAATGGGATAGACCTCGCACAAGACGCTGCGCGTCAGGCGTGCCGCGATCAGAGCCACCCACATCCCAATCGACAGTCCGACGAGCGTGACGATCGCCCCCTCCCGCAGGACCATCGCAAGAATCCTATGGTTCGTGGCGCCCAGGGCCATGCGGATCCCAATTTCCGGCGTCCGAGAGGCCACGAGATGGCTCTTGACGCCGTAGACACCCAAGCCGGCCAGGAACAGGGCTGTGATCCCGCAGGCAATCGAGAGCCTGGCCAACATACGCACCATCCACATTTGCGTGCCCGCGCGATGATGTTTCGCCAGCCTTGTGGCCGACAACACGGGGAGCTGCGGATCCATGGCGCGGATCTCCTCGGGAATCGTTCGGAGCAAAGTGGTCTCGGCCGCCCGGGCGGAATCGGCCGGACGAACCGTGAGATAGACCTGGTCGATGTCCGATCCCAGGGGCTGATAGAGGCAGAACCCAGCCCCCTTGGTGAGTAGATGGTGACGAATGTCTGGCACAATGCCGATGATCTCCTGTGACCCGCGGACCCGACGGCCCAGGACATCCCCATCGGGGCGAAGCCGACGGGCTAGCGCCTCACTGATGATCACGACGGGCGCGCCGGTGAGACTCTCCTCTGGAGTGAAATACCGACCGCGGAGCAGTGGCAGTCCCACCGTTTGGAGATAGTCAGCGCCGATGCCCTGCTTGTTCGTATTTATCCCTCGGCGCATGAGTCTCCGCAGATCGTCATAGAGATCCTCCTGCCCGAAAGGAGCGATATAGTCCCACCGCTGCCCATCGTCGAAAGGAATCTGATTCGACAGGCCAACCCTCTGGACGCCCGGTAGAACCGACACGCGCTCAATCAGACGCCGGTACAACTGCTGACGCTCCACGCGGCTGTACGGGGTTCCGCCGAAATCCAGGCCAATGAGCAGCTTGTCGTCGAGTCGATAGCCAGGAGTCATATAGGCTGCCTTCAGGGCACTGTGGGTGAAGAGACTGGCCGTCATGACGAGGATGACAGACAGAGCTATCTGCCCGGCCACCGATAGGCTGCGCGTCGGAATCCATCGCCTCTTCGCGGCCGATCGGAATAGGCTCCCGCGTACCTGCTTCAGATCGGCCGTGACTCGGCGATGGGAGAGTCGAACGGCCGGCCACAAGCCGGATAGCAGCGCCGCAATCGTGGTGAACGCCAGGGTGGCGCCGAATACGCGCAGGTCAAAGCCCACCTCCAGCGACAGATTCATCGCCTGCAGCATATCCGACGAGGCCAGCGAAGTGTTCAGAATCCTCATGGAGCAGAAGGCCAGGAGCAGACCGCCCATGCCCCCAAGCACCGCCAAGAGCAGGGACTCTGCCAACAATTGTCGCATGAGGCGCCAGCGGCTGCCTCCCAGGGCCACGCGGATGGCCAGTTCCCGCTGTCGCAAGGCCCCCTGAACGAGATACATATTGACAAGATTCAGGCAGGCTACAAGCAAGATCAGGGCCGACGCCCCCAGCAGGACTGCCGAGTAGCGGGCGATCATGGCACGATCATCTCCATAGCTATAGAAGAACCTGGCCATGCGATACAGAGGGAATCTGCTCCTGATTTTCGCGCGGGCCATTACCGGCGCCAAGTGTTCCTGCGCCGCCGCCATAGTCAGGCCGGGTTTCAGTCGCCCAATCATCCAGAGCCCAGGAGGATATCTACTCTGGAGTGGACGCCTGTCGCCCGCTCGTTTCATCCAATGTGTTTCCGGCTGAATCTGGTAGTAGAGCCCCAAGGGCAGCCAAAGCGCCGGTCCCGTGAGACTCATGCCGGTAAACCGTTTGGGCATGACCCCAACGACTTGACAAGGCCATCCGTTCACGAGAATCTCTTTGCCCAGGATCTCGGGATCCGCCCCGTATCGCTCCCACTGGTGGTATGTGAGCACCGCACAACTTCCGGCGCCCGGGCGATCCTCTTCGGGCAGGAAGCCCCGGCCCAGCATCGGCTCGATGCCCAAAGTCGAGAAGTAGTTAGCCGGAACGAAGAACGCGGTAGTCCTTCCTGCGTAGTCTCCATACTTCAGGCTGATCGGGTCATCCCAGTAGCCCGTAAGGTCGCTGAACACCGGGTTGTCATCGCGGACATCAACATACTCCGCGTAGCCGACGAGACCCTCATAGCAACCAACGAGTTGCTCGGGGTCTTTGACGTTCATGGGGCGCAGCAACAAGGCATTGACCGCGCTGAACATGAACGTATTGGCCCCGATGCCGATAGACAGGGTGACCAAGGCAATTGCCGTAAATCCCGGCGTCTTACGCAGCCTCCGAACTCCGTAGCGTATATCTTGACACAACGTTGTCATGCGTCCACTCCGCACATTGCGCCCTTTCCAATTCAAACCGTCGTTGCCGACTCCGCATTCGGCAACGACGACTCTCTCTTGGGCGCCTACTTCAGCCTGATCCTATCGACCGCATCCCACTGCGACACATCCGAGAGGACGATCTGGTCGTTGACCTCCAAACCGCCCAGGACTTCGATGGTGGTGACGGAACTGCGTCCGAACTGCACGGCCACACGAATGGCGTGCTTGCCATCATCGACCACCTTGAACAGCCGGGCGGAACCTCCAGCCGAAGCGGAAATGGGCCGCCCGACATGTAATACGTCGTCCAGACGCTCGATTTCTATCGTGCCAACCACAGATAAATCCGGCCGGGCTCCTTTGGGCAGTACCCCTTCCAGGGAAACATCGACCGTCACATTGCCTTCGACGACCGTCGGATCGATACGCGAAACCTCGCCCGAGACGATGCCATGGTACGTGTCCACCTCCACGGGCAGTTCCAGGAGCAGGTCGCGGGCCTGCGATTCGGGAACCCTCAATTGCGCCTTGAGCTTCTTCGGATTGGTGATCTTGGCCAGGATTGTCCCCCGCGCGACCGATTGACCCGGCTCAATCTGTTTTTCAACCTGAGCCAGCACGCCGCGTTTGCCGGCCCGGACGCGGAGCGACTCGATCTGCCGCTCCTTGAGCTGATACTGCATCCGGGCCCGATTCAGCGCCGCGTCCAACTCGGCCAACTGCGCCGGCATCGTCTGGTCGCGAAACATCTCGTAGCGGCGCCGATTGATGTCCAGACGCAACTGCAACTGCTCGACCCGGGACTTGGACAGCTTCAGGTTCAATTCGGAGATCAGATCCTCCTCGAACTGCGTCTGGTCGACCTCCGCCTGCAGAGCAGCGTCCTCATAGCTCGCCTGCATCTGAGCCCGCGTGGCCTCCATGCCAAGCAACTGATCCTGCAATTTGGCCTTCTGAGAGGTCAGTTGCGCCTGGGCGGATTCCAAGCTGGATTGCGCTTCCAGCAGTTCCAGTTGCAGATCGGGATTGCTCAGTTCCAGGATGACCGTGTTGGGCTCGACGACAGCGCCGGGCAACACGGGTATCCCGGTCACGCGACCGGCCACGTCGGCCGGAACGAACAGGATGTCTTCGGAAACCAACGTGCCGGTGCCACGCACCTGGCGCAGCATCGAGCCCCTTTCGACGGTGCCGAACCAGAGGGTCCGCTTGTCCACGGAGGGCGCCGCCGGTTTGAGCCGCGAGAGACCCAGGCTGATGCCGGCGACAACAATCAGGCCCGTGGCGAGGACCAGGCCGCGCCGCAGGGCCTTGAGACGCTTTGAGCTTTTTCTTGGAATATCCATACCGAATGCTATAGCAACTCGCGTGCCAGAATCACAACGTCTTTCAACACGCGCCCGGAGGCCAGGAGAGCAGTATTGCGACATGACGACACTCGGCCACAGGAGCGACGCGCCCGATCCCGGAACGTTGCGCCCGGAATCGCACGTCTTTCCGACTCGCGCCGTCTCCAGCCTTAAGACGCCCGACTCACATGCGAGCCGTCATACAGCCCCCGTCAGGGGAGGCGTCAACCGAGGTGCGACTCGCGGGGCTCCGAGCCCGTTTCGAGCCCACATACACCGGTGGCAATGGACGGCAGGAGAGGTCTGTATGACAGTATGAGGTTACTCCAAAAGCCGGTTTCGCGCGGGCGTCCCCAGAATGTCAGGTGGGATGTTAGGCAATGAAAAAGCCTTGCTGTCACCGCATGACAACAAGGCTTCAAGAATGGGCGGTATTGGACTTGAACCAACGACCTCCTGCGTGTCGAGCAGGCGCTCTAGCCGACTGAGCTAACCGCCCCTTATGTCGTAATTGCAAGTATTATGGCGAGATCGTAGGGGAAAATCAAGCGTTTTTGCGGAAGTTCTGTAAATTCACCGAGTGAGCCTGTAGAGCCGCTCCTAATGGGTCTGCCGGCAGTGCACTCGTATAGAGACCGAAGGCGTTCTATCACATCGCCAGGGCCCGGCGAACAACCGCCGCGGCCGAGAGGGTCCGCTGGCCGCCACCGTTTTGCACGGTTAGTGAAATCAGAACGCTCTTGGAATCGATCCCGTTCGGGTCGCTTTCGGCCAGGGTCTTGGTGAAGCTGGCCGCAGTGACATTGTCGCAAAGCGTATACTCGCTGCCAGTGGCGTTCTTGATAAGGTACAGCTTGCTGTCGGCGCTGCGATACTCATAGGTCAGCAGTTCAGGGGTAGTGGTCCCACTGAGGAACACGCATTGATTGCTGGGCGCGGCGAATTGCACGCCATCGGCCGTGCGTAATTGGCTCGTCATCCGAGTCAGAGCCTGGCGCGCGCCATTGATGGACTCGAACATCGCCTCGTTTTCCCGGAAGTTGATGATCGAGGCATTGAAGGCCACCGCCAGCGCCGTCATCAACATGGCGGAAATAGCCAGGCCGATGAGGCACTCCACAACCGTGAAGCCGGCCTGAGTAGCAAAGTTTTTCTGATGCCGCTCCGTGTGTTTCATCGTTGCGTTCTCCCCAGAGACCCGCCTCGTTCCTCAGACCGAACCGTTTGGCTCTCAGTAATTGGCACGAACCCAGCTGGCCGAAGAGATCTCCCTGCCATTGAGAGAGACGGCCACCGTGATCTTGACAAAACTGCTGAGGTGAGGCCCCACCACCGCGTCGAAGTCCGTCTTGCTGACGTTGGTCACTGTCACGCTCTGACTGTAAGCGGCCAGTGCGGCCACGGCGTTGCGGCCGGCGTCGATGGGCGGTGAAAATGTGACATTGCTGAAATCGTCGATATCGTCATAGGCCGCAACCGTGCTCTCTCCGGATTCCGCTCCGAAAGTGGCGATCGTTGTTTCCGGATCCACCACGGGAAGAAGCGTCGTCAACTCGCGAATTTGTTCGATGAGAAACTCGGCGGTGGAAAGGTCCGCCCCGGCGCCGTTGGCCGTGGTGAAATTGTTGCTGGCGAAGACCAGGGCCGTAATGGACAGGCCCACCAGCATGATCGAAATCAGAATCTCGACAAAGGAGAATCCCTTGTCACGTCCAGAAGCACGCATTGTACACCCCCCTTGTGGACACCCGAGAAGCCTAGTCGCCTGTGACCAGACTCGACATCTTGAAGATCGGCAGGATGATGCTCATGGCGATAAACCCGACCATCATACCCATGAGAACGATCATAATCGGCTCGATCATCGACGTCACGGTCTTGATCACGGTCTTCAACTCCCGGCCGTAAAAACTCGATATGTCATGGAGGACTTCGGCCATGTTACCGGAATCCTCGCCACTTCGAATCATCTGTACGACGGAACCGGGCATCAGCTTGTAGCGGCTCAGGCTCGAAGCAATCTTCTTGCCCTGCCTGACCTCCTCGTGGATGCCCAGCCACATGCGCTTATACAACATGTTCCCAGAGATGTGAGCGGTAATAGACAAGGTGTTGAGAATCGGTACGCCCGCCTGCGTCAGCACACCCATCGTGTGCAGGCTCCGCGTGATGTAGAGACTGCGACACAACGTGCGGATCAGAGGCAGGACCAGTTTGGTCTTATCCCACCACAGGCGGCCGGTGGTCGTGCCGATGAAATAGTAAAAGGCCCAGAAGGCGGCGCCGATGCAAGGAATGATGGCATACCACCAGTTCAGCAGGAAGGCGCTCGTGATCATCAGCACGGTCGTCGGCATGGGTAGCAGATGCTCCTTGCCGGCGAAGATGCGCGTGAAACGCGGCAGTACGAAACACAACAGGAAGACCGTCACGCTTACGGCCATCACCGCAATGATGGCAGGGTAAACCATCGCGCCCTTGACCTGAGACCGCGTCTCCGCCTCCTCGTCCAGGTACTCGGCCAGTTTCTGCAGCATATCACTGAGGGAACCGGAAGCCTCGGCGGCCGCCACCATATTCACATAGAGGTTGGTGAAAATCTGGGGATGCTCGGCCAGGGCCTGAGAGAAGCTGTTACCCTCCTCGATCCGCAGTTTCAGGTCGCGCAGCACCGCTTGGAATTTGGCATTGTCCGCCTGCTCGGCGATCGACTCCAGAGTGTCTTGGATGCTGATGCCAGCGCGAATCATCACCGCCAACTGGCTGGTGAAATGCAAAATATCTTTGCGGCTGGGCCCGAATTCAATCTTGAAGCCCTTCATCTTTTTGAGCACCGATCCGCGGGTTTGCCCCCCCATCGGAGTGCTGCCCATCGCCGGGCCCTGTCGGTCCTCAGAGGCTGTCAGACGGCTTTCACGCTCTAGCATGGTTGGCATAGCGATGTCCCCCTCACTCAATTATCTGCGCCGGCGGTCACCGTCTGGGGAGTTCCATCCATCTTCCCGGCCGCAACCAGCATTTTCTCCATCTTCCCCGGGTTGCCCGAACGAACGATGGCCTCCTCCCGATCGATGAAACCTTTGAAGTACATATCGGCGATGCTGTTGTCCATGGTCTGCATGCCCATTCGCCGGGAGGTCTCAATGATATTGGGGATTTCGTAAATTCTGTTTTCCCGAATACAGTTTCGGGTCGCTGAAGTGCAGAGCAGAATCTCCGTACACGGCACCATTCCCGGTTCGTCCACCCGGCGGAAGAGCGTCTGCGAAATCACCGCTTGCAGCGTGTTGGCCAGCATGGTCCGGACCTGGTTCTGCTGACCGGCCGGATAGATGTCGATGATACGCTCGATGCTCTGCGGTGCGTTGATGGTGTGCAGCGTGCTGAAGACGAGGTGTCCCGTCTCAGCGGCTGTGATGGTGTAACTAGTCGTTTCCAGGTCACGCATTTCGCCGACCATGATGATATCGGGGTCCTGACGCAGTGCATGCCGCAATCCGGAAGCAAAGTTCGGACAGTCCGAGCCGATTTCCCGCTGTTCGATCATGCACTTCTCGTTCTCCATCAGGTACTCGACCGGATCCTCCAAGGTAATAATACGCTTGCTGTACCGCGAGTTAATCAGGCCAAGCATCGCCGCCAGTGTGGTACTCTTGCCCGAGCCCGTATGCCCGGTCACCAGCACCAATCCGCGTGGCAGATCCGTCAACTCCTTGACGATCGGCGCCACATGCAAATCGTCGATGGTGTGTACCTGATTGGGGATGACACGGAAGGAGATGGCGATCGTGTCGCGCTGGAAATGCGCATTGACACGGAAGCGATGGCCGCCGGAGATCTCCGTGGAGAAATCCAGATCGCGATGCTCCTGGAATTTCTTGAGCTTTTCCGGGCCGACCATGGCCAACACCATCGCCTTGGCATCCTCGTCGGTCACCGGAGGGAAATTCATGTCGATCAACTCAGTGTCTTTTCGCAACACCGGCGGCATGCCCACATTGATATGAACGTCACTGGAGTGGTTCTCAATGGCGGTTGCCAGAGAATTGCCTTTCTCTATCATGTCCGAATCCTATCCGAAAACGCTGCGTCCCAGAGGGTTAATCAATGTTCTCAACGAATTCTTCCTCTTCGCTCTGTCCATACACCTCGGTCACGCGAAGCACTTCCTCCACAGTGGTCAGGCCCTTCAGGACCTTCTTCATGCCGTCGTCGAACAACGAGTTGTGTCCACTCTTATGGAAGGCGCGACGCATGTTGGCCACGGAGGAATCTTGATTGATGATGTCCCGGAAGATGTCGTCGACCACCAGCATTTCAAAAATGCCGACTCGACCGGAGTAACCAGAGCCTCGGCAAGCGTCACAACCGGCGCCGTGTACGAGGTCGCCCGGGTTGGCTCCACTCTGCTCCACATATCGCTTCAGACGATCGGGTACGCTGTAAGGCTCTGTACACTTCGGACAGATCCTTCGCACCAGGCGCTGGGCGACAACCGCGTTGAGCGAGGCCGCGATCAGATAGGGGTCAATCCCTATATTGACCAGTCGCGTCACACTGCTGGCCGCATCGTTCGTGTGCAAGGTGGACAACACGAGGTGACCGGTCAGCGCCGCCTGCACGGCGATCCGAGCGGTCTCATTGTCGCGGATCTCACCAATCATGATCACGTCGGGGTCCTGACGCAGCAGGCTTCTCAGCGCCGCGGCAAACGTCATTCCGATCTTCTCACGGACCTGAACCTGATTGCAGAAGCTCAGTTCGTATTCCACCGGGTCCTCGACCGTCGAAATGTTCAGTCGATCCCCATCCATCTCGACCAGCGCCGAGTAGAGGGTCGTACTCTTTCCGGAACCGGTCGGGCCGGTCACCAGCATGATCCCATGCGGCAACGCCACCTGCTCGGCAAACTCCTGACAGACGTCCGACTCCATGCCGACATGTCCGAGTCCGCGTACAATCGAACTGCTGTCCAGCACACGGATAACCGTCTTCTCACCTCGGTTGGTCGGCAGCGTGGAGATACGCAGGTCGATCGCTCGACCGCCGATGATGGCGGACACCTTGCCGTCCTGAGGCAGTCGCCGCTCGGAGATGTCCATATTGGCCATGATCTTGATGCGCGAGACGATAGCCGGATGCATCTTGTTAGGTGCTTGCATCGCGTCGAACAGGACACCGTCGATCCGATAGCGAAGTCGGGTGTGGGCCTCCTTGGGCTCGATGTGAATGTCACTGGCCCCTTCACGCACCGCGTTGCTGATGAGGTAGTTGACGAACTTGATGACGGGCGATTGGCCTGCCATCGACTCGAGATCCTCGGAATCGTCCTCCTCATCTTGAACGACCTCGACTTCGGTCATGTCGTTAATGATATCGTCCAGATTGTAATCGACCGCGCTTTCTTCGACGACCGTAAACGACTTACAGATGGCGGCCACGTCATCCGGGCTGCAAGCCACCACACGAACGTCCATCTCCGTCTGCCGTTTCACATCCTCGATGGCGAAGATATTGGATGGTTCGCTGGTCGCCACGACCAACACTCCATCTTCGACAGCAATCGGGACGATATTGCTCCTTTGGATGAAGGCCATGTCAAGCTTCTCAAAAGCCTCACGATCAACCTCTTCCGGGCTGATATGTCGAAACGCCATACCGCCCAGCTTGGCCTTGGCCTGTAACACATCGTCGGCCGCCACGAAGCCTTCTTTGAGCAACCAGGTTGCAGCATCCATGCCGGGTCGATTCATCAACTCCCGGCGCAGCCGCCCGTATTGCTCATCAGTGATCTTCTCCATCTCCAGCAAGACATCCGCCACATCGCGAACATGCGACTGGCTCGTCGGCTCCGGAGAATAGAGATCGCTGAGGCCGCGTACCTCTCCGTCATCGGCGTAGGTCACCGTGGCGTTGGACTGGGAAGCTCCTTCCGGGGCGGGGCCCGACGGAGCACTCTGCTTGGAATGTGATAGGAAGCGTAACATCATTGCGCCAATTTCAGCATAATGGTCAAATCTTCTGTTTCCGCAGGTTCGCCGGCTTCATCGGACCGCCAGGTCAGCTCGACCGAATCGCCGCTAATTTGAGTGATCGTAAACCCTTCGAGAGAATCTCCCCGATGGAGAATCCGATCATTAATCATGCAGGCGTTGCCGTCATCCGAGCGCATCACACTCAATAGTTTCAGCGTGCTGGCGCGCTTCTTGAGTTGTTCGCGTCTGATCAGCGCGGCTCGCGCCGCGTCGTCCTTTTCCGTGGAGGCGTCGTCCTGAATCGCTTCCATGGACACCTCGGCCTGGAAGGGGTTCTTAACCAGTTCGCCCACTCCCACCTGGAAGACATCGGAGAATTCATAGAACTTGCTAACGATCTCGTCCATGCGGCTGACCATCTCCGAGCTAATGCCGGTCAGTCGGCCGATAGCCACCTCAATCTTGTTTTCCTCGTCTTTGGACGGCTGAGCCGAAGCCGCCTGGGGCTGGCTCTGGCGAATCATGTATCCCAAACCGGCCAGCCCAATCGCCACCAGAATGCTCACCAGAATGGTGCTCCGACGCAAGCTCCGGCTATTGGCCGCAACGGTCAGATACTCCTGGTGCTCTCCATGGTCCGGCCCGGCGCCATCTTGCTGGCCTGAGTCCGCTGTCTGATTCCCGGGGAGGTTCTCCCCCCCCTGCTCACGCATAAACGACAACATAATCCAGCTCCATCAATGTCTTGCTCGATTGCACAGGTGAACCGCAGCCAGGAAAGGCCGGCGATCCTCAAGCCGCTTTGTCTTGGAAGAAGATGCTCACAATGAACTCGACCCCGACTTCACCCTCCTCGTCGGTGTTGCCCTTGTTGAGCTTGAGTTCCCTCAGTTTCATGATGCGAGGAAGCTTCTCAATCTCCAGCAGGAACGAATAGAAAGAGTTGAAGTTGCCCACCAGCTTCATGGCCAGGGGTTGCTCCACGTAGCCGCTATTGTCCTTCGGCGTCAGGGTGCGGATCGTCTTGGGGTGAAGCCCCTGCTTCTGGGCGACAACCGTGACCTGCTCCAGCACCTTGTAGATTTCGCTGGTCGACGGCAGCTTGCTCTCGAAGAACCGGATGGCCTCCTGAAGCTGGCCCAGTTGCTTGTTCAGATCCTCGGCCTGGGCGGTGGCCTCTTCGAAATCCACCAGTTTGGACCGCTTGCCGTCGACGCGTTGTCGCGCCTCGGCCAAATGCTGGTTGGCCGGCTTGATCATAAACTGATAGCCCGCCGCGGCCACGCCAAGTAACAATATGAAGAATATCGCCTTCCTGAAACTGCTGGTCATAATCCTGCTCCCACCTGAGGGCCTCATTCACGTCGCAAGCCCATAGGGCCTGTTAGATGTTACCGAAATCAGAACTGATACACGGAATTCTCGGCCTTGGCCCGAATACCATCCACGTCCTCTTTGGTCAGATGCACTTCACCGGCCAGCATTGCCTTCAGTTTGAAGTGCCGGAAGGAAGCGTCTTGGACCTTCTTCTCCACCGACTCAACCAACGCGATGTTGTCCAGTAAGATAGAGTTGCCCAGACGTTCGATATAGTCGGCCACCTCGATATCGCTGGGCGCCATCCCTTCGATATCTATGTGAGTCTCGAGTCGCTGCTCCTGCGATCGCTGCCGCATCGCCGACGCGGCGCCGGGACTCTTGGCGGTGGCATACTTGTTCTGCGAGGATCGCCTCTTCTTGTTCTTGCCGTCCCCCGGGTCTTTCTGAACCAGATTGAGCTTAACCAGCGAGACGCCGGCCGGCAGATTGTTCGTCAGGGACGCCAGCAGCACGCTGCGCGGCACTGGCTCGAGCAGTTCGGCTGTCGTCAGAGCGGTCTTCATCATTTCTTTGCGTTTGGTCTGAAGCTCTTCAAACTTCTGAATCGCTTCCTGCATCTTGACCATTTTCGCATTCACCAAAGACTCTTCGGCGCCGCAGGCCCGCTGGCGGATTTTGATCGTGACGAAGGAACCGCCCAGAGCGGCCATGACCACGGAGAACAGAACGAGACACATCAGGTTGGCCCGGCGGGATTCGTTGCTCTGCACATAGTCATCAGGTACGAAGTTTATGTTCGACATTTTTTCTATCCACCTCCGTCTACGGAGCGCTCAAGTGTTATCAGGCATTCATCAAGACAGACTCAGACCGAAGGCCAAAGCCCAACTGGCTTTGCCGTTTCTCCTGTCCAGGCCAAACTGATCCGGGTCATCCACTTGCGTGGCCGCCATGCAATCGCCCATCTGGGCCTGCACTTCCAACTGCCGGGCGATCGTTCGGTATACGTCCGGCTCCACCGCCAGACCCGACAGGAAGATCAGCCGCTCGATCTGGGCATTCTTGTAGATGGACAGGAACTGCCGACGATTGGCCGTCAATTCCATCACCAGCCGGCCCACCAGCGGCTCGTCTTTGAGTTGCTTGGCTCCCAGGGGAACCGAGCAGGCGAAGAGAGGATTCTTGTGTCGGCTGATCACCATGTTGGTGCAGTCCGACTGAATGTCCAGCAACATGACGATGGCGTCCAGATCGGTATTGCGTCGCCCGAAGAAGTGGGCATAGCAACTCGCCAGCGCCACCGGCCAGACCCCAATCGACTTGAGGGCCAGACCGGCCCGCTCGTAGATCGCCAGGTGATGATCGATAGCCGTCCGTTCCGTCGCCAGGACAATGACGTTGTCCTGCTCGGTCGGGATGTATTTGATCAGCGTGTTCTTCTGGATTGGTTCGAACGGCAGCTTCTGCTTGATCTTCGCGAAGATGGCGTCTTCAATCTTCCCGTCGAACTTCTTGGGCCAGCGGATGTGGTCGATAAAGACCTCGTTGGCCGGCAAGGCGGCGACGACCTCTTTGCCCTTGAAATGCCCGTTGGCCGTGGCCTGGCGCATGACATCAATCGCCCAGCGCTGCCAGCGCGCCGTCCCGGCGGTGATGTCGGCGGGACGATTGACATACTGCCCGGCCAGCAAGACGGCCTGCTCGGCGCCGTTGGCCAACTGCGCGAGCTTGAGGCAGTCGTTGCCCAGGTCCACGCCGATGAGATGCGAACGTTTTTTCAGAAGTCCAAACATACCGGTTCAGCCTACCTCAGAAAAGGGTTGATCGTGTCTGCTTCCATCATGGCGTCAACGTGATGATCCCCTTCACCATCGGCCATGTGTCCTTCTTTCCTTTGTAATACAGCCATATTGGTCCTAGTGTCCGATCATTCGGCAGTACTATTTCGACCATCCGTGTCGCAGCAATTAAAATATATGAACAGAAGCGTGCGAGGACAAAAAGCACCTTCGATATTGGCTTGTCACACCGTTTCGGCGTCTATCGGTTTCAGAAGCGCTTCCGATAATGCTGGTCCATCGGTGTACGTGAGGGAAGGAGCCGCCGAGGATTACCGGACCTATCTGGCCCCGGACGCGGGCTGGCGGCAGCCGATTTGAATTCAGTTTGTCCGGTTTTTTGGGGGGGTGACGGCTCTTACTCGGCTCTGAGGCGGCGGCTCATCAACTCCTCGATGGCGATCTTCACCGGCTTGTTCTCGAACAGCACGGCGTAGATCGCCCGGGTGATGGGCACTTCGACATCGAACTGCTCGGCCAGTGCCGCGACGGACTCGCAGGTCGCGATCCCCTCGACCACCGAGTCGGTGGCGCCTTGGGCCTGCTGTACGGTCTGGCCCCGACCGATCCGTTCGCCAAAGGAACGGTTGCGTCCCGAAGGCGAGACGCAGGTCGTCACCAGGTCCCCCAGGCCGGTCAGACCGGCAAAGGTGGCTTCGTGCGCCCCCATCGCCAGACCCAGACGGGTGATTTCCGCCAACCCCCGCGCCAGCAGCGCCGCCTTGGCGTTGTCGCCGGCGCCGATGCCATCGATCACACCGGCGGCGATGGCGATGACATTTTTCATCGCCCCGGCCAACTCCACGCCAACCAGGTCGGTATTCGTATAGACGCGCAACCAGGGACAGGTGAAGGTCTGCTGAATGCGGGTGGCGAGATTCTCGTCTTCAGCGGCGGCGCAGGCCGTCGCGGGGAGCTTCCGCGCCAGTTCGTCGGCAATGGTCGGCCCACTCAGGCTGGCCCGCGGCACGTTCTGCCCCAGCACGTCGGCCAGGATCTCCGAGGGACGCTGTACGGTGCCATTCTCGATACCCTTGGCCACCGAGACAATGGGGATACCCGCCGGAACGTGGCCCTTCAACCGCGTCCAAACCCGCCGCATGTACTGACAGGGCACCGCCGAGACGATCAGGTCGGCGCCCACCATCGCCTGTTCGTCGCGCGGATCGAAGATGAGCGAATCGGGGAGCCCGTAGCCGGCCAGGAACTTACGGTTCTCGCGATGGCGTTCGATCTCGGCAAGCTGCTCGGCGTCGTGACCCCACATCCGCGTGGTGATCCCCTTCTCGCAGAGCAGAATAGCCAGGACCGTGCCCATCCCCCCGTCGCCGATTATCGAAACATTCTCAAATTGACTCTGTGCCATCATCGATTCCATCCACGACAATTGGTTTCAATTCCTGTCGCCAGGGATTAGAACGCCGTGGCCGCGAGATGTCAATTCCAGCCTCCCCCACGACGGGAAATAGATCGCACCGAGCCCAAGATATTAATGGAATTCTGACGCCGCTCTAACGAACGCCTAACCCACGGACACTACAATCCCAGCAGTCATAGACATCACGAGCGGAGTGGTGATATCGATAAGGTGGGCGGTCCGTTCAGACGCTCGCCTGTTTTTTTACGCCCGCCGAACAACTCTCCCGCTACTCGCGATATTTCCACTCGAAATTGCAGATATCGTCGCGCGTGCCGTACAAACCGTCCTCCCCGGCGCTGATGAGGAGAAACGAATCTGCGTTGTAGGGCTTACTCTCCGTACGATTCTTGTCGCTCCGGGTGTTCATGTAGAATCGCCTGGGATCTGAGAGCGGATGGACCACGTTCGGCTCGCCCGGCACGCCCAGACAGACGAGGGCGTGGTTGTCCCGATAGTCGTAGATGTTCTCGGGATTGTTGGGATCATTCGCGTCGTGCGCGGTGCGATCCGCATGCGCTCGATAGCAAAGAATGGGCGTCCCAGTCCTCTCACCACAGGCGGTCTTCGTCCCATAGGTATCGCACAAGACAAAAGCATCCTCCGGGAATGGGCCCGTGTTCTCCTTGCCATAGATCTCGACCAACCGATACGCATTGGCATTCACCGCGTGAAGATAGGGCCCCCGCCTGGCCTTAAGATTTGTGTCACGATCCGCCCGATCCAGAGCGTCTATGTTGTTCGGATAGAGCGTGACCACCCCCGCCCCATCCAGACCATCGCCACGAAACACCGACTCGCAATGAGCGCCGAGCAGATCCTGACCCATAACAGCCTCGGCCAACTTCAGCGCCCCACAATAGGGGACGCCGAGAGGATCATTCGCATCCGAAGGCGGATAGCCTTCAAACTCATTCGAATGGAGTTCCAGCGCCGTCTTGATCGAATGCAACTGCGCTCTTTGCTTTACATGGCGCGCGTAGTCTCTTCGAGGACAGGGACGAATCAACAGAGTAGCTACAATAAGCACGAATACTAGGACAAACAGTACTTCACCGACTGAACCCCTACCATGCGAAGACGATTCTTGTCTCATAACCGTCTCCCTCCTATTCTCGCAGTCTTACTCGCCTGTTTGACAACAACGCCCCAGCACGAGCGGCTTGGACTCAGTGCTGGACGATTTCGAGCGTATCGGGTCCGAGGCGTTTGAGTTCAGGCAGTTGGTTCTGTCCCATCCGGACGTCGATAATGACGGAGCTGTCGCCGTACTGCTCGTTGATAATCCGGCCATGGGCACGGAGGAAGCTCTGGACCTTGCCGTTGGACTGATGGCTGCTGACCCTCAGCACCAACTCACTGCCCTCATAGCACTCGGTGATCTTCTCGCTGAGCGCGTCGAGTCCCAGGCCGCTCTTGGCCGAAATCGACACGGCATCGGGATAGACCGTCTCAATCGTCTCGAGTTGACTGACGTCCTTGATCGCATCGATCTTGTTGAGCGCGAGCAGCGTGGGCTTGCGGCCGCAATCGATCTCCTTCAGGACCGTCTTGACCGACTCCATCTGGCCGAGGGCGTCGTCGCTGGAGACGTCGATCACGTGCACGAGCAGGTCGGCGTTGACCGCCTCCTCCAGCGTCGCCTTGAACGAAGCAACAAGCTGATGGGGCAGTTTGCGAACGAAGCCGACGGTGTCACTGAGCAGGACCTCGACACCCTTGCTGGGCGACCACTTGCGCGTCCGCGTATCGAGCGTGGCGAACAGCCGGTCCTCGACGAACGCGCCCGCATCGGTCAGCGTGTTCAGCAGCGTGCTCTTACCTGCGTTGGTGTAGCCCACCAGGCAGATCTTGAAGAGCCCGTGCCGACCCTGGATCTCGCGCAGCTTGCGCTTGTCTATGCCGGACAGGTCGCGCTTCAATTCGCTGATACGCTTGTTGACCAGACGCCGGTCGATCTCCAACTGCTGCTCGCCCGGGCCGCGCGTGCCGATACCACCGACCGCTCCAGCCGCGGTCGCGCCACCGACACCGGCGACGGTATCGAGGTGGGACCACATCCGCGTCAGTCGGGGATAAGTGTACTCCAACTGGGCCAGTTCGACCTGCAGTTTGGCCTGCTTGGTCTTGGCCCGCGTGGCGAAGATGTCCAGGATCAACTCGCTGCGATCCAGCACCTTGGTATCGAGGATCTCCTCCAAGTCCCGGATCTGGGCCGGTGAAAGATCGTTGTCGAAGATGATGACGTCCGCCTCGTACTTCTTGACCCGCCCGGCCAGTTGACTGGCCTTGCCCTTGCCGATATAGGTCGAGGGATTGATCGTACGGATTTTCTGCTGAAAACGGTCGACGACGACCGCCCCGGCGCTTTCGGCCAGCGCGGTCAACTCGGACAGGTCATCGGCGCCCTTCGACCTCGACAGAATGGCGGCCACCAGGATGGCCCGCTCTTTTTTGACTTTTAGGGTCTGACGAAACTTTTCCAACTAGAACCATACCTCCTATATTATGCGTTCATCGTAGCATATCGGCGTCCTGCTTTCAAGCGCAACTGCCGTCGCCACAACCGGTTCGAGGGCATTTGCCCTGTTTGAGTACGGCCTCCTACGGCCCATAAAGGGGCCAAAAAAGAGGTCCAAATCGGCATTTTAGTCTTGAAAACACGTCCGACAAGCATTAAGTTAACGGGTTCACGCATTATGCCGACAGTGAGACTACGAGTTCTCATTGTATTTTGTTGTGGGTCAGGTATACAGACGAAGGAGTCGATTGAGTGTTAAAAGTCAAGATGCGGACAGGCGAATCGGTGCAGCAGATGATCAGACGTTTCAAAAAGCTGTGTGAGAAGGAAGGTCTTATTCGTGATATGAAGCGTAACGCTTATTACGAGAAGCCTTCGGAGCGCGAACGCCGACGCATGCGCAAAGCCCAACGGGCGGCCAGACGCCCCGCATAAACGTCTGCGCGCCATTTTCCCAAATATCACCCGAGCAAGCAGCGAATCTTTCGATGCCTGCTCGGTTTTTATATACCCACCCCGGGAGTCGCTTGCCGATGCGTCTCGGTCACCATGGGCAAATCGGCCGCCCGCGCGTTCGATTCCACCTGTTCTGGCGTCTTGCAGCCGGGAATAACGCAAGAGACCGCCGGATGCTGCAGGCACCATGCCAGAGCCCACTGAGCCATGGGCACCCCTTCCGGAACTTCAGGGCGAATTTGCGCCACCCGCTCGGCCTGCGTCCGGCGTTCCTCATCACTCTGCCAGACCGCACGAACGTCGGTCTCTGAGAATCGCGACTCGGGACCGTATTTGCCGCTGAGGAACCCACTAGCCAGAGGCACCCGCGCCAGCACACCCAGGTCCTGTCGCACCGATGCATCGAAGAATTGCCCTTCCGCCTTTTGCTGAAGCCGGTTGTATACGACCTGAATGGCTCCGGCCCCCACGTCCGAGGCCCTGTCCACCTGGAGCGTCCCGGCGTAACTGCTGCTGATAGAGATCCCCAGGTGACGGACCACCCCCGAGGCGACCTGTTCGGCAAGCATCTCCCACAGCCCCGGCGTCTGGAACATCTCATCGGTGCCGCTGTGAAACTGGTACAGATCGACGTAGTCCGTCTGCAGCGCCTGCAGAGAGTCCTCCAATTGCTGGCGGACCAGCGCCGGTTCGTAGACGTTGTCCCGCTCGAAACGTTCCTTGAACCGATGTCCGAACTTGGTCGCGACGATCCACTTGTCGCGCTGGCCTTTGATGGCGCGGCCCACCAACATCTCCGAGAGATGGTCGCCATAGCATTCGGCGGTGTCGATCAGGTTGATCCCGCAATCAGCCGCCTTGCCGATCATGGCGTCGACTTCCGCCTGCTCGAACGTCTTACCCCATTCGCCCCCCAGTTGCCAGGTGCCCACGCCGACAACCGACACCCGAAGATCCGTCTTGCCCAATCGGCGATACTTCATGGCTCTCTACCCCTTTTGAACGGCGTCCTCACCGCCCTTGACGACCGGATTCTGCCGGACTCTTGCCCCGAACGATGCGCAGAGCCGCCCGAGCCGCCCAACGCCCCTGCTCCCGAGGCGCCGCCGCGACAGCCGCGTCCCCCACCATCACGGTGACATTCTCAGTCGGCAAATCGTCCAACGGCGTGTGTGTCCAGTCGACGCCGCAGATGACGCAAGGGATCGAACCGTCCTTCATAGGCTCGGCCAGGATGAACTTGGCCGCGATGTCGTGGGAGGCGATGATCACGTCGGGCTGGATCTGGCGAATGACCCGCAGGACCTCCTCGGTCTTGGCTTCGATGGACGCCGGCTCGGGAAAACGCTGGGCGTCCATGAAGAACACGTCCAGCCTGGCGCGGGAATCGGCGACAACCTCGTAGATCCCCGCCATGATCTCGTCGCTCGACGCCTCTCCCGGATGGAACGAGTTGACATAGAAAAGTTTCGACGACGTCCCGGGCATGTGACAACCGCTCACAACGAGCAGCCAGACACATGCCGCAACGATCCCCAAACATCTCCTACGCATCATCGCAGTCCCTTGCTTCCTATCCATCTACGGGTCAGGCGATCTGGGCCGTGAAGCCGCAGAGCTGGCAGAAATCCTTCATCCGTTCCTTGTAGTCGCCATAGAAGAATATCTGGTGGAAACCGGGGAAGCTAAGCACGGGATGACCGCCATCGAACTTAACCTTCACGGAGACGACGCATCCGCCGCTGGGCGGCACTTCCATATTATCCGTGACCGCGCCGGCCGAAATGAGAACGGTCGTAGGCGTCTCCTGGCGGCCGGGCAATAGATCGATACTGGTGACGCGCTGGCCCACGCGCCAGATCGTGCGCGGGACCGCATCGCGATTGCCATGGTGATGTTTGATGTCAAACGGTTCGGGCCTCTCGTCGTAGCCGTTGAGCCGGGTCGGGCACGAGCAGTGGGCGCCGATGACGGTGTCGTCGATCGTGTCGGCCACCGGATCCTGCTGGAAGCCGGGTCGGTCGAACAGGTAATTGACCATCACATGGGAGGCCACCGCCCCACTGTCGGCCTCGCAGGCGGCGGGAATGCCCTCGTCATTCATACGCGACCAGGCGATGCAGGGCAGGCTCACGTCGATCTTGCCCAGCGCCCCGAGACAATCCATCGTAATCGCGTCGCCTCCCTCTCGCTCCAGGAGTCGGCCCGCGACGTAGTAGCTCTTGAGCCCGTTGAGCACGTCCTGCCGGCTCGCGTCGATTCGGCGGCGGGCCTGGCGCATGTACTGATCGGCCATCGCGACAATCGCTTCGCTGTCGGGCGTGCGATTGTATTCTTCAATGAAGGAAGTCGCGGGAATGTGCCGCAGGGTGATCCCGGTATCGGCCAGCGGGGCATCGTAACGTTTGTCCCCTCGGATCACAATGCAGCGGGTCTTCCGCATCTTGGCCCGGGCGCAGAGCATCTTCATTCCGTAGGCCGGCTGGCTGAAGTCGTTCGTGGCATACACCACGCAGCCGGGTTTGTCGGCCATGTGGATCGTGTTCGTGGTGAAGGAGGTCCCCAGGGGCGAGAAGATAATCGAGGGGATGGCGCTGGCCGCCACTTTCTGCGCCGTCGGCCAGGAATGCTGCTGACGATCCAGCATGACCAGCATCATGCCGTCGACCTGGGCCGCTTCGGCTCCGGCGATCCAGGCCTGCCCTTCGGCGGCGCTATAGATCGGCTCGGGCCGCAGTTCGAGCTTGGCGCCGATCCGTGCGGCGGTCTTGGCCAGCTCGGCCGCGTACGTCTGCCGAGCCGCCTGGCCATCGTAGACCGCGCCGGGCCACCACATCCCATATTCTTCTTTGCGCCGCACGAAGGCCGCGCGAATGGTGGGCACGCACGTCGAGGCCGGACCACACGGCCGGATCGGGTCGATCGCCGCCTTGTTGGAACTCAGCGAGGTGCAGCCGCCAATGAGAGACGAGCCGGCCAGAACGACCGTGGAGCCCTTGAGGAAATCCCGTCGTGAGAATGAATGACAGCCGTGACAATGATGAGGACATCTTCCCGACATTATGACAACCTCCCAGAAATCGTAGGGTGCGCCATGCACACCGCCTCTATCGCCCGGCCTGCCGATGCACAACCCGCCGGATCATCGTGGGAAACATCCTACGAGGCGTCGCCGAGAATTGCAACGATTTCCACACTTGCAGCCGAATCGGTCTATTCCGGCAATCCCCTAAACGGCCAGAAGACCCGGTCACCGTTCTCGGCCCAGATCCGAGGCTCGCCCTCGTCATCTACACCCCGCGTGCCTCCGCCATCGACAAAGTCCCGACCCACGCTATACAGCAAGAACTCATCACCGAGACGCCTGTAGATCAAAGGGCCATCACTGAACGGGTCCATTGGGACACGCTTAAGATACCCCGCATCCACAAGGCTCTTCAGATCCGATGGATAGGCCCCTTTGTCCAAGTAGTAACGCTTGAGCGACAGAACAGTCAGCGCGGCCTCGTGGTCTCCGCGAAGTCGAAAGGCCAACTCGGAGACTCGCCCTTCAGCCGGAAGCAACATGCGAATCAGACCGTACCTATATATGTTCATGGAGTTGCCAAGCTCCTCCACATCGCCAATATGGCGCGCTCGTCGCTGGTAGGGAGAGATCCTGCTTCGGTCGCCTATTTCGTCGTAGACCTCGTGGATTCTTGCGACCGTCTTGTCCCGGCGGGCATGAATCATGCTGATCCCGACGTCCATCGGCCAAAGCAGAACCCGCTGAAAGACTTTGACCCGCCGTGTATTCGGCAATTCCCAAGCGTGGGAAGCGAATCCTACGAATTGTCCGGGAATGAGGTGGCCGCCTCCAGGCCCACCTTCGGTGAAAGAATGTTGGACGGCATCCAGGACCATCAGACGCTCGCCTTCGAAATTCGCGAAAGGATATCCGTCAGGATATCGCACGGCCAACTGAGTTTGAAGATCCAGCAGAACGGCCTCGGAAAGATCCTGTTCCGTAACGATCCGAAGCAGTTCCGACCGTGCCATCGCACCCAAAGCTCTTCCTACTAACTGGTCGATCAGGCCGGCGGCTATCTGTAAATGACTCCCCACACGCGCAACAACCAGACAGTTGTCGAAGGCCTCGTCAATATGTCCCTCCTCAGCGGCCAGACGTACCCTCCAGATTCCGACCTCAGCCAGATGACGCAGATGGGCCAGCCATGGATTCTGAGTAATCTCCATGAGAGACGGAACATTTGGCAGGCTACGATCATAGCGACACTGCCAGTGACAGTAACTCTTGCGACTGGCCCCTTCATAGTAGGCCCAGGCCGGTTCGTTTGCTGCGACCCACGCAACGAGAGCCTTTCGGTCCTTGTCAGCCATCGCAGCAAAACCCTGGAACTTATTGAGTCTGTTGTACTTGACCGCCGAGGTCTCCTTCAACTCTTCATCAGCCTCGACGAAGAGCGAAGCTGCCTTTTCATAGTGGGGCCAGGCGTTGTCCGACACCCGTAATTGGGGGCGACCAAGCTGGTTACGCTTCAGTAGGTACTCATCGGTGACCACGGGCTTGCCACTGACGAACCAGGCGGTGTAGGAACTGAGGGCGACGATCGTCAGGAAGAGGCCCATCCGCCCCCCGCCGATGGCCTTGAGCCAGAGGGGGCGACAGCGTTTCTTGGCCCTCCGGCAGAGCATGGCCAGTAGCTCGGGATCGCCGAACTCCGCCATTAATTGCTCGGCTCTGGCTCGTGCTTCCTCGGGTGACGGGCCATCGCGCAAAGCGTCGGCAAAATGGCTCAGCAACTCCCGCTGCACCTCCCGGCGGACCTTCCTGCGATAGCCGATCATCCTGACCAGACGCCGGACATAATCAGTGACATCCGTCGGCAGGTTCTTGAACTCCCTATCGATTCTGCTTCCCCTAGCCATTGACCCACAAGCCTCTTCGGTGTGCGATCAGTCGTCACAACGATCCATGATAGCACATTGGTCCTGTCACGCCAAGCGTCACAATCCCGTTGAGCTACCTATATACAGAGACGCTTCACGAACGAAATGCGCTCGACACCTTCGGTGTTTTTTCGAGGCTGCGTGAGAAAGGGACGCCGTAAGGCTATTGCTCGGTTTTGGGGATCGGCCAGAAGACCCAATCGCCGTTATTGGCCCACATGCGGGGTTGGCCGTCTTTTCCCGTGCCCATCCGGCCGGCGTCGTCGGTGAGGTTCTCCCCCCAACTGTAGAGGCCGAAGCCGTCGGCGGTTTTGCGGTACCGCAACAACCGCCCGCTATAGGGATCGATGGGAGTCTCGCTCAGATAGCCCTCCGCAACGAGTCGATCCAGATCGTCGGGGCAGGCGCCTTTGTCCTTCTGGTAACGCACTATGGCAAGTGTCGCGATCAGCCCGCGTCGCCCCGTTTCCTGGCGCCAGAGGAGGTTGCCCAGTCTTTCATAAGAGCCGGCCAGAATCCGCAACAAGACGCTTTCGTCGGCAACACGAGCCAGTCCCTCTGTTGCGCCTTCGCGACCGGCCCGCCAGGGCTCCTGTTGGAGCAGAAGTTGTGTCTCGCCATAGAAGGCGTCGATCCGGCGCATCACCTCCCGCCTGTCGGGATAGTCAAACAGCAGAAACTGCGTCACGCCGTCCCGCCAGTCCTGGACGACCAAAGGCACGCCTTCTCTCAGGACGCGACCGTTCCCGTCGCCGTCATCGGTGAAGCCCTTCTGAATGAACGCGTAGAATACCGCCTTCTCCCCTGTGACATCGAGGATGGATGCTTGCCGATCGTAGAGACGCTCCAACTTCCTCTGACAATCAGCCAGATCGGCAGCCGCCACATCACATCGATCCAGGATCATGAACACCACGCGATTCGCCAGGGCCTCGATCGCGATCCCAACCAATTGCTCCATCAGCGTCCCCTGGCCTTCCAGGTGCGCGCCGAAATCAACCAGCACGGTCGCGTCATCCAACGCCCCTGAGATATCACCCTGATAGGCTTTCCACAGAACCGACCGGCTGAAGGCCTGCGCCGCTGTCCTGTAGTCCGGCAGAAACACATTCACGCCGCAAGCCAGGGCCCAGGCGGTATCGGGAGGCTCGGCCGCCAAACGCTCCCTCTCGGCCGAGTCGTACTCCTCCGCCAGCGATTCCTGAAAAGCCTGCTCGTAGCGAACCCAGTAGTACGGTCTCTCCATACTGAGGCGCAGCTTCTCAAAGGCCTCCGACCAACCAACGACCAGCCCGGCCACAACCCGTCGCTGCGGCTCATTCATATCGCCAGGCCAATGGAGAGAGTCACTCAGCGCATCCTTCAAAGACTCGTCATACGCCAGTGCCTTGACGGCCTGGTCGATAAGGGGCTTGGCGTTCAGCGCCGGGTCTCGTCCCGCTTGCACCCGGTCGCTGAGCCAGGGCAGATAGTCCACCTTGATCGAGGGCGTCCCGACGGACAGCCGGGCAGAGCAGAGAACGATGTAGAGAACGATGATGCCCGCCGCTTGCAAGCCTCGAACAACGGCCTTGCGCCAGAGCGGTCGGCAGCGTTTCTTCGCCCGGCGACACAGCACGGCCAACAGTCCGGCGTCTCCGAATTCCTCCACCAGTTCTCGAGCCTTCCGCTCTCTGGACTCCGCATCCTGGCACGCCCTGAGCTCATCCTCAAAGTGCGCGACCAACTCGGCACGAACCTCTGCGCGAGCCTTCTTGCGATACCCCATCTTCCGGGTCACCTGCCTTATGAAAGCTTGGGCCGCTTCGGGAAGACCGGTCACGTCGCTTCTCTGCGGTTCTCGCGTCATGCTATGAACCTCCGCTCCGGGCTCCCTACAGAGCCACTTTCAAGGCGCCGCCAAGAATTAGATTCACACCCTTCGTCAGTGCGCTCAGTTGGGTCTTCTGTGTGGCCAGTTGCGCCGTGCCTTTGCTCGTGATGGCGTAGTAACGTCGTTTGCGGCCGGCGTCGCTCGTCTCCCACTTGGCCTTCACCAGCTTCTTGGCCTCGAGGTTGTAGAGCAGCGGATACAGCGTGCCCTTGCCCAGCGTCAGAATGTCGGCGCTGCGCGTCTCGATCGCCTGGCCAAGCTCGTACCCATACATGGCGCCGCGCGAGAGGATCTCCAAAACCACCACGGGCGCGACGCCTTTCAATAACTGACTCTCGAATTTCATATCAAGACTCCTTAACGGGTCGGCCATTGTCATTATGCAACGCATAGTATGCTATACATACTATGCATTGTCAACTAAAAAAGTAAAAAAAAGAAAACCGGGTCTCTGCCGGCTTTTTCTACAGACCCGCCGGAGACATGGCGGGAACGTATCACCGGCGGCCTAGGGGCCGGGGGCGGGACGACCGATGAGGATATCGTCGATGTAGATGACGCCGGAACCGCCCGGGGTGGGGTTGTCTCGATCGCCCAGGCCGATCACCAGTTTTGCAATACTGGTCATGTGCATGCTGACAGCGCCGAGTTCACTGAACGCAATGCGCCACGTTTGCCAATCCGTTCTCAAGGCCACGTTCGAATCGGGGTGTTTCAGCACAACGAACCGCGCCGCATTGTCTTCGATCACGATGTACAGGGGCACGGGATCGTTGCCCATAGCGCCGCGGATGTGGAGCACGAGAACCTCGGCGCCCCGGGCGATCCAGTTCCGTGGGGCTGACCAGGTAATCTCGGCCTCGGAGCGGGTCGCGTCCCCCCCATTGTCGTAGAACAGCGGCATCGACTGCGCGCCACTGTGAACGATCATCTGCTCGGCAAACGGCACGTCCAGATGGCCGACTTGCGAACCGTTTGCGGGGATGTCATACCCGTCTATCCAGGTCTCATAAATGCAATTATCATCGTCGTCATAGCTCTCGAAGTCGTCCAGAGCCATGTATTCCTGCGTCGTGAAACTCCAGAGGTTTCCGGCCCAGGATTGGGGCCGCTCGGACTCGTTGACCTCGTCCACGCGCCAGTAATACCTCTGGCCAAGATCCAGCGACGCCAGGGGAAAACGGCCCTCGGCCAGCACGTCGACCAGCGCCGCCCGGCCGGTCACTGCGTCGATGTCCGTGCTGATGTACAACTCATGCCAGGCCGCCTCTCGGCCCGGCTGCCAGCGCAACGTGGAATCCACACTCACCCCCACGGCTTCGGAGGCCGGCTCGGGCTGACGCGCCCGCATGGGAATCCGGAAGAAACGGACTTCACTGAGGCCGTATTGCGACCGGCCGCCCCAGTTGCTATGGACCCTGATCCGGACCTGCCGAACCGTCACACCGCCGAAATCAACGGCGGTGTTGTATGCATAGCCCCTTGTCGCCGACGCTTGCGCAAATTCGAAATCGCCCAGTGCGACCCAGTCGACCCCGTTCGACGCATACTCGATCGTCACGTCTTTGAGTCCAAAACCCGAGATCGACTCGGAGGCAGCGTTGTAGTTCCAGATCTGCATCTCGTGCAGCTTGTAGATCCCATCGAAGTCGTACCGGAGCCAGGTCGGCTGCGCCGCGCCGTTTCTGCTGAGCCACATCGCCGCCTGGTCGATCGAGTGAGCTTCGTCGGCATCCAATCCGGAGCCGTCGATCGTATGCTCGGGACCGGCGCCCGCCTGGGAACTGGAGGCCTGCGCCGTGACCTTCTCGATTTGATAGGCGAGCGTTTCAGTCGTGAAGGCCCAGGCCTTCCCTTTGACGATCGTGTAATCGGGCGCCCCACGCACTTCATCGACGCGCCAGTAGTAGGTCCGACCGAATTCCAGACGCCCGGGATCGTACGTATCGGCCTGCTGATCCCGACGGACGAGGACGCCCAGCGGACGAGCCCGGCCGGCTTCGTTGACATCGTCGAAGACGGCGCCAAAGTAGACGTCATGCTTATGAGTGGATTCGGTGGGCGCCCAGCTCAGATCCGTATCACGCCATACATCGACCCGACCCTCGGCCGGCTCGCGTCCGGCGACCTGTTCCGGATCGCCCAGCGACGCGAGCGGGCCCGAAGTCTCCCCAGAGACCGCGCGACCGTCGATCGCCTGGCCAGTCAGAGGTTGAGCCTGTAGACAAGCAGCCAGGAAGAGGGCTGCGACTACAGACGCATGTTTGCTCATCAGAGTCCATCTCCGAATAGGGACTTTTCATCTTGCCGGCGCGCCGGCTCGCCGTATAGCTCGTCCAAGAGCCAACGACCTACAATGCGACCTCCTCACGAGGGCAAGTCTATCAGCGAGATGGCCGCGTGTGGGGCCTGAGACCACCTTCACTGCCCCTATTGTAAGTTTTTTGCCGGCCTCGTGTCAAGACCGAATCCTTCCTCGCCAGTGGCGCTAAGACCTTGCAATATCCGGATTAATGCGTAGAATAGGCCTGCCAGAAACCGGAGCAGTGGCCGAGCGGCTTAAGGCGGTGGTCTTGAAAACCACTGTACCGAAAGGTACCGGGGGTTCGAATCCCTCCTGCTCCGTTGCGTCATTTTGTGACAGCGAAGGACATGGCACGTCTAACTTCCTTCTGGATAGTGATTTGACATCACCTTCATGATCGCCCTGGTTCTCCTGTTCGTTGCCAGTCGAGGACAGACTTTGCCCAGCAGAGTCAGGGGTTTTTGTAAGTTTTTTGTAAGCTGGTTTGTAAGCGCCCTCCCCGGCAACGGCGTGATCGTCCGTCCCCGTGGCCCGGGCCTGTTGGGCCTCAGTGCTTGGCAAGGACAAGTCCGGCAAGCTCTCCAGCGCCGATTGCGTCTGCCCCCTGAAAACGTGTGTGTACCGAGACATCGTCAAATTGATATCACTGTGCCGCATAATCTCTTGGGCCGTTTTCGGATGGACCCCAGCCGCCGCCAACAGGCTACCCGTGGTATGCCGCGAACTATGGAAGTCGACAATGCCCTCCGGGGACTCAGCTAAGAGGAAACTGCTATCCTGCCTGCGTTTGTACTCAACAGGTGAATCCCCGGCCTCTCGGAGCCATTTCTGTCGTGCCTCGTCCAGATCGGCCCTCAGCATATCGGCGGTCCTTGACGGGATGTTAAATGCGGAGGCCGCCGGGACTTTGGTGTGGAAGAAGTCCTGCAGTAGTTCCGCCGTATCGGGTCGTATGGACAAGACATCTTCGCGCCGGTGTTTGCTGTAACCTGCAACGACCGTCACAGTATTATGCTCAAAATCAAATGACGAAACCTTCAGCGTCCGTATTTCGTTTGCTCGCAACCCGCTCTCGAAGGCTAGGCGATAGACAAGAGCCCTCTCATATCCGTCCATCTTGAAACGCATCTTGGCTGCCCGTGTTACCTCCAAGAGATACCGGATTTCATCGGGCTCAAGTGACCGGCGTTTTCGCCTCACATCCAATCTCGCGTTCAACCCCTGCAAGTGAGCCAATGGATTATCACCGGTCCGATTGTCGGCGACAAGCCACCGAAAAAACTGCTTGCTGGCCTGCAAGTATCCGTTGGATGTACGGTATGCGTCCGGCCAACTGCATCTTTTCGTCCTGACTGATTTCGCTACAATTCCAGGCGGAGGTGCACAATGGCCAATACTGACGGCACGACAAAGAAGAAGACAAGCAGAAAACCGTTCTGGCAACAGCA
>Ga0208279_1000359_pt1 | contig 39081 bp, 32 predicted proteins | sample AntAceMetag02UKM_FD_184766 | JGI IMG/M metagenome (GOLD analysis project Ga0208279, IMG submission 184766) | Saline lake microbial communities from Ace Lake, Antarctica - Antarctic Ace Lake Metagenome 02UKM (SPAdes) (version 2) | ecosystem: Environmental > Aquatic > Non-marine Saline and... | reverse complement strand
GCCCGGGGAATGGTCTCTAACTTTGTTCTCCTGGATTATTTCGCCGATCCGCGGGAGCACTTTCATCCGGCCCTGAAAGATATCCTGGATCTGGTCCTGTGCGGTGAAGAGAAAAGGAAAGCCCTGGAGCGGTTGATTGAATTAAAGCGCGCCGGAGCGCCGGTTGCCGGTTCAATCCCATATTTCCAAAATGCTCTTGATTGGCCGTATGATGATAAGGTTACCAGTCCCGAACCATCTCCGCTCTATAGCTGCTGGTTCGGCCGGGCGGTTGCTCATCTTGAGGCGGATGGCAATCTATACGCCTGCGGAATGGGTGTGGGGCGCGTACCCGGTATAGACGTGAGAGAGGTTGGTTTTAAGGTAGCCTGGAAAGAACTGAAGCCTCTCCCGAACTGCAACTCCTGCACGATGGCTTGCGGGGTGGAGGCGAACCTGTTGTTTTCCCTTAATTGGAGGGTGATTTATAACTGGTTTAGGCAGCTTAGATAAAAGAAAAAACGTTGAAAAGGGAAGACGTTGAAAATAAAAGACGTTAAAGATCGTTGAAGATCGAAAAAAGAACATTAACTAATAAAGAAAAATTTCATGAGAAAATTTAAGAACATAATGGTCATCGGGGGAGGTGGGTATGTTGGAGCTGTGCTGGTGCCGAAACTATTGAAAGATGGTTATAAGGTTAAAGTTTATGACCTTTTTATTTATGGAGAAGACGTATTAAACTCTGTGAAAGATAATCCCAACCTCACTCTGATTAAAGGAGATGTTAGGGATATCGAATTACTTTCGGAAGAGTTGAAGGGGGTTGAAGCTATAATCCATCTGGCATGTATCTCCAACGATCCTAGTTTTGAGCTTAATCCGGAATTGGGGAGATCGATTAATTTTGACTGTTTTGAACCGATGGTGAAGGCCGCGAAAGCCGCCGGAGTAAAACGGTTTATTTACGCGTCCAGTTCCAGTGTCTACGGGATCAAAGAAGTCGACAACGTAACCGAGGAGATGGAGTTAGAACCGTTGACTGATTACTCCCGGTTTAAAGCGATGTGCGAGGAAGTTCTTCTCGGATATGCCGATGATGACTTTGTCTGCATTATCCTCCGCCCGGCCACGGTCTGCGGATATTCCCCCCGGCAGCGGATGGACCTGATCGTAAATATCCTGACCAATCACGCGGTTAACCGGGGAAGAATACTCGTCAACGGCGGGGATCAGAAGCGCCCCAATATCCATATCGAAGACGTGACCGATCTCTATATCAAGGCACTTGAATATGCTGATGAAATGATCAACCGGAAGATATTCAATGCTGGCTATGAAAATTTTCCGGTCAGCGAACTGGCCCGGCAGGTTAAGGAGATAGTCGGTTCTGAAGTTGAAATTATCACGGAACCTACCAACGATCCCCGTTCTTATCATATCTCATCTAAAAAGATCAGGGCTGAACTTGGTTTTACCCCCCGGCATACGATAGAAGACGCGGTAAAAGATCTAAAAGATGCTATTGAAGATGATCGCCTGACCGACCCGATGTCTAATCCGCTTTACTTTAATATCAAGCGAATGAAAGAGATAGAATTAGTCTGATTCCCCGGCGCATGGTAAAGAAGCCCGGCTGAACGATCTTCAGATCTGTTTAGGGGCGAAGCGCCTCGCCGCTCTTCCGACTTTCCCGGGGAGCAGGCGTCGGAAAAGGTTTCCCATGATAGACTGGTAGGCTTCGCAGGGTGTCCAGCACTGCGGGCAGCGCCCATTTATTATCTCATCTTGAATTAAAACCGTCTCCGGCTTCCTCCAGATTCGGCCGAGGTCGAAGTCTTCCTCTCTTAAGTTCCCCAGCAAGCGATCATATCCGGTGCAAGGATAGACCTTCCAGGCGGGGTCGATAAAACAAGAACTGGAGAGAGACAAACAGGGCATTGGGCAAAGCCCATTGGCTACAAATCGGCACGCGTCCTTGAGGTAAGAGCGTTCTAAATATTTCCGCGGGCCGGGAAAAAGGCGGTAACCGGTGATAAGATCAGCGAGTACGGCTGCGGCCGCCGGGCCGGGGGTGGGGTCGAGTTTGAGGTTGTCATAGAAAAACGATATATGCGCGAGATTGTAATGGAAATCGTCGGCCCGGATGTCAGGTATATGCTTACGAACCGCGGCAATTGTATCATGGCGTAGATCAATATTTTCCCGCTGCAGTGTCATCCCCAGGAAAACCTCGACACCTTTTTCCCGGCGGAGTGCGGCAAATGTTTCCAGTGCGCGCTCCCAGCTTCCCTTTTTTCCTTTGAGGTGATCATGAACCTCCGGGGGGCCATCCAGGCTTACTGTGACCACAATCTTCAACCCCGGACGCCTTTTTACCGCTTGCACTGCCCGGACCGCCATCTCCGGTCGAGAACCGTTGGTGGGGAAATGGAGCAGGATCAGCCGGTGAGAATTTTTAGTTATCGTCTCTATGATCTCAGGCAGGTCGGAACGTAGAGTGATTTCTCCTCCGGTCAGATCCACCCAGGAGAAATAATTCTGTCTCTGGAAAAACTTTCGTATATCTTCAAGCGTCATCTCCTCGGCCGGTGGTCGTTGCCAGGTCAGACAGGCACGGCAATGAAAGTTACAGCGGTAGGTCAATGCCATGGTCAGCTTATAGGGGTGGGATAGGCGGCGGAGGTTGGAGCCCAAAATTGATAGAATGGTTTGGATGTAAGCGGTCAGCATTTGGAATAGCTTAACCCGGATTATTCATCCCATATGGGATGAATAATCCGGGTTATCCCAGAAACATGTATTTTAGCCAGCTGAAAACGTAGCGAAAAAATACCACCCGTAGCTTGATCTTCGACTCGCCGAAACGCCTCTCGTATTCGTGAGTGGGCACTTCCTTGATCCGGAAGCCGTGGCGAAGAGTCTTAATTGTCATTTCTTGCTCGATGGTGGTGATGTTTTCCTTCAGCCCCAGTTTACGGGCCACCTCGGTTTTAATCGCCCGGAAGCCGTTCTGTGACTCGCTCAGGCGCACGCCGAAGCGGTAGTTGATACCGAGGGTAATAATGTCGCTGCCGATCATTCGCATGAACTTTTCTAGGTCGCCATGTAGCTCATCCGAGCCCCCTCGCGGGCGGGAACCGACGACGTGGTCGGCTTCGCCGCGCAGGATCGGCACCACCAACCGTGGAATATCATCCGGGAAATGGGAATAATCGGCGTCTATGAAGACTATGATGTCACCGCTTACCTCTTCGATCGCTTGCCGGATGGCCGCGCCTTTCCCCTTGCCGGAGTCAAGAATAACCCGGGCGCCAAGTTCCGCTGCGATGGTCCCGGTGCGGTCAGTGGAGTGGCCGTCAATTACTATCAGTTCGTCGGCATACGGGTGGCAATAGTTTATGATGTCGGTGATGCCTTCCTCCTCGTTGCGGGTGGGAATGACCACTGAAACCTTTTCCCGGCGGTTCCTATATTCTTCACGCGCCAGGTCATCCTCTGTCTGTGAGATCCAGGGATTTGTGCCTTCCGTAATATTATTATCTTCCGTATTTGATGGCATATTGTTTATTTCCTTATCCTATCCTTTCACCAGAGGAGAGGGGATTTCTGAATTTGAACATCATCAACTTATAAGCTTATCAACCGGAGGAGAGCTCTTCAACTTAATTCTGCGCGAGGCCGGCAGCCAGTAGCGTGGTCCGGTTGGAATAGGCAGACCCAAAACCCCTAAGATAGTCTGGATCAGCCAGATAAATTCCCCCGGATGCAGTGATCGTAGCAGAAGTCCAATAATCTTTTTAGGCCGCAGATAAAACCGGCGGTAAGCCAGGCGGTAGTAAGTTGTTACCTCTTCAATATTCATTCCCGGCAGCCAGTAGCTGATCCCCGAGCCATAGAAACCGGTTGGGGCGGGATCGTCAAGCTGAAATAAAAATTTCCCGTGTCTTTCAATCTCGGTCCAGACCTCTGACCCCGGCAAAGGTAAAAGGTAATTAAAAGTAGCCGCGTCCGGGTCCATCTTGATAGCGAAATTAATGGTCTGGAGCATCGTTTCGGCTGAATCATAGGGAAGTCCCAGGATAAAATTGCCATAAACAACTATCCCCCGCTTCCGCGCCCAACCTGTTGTCTGGAGGACTCTCTCTAGAATCAATTTTTTCTTTATCCGGAGTTGGATCTCGGGGGAGCCGCTCTCCACCCCCAGTGAGATCTTGAAGACCCCCGCTGCTTTCATTAAATCTAACAACTCCTCGTCGCAGAGATCGGCCCGGATTCCGTTCTGGAGGTTGATGGCCAAGCCGAAAGGAATCATACCCCGGAAAAACTCCTTGGCCCAATCCAGGTTCAAGGTCAGGTTATCGTCAAGGATATCGATCTGATGAATTTTGAAACCATCAACAAGCATACGTACTTCTTTAAGTGCCCGCTCAACGGAGTAGAAACGGTAACGACTGCCAAAAACACTCTTGTTGCAATAGGTACATTGATAGGGGCATCCCCGGCTGCAGATGAACGCGCCGATCGGGCGCCGACGGGCCCGGGACTTGTAATACGAGAATGGCGGCAGAAGATCCCAGGCAGGGGTGGGCAATGAATTCAGGTCCTCGATCAGGGGCCGAGGCTGCTCGCGGACGTTACCAGCATCCCGGCTTTGCCAGAGGCATCCCCGCACGTTTCGGAAAGGTTCCCGACTGTCAGCATTGACGTTGGCCAGAATTTCTATTAGGGTTTCTTCCCCCTCTCCCATTACGACCGCATCGGCCTCCGTTGAGTTAAGACAATATTCCGCCAGAGCTGAAGGTAGGGGGCCGCCCAGTATTACTAAACCGCCAAACCCGGCTGTCCTAAGAATGGCAACCAACTCTATGCCGGCCGGGTGGGTAACGATGTTGGTGGAGATACCCACCAGGGCGGGGTTGACCGACATGATATGATCACAGAGGTCGACCGCCTTGATCTTCAAGGCGTTAGCATCTATCAGATCAATACTATGTCCCCGCTCACGGGCAATTGCTGCCAGGTAAGTCAGGCCGAGGGGTGGCTCGATTGTGCCTTCGTTTATGCCCTTCGCTGCTTCGGGATAAGGATTTATCAGGATCAGGTCCATATTTATTTAAAATCGTGTGTTGTTTAATACTGGCACAGATCATTGAGATTGAAAAGGATTAGCTGTTTCTCGATTTTGATTGTGGATATACTAAGGGATAAGATCCGAAAGTTCAAGCGGAAAGGCATAGAGTAATGTCGATATAGTTATTTCATGCCTGTCAATGAGATTAAGGGATGGGTTTTGATGAAATCAAAAAATAACCCTGCTATATTAGTGAGATGAAGCATAGATTTCTTGTTTGCTTTCGGGATAAAAATACAGGATAATGCGTGACGATCGGAAAGACTTCAGCGTCAATAAAAATGATATGTGGGACTTATTCATAATATCCCATAGTAATCCGAATTAATTACGTTAAACTTTAATATCTGGCTGAATCTCCCGGAAATTCTTCACCACAAAATGACTGATAATCGCATCAATGAGTTCTGTCAAACTGATCGGATCAAGAAAGCCGACCGGCGTGTCCGCATTCAACATTGGGTGATAGCGGGGCTGATTCTTTTATTCATTTTTTCGTCCCTGCTGGCGGATCTCTGGCCTGCCCGGAATATTTATTTTTTGATCTTTCATAAAGTCGATGGCTTGCTCACCATGGAGCTTCCAGTTACCGCTGCCATGAGGTATGCCGCCGGGCACACTGAAAACTCCTGTGATTCTCTTCCTTACGTATTGTTGCTGAAGTTATTGTACGCGTTTATCCCCGGCCGTTTAATTGTTCTACGGCTTGCCTCAATTTTATCAGGGTTAGTCGCGCTGGTGTGTTTTTACCGGATGAGCAAGGCGCTATTCGGCCGAATAATCGCGAGTATCTATATTTTCCTTCTGGTGACTTCTCCGGTCTTTATAGAAGGAATGCGATCGTTCGGATTTATCCCTTTTACCGTCGCCTTGGTGGCTGTCTCCATTTACCTTCTCTTCTCTACTATTGACAGGAAGAGAGTGATGTCGCGGGTTTTTTTATTGTCCGGCTGCAGTTACCTTCTTTTTTCCGGGTATGCGGTGGGACGAGTAGCGATAATTTTTCCCCTGATGATGTATGTCATTTTCTGTAAGCGGAATTGGCGCAAATTAATCATTTGTTTAGTTGTGCTGGCAGTAATGATTATGGTTCTTGATCTGGCATTCGGTGATATCGGTTTTGATGCCAAAGATTGGTTTACAGTGGGAACCGAGTGGATGATGAATAGCAGTCACCGGTCGTTACCGAGCAGAAACTTCGGTTGGCTTGTGAATAATATCGGGGCTCTCTCAGATTATCTGATTTTTCAACGGGATCGTACTCATTTTCGGGAACCGGTCTTCGATGATGAGGTGGCGCAAGCCCGGATCTTCAATGTGGTGTATACTCCATTTTTTCTCATCGGCCTTATCATTTCCCTGGTTAAGAGAAAACGGAATCATGTTTATGTACTGTTGTGGGCCGGTTTCTTTGTTGTGTCAATGCTTCCCACCAGCGAACTGGCAATTCGCCGTTTTATCTTTGCACTGCCGCCTCTATATCTCTTGATCGCGATTGGACTTCAAGGGGCATATCAGCTCTTGAGTCGTCTGGTCCGGACGCCCGCGCAGCAAAAAATATTTTTGGTCGGCTCCATTTTTCTCCTGATAGCTACGGGTGGATATGATCTCCATGAATTCTTCTTTAAAGTGTCCCGGCCGGTCTGTAATTACAATTCCCGCCAGCTGGAGAATGTCGCGGAATATATAGCACAACAGGGCACGGGGGTTTCAACGATTGTTATTGATGGTCACCCTGACTACCTTCCCTTGACCTGGGGAAATCCATTTTTCGATCCACGGGTGGTCAGTGCCGATACCGCCCGAAAGATTGTATATGAGTTCCAGGAAGATATCACTATCAGCGAACAGATTGAGCGGGCTAGTAATGAAGGGACGGGGGCATTATATCTATACCCATTCTTCCCCGGTATCCCATCCCAGATAAAACTGTCGGCGGAACTGAAAATATTGGTCGACGATCCCCCTCCGGGAGTAACCGTATCCAAAGTTCCCGGTGTTGATATGTGGGGCGTCACCGTTGAGGACCAGGGATATCAGATTCCTCCCGCGGCTAACCGGTCGTATCGTTATGCGCTGCCTGAAAAAGAACAGCGTATTGCCGTCTCCTCAGAATATTCCTGGGACAATTCCCACCGGCATCTCCTGGACGGGAGGCCGGAAACATACTGGAAGGTTGCTCCCCCGGAAGTTGGGGATCCCGTCTGGGTTCTCTTTGATCTTGGTCGAGGGAAAAAGCGTGCGGTCCGGTCCCTCGCGGCACGGCCCCGGGCGGACCGTCCGAAAGAGTTTTTCCATCACGGATCGCTATGGGGGAGCAACGACGGCCATAACTGGAAAAATGTCAGTCCGATTATTCGAGAAGATCCTCCCCGGACCGGGGATTGGATACGCTGGGAATTCGAAAATGAAACGGCGTTTAGATTTTATAAACTCGAAATAGAAGACGGTTACACCGGCTGGAGGAAAAACTTTATCTCCCTGGCGGAGCTGAAGTTGGGGAATTAAGTGGAAGATCCGGTTCTCCTTCGGAATACTGGACCTTCATCGGGAATTAGAGTGTTTATTCGGTCTGATTTTCTGGGGCTATTTCATCCTCATCCTGGAGATGATTCCTCTGGCGAAATTCGTCTTCAATGGCTTCGGGGGTTATGTCATAAACGAGATAGGTATAGGCAACGTGATCGACCGGCTCGTAGTTCTCCCGGAGCCATTGCCATTCCCGGGGGCGGAAGATCCCCACCAGGTCATTAGCCCGGAGAACGATCCTCCCGGGAAACGCCCGGTTCACAACAAATCGGGCTTCAGGATGATCTGACAGATATTTCTTAAGGTAATTTTGGTTCTGGCCCCATTCCAGATTAGAGTCCGCCAAAATTTTATAGGCCATCTTTCTATCCCATACCAGTTCATTGAAATATGAGAGATAGTGAGGGAAATAAGAGAGCACGGAGATGACGAGGTATGCCGATAGTGCCGCGATGCCGATCCTGGACCGTAACCTAAAGAATTTCCAGTTTTTAACCAGGTTTCCACTGATTACCAATAAGAAAGGGAATGCCGGAATAAGAAACCGGATGCCGGATTGGATAAAGAGGAAAAAGTTAAGGTATACCAGGAAAAAAAGAACCGGAACCCAGAGAAATATTTCGTTTTTAGAGAAAGCGTATTCCCGGCGATTTTTTAGATAGACGATGAGAGAAAGGAATATAAAGAGTTGAAGCGCGAATGGCACCTTATATAGATATGCCCAGAAGAAATAGTCGGTGAAATACCCGGGATTACGGTGTTCTCCAAAGAGATAGTTATTAGCATGTTCACCTGTTTCCTCTTCCCATTTTCGGTCATCGGGGCCTTCAAGGTAAAGGGTAGGCAAAGGAAGTGGTATTTTTCCCAGAAATCCGGCCTGGGACTGAATATTTTGCCAGGAGAGGCTTCTAAAACGATATTCTCTTAATGGCGTGAAAGTACCGTGAAATAGGAAACCGATGTTTATAATTATAAGACTGATGAATCCAAAGAAGAAGACGTACTTCACAAAGATCCGAACCTGTTTCCCAAGGAGACGCCATTCTCTCCGTGAGATCTCCTCGAATAGTACATTGCCGAACTTGAGTAGCAGGATGACGAGAAAGATGGGAAAGAGAGCCACCGCAGTATATTTCACCACCTGGCTGATTCCACAAAGAACCGCGGTCAATGTAGCGTATTTCCAACTCCGGGAAGCGGAGAATTTCCAGAAATAATATAGAGACATTGTCATCAGGCAGGTCGCGAATATGTCGTTGGTTATCAGGCGGGAGTGGGCGATAATATTGGGAGAGAACGCGAAGAGAAAGAGACTGAAATAGCCGGCGGGATATCCATATAGATCTTTTGACCACTTGAATACATAGAAAGCCAGAAGAAGAGAGAAGAGGATGGTTACATATCTTCCCGTATTTAAATTTACCAGGAAATCGTGTAAGGCACCGGGCGGGAGTTGCCGTCCGATCAGACGGGGAAGGGCGTTCATACTGTTAAACGGCATCAACGTCCCATTCCCCACAATTCTACTATCGGCATTGAGCATCAGGATATTCCAGCCATAGCCGTAATGATCCTCCTCATCGGCTGTGAATGTCTTATGCCTGATACTGACGACTTCCAGAAGAAATATGCAGGCCAGGAGAATAAGTAGTAATATCCAGTGAATCCGCTTCATCTTTTTATAATGGCAATTAATAGATCATAGAGGTAATATATTTAAACAATAAATATAGGTAATACTGTAGTGCTTGATAAGAAATCCACCACCGACCTTGTGTCGGTGGTGGATGAAAAAATATTTCAAGGAGCTGAAGTATTAACAAATACAAAACTATAACATATCAGGTGGGTTAAAAAGATGAAAGTACCATATTCTTATCTCAAAGAACAGTTCCAGGACCCGGAGCCGATATTACAGGCATTCCGGGATCAACTCACCCGGTGTGAATTTACCTTTGGCCCGGAACTGGAAGAGTTTGAAGCTAACATGGCTCGATATACCGGAGCGAAGTACGTCCTCGGAACTTCTTCGGGGACCATAGCCCTCTCAATGCTCTTGAAGGCGGTAGGGGTAGGGGAGGGGGATGAGGTAATCACCGTCTCCCAGACCTTTGTCGCTACCATTGGCTCGATAGTAACTATCGGAGCCCGGCCATATTTCCTGGATGTCCTCGATGATTTTACCATGGATCCCGAGCTGATTGAGCAAGCAATCACGGAGAAGACAAAGGCGATCATGCCGGTCCACTACTCGGGCAGTCCCGCTCACATGGAAGAAATTCTGGCAATCGCGGAGAAGCATAACCTTCCGGTAATAGAAGATTCCTGCTGCGCGATCAGCGCGAAGATTAACGGAAAGCATGCCGGTACTTTTGGGGACGGCGGCGCTTTCTCCGTTCACCCCCTCAAGAATCTTAATGTCTGGGGTGACGGGGGATTTATTGTTACCGACTCGGAAGATATTTATCAAAAGATCGGGCTTCTCCGGGATCACGGCTTGAAAAATCGGGATGAGGTGGAGATCTTCGGTTATAACGGCCGCCTCGATACCATCCAGGCGATTGTGGGCAATTACCTTTATCCGGAGATAGACGAGATTACCGATAAGCGGATTGCCCACGCGGAAAAATATGACAGAGCTTTTCTGGCTCCGGAACTATCCCGATACATAAAGGTTCCGCCCCGCCGTCCGGAAGCGCGCCATGTCTATCACATGTACATGGTTCTTGCCGAGGACCGGGATGAACTGTTGAGCTATTTAATCGATCGGGATATAGAGGCCAAGATTCATTACCCGATTCCCATGCACCTTCAACAAGCGACCCTCGACCAAGAACCACCATTTGGACGCTCGGGCCTTTCCCGGACAGAGGCCCAATGCCGGTCCCTGATCACTCTTCCCGTCCATCAGCACTTAACTAACGAACAGATAGACTACGTAATCTCTATTGTCCAGACATTTTACTCGAGTTGATGCGTAAGGCCCGGAATTTTGTTTTAATAACTCTCCGAAAATTCGCCTGTAATATTTTGTAAGCAACAAAATACTGTATCCAGTAGTTATACCTTATAACAGCGGGTTTTAAGAAAAGTGCTTTATAAATCCTGAATGGATTGAAGAAATAGATTACGCAGAAGAACCTGTAGATGGAATAGTAGAAAAATTTTCGGTAATTTAATATTATATTCGCTTTTCCGAATTTCATATATTCAGAGATATTATGTTTGCCGTCCCAATTATCCCAGTAGTCGTTTCCAGGTCTGGGTTCAAGAATGGTCACATGCCACATATCAGAATTTCGCATTAAATAATAATATGTTCTTAACGTCTCGACGCATTTTTCCCCCGGCAGGCCGATTATTCCGTGATTATGAACTAAAATATTGTTTTCATGCAGTTGATTATAGCAGTTAATGACATCACGAAGTTTAAATGGTTTCCGATACTCCCGCAGAATCCTTTCGTTTGCGGACTCAAGGCAGATATTTATTTTAATACATCCGCTTTCGCGCATAAGTTTATATGTGGAAGGTTGCTTTATTGATATACAGTTAATCGTAGTCGCCCAGGGGACCTGTGCGTTTTCTTTTATCAGTAATGAACACATCTCTCTCAATCGTTCTTCGTTGAGCGCTGTGTCATCATCCACTAACCAGATAAAGTTTACATGATGTTCTTTAGCAAGTTTGAATTCCAACAATACTCTCTCTGCCGATTTATACCTGTATTGATGCCCCCACATTAATGAGGTAGTGCAGAAAGAACAGTTGTATGGACACCCGCGGGAAGTTTCTATATTTAAATATTTAATACCCGCGAAATTATTTATTCTTACATCGTCAAAACTATCCGGATGAATAACCGGTAAGGAATCAAGATCTTGAATAATTTCACGGGGGGGAGTTTGTCTAATTTGCCCATTCTGTAAAAACGCGATACCATTTACTTGCGCGCAATCTTTTTTGTTGTCCAGAGCATTTAATAATTCAAGGAATGTAAGTTCACCTTCACCCCTGACGACATAATCAAAGTTATTGTTCAACAGGTCTTCCGGAGCCATCGTCGCGTGATTGCCGCCGCCGATAATTATAGTGGAAGGATAGTGTTTTTTTATTTCTTTGGCGTAATCGATACAGTATGGAATCGCGTTTGTAAACTGGGCGGAGATTCCAATTATGTCATACTCTTTTTTAAATATTTTTTTAATCGCGTGATTATAGGAGTCGGTGGACGCATCATAAAATTCAGCATCATGACTGTCTTTGCAGAGTAGAAACAAATTTCTTACACCCAATGTACTGGCATATTCATAGCAGGTATCTATATTTGGTTGAACAAGTAAAATTTTCATGTTATGGTATTTTTTTTTGATTTATCAGAATTCCAAAATTGTTCAATTTTAGGGTGTCAATGTCTAGTTCGTGGTCACCATCAGCTATTTTTCCGATAGAGAAAATCTAGAATTAATTCGTGTTGAATAATATAAAATGGGCGCGGTGAAGTCAACCGATAATGCAGGTGAGGCATTTGTGGTTATCCGGTATGTGTCGTCAGTCCATAATGGCCCGTTTTAATGCCCGTTATTTGTTTGAATATGTGCAATTCTTCTGTCATAGAAAAATATGAGATTGGATAAACCTTTCTCATTGAGTCTGATTTTGAAATTTCAATCGAGCTGCCCATGAAATATAGAAAGTTCCTCGTGTTGTTATGGCTTATTCCTTTAGTTCTTTATTATTCTGACAGAAGAGATGGCCCGGATCATGTAACTTACAGGACAGTAGCAGAAAAAATCCTTAAAGGCGGGCATTTGAATATTCTGGGTGCTTGCGGAGACGGCCATCCCCGAGAAGTTTCTCCCACGTTACACCATCCTATTTTTCAGACTATCGGCGGCGCGGTTTTTTTTATTCCGCCGATGATTATGGCACCTATTTCTCGCGACCTTACATCTTTATCCCCGATTTGGTCCGGCCGGTTTCGATCTTTAGCCTTTCACCAAAGCATATGGGAGTGCTTTATTGCCTGGTTGCTGGGTTTCTGGACGTGCCTGCTGGCATACAGAATAGCAAGAATTTATTACTCGGTTAGAGCCGCGGGCGCCTCGGTTGCTATATGCGCGCTGGGTGGTCCAATTTTGATATTTGTGGCCCGTTGGCCCTGCCAGACCAATCTCCCCACCGCATTTCTATCAGTCCTCCTTCTCTATGTGTACCATTTCGCGGATAGGAGGAAGTATCTCTCCTGGTTCCTAATGGGAGCTATCTGGGGTTTTGGTGTATTTGTCAGGAATGAATTTATTATCTGGGCGCTGTTACCGGCCTATGGGATTTTTCTTGAAATCCGATCCCGGGAACAATGGAAGAAGATAGCCCTGCACTGCTTGTTATTGTTATTGCCGGCAGGAGGCTATTTAGTCGCGACCTTTCTAATTCAGGTAATCTTGTATGGAAGTTGGGGAAATACATATGGGGTTTTGATTGATCCTAAACTTTTGGCCGAAATGCCGCGTATGCTCTTTGGGCCCCGGAATGGATTATTCTCATTCTGGCCGATACTCCTTTTGGCCATAATAGGTTATATGGTCAAATTTCGGAAAAATCCGGGTATTAATCATCTTCTCTTCGGTATCATTTTATCAGCCTTCGCGGTATGTATAGTATTTCCATTCTGGCTGGCTGAAGGGGGTCAGCGTCCCATGTTGATGGTTATGCCCTGCTTTATGGTTTTCCTGGCGAGGTTGCTGGATGAAAAGAGGAGGTTTTTCTGGATATGTTTGATCATTGGAATTGGATGTGTTTTTTGGGCGGTGTTGATATTTTTCTTATATGGCAACGGCTGGATGCAGGCCGATGGATCGGTTGGATTTCTCAAGGCAAATACTTTGCCGGAAATGTTAATCTTCGTATCCGGTCATGCTAAAGAATTTTTACCAAAAGTTATCGGATTTCTCTTTCTGCCCAAGCAAAGGGTTATATGGCTGATCCTTCCAATTATTATCCCAATTTTTCTTATTATCGTAGTGCTTCAAAAAATAATTCCACGAAGAAAAGCCCTGCTTCTACTTGCGGTAGTTCTCAGTATTTTTTGTGTAGTTATATTAATGTTTTTATCCGGGGCTGGCGGAAGAGGGAGAGAGTACTATTACAGTATTTCACAAGAACAACCGGAAGGCTGGTTTGTTTATAATTGCAGATATCATTTTGGCGAATATTTTATTAATTCTCTAGATTTTGTGGCGTATTATCTGGAATATGATCAGCCTGATACTGCCGCATATTTTGAGGAAAGAGCCGTTAAATTTCTCCAGAAAATAGCTCCTCAGCATATTCAAGAATTCAAGCAAGTGTGTGAAGCTTTCAGAATCAGGCGCTCTTTGGGCTGGAAAAGGGTGTACCCGGCCGGACCCACCGAAGACCTTGTCCTGTGGCTGCGATGGTATTATAACCAAGGGCGTGCGAATGTCCATTCGATGGATATGGTCCGGTCTTTCTTCTCCGAAACACGTGATGAAAAAAGACATGGAAATACCGCGCCGCAAAAAAGCTATAACTTTCGGAGTGACTTCAAAGATATTATTAACGACTATCGGATACCGGGGGAACTATTACAGAGATGAGTTAATACCATCAATCTTTTAGGCAAGGAATTATATTCTCCATGAAAAGAGCAGTGAAAAAATTGGGCAAAATATTTGCAATCATTTTAATCATAATAGCCATGTTGGGTTTATTAGAGGTATTGGTAAGAGGTTATCTCCGTATTAATCCTTACTCTGGCGCTGAAATTAAAAAAGAAGAATTATTTATTCCCCTTCATCCTTATTTTGGGCATCATGACGAATCTCCCCGTATGCTTGATAGGGTGGAGAAAAAAGATGAGTCTGAGTATGTTGTACTGCTTATAGGGGGCTCCACCGCGCTTACTCTTCCCTGGGTTATGCAGAAATATTTAAATCAGAAAAATCCTTTCCCGGAGATTTCCCGGTTCAGGGTTATTCTCGCTGCTCACCATGGCTATCATACTACCCAGGATAAAAATGTCTTGGTCGATTACCTCAGCAATGGTTCCGAGATTGACATGGTGGTCTGCGTTGAGGGATTCAACAACCTGGTCCGCCCCCTGGAAAATTACGCGTACAATCTGCCGCTTAACTATCCCGGGTGGTATTGGGTGGCGGGGAATCTTATGGAATACGGTTCGCCCGAAGCTTATTACCTGGCCATATTTCTGGATGGATTAAAAACCAAACAACCGGTACGGAGTTTAAAATCTTTGCAGCTTGGCCTGAACGGGTTGGTCCAGTTGCTGGCAAAAAAGTTTCATCACCGTGGGTTGGAAGTCATACAAGAGAAGATAACCTCCCTCCCCTCCGAGGAGAAGATGTTGGTCTGGGAGAATGCGCTTGATATTTATAGAAGGGATATTCTCTTCATGAATACCGTGGCCCGTTGCCGGGGAATAGATATCATTTTTTTTCTTCATGCTATGCTTGGATATGAGAGGAAAACGGTTACTGCATTCGAAACAAAATTTTTAGAGGACAGTCCGATGTATGACCTTCATCTGGTGCCTTATTCTATCTGGACTAAAGGGTATGATATGTTGCGGGAATCTGGAGAAAAATTAAGAGAGAGTGGGGTTGATTACCTAGATTTTTCCACGGTTTTTAAGTCCGTGGAATTAAATCCATTTATAGATTTAGTGCACATGAATAAAGCCGGTTCGGATATCTTTGCGGAAAAACTGGCGGATGAGATAATACTCAGGATCAGGGAATCGGGTACTGAATGATAAAATGAAAGTTCCCTATTTGAATATTCCGGTTCAGTTTAAGGACAACCAGCAGATCCGCTAAGTTGTCCATGAAATACTGGATAGCGGGCAGTTTGTTATGGGGCCGGCGGTCGAAGAGTTCGAGCGGAACTTTGCCCAACTCTGCGGGGTCAAATACGCAATAGGCGTCAGCAATGGGACCGATGCTATCTTTCTGGCTTTAAAAGTTCTGGGGATCGGGGAGGGGAATGAGGTGATCACGGCTCCTAACACTTTTCTGGCTACGGTTGGTGCGATCGTTCAGACCGGGGCTTTGCCCCGTTTGGTGGATGTCGCTAACGATTATAATATAGATCCGGAAAAAATTGAAGCTGCAATCAATGAATGAACCAAAGCCATAGTCCCGGTCCATCTGACCGGTAACCCGGCCCGGATGAATGAGATTCGGACTATCGCGGAGAAGCACAACCTTCCGGTAATAGAAGATTCCTGCTGCGCGATCAGAGCGAAGATTGACGAAAAGCATGCCGGCACTTTCGGATCGGGCGGTGCTTTCTCCGTACATCCCCTGAAAAACCTGAACGTCTGGGGCGACGGAGGATTTATTGTCACCGACTCGGAGGAGATATATCAAAAGATACTGCTTCTCCGGAATCACGGCCTAAAAAACCGGGACGAGGTGGAGATCTTCGGTTACAATGGCCGCCTCGATACCATCCAGGCGATTGTGGGAAATTATTTATATCCGGAGATTGATGAGATCACCGATAAGCGGATTGCCAACGCGGAAAAGTATGACAGGCCTTCTCCGCTCCGGAGTTATCCCGACAGATAAAGGTTTCACCCCGTCGGCCCGAAGTGCGCCATGTCTATCATATGTACATGGTTCTTGCCGAGGACCGGGATGAACTGTTCAGGTACCTGATCGATCGGGGGATAGACGCCAAGATCCATTACCCGATCCCCATGCATCTTCAGCAAGCCACGCTGGAGCAGAACCCTCCATTCGGAAAGACCGATCTCTCCCGGACCGAGGCCCAGTGCCGATCACTGATTACTTTCCCCGTTCACCAGCATCTCACGGATGAACAGATAGAATATGTGATCAGTTCCGTCCGGGATTTTTATCAGCTTTAGCAACTCTCTATAGAACTCCATCTTGTCTTGACAGCTAGTATTTAAAGAGTATATTAATTTGTATCATGGAAATGAAAGGCATTATTACAAAACATATTCATTATTGGAGAGATAGTGCAGTTGAGGATTGGGAAGTCGGTAATTCCTTGATACAGGGTAGAAAAATCCGCCACGGATTATTTTTTCTTCATCTTACTCTGGAGAAACTCCTGAAAGCACATGTATGTAAAACGACCACAGACTATGCTCCCAGGATACATTCTCTAATCAGGTTGGCGGATAAAACCGACTTGAAATTGACAGAAGAACAGCTCAACTTTTTAGCTGAATTTGATCGCTTTAATATTGCGGGAAGATATCCGGACTCGTTAACTCCGGTGCCCGATCAAGTCGAAGCAAGAAAAAAGTTGACCAAAGCTGGAGAACTTTACCAATGGCTTCGCGATCAATTATAAATAAATTAAGCCGATATCTGAAATTGTTGATCGATACCGGTATACCAGTCGAAAAAGGGCTTCTTTTTGGCTCATATGCGACAGGGGATTACACAGACGAGAGTGACCTTGATCTTCTGGTGATTTCACCTCTCTTTGATCAATCTAAAACCTGCAAAATGCTTGATACCCTCTGGCGTTTGCGCAGGAAGATAGATCCCCGGATTGAACCGATTGCCGTAGGGACGCAAGAATTCAACAATGAAGGGTGTTCTCCCTTAATTGATGTTGCCCGCCGCCAGGGTATTGAGATAAATCCTGGTTAGATATTCCTGCCTTGGAACATGAATATTTTCCTTGGTGGGTAAAATCCCCCCAGTTATTTTCTCATTGTTTGGTTGGAAATAGGCGATGGATAGTGCAAGTAAGTAGAGATTGGATATGATTAAACCTACTGCAACTAAATTTAGGCAGCATACTGGTAATTATTTTGATGCTGTGGAAAACGGAGAGAGGATAATAGTCAGCCGTTATGGTAAACCGGTTGCTGAAGTCTGGCCGATTAATAGAAGTCAGGCGCCGTCCTGAAAAGAATCAGGGCCCAGGTTGGTGGTTGATAATGTCTCGCTGAGCCAAGCTATATTGGAAGAACGAAGCGAGCAGAGGATATGAGATTATTTCTTGGCTCTTACGCCATCCAATGGAATGTTGAGTTATTTGTCTCCGCTTATCTTCGCCAGATATCATCATCGGAAGAATTCGGGTTAAATGTTGAGAGAGTATAAAAAAAGTTTTTAACTATTATTTTTTCGGAGAAAAAATAATAAAATGGAAGTAAAATATTTAGATCTGCCTGCTCAGTTTAAAGAGAACAAGGAAGTCCGGCGGGTGATTGATGAGATTCTTTCCAGCGGGCAGTTTGTCATGGGTCCGGCGGTCGAAGAGTTCGAGCGGAACTTCGCCGGACTCTGCGGGGTCAGGCACGCGGTTGGTGTCAGCAACGGGACCGACGCTATCTTTCTGGCTCTGAAAGTTCTGGGGATCGGGGAGGGGGATGAGGTGATTACCGTTCCCAACTCGTTTTTAGCTACGGTGGGCGCGATTGTCCAGACCGGAGCCTTTCCCCGCCTGGTGGATGTTGCCGAGGATTATAATATCGATCCGGAGAAGATCGAAGCGGCGATTAATGCAAGAACCAGAGCCATAGTTCCGGTGCATCTGACCGGGAACCCAGCCCGGATGGATGAAATCAACGAGATTGCCTCCCGTCGCGGGCTTTTTGTTGTCGCGGACGCGGCCCAGGCGGTGAACGCTTCCATCAACGGAAGGAAGGTCGGGTCACTGGGAGATCTTTCCGCCTTCAGCCTCCACCCTCTGAAGAATCTAAATACCTGCGGTGATGGTGGAGTAATCACCACCGATTCGGATGATTACTACCGGCAGTTACTGCTCTATAGAAATCATGGCCTGAAGAACCGAAATGAAGCTCAGTTTTTTGCGTATAACTGCCGTCTCGATTCTATCAAAGCGGCCGTGGCGAATCTCCAGATCAAAACAATTAGTGAAGTAACGGAAAAAAGAAATCGTAATGCCGCTCTATATGATGAAGGGTTGGCTGATTTAGAAAGCCGGGTAAAAATCCCCCCCCGAAGGGCCGGTGTCCGGCAGTCATGTCATACCTATGTTATCCAGGTAGATGGCAGAGATGAATTAATTTCCCATCTTAAAGAGAAAGGCGTGGAGACCAAGATTCACTACCCAATCCCGATTCATTTGATGGCGGCGGCAAAAAATTGTGGCTATAAGAAGGGTGATTTCCCGGTTGCTGAAGTTCAGGCGAATCGGATCATCTCCCTGCCGATTCACCAGCATCTGTCAGATGAGCAGATTACCTATGTTATCCGGAGTATCTGTTCTTTTTATAAAGACCGGCATCTTAACCAGATTTATTTATAAATCGGGTTAGCAAATAACAGCTTCGAAATTCACGGAATTTTTCAATGAATGTTTTATTTATACAGAAGCAGGCATTTCCATATTTCGGTGTCATGTCAATAGCGGGTTATCTAAAGAGATATGACCATCTCTGCGATTGCCTGATTGACAATCTTGAACCAGTGTACAAAAAAGTAGAGGAATTACGGCGGGCGGATATTATTGGAATCAGTGTCCTCTCTATTGAGCACCGCTGGTTGATTGACTGTATAGACCGGATAAAACAGGTTGTTCCTGATACTCCCGTAATTATCGGCGGCGTGCACGCGATCCTTTATCCAGAAATATTATCAGAGACAAAGGCGGATATGCTCTGCGCCGGTGAAGGCGAAGTGGTTATGGCAAAGCTATTGGATGCCATTGATTGCAGTTCGAGTATCTGTGATCTGTCACGGATCAAAGGGCTAGTCTTCAGGGAAAATGGCAAAATCACAAAGAACCAGTTGCCGGAATTGCTGCAGGATATTAACTGGCTTGAGGATAGGGATGTGTATTACAGGAGATATAAGATTTTAAGAAACGAAGGGCAGAAGCAATTCCTCTCCGGCAGAGGGTGCCCTCACAGATGCAACTTTTGTTTTAATGCCCAGTTCCAGGATATATTCAGGGGATTAGGCCGCTATGTCCGAAAGAAGCCGGTGGATATATTTATTGAAGAGATCAAAAGAACAAAGGACACCTACGGGGCCAAGGTCATTTTTTTCTCCGATGACACTTTCTCCATCGATCGTGGATGGTTGCTGGAATTTCTGAAAAAATACCGAAAAGAGATCAACAGACCATTCATGTGCGTCGTGCGGGCGGACCATCTCAATGAAGAGATAATTCGAGAGATGTCATTGGCGGGGTGTCACACTATCAGCATGGGCGTGGAGACCGGCAATGAGGAGATAAGGAACATTACTCTAAATAAGGGCATAAGCGATAACTCCCTGAGGCGCGCCGCGGGGTATATGATGAAGAATAAAATCCGGCTGCAAACATCGAATATGTTCGGTATCCCCGGCGAGACGGAAGCCAATGCCCTCCAGACGATACGGTTCAACATCGAACTGGGCACTTCATTTGCCTTTGCCGCCATGTTGATGCCCCTGCCGGGAACCGGAATCGAAAAAGTTGCTCTTGAGCGTGGATGGCTAGATAAGCCCCTGGATTTCGATATGCTGCCGCAGTCGTTTTTCTCCCGTTCCGTCTTCAAAGTCCCGGAGATTAAAATTCTGGAAAACGTGAAAGATGTTGCCTACTGGTGCGTTGCCTATCCGAAGCTATATAAGCTGTTCGAGAAACTCGTCCGGGTTCGGTGCCGACCGTTTTTTCAATTGCTGGACAGAATGGGAATATTCTTCAGGTATAAAAGAGAGAGAAAGCTGAGCCTGCTGGACGCGATTCGAATGTTCTGGAGGTATCGCAGCAGCCGGTGACTTGCCGCTTTGAAAGTTCAATTCTTTTAATGAATAAACTGGAATAGGCTACTAGGAGTCCGCGTGGGGGAAAAGGAGATGGCGCAGGGCAAAAATGAGTTTTGCCGGGAGGAGTAAGGCTTTATTCCCAAGGACATACCGATCACCCGATAAGCGTAGTTCGCCTAAAGCCATCAGGCGCTCTATCCGGATTGAGACGATATCCCGATGGGGATATAAGCGGGGCAGATCATTTTTTTTCAGGGTTCCTGTTTTTGAGCTTTCAATCAGGAGGCGAACCCTGCGGGCGGTCTCACTCATGTTAAAAAAATGGAAGTATACGTAACCGGCCAGAATATAGACCAGAAACAGGTATAATACGGATATGATTATTCCGGAGGTGCTACTAGGTCCAATTCCCGCCACCCAGAGGTAACATAATATCGATAGCGGGAGTAACCCGCAGAGTACGCTGAAGAATACTCCTTTTTGCCGCAATTCAGCCTCTCGGAACAATCCACATACCCGGAGCAGAAACAGATGCGTTATAAAAGGAATCACTAAAGCCAGAATAATTATCCAAATGAAGTATAGAGATGGTTCTGTTTGCATGGTCAGCCCTTTCCAAAAGGCAGGTTTAGTATCCGCCGGTAAAGCGCGAACATATGAGCGATAATATAACCTTGCCACGAGATAACTATGGTTTCATTTTTCAAAGAGAGCAGATCATCTCCGGTTGTATCTCTTTTTACAAAGATCAATCCGTCATTAACCAGGTCTTCGAGTCGTTCCGAGACCAGAATGTCTTCAGAGAAAATCCGATGAATGGCATCTGTCGTCATCCCCTCCGCCCGGGAAGCATTTACCGCTAAAATGATTTTTAGTGACGGGCATCCCGCCTGAATAGGAGGATAAGACATTATATATGCCGCGGAGAGTAATATATTCAGCAACAGGATTAGGAAGGTGTTCAGGGGAGTGGCAGTCCACCCCGTCCCATCTTCGGAGTGTGCTCCCGTGAGAGTGGAGAAAATAATCCACCCGCAGATCGGCAGGACTATAAACACGATCGTTAACCAGAGCATCTGTTTACTCGGTTTGACGATCCGCCAGATAAGAATGTGGATTACAAAAGCGGTCAGGAAGAGACCGATTCCAAAAAAAATAACAGAAAGACTAATCAATGGAGTTCTCCTGTTCCGTCAACCATCGCCCGCTTTTTTGGGGGGCTTTATAGACTATGCGTTTTTTGTCACTCATTAGTTAGTGGTCGGCACTCAAGATAATTTTAATGAGACAAGGGAATCACCATCAAAACTTCGCTGATTGAACCAATGTCTTTTTGGTCGCTACGGGATTTGACATAGATACTAGATTCTTATAGCATGATGATCTGGAACAAATGGTTTGCCTTGTCTGTAATCTGACAGCTAACTTTATTATGCACAATGGTTAGAGCGAGGCAAATGAAAAAACCACAGACTGCACAATGAAGCGAACTGACCTAATCATAATTGCCGGGTTGATTCTGGCAGTGCTTGTTTTTCTCCTTCCCATGCTGAACGGATGGCTGGGGATTATTTGTGATGATACATATGAAACTTTTCCACGTGTCTTTAGCAATGCAAGATCGCTGCAGCAGGGAGCTCTCCCTCTATGGAATCCATACTTTTTTGCCGGCGGCCGGATCAATTATGTCCCCAACACCAGGATATGGTACTGGCCGCTTTACCCGTTTTACTTTTTTGCCTCTCTCAATAATCCCGATTCCGCTTTTGCCGGGTTGGTCAAATTCCCGTTGCTTGCTCACTGGCTGATATGCGTCTTGACCGCCTATGGCCTTGGGAGAATGGCTATCAAGTTGGGCCGGACCGCGGCGCTCGTGCTCTCCGTGGTTTACGGGTTTGGAGTCATGATGTCCGGTAATATCAGCGCTATCGAGGGGATATACTCCGCTACCTGGATCCCCCTGGCAATCTGGGGGATTGTGTCATTCGCCGGGAGACGACAACGGATAATGGGGATACTGGGAGCACTGGCCATTGCCTTCATCGGACCGTGCGGGACCGATGTGCGCGCAGTCTTCAGTTTGGTAACGGTGGCATTGACAATCGGCTTGGTCGCCGCTTTCTCTCTCCTGTACCGGTCTCCGGCTAAAGCAAGGAGGATTCTTGTCGCCGGGTTGATTATATTTATCCTTGGTCTTCTCCTCTCCGGACCTTATTGGGTGGCTATGAAAGAGACAGTCGCCATTTACCGAGATTCAACTATGGTCAGCTTTTCCCGGGCCGCTTCCGCCGAGTCAAGTACTCCCTGGAGTTTTCTGATCACTCTGCTGGTCCCTGATTTTTTTGGGACTGTGACTGCCGGATCTTCCGTTAATTTTGGTTTGCCGGAGATACGTTCATTCTGGCATGTGGAGGGTAATCTCACGGGAGGATACTGGCTGCTTCTGCTTTGCTTCCTCGGATCAGTGGCTTTCTGGCGGAACCATTATAAAAGTGGTTCGGATAAAACGGATAGGACCAGAATGGTTTGGTGGTGGGTGAGTCTCTCACTTTTCGTCTTTTCGTTACTGTTGATCACCGGTAGATATTCTCCTCTTTACCGGTGGTTGGTACGGATAATACCCGTTTTCGGGTTGCCCTACGCGGTCAGATGGAGAATCATGGAGCATCTGGGGATTGCTCTGCTGGCTGGTATCTCAAGCCAGGCGCTCATAGATAACCGGAGGTCGCTCTCCCGCTGTCTCCCTGCCGCCCTGGTGGTTTTAACTTTAGCGGGAGTTGCCTGGCAGTTGCAACGAACGGGGAGTCATGGGCTGCCGGTATTGCAGCACGTCTGGGAAAATCATCGGACCTGGCTGATTTTTAGTCCCGGGATATACCTGGCGTGGGTACTGGGAGGTACCACGATATTAATATTTCTTGCCGGTAGGAGTTGGCGCGGGAAGTTCGTCATAGCCGCGGTAGTTCTTGAATCCGTATTAATAGGGTTTTTTATGACGTATTTTCTTGCTTTCAGATCCTCCGATATAGGAGATACCCGATATCGGTCCCCCTGTGATACCGCGCTCTACCGGCAGAGTGACCATCCTTTTCTCTCAAACCTTCCTCCGCCCCGAACCGGGCAGGAAAGGACTACTTTCTACAACAGTATGGTTGATCACATGGCGATTCTTCACGGGGGGCACTATTTGACGGGTTACTGTTCCAAACCGATTGCCCCCAGATTAAAGGCTGCCCTGGCTGAAGTCATCTACGGGTATCCGTATGAACTTATCATTGAAAAACCGGCGGCTCGTTTTTTTCCGAATATGAGTGTGCGGTATATTGTACTGCAAAGTCCTGACATGATACCGCCGGAATTGGCAGAGATACAAACTTTACCCGGACTTTCCGATGAGGCCAAACTCTACTCCTATCGTCTGAAAGACACTCTTCCCCGGGTATTTACTCAAGATCGGGTGGTGGTCTGTTCTCCGGAAGAGGCATTGAATGAGTTGTTGAACGGTAATTTGCGGAAGGCGACGTTTATAGAAGACGGTAATCAGGTGCCAGTAACCAGTGATCGGTCCTTAACCTCGGTGGAAGAGCAAACTGATAACGGTCCACTGATTGAGTATTACCAGTCTTATGATCCGGGCAGTGAAGAAGAAGTAATCCGGCATTTTAATGAACTCCAGCAGCTCAACAGAATAAGCGCGGTTCGATTCCCCACCCCAAGCCGGATGGAGATAGATATTGAAGTAAAAGTATCGGCTCTCCTGGTTACTACCGATATTTTTTACCCCGGCTGGGAAGTTTTGATAGACGGGAAGGCCGCCGTACCATTGCCGGTCAATTATCTTCAGCGGGGAGTCTGGCTTCCTGAAGGCCCGCATCTTGTGGAATGGATCTTCCGACCCACGCTCCTTCACTGGGGATGGGTGGCTCTTGGACTGGGCATCCTCGGCATTGCCGGCATGGTGATCTATCCCCGGAAAAAACGGCACTCACCTCCGCCAGCTAAATTCCCTAAGTTGCTCTGAATAGTTCACTTCTTCGGAATTTTCTTAATCTTATTTTTTCGCAGAAAAAATAAAGCGATAAATAGATAAAGAATCCACTGAATCCAGACCAGGGGCCAATATATATCCCACGGTATGATGAAGTTCACCCGATGATCTCCTTCCGGTACCAGAACCCCGCTCAAGGCGCCATTTACTCTGACCAGAGGCGCTTCTTCATCATCGAGAAAAGCCCGCGCGCCCAGGTCGTAATTCAGGGGTGTCACCAGCAAGGCCGGCGCGGGCGAGGTCACCCGGGCAGTTAATCCCCGGGAGTTAACCGTTGCGGGACAGGTGAGCCGTGCGATCTGTATCTCCGGCTGAAACCTTCCGTCGATCAAGGTATCGATCACGGTCAGGTTACCACCACCGGAAGCTATCGAGCAGATGGCTTCCAGCTCCCGGTTTCTTCCCCCGGTCACGGTAACGGTATTTGTGGTAAGGTAGGGTTCAGATGGAATAGCCTCCGGACAAGCGTGATAGAGATTATTGCGGTATGTATACTGGAATACCCTGGCCCCCGCATAATTTTTCTCAGAGGAAAACTGGGTTTCCAGGTTAGGACCCGCTTGTTCCTTAAATTCGCTGATGTATCGCCGGTCGTACAGCGACAGATCGGCGATCTGGATGAAGAGTATCACCGAGATTAGACCAGTGAAAACGATCCCCGCGTTTCTTTCTCGACCTTTAACCACGGCGGCAAAACCAAGCGCCGCCAGCGCGGAAAGACAGTAGTTGACCATCACGAAGAAGTGAAGCCATTCACGAAAGGTGTTGATGGCCGGGAACCCGAGCATAAAGAGAATTCTAGGTATTGGAACAGGACAATTGATGCCAAGTGTGAGGGCGGTGAAAAAGATAAGTAGGATGATAATTGGGAGCGCCCGTCGCGGGGTGAAGATAATGCCGATCAATGCCAGGATCAATCCCATCCTACCGATAAAGAAAGAACACCGGTCCGCCATTTCACCGTATCCGGCAATCTCCGCGGCCTGGACCGTCGGCCGGAGATACTGGAGGAAGTAGGTTCCGATTGCGGAAGTCTGCGCGGTCAGGTTCATCTTGAGGAAGTCGGGGTATGTACCGGTAATCACCGTCCGGTGATCACAAGCAAGATTAGGGAACTGTTGAATAAAATATACCGCTGGGAGCAGGGAGAGAATAAACAGCAGCAGCAGAATCAATACCCCCCGTTTTCGCTCCAGAAAGATATTTTTCACCGTCGCCGGCGAAAAAAACGCGCTTACCAGGACGAACAGGCCCATAGAAATGACTTGAATCTGCGGCTCATAGGTGGTTACCCCCAATCCAAAAAGGATAACTAGGGGAAAGATATACCGACTTTCATCTTTTAACTTCAGCACCGCCAGCACGAACCAGGGTATCAGATAGATGTTTCCCAGGACGTGTTCCTGATGAAATGTTATTCCGGTTCCGCCCATTATGATCATTATCGTGCCGAAGTAAGATGCCAGCCGGCAGTTGGTAAGATAATTCAGCACCAGCCACCAGCCGTACCCCATAAGCAGTACCCCCGCAATATAGCTTAGCTTGTAAATAACAACCGACGTGAACGGCAGGTACGATAACAGATAGTAACCTAGGATTTTATGAGGTATAGTAGGGATGCAAAGAATGTGGTAAACGCCTGTTCTCACACCTCCGCTTGCCGGCAGCCACTGGGGAAAAAGATTGCCCTCCCGTACCGCCCTAAGTATGTGCTCAAATGTGGGATAAAAATACGTATGGCTGTCGCCGGCCGGCAGCTCACTCAATAATATAAATGGGATGATGGTAATGAGATAGGGAACCCAGGTGAGTGTATAGGGGATTTTCCAGCCTTTTCTTTGCCAGATCAGGACGAGGATCACCGATACCGCGGCGATCAGGAGGGGGGGGAACAGATGCGGCTGGAGTCCGAAAACATTCATCTAATTAAGATCATCAATCATCATTATACTCTTAGCAAGAATTGTACATCGGTATCCGGGCCAGCAACGAGATATTTTATCGGAATCTTTCCCCGGTTTGCCGGGAAAAAGTCTGGAGTAAGATGTTTGAGTGTAATACAGTTTCGACAGCACCTGCAACGAAAACTTCGGGCTAGTATCGGGGCGGCTTCTCCGGGAACCTCCGATGCATTGGGGAAATTATTTGCCACCTGGAGAAGTTTGCCACCGGTAAAGAACCAAGCAAGCCGCATTACCGGGTCTCATCTGTAATCAGGGTGAAGGATACTAACAGAACACTTTGACAGTGGAGTATTATCCCGGTTTATTCATGTGGCCGAAAAACTAAGGCTTTTTCGGTCATTACATTGTAAAGGCTTAACTTCCCGGACAGAAAAACGATGATCCAGGTCCGACAGCGGTGCCCCCGCATAAAAACTGGGCGCCGAAGACGACATGGAACAGGCTGCGCCCTAGGGAAATAGGAGCAGTAAAATCCGCTAGCGGGTAAGGTCAAAAATATTGTGGCATATCCGTTCCGGCTGCCGAAACTCGATGAAAGTGTCGGCGACAAGGTGCGTAATGCCGAGTTTTTGATCGATGGCTTTCAGGAGAATCGAGCCTCCGTCAGAGCTGAGATGGTCCCGGGAAAAGCCGACCGAAACGGGCTTGAAAAGAGTTCTGGAAATAAAACAGACTGCTGGGGTATAGTGACCATGCGAAAACTCCTGGGTTATTAGCATAACTAACTGCATTCTAATAGAATGCTTGGAGCGTTTCCATATTTTATGCCCCAATTTTCACGTTCTCATGAAAAATCCGGGTTAAGCTTGTCGGAGGCAAAACAATTAGTAAAAGGAGCAGGGATAAAATACATATACTTCGGTCATCTGGAAGGGGATGAGAGAGGTTATCTTCTCTCATATGATTTGAATTTGGATGAATTTTACAAATAAGGATGATATTAAGATATATAAAGTGAAATAAGCATGAATAATACCCAACAATCACAGAAGAATTATTACGATAATACCCTTCCTAAGCATCAGAGATATCAGAGTTATTTGGTGTATACAAAATATCTTACGAAGAAACTGATTGAATTTTGCCAAAAAAATAGAATAAATATGCTTGAGGTAGGGTGTGGGCAGGGGAGATTTACCATGGAGCTTGCCCGTTTTACTAAAAGACTTACCGCCATAGATATTTCAAAAACAGCAGTTATTCAAACCCAGAATAATGCAAAGAAATACATGCAGAATAATATTTCGGTTAAAGTGAGAGACATGTTGACTTTGGGCAATTCTTTACAGGATAAGTATGATCATATTGTGGGATTTTTTATCCTCCATCACCTGCCCAGACCCAAGTATCAAAACATGGTGAAGCAATTTATAAAGATCCTCGATAAAAACTCAAAACTGGTATTTCTGGAACCAAACAGGTTTTGTCCTTTTTACCTGATACAAATCGCCATTGACAAGGACATGAAATGGGAATTTGAAAAAGGAACATTTACCCCGTTTCTGGAAGACTTTTCTAAAGCTTGTAACAGGGAAGGGCTTAAGAAGGTATCAAAAGTCAGATTCGGGTTTCTGCCTCCTTTTGTCATGAACAGGTTTCCAAAGTTGCTTTTTCTAGACAGGATAGTGGAGAGGATACCGATACTAAATATCATTCTCTGCCCGTTTGTGATAATTGAATATATGAAAGTTTAGATAAAATTAAGGGATAAATAACAAAGGACTTTTTCCCGGTTTTTATGAGCCGAATAAAAACTTATTCTAATAGAATATTTTTTCGACAAGGGAAATGTATATGAAAATTTCAGTATTTATACCCATATTTAATGAACAGCAAGTCTTGGAAAGAGATATAGAATTAATTGTATACGTGCTAAATAAGCTGCCGGCAGAATATGAAATATTTGTCGTTGATGACGCTTCCACGGATAATTCGACGATCATCGGCGAGAAAATCTCCAAAAGTGATAAGAGAATAACCCATTTGCGATATGAAATTGGACCGACCAGAAGAGAAAATTTAGCACAATCCTTCCAGAAAGCCACTGGTGAAATAATCGTTTTCATGGATATAGATCTGGCTACCAACCTAGCCAACGTCCCTAATTTAATAGAAGAGGTAACCAAAGGCTACGATATCGTGACTGGAAGCAGATATCTACCCGAATCCAGGACCAAGAGAAGGCTGTTCCGTTTGATCATCAGCAAACTATACAATGTCTTTATAAGATGCTATTTCAAGACCAGAATTAAAGACCACGAATGCGGTTTCAAGGCATTCAAAAGTGATGTGATTCTGACGCTGGTTGCCGAAATGGGATACGATAAAACGCTGAGAAGGGGAGTGTTCTGGGACACGGAATTATTGGTGAGAGCTTTAAGAAATGGATATAGAATTAAAGAAATTCCGATCACTTGGAGTGATCCGGGAACCTCGGCATTGAGTTTTAGGAGAGAGGTTAGAACATTGCCTTACATTTTCAAGTTCAAGCGGCGATTGAAGAAAGAACGAGGACTGAAAATCGTGCTTCAGTGAGTATCCTGTGGGCTTCTTGATCGGATCCGCAGCAAGGGAACTCAATGACGTTAATACATTTGAGGGGATTCTAATAATTTCGGAATCTCAATAGATTCCGAAATAGAAAAATATTATAAGATTAAATCAAAATATTATTTAACGCTATTGTTTGGTTAAATACACATTGATTATAGAACTCAAGACATAACAATTTTTTACGGAGTAAAAATTTAAATTGAGAAAGAAATATTCAAGTTTTATTCGGGCATTACTACTCATCCTTTTATTTGCAGTCTCGTCTTTGATTATGTTCTCACCTATTCTCCGGGAATTTAAAAACTGGGGGATTGGAGATTGGGATCAACATATCTTTTATCACGCGGTTCCCCGTTTGACTATACTCGAGTATCGCCAAATTCCTCTCTGGAATCCCTATCATTGCGGGGGCAGTCCACTTCTCGCTTATCCTCAATCATATCTTCTTTCTCCCGCCTTTTTAATATCATTAATATTGGGTGTTATACCGGGAGTTAAGATTGAAATGTTGGTCTTCAGTGCAGTGGGTTTGTGTGGAGCTTATCTGGTTGCGCGTTTTTACCGACTGGGGACGATTGCTTCTATTGTCGCGGCATTTGTTTTTATGTTTAATAGTATGTACAGCTTCAGCATCGCCGCCGGGATGCTGAACTTCCTGAATATATATCTTATTCCGTGGATATTTCTTTTTTTCCTAAAGTCTTTAAACGATCTCAGATATTGTTTATTAAGCGGTTTATTCTGCGTCCTCCTTTTTTTTGGCGGAGGAGTCCATGTTTTAATTATTACTTTAACTTCTCTTGCCATTTATTCAGTAGTTTCCATTATCAGCGGAAGATCACGGCCTGTCAGGACCGTTCAAGCAATAGGATTAATCTTATCTATCACATTATTTCTGGGGGCGGTGAAATTTCTCCCCTCTCTGGAATTCACAAATATGTATCCTCGCCTGATAGATGACTATTCAGGTTACAGTCTGAGTTCTATCTTCTACAGTGTGTTTAATCCGTACCAAACATTATATTCAGAGGTAAATTTATCCAGTTCTGAAGGTTTCTTACGCGGTATCAGTTGGGGGTTGGATGATAATGGAATGTACTTGGGCGTAGTAACTTTTCTATTTTTTATAATTGGGTATATTTTTTCGTTCAAAAAACGCCTCCCATTGGCCCTGACACTGCTTTTCCTCCTCTGGTTAAGCTTCGGAGACCGGGTGACTCCCAGTCTGTGGGGGATATTACGGCAGTTGCCGATCTACAATTTGCAGCGGGTAGCTACCCGCTATCGTTATGTCCTAGCTCTTTGCGTATCAGTCTTCGCGGGAATGGGGGTACAGTTTCTTAAAGACTATTTATTATCTCTATCCATCCGCCGGCTCATAGTGAAGATAATCATAGTTACTATTCCGGTGGTGATTTTCTTTGATTTTATGCTGGTCAATAGGCCTATTTTACAAGAAGCATTTCCAGTTAATCCACCGGATGTTCCCGGGAAAAAGCAATTCTTTCAGACCTGGCTACCCCCGGAATACAATCGGCGTGGCGAAATCATCTCTTCGGCGCTCTTTGAAGGGTCTTCATTTTATAACTTTCTCATGAACGTAGGTACGATATCCGCCATTGAGCCTGTTCCAATATCCGCCTACGCTCTCCCAATTGATTCCGAAGAGTACAAGGGTGAAGTTTATTTGTCCGGGACAGAGGGAAAAATAGCTATAAAAGATTGGTCTCCCAATCGGATAGTAATAAATGTTGAAGCAGAGCAAGAGGGATCTGTGATAGTGAACCAGAACTATTTCCCGGGCTGGAAAGTTAAAGGCTCAGGAGATCCGAAGATTGAAGAGATCGATGGCTTGGTGGGGGTGAGAGTTCCTCCGGGGCGGAACACTTTTATGATATATTATCTTCCCGCTACTTTTCAGATCGGCCTTATGGTATCCCTGGCAACTCTTCTTATGATCCTTTTGATATCGGGAAGGTATTTTTATAAATGGCGCCAGCAACTTTTTATTAAGTAGCCCATAAACCGCTGATGAACTGTTTCGAATTTTAAATATACCGCGGATTAAGCGGATTAGGCGGATTGTTTTTTCTTTTAATCAGCATAATCCGTTTAATCCGCGGTTAATTAGTTGCCCGAACGAAGTGATGGCTAAGTTCTGAGATGAAAAAAGATGTCTTAATAATTTTATCATTAATCGGGTTTATATTGATCTTCTGGCTGCCGGCTATATTAAATTGGATACCTCTGCTGGGTGATGACTATATTTACCACCATTTCCCGATTAAGTCGCTCTATGCCCGAGCTCTGCAGCAGAGAGTGCTTCCCTGGTGGGACCCACATACTTTTTGCGGAGCCTGGCCGATTATCCATCGCCCGGATGGCGGGCCATATTATCTCCCGGATTATCCGCTTCTTCTCCTGGCCAATCTTTCGAATCTTGATCTGTCTGCAACTATGTTGGTCAAGCTGCCGATGATGTTTCATTATATCCTGATGATTGTAACGGCCTATCTCCTTGGAAGGATCGGGCTGCGTTTGAACCGGATCGGATCAGTGGTATTAAGCGTTGCCTATACCATGAGTCCGGCGGTTAATTACCTAGCTTTTGCCGCTTCAATCGTCACATTAAATAGCTGGCTGCCATTGTTATGGCTTTTTATGATTTTATTCATTCGCCGGGGCGGGATCCGGTATCTTGCTTTAGGAGCTATCGTCCTGGCCATCCAAATCTCCGGCGCCGGTTTCGGGCATATGATCCGGGGCTGGACGTTTACCTGCTTTCTATTCGCGGGAGTGGCGGTTAAAGAAATATTCTGCCATCGCTGGATTCGTTTTAGAAGAGTTCTTGTTGGGGGAATGATAGTAAGCATCCTTGGGTTGAGTATATCGGCACCGGTCTGGCTGGGGATACTGGAAGGTTACCGAAGTCTTGATTCATCCGGAGTGATAACTTTTCAGGCAGTTGCCGGCGGTTTAAACAGCCTCAATCCCGGATATATGGCTACTCTGATGATCCCGAATTTATTCGGCAGTGTGATTGGCACCCACGGCTGGGGGATAGGAAGAAGTATTCTCTTTGATCAGGCTAACCTCCTGGGAGGGATGCTGCTCATCTTTCTGGTCATCTCCGGGCTTATCACGGCCTGGCGATCTCCGGGGACTCAGGAAAGGTTCTGGATAATACTTGCCGGGATAGGGGTGGTACTGGCGGGGTTTATCATTCTGGGGCGCCATACACCGGTATATAGATTTTTGTTCGATTACTTGCCAAATTTCCGTGTTCCTTATGCTATCCGATGGCGTGATTTTCAATGTTATTCAATGGCCCTGTTAGCGGGCGCTTCAGCCTCTCTTATTACCCGGAATACAGTATCCCTGGAAAGAAAATTCCGGTTTAAAGTCTCGTTATATGTATTATCCGTTGCCATTGTAACAATTTTTGTCATCAGTCAGCCGGTTAGGTTTAGGGGGATACTATATTCATCGGGTATAGAGCAGGGGCTGGCCACCGGAGAATTTTGGGATTCTCTGAAGAATATTCTTCCCTATCTATTATTGGTTCTGGTGATTTTTATGGCCATGTGGATTAAGCCCCGCCGGCGTACTCAGTTTTTGATCGGGGGAGTGCTGATTGAACTTATCATCTGGGGGGCCCTGACTTTTTATCTCCATCGGGACTGGTTTGGTTATGATCCTCTCATCATCCATCACTCTCGTTTTAGCGAGACGCCGCTGGCGAAGATAGTCAGATTAGATCCTTATGATAATACCGGGCTCTACCGGACCGCTTTCTACCGTTCCCGTCTGGCTAACTCGTCCTGGCTGACCGGAGGGTTCAGCATATTCGGTTATGACTGCAAACCATTATTGCCTCGATTCAACAAGGCCCTCCATCGTCTTGGTCCCGAAGGTTTGATTTATGAGATGGTTATTGAGAAATGGGATACCCGCTTTTTAGCCAATATGAGTGTTGACCGGGCTGTGGTTGAAGCCGAGCAGGTAGAAACGGGAATTGAGGCTCCAACTACTGAAGACATAAATATCCCGGTGGTGGATACTGATGCCGAAGGAGCTCGCCTGGCGGATAATCCATTGGTTATTAGTGTTCCAGATCCGCTTCCCCGGATATTTACGCAGGATATGGTGGTGGCATCTTCTGAAGAAGAAGCTCTTGAAGAATTAGTTTATGGTGATTTGAGAAGAGGGGTGTTTATAGAGAAAGGTGAGCGGTTAGCGGTAAGCAGTGAGCAGTCGGGGGGAAAGGGTAAGCAGTCAGCGGTAAGCAGTGAGCAGTCCGCCGCGATGGGAGCGCGGTTACCGCTTGTCGTTCCCTCTACACCGTTTACCGCTCACCGCTTACCGCTTACCGTCTCTCCACCGCTTACAGACTACTCTTCTTTTGAGCTGAATCCCGGATCCATCAAGCACTTCAACGAACTTCAGGTTGCCAACACAATTAATGAACTGGATCTCAGCAATCCCAACCGGGTCCAGCTTACTATTGATATCAACATTCCCTCTATGGTAGTTATGACCGATGTCTGGCATCCTGACTGGTCAGCGGAAGTTGATGGACATCCTGCCGTGCTCTTCCGTGTCAATTATCTCCAGCGAGGTCTCTGGTTGGAAAAAGGGATCCACAAAGTTATAATGACATTCGTTCCCGGATCATGGAAGATAGGAAGATGGGGAACAATTAGCGGAGTATTTATCGCACTGGTAATGATAATCTTTAGGAGAGGGGGAAGTCGTAAGATATAAGAAAATCCTAAATCCTACCCAAAAAATGATCTTTGATCATCTCGGGTTATAAATATTGAAATACTAAACTTTTAGGGAAATATCCAAATATCCTAAATATTACTGATTTTGAATCAATAACCAAAGCCGCAAAATATTTTTTGCGGATCAAAAAAAATGAATGAGTTTGTTCATACAATAAATTCCGCCTTTAAATTTCTCAGAGCGAAGATAAGTGGTGGCCGTATGCCGATACAGATGCATATCCGGGTTATTGACCGCTGTAACCTGCATTGCAAATATTGTTTTGGGGATTACCCGGTTCGCAATCTCCCTCCTCCCACCACCGAGCAGCTTTTCGCGGTTCTTGATGGCCTGGGCCGGCTGGGGACCAAGCGGGTAACACTGACCGGGGGAGAACCGCTCCTTCGGGATGATATCCACCAGATTGTTCTCCGCGCCCGGAGAAATCATATTGAGGTCTCGCTAACTTCCAACGGGATTCTGATAGACCGACATCCAGGCTTGATTAAGGATCTTGATCAATTGACCGTGAGTATGGATGGCAACCGGAGAGTTCACGATATGTTCCGGGGAGAAGGTTCCTGGGATAAGGCTGTCCACGCGATCAAAGTCGGCAGGAATGCGGGAACTCCGGTACAGCTGCTCTGTACCGTTACCCGCCTTACTGAACCCGGTCTGCCGGATATTTACGCGCTGGCGGATAAGTATGATTGTGCTGTAACCTTTGATCTCCTGGCCCCGTTATATCAACCGGACGGGACTTCCGAAGTAAGACCAGAAGCCGCGGACGATTCAATAATTCGATCAATTCTTGATTCCTCCATCAACCAGCCCAATCCCCGGATGGTATTCAGTTCTTACGTAATGCGTTATCTTCGGGCCTGGCCGCTGTCATACCGTACTTATCGCTTGTTCAATAATCAGCTCCCGGATGACTTTAAACCGATTCCCTGTCAGGCCGGACGGTTCTTCGGTATTGTCGAGACTAACGGCGATCTTCTGCCCTGTTGCCGAACCGGAAAAGAATATAACCCGCCGAATGTATATGAACTTGGAATAGAAAAGGCATGGAATAGCATGAAGGGGCATAATTGCGCGGCCTGTATTCAGACCGGGGGGAATATGTATAACGCGCTTTTTGCCCTCCAACCGGGGACCGTGATACATTATCTGCTTAGTTTCTTCCGCCTGCCGGGGAAGAAGGGATAGCCCTCGCCTTTGGCTCGGGCTAAGTTGAAAGTGCCTAAAGTGCTGGGAAGAAGTTGAAAGTGCCTTAAGTGCGCTAAAGTGCCTAAAGTTGTCGCTTCACCGGGCAATGGACGGTCGTATGGTTATCAAGCGAGAAAGGAAAAGGTTTAATAAAGAGTATTCTAAGCAATTAAAAAACGTAAACATTTGATCAACTTGTGTGCGGGCTGTACCGGTCCTGTGGGAGGAGTTTTTTACCCCGCTTCCCTGTCCTCATTGATCGAGGAAAAAGACCTCTATCATAATTGAGTATCAAATCTGTAATAGCGGGGTTGCTAAGTGTTTGCTTATTGGGCAAGTCGGAAAAGCCAAGCGGAAGCGATAACTTTTAACTTTAGGCACTTTAGCGCACTTTAGGCACTTATTTTACTTTAGGCACTCCTTTTACTTTAGGCACTTATAACTTTTAAAACATGACTGAGAGCTTCATAAAACAGAACCAATGGTTACAGGGAATCATCTTCGCGGTGCTGGTTTTCATAGTCGCGTTAACGGTTCGGGGATACCGGATTGAGGAGATTCAGCCTCATCATGATGAATCTCCCGCATTCGGTTTTGCCCGGGGAGAACCATTGGAATCGGCCGGATCACCCGGAAATTTCCTGGCCATCCTCTTTAATAACGCGGCTATTATCACCGAGGGTGACAGTCCTCCGATGATCTGCGTGATAGCCGAACTCTTCCGGTACACCTTCGGGGAGAATCTGACGGCGGCCCGCTGGTTCCATGCCATTATTCAATCAATCGGGATTGCCCTGATCGGATGGTTGGCTTGGCGGATATTCCGTCCGATCTGGGGAGCAATTCTCTCGGTCTCGGCCCTCTCCGTCTTCTCGGTAGTAAGTGTGAATTTTGGCCAGTTCGGCGAAGTCTACGCGATTTATTTTACGGCAAGCGTGATCCAGTACCTGGTTTACTGGCTTGTCCTCAGGGGACGTTATACCTGGTGTCGCTACCTTATCTTTGCCGTCGTCGCGTATATCTGTGTCCTGGTCGGATATCTCCAAGCATTGGTAACCGCCGGTTGCCTTCTGGCCAGTATTATTGAGCGCGGTCCGCCCCGTCGCTTCCCCCGGATTATCAGGGCGGCTGGTTCTCTTCTCCTCTACGGGATATTGAATATCATGCCCTTTTTTTACTTTATGATAAGAACAACTCTTCAGGGAGTTTACCGGTACTACTATTCAGCCTATTATCCTGTAAAATGTTTCAAGCTGACCGGCGTACAGTCAATTGCCGGGTGGTTCAGTTATCTTACTACCAGGGCTTATGACCTCTTGAACTATCATACTTCGCTGGTCTTCGATAAAAGGTTCTACCAACCTCTGGAATGGAACTGGATTTCATTTCCATTCATTCTGGCCGCGACCGGAGCAATAGTCTTGTATTTTTCCAGTAAGAGGAAGAATTCCCATGGTATTCTGGCCGTCTTAGCCGGAGTTCTGGGAGTATATATTATGGGTAATATTTTATTGGCTGTTCCGTATGGAGGCCTGAGAAATACCCTCTTCATAGCTCCGGTTATCTGGTTGGCGTATGGGGCAATGACGGTTCAATACCAAAATTGGATAAGCCGGCGCTGGTTGCGGATTCTTTTTGGAATATTATTTGTACTGCTGGCGATCCTTCCGTTTATTTTATCACTTCCCCGGTTTTATAGTGATCGGGTTTCCAATCTTAACCTGGATAAATTGGGAGAGCTGATTGAAGAATTCCGCCCGGATACCCTGATCATGGCCGAGGCATCCTATGACCCCTTTCGGATGATTCTTCAGCGGCATCCTGAATTCAAGACGGATGTGCTTGATCGATATGGAGTTAATCTCACCAGTTTCTTTGAGCTGGGTAATGATCGCTGGGGAAAGTATCCTTTGCCCATTCCGGGGCAGAATGTTCTGGCCCTGGATTTTTATCAATCTTCCAATGGGAGCTATGAAGGGACCGGGATTACCAATGATCATCCGAATTTAGCTGAGTTAAGCGGTCCAGATTGGATTATCGAACCGATTATTGAGAAGACCGGCCCAAATGCCGAAATTAGCCAGCATCAGTCGATATATTATCCGCCTAATTCGGTCTATATCTATCTTATGAAGCATAAATAAGGATGGATTGGTAGAGTGGTGGATTGGTGGAGTGGTGGAGCAATGGAGTGGTGGAGTACTGGAGTGATGGAGTGGTGGAGTAATGGAGTGATGGAGTAATGGAGTACTGGAGTGATGGAATCCCAGTTGCCGGAGCATGGGGGTCAAGTGAGCTGTTTCCCCCAATACTCCATCACTCCAGTACTCCATCACTCCATTATTCCTGAATATGTTTTAAAATGAACAACGTTAATAATAATCAGGTTTACGTCGATTATCCCGCCTTATACGAAGAGATGCGATCGCTCCAGGGATGGAACTGGTGGTTTAAGATTCATTACCCGGCGATACTGGATCTCCTGAAAGGCTATCTGAAGCCGGGGATGCTGGTACTGGATCTGGGGTCGGCCGGAGGATGGTCCACTGCTAATCTTCCGGCCGGGGTTAAGAGGATAATACTTGACCTCCGTCCGATAGCTCTGAAATTGACAGAAGGGAAGATCTTCGGCCGCGTCTGCGGTGACGGGCATGAGATCCCTTTAAAAACCGGCGCGTGTGATCTGGTGGTCTGCGAGGGGTTGCTTCACCAGTGTGAAGCTGTCGAACCCCGCCGGATCGTCGAGGAGATGGTCAGAATTTGTCGCCCCGGAGGGATTATCATATCGGTGGAACCGGCCTTTAACTGTCTTTTCGGGAGCCACGATCTGGTCTTTGGAGGCTGCCGGAGATTTACCATCCGGTCGCTTATGAATCTCTTTGCCGGATTGCCGGTTAAAGATATAAGAAAAACCTATCTCCACCTCTTCGTCTTCCTCCCAACCTGGCTGGTGAGAAAGTTTGCCAAACGGGCGACGACCGATCTGGCCCTCGGGAACAGCCTGACCAATAATATCTGCATCGGGCTGGGGACTATCGAACGCTGGTTGACCCGGCTCTTTCCCATGCCCTTTGGGATTACGGCGGCTGTTCTTCTCCGCCGGGAAGAAGAACCTGGTTTCGCGATGGATTTGAACCGCAGAGACGCAAAGGACGCAGAGAAATTAAATTAGAATATATTGATAAAACCTACTCTATTATTTTAATGAAAGAGCAATAAATTAATCCATTACCAAGTAAGTTCGTTATTAATTCTCCTCCGCGTTCTTTGCGTCTCTGCGGTTCAATTATCTGTCTTTATAGAAAATGACGAAATAAACAGTTATGAGTGAGAATTCTAAAAGACCCTGGTGGAGTTATGAATGGTTCTGGCTACTTCCCGCGGTTGCTGCCTGTCTGATCTGCTATCTCCGGTTCCCGGTCCTGGAGAATGACGATCACTCCCCGATCATCCGTTATATAGCTGAAACCGGAGAGTGGCCTTCCGTCCTACAGTATAGATCTGCCCAGCATACGCCATATTATCATACTGTATCGGCGGGTCTTTACCGCTTGCTGAAATATGCATACCCGGTTTTTAATATCGCGCCGGATCGAGCCGGACAATTGGTTAATCTGACCGGAATGTTCTGTTTGATGGTCCTGCTGGTCTTCATCCTTCGGCTGCTGATTCCGGATAAAAGGGCCAGAATTCTGGCTTTATTGATTTTTGGAGCTTCCACCCGATGGGTAACGATGTCGGTTACTATCGATAATGATATGAGCATGGCTCTTTTGGCTACCCTGGCGCTTCTGTTGACAATAAAAATAATGGCATATAAGGGAATGCCTTCCTGGAAGAATGTTATTCTGATTGCTTTAATATTAGGGGTGGGAGCGGCGATCAAACAGAATGGCCAGCAATTTTTTATCCCTCTGGCCGGTTGCCTGCTAATCAGATACTGGCTCTATAATAATCCCTTTTCCAGGCTGTTAACCCGGGCGTTGGTATCTTCATTGATTATTTTAATATCGACGGCTCCTTTTTATCTCCGTCATTATCAGGACACGGGAAACTGGATCCATCACGATCAGGGTTTTCATCAAAAGAATTGGTCCGGGGATAGCTGGGAGTTTTTTACGTTTCGTTTCGGGGAGATAATCAGAC
>Ga0208279_1000355_pt1 | contig 39577 bp, 30 predicted proteins | sample AntAceMetag02UKM_FD_184766 | JGI IMG/M metagenome (GOLD analysis project Ga0208279, IMG submission 184766) | Saline lake microbial communities from Ace Lake, Antarctica - Antarctic Ace Lake Metagenome 02UKM (SPAdes) (version 2) | ecosystem: Environmental > Aquatic > Non-marine Saline and... | reverse complement strand
GTCAGAGGAAAGGAGATAACTTGTGGCTCCAGGATTCTCCAGGGATATATCGCTCCTTATGATGCTACCGTAGTCCGGAAACTTCGGGAAGCCGGCGCGGTCTTTCTGGGGCAGACCAATATGGATGAGTTCGCCATGGGATCGTCGACCGAGAACTCCGGATATTGGCCTACCGGTAATCCCTGGGATCCGACAAGAGTTCCGGGGGGGTCGAGCGGGGGTTCGGCGGCCGCCGTGGCGGCTGATGAGACGATTACCTCCCTGGGGTCGGATACCGGTGGTTCCATACGGCAGCCCGCGGCTCTATGCGGAGTGGCCGGACTGAAGCCGACCTACGGGAGAGTCTCCCGTTACGGCCTGATTGCCTACGCGTCATCTCTTGATCAGATCGGTCCGTTCGGAAAAGATATCGAGGATATCGCTCTCATGCTGGAGGCAATCTCCGGTCATGACCCTCTTGACTCCACCTCTGCCCCGGTTGAGGTGCCGCGTTTCCGCGATTCATTGGTTGATGATATCGCGGGGATGAAGATAGGCGTCCCCCGGGAGTGCTTTGTTGAGGGGATGGAGGAAGGTGTGGAAGAGGCGTTCCGGGCCGGGCTGGAAGTATTCCATTCATTGGGAGCTGAGATTATTGAGATTGAACTTCCCCGGATCCTCTATAGTGTGGCCTGTTATTATATCCTCTCCACAGCGGAAGCTAGTTCCAACCTGGCTCGTTATGATGGTGTACAGTATGGGAACCGGAACCGGGAGGAGAAATCTCTGCTGGGTATGTACGAATTAACCCGGAAGGATGGATTCGGGGAAGAGGTGAAGCGCCGGATTCTCCTCGGGACTTATGTTCTCAGCGCGGGGTATTATGACGCTTATTACACCAAATCATTAAAAGTTCGCCGGTTGATCAAGGATGACTTTGACCGCGCCTTCTCCATCTGCGACACTGTGGTAATGCCGACTTCCCCCTGCACGGCGTTTAAATTAGGTTCCAGAATGGCTGACCCGATTCAGATGTACCTCTCCGATATCTTTACAATCGGTGTCAATCTGGCGGGGTTGCCGGCGATCTCGATCAACTGTGGCTTTGACCGGGACAACCTGCCGGTAGGTCTCCAGATAATCGCTCCGCCTTTTGCCGAGGATAAGATCCTCCGGGCGGCCTATACCTTTGAGCGGAATACCGGGTTTCATAAAAAGAAACCGGAATTGAGAGAGGTTTAGCTAAACCATATTCGAAAACCATATCCACTGATACAAAGCGAATTGTAACCACGAAGGACACGAAGATCACGAAGGTTTTTAAAGATGAGATAAGTCTTGTTTTCTTAACTCTTCTTCGTGATCTTCGTGTTCTTCGTGGTTAATAAGTATTTTCGAGTAAGCAATAGAGTAGAAGAACCATTCACCGGAGGAAGAAACCTAAATGAATAATATTTCATTAACAGAAAGGCCGGAATGGCAAGCGCTGCGGGAGCATTATGATGTAGTTAAAGATCTGACTATGAGGTCGCTATTTGAAGGTGATCCCGCTCGGTTGTCCAGGTTTTCAATGACGGCTGGAGATCTCTTTCTGGATTACAGCAAGAACCGGGTGACCGAAGAGACTATGAAGCTGTTGCTGGATCTGCCGGAGAGACTGGGCCTCCGGAAGGCAATTGACGGGATGTTCGGAGGGGAGAAGATAAACCGGACCGAAGACCGGGCTGTTCTCCATGTCGCGCTTCGGGCGCCGGAGGGATACTCTATCTTGGTGGAAGGGGAGAATGTGGTTCCAGGCGTTCATCGGGTACTGAGACAGATGAGTGAGTTCGCGGAAAAAGTCCGGTCCGGCGAATGGAAGGGGTTTACCGGTAAGCCGATCCGTAACGTGATCAATATCGGGATCGGCGGATCTGATCTGGGACCGGCAATGGCTACTGCTGCTCTGGGAGCATATGCCGATCCGGAGTTGAGAGTGCGGTTTATCTCTAACGTGGATGGGACTCATTTCGCGGAGACAGTCCGGGATCTCGATCCGGCGGAGACGCTCTTTGTCATCTGCTCCAAGACCTTCACCACTCAGGAGACATTGACCAACGCTCATAGCGCCCGGGTTTGGTCTCTGGCGGCGCTGGGAGATGAAGCGGCGGTCGCCGCGCATTTTGTCGCGGTATCCACTAACGCTAAAGATGTCGCGGAGTTTGGAATTGATACCGATAATATGTTTGAGTTCTGGGATTGGGTAGGGGGGAGGTATTCGCTCTGCTCGGCGATCGGGCTCTCTCTGATGATCGCGATCGGTCCGAAAAATTTTTATGAGATGCTGGAGGGGTTCCGGGTGATGGATCATCACTTCCACCAGGCCCCATTCAAGGAGAATATGCCGGTGATCATGGCGCTCCTGGGTATCTGGTACAATAACTTTTTCGGGGCGCAGAGTTACGCGGTGCTTCCTTACGATCAATATCTGGCCCGCTTTCCGGCTTATCTTCAGCAGCTGGATATGGAGAGCAACGGCAAATCGGTTGATCGGGAAGGTCGTCGGGTGAACTACCAGACCGGTCCGATTGTATGGGGGGAAGCCGGTACCAACGGCCAGCACGCCTTCTACCAGCTGATCCATCAGGGGACCAAACTGATTCCAGCCGATTTCATCGGGTTCCGCAGTTCCCATAACCCGTTAAGCGATCATCATCTCAAACTGATGGCCAACTTTATCGCTCAGCCTGAAGCGCTGGCCTTCGGCAAGACTCCGGAAGAGGTAAGGGCGGAAGGGGTCGATGAAAGATTGGTTCCATTCAAGACCTTCGAGGGAAATAAGCCGACCAATACTATCCTGGCCGAAAGCCTCACTCCCCGGGTATTGGGCCAGTTGATCGCGCTTTACGAGCACAAGATCTTTGTACAGGGGCAGATCTGGGATATATATTCTTTCGACCAGTTCGGCGTAGAGCTGGGAAAGGTACTGGCCAAAAATATCCTCTCGGAACTTACCGCGCCGGAAGAACCGGTCCTGGATCATGATTCTTCGACTGACGGGATTATTCGCAGAGTACGCGAAGGAAAGAAGTGATTGAACCGGGGGATAGATAATTTCACCGCAGAGACGCAGAGAACACAGAGAAAAATAAATGCTTATATCCTAGATAATTAATTAGGTCACTGCATATTCTCTCTACCAAAAGAAAACAGTTTTAATAAGATCCTCTGTTTTCCCTCTGCGTTCTTCGCGTCTCTGCGGTGAAATAAGTTGCGAAGCTAAGTTCCAAAATATTTCCAAAACTAAATTAGAGCCACAGGCGCTAATTTATAAAGGAGGCTGAGATGACCAATCTGTATAAAATTATCGAGATAATCGGGAACTCCCCGGTCAGCTATGCTGAGGCGTCTAAAGATGCCATTGTCGAGGCGGCGAAGACGGTAAGAGAGATCTCCTGGTATGAGGTCAAGAATATGGGAGGCAAGGTGAAGGATGGGGCTGTGGTCAACTTCCAGGTGAAGCTGGAGGTAGCTTTTAAGGTGATAGATTGAAGTGCCTAAAGTGCGCTTAAGTGCCTGAAGTTATTTGCTTTCACCTGGCTTTTGAGGCGGCAGCTTTCAGGTTGCCATCGTGTGGTAGCGGCCAAGTCCTGATTTAAAGTTGTCACTTTTTCTGATTGCACCACCCCAACTTCGGCCCCTTTTGCAGTCCACTAATTTTACCCCGCGATGACCGAAGGTCATTTTGCGTGGTACACTAATTCACACTAATTGCTCCCTCGCCGCTCCCTCTTTATGAACTACGAATTACGCCCCCGATTACAACTTCGGGGCGGAGAAATTACGCGAATTTGAAAAGGTTGTTCGAAGTTCGGCGTTCGGCGTTCGGCGTTCGACGTTCAGTTTTTAAGCCGCCTTCCGCCGGCGCGTTCGAAGTTCGGCGTTCGGCGTTCGACGTTCGATGTTCAGTTTTTAAGTCGCCTTCCGCCTCCCCGTTCGATGTTCAGAGTTGGAAGTTGTGCCCGCCGTAGCTTTAGCGAAGGCTGGTTCGATGTTCCCCCGAAATAATCGGGATGCAAGCAGATGTTCATCTTTTCGGTCCTGAATCTGAATCTTGCATTCTGTTATGCCGTTTACTTCTTACCGTTGCCTCCCTTCCACCGCCTGGGTCAGGCCCTTAATCCAGTCTCCTGATTGGTAGATGCGCTCCGGGGTTTCTTCAGATTCTTTTTCCTCCTCTCCTTCCTCCGGCATCGGTGGGAGGACAGCGGCACTGAGTACTGCGGTAGCACTCCCGAAAAGTGGGGTATCTACTTCAAAAGCGATTGGAATTCTCCGTCGATCAACCGTTATCCAGGCCAGGAGATTGCCCTTATTCAGCATCTTTCCCTCATGAGAGGCGCTGGGTTTCATGGTATAGGCTTTGGTTTCACCCATTGTTTCAGTCTTGAATAGCCCTTTTCCGATAATCTCTACATCCACCTCCCAGTTTTTTTCACCGGCGTTGACATCAACCTTAAATCGTTTTCCCAGACCCATAGGCTGACGGCGGAGCCAGAATATTAGACTGAGGGCATCCTGGACATCGGGAGGAATATCCATGCTCCGATCTTCCCGATCCTTCTTGTCTTTCCGGCTGTAAATGGCGGTCTGATTTTCCTGGTCGTATTCAATAACGTCGTGTCTCTCGTAATGCCCTTCCTTAATGACCTTCTCGAATCGGATGGGATTACCGTTCTCACGGGAGATCCAGGTATGGATTGTGTCTTCAATCTTGAAGAAATTGGAGAGGAAGTCATTGGAGATGGTGATAACGGTCAGATGATAGGCTTCCTCTCCATTGATCACCTCTAGGCCGTGGTTCTCCATGATAATCTGCCCGACATCGATCCCGATCCAGCTCACGTCGTAGGTTAGTTTCTCCCCGGCCAGCAGATTGGTGATCGGGCGTTTTTCGCCGGTATCTTCGTCCAGGTTTTCGTAATAGAAAGGTTCTTCTGGGGTGGTTTCATCCGCCGTAAAATGAATTCCACCCGCACAGCCGGTGAGCATGAGACTGGCCAGGAGAATCAAATAAGATCTTGATAATATCATCATAGAACTTAGCTTCGCAACTTTATTCACCGCAGAGACGCAGAGAGCGCAGAGAAAAAACAGAGAGAAGTAAAAAACTATTTTATTTCAATAGGATGAGAAAGCTATAACCCAATTAATTATGTATAGTAGTTGGTTTTTGTCTTTCTCTGCGTTCTCGGCGTCTCTGCGGTGATATTGTCTATACTTCTGCCTTTGCGGTTTGATCTTATTGAAATTTTAAAGCAGAAATATTAGACAGGCAAACTGACATCTTCATTCAATAAAAAAGCAACCCCTGTTTAGAACAGGGGTTGCTTAAATATCTCCAGATCGAGATGCATAGTTAGAGTTTATAGAACAGACATTGAGAAAATGTCCTTCAATATTTTATTTTCAAAGAAAATAAAATACTATTTGACTTCCGGAATCGTGCATCCGTCACCGCCAAAGACAATTTCCATATTGGTCTTTGACATATTCAGGAATGAATCCGGATCTTTATCGACATCGAAGACCCACTCGGCGCTGTCTTTACTTTTGATAGGAGCGGTAGTCGAGACGATGGCGTTCGGGGTATTGATCTTGATTGAGATCCGCATCCCGGAGAGCATCGGAAGCATTGCTTTCATCTGTTCCGCGCCGGCATCACCGCCCATATTATCGTTGTCCATCTTGGAGGTGATTACGTAATTGCCGTCGGCATTTTTAATAATTGAGACATTTTCGAAGACAGGTGTGTCCTCGAGCTTGGAGACATCCTTGAAGTCAAAATCGATATTCATATACTGCCAGCCGTCTTCTTTCGTGGTAGTGGCACTATTGAGGGTTATTCCCTGCTCTTTCATCTCCTCAAAGCCTTTTTTTACTTTGTCGACATCGAATTCAAAATCATTATCGTCTTCAGCTGGTTCCGCTCCTTCTTCCCCCATCGATTTGCTCATCTCCTTCATGGCTTCCATCTGCTTGATGGTCTGCTCGCTCATGCCGTAGACAAACTTGACGTTCCCGGAGCCATCCTTGTTCAGAGTTATATCCTGCTCCATCTTAAGACATCCGGTGAGAGCGATAACCGCCACCAAACTCAATACCCAGATCCAATTTTTCATATATTCCTCCTATTTGTAACCGGTTTAACAGGCCAAACTGTTTGAACTGATGAAACCGGTTCAGATTACTATTATCACAAAACCGTTTTGATTTAGAGAATTTAAGATACTGCCCGGTTAAGCACAGGTCAATTAAAATTTGCATCTAACTATACTATTGGAACCATGTTCCTACATCCTGCCCTTCAGGTTATGTTTTTTTAGTCTCCAATCAGAGAGTTTCGATCAGTTTTAATTTAAAACCTCGAAGCACTTCTCTGATTTTAGCATCGTTTTTATACTCATCGGATTCAGCAACCGCACGGATTTTGGTATTGCCGACCATGATGAAAAGACCATCATAATTCGATACTTCCTATCTGGCAGCCGGAATATCACCGGTGGACCCGAAATATACCCTGGTAGACCCCCGTATTGCCCAGAGCGCGCTGGAAGGGTTAAAGATAATGGTATCATCTAGGGAGTTCCCGTTGAAGTCGCCGATCAGCGGGATATTCCCCTCTGTCCCAAAGTAGAAACGGGTATTTTCCATTATGGCCCAGAGGCCGGTGGAGGGGCGGAAAAGCGCGATCCGGCTCCGGAAGGGACTGTCTTTTAGAAATGAACCATACCATTGGAAAATTCCCGGAACCGGGATATCGCCATTCCTTCCAAAGTAGCATCGGGTAGCGTCACGGATGGCCCAGAGGCCGGACGAAGGGCGAAAGATGGTGATATCGGCCGCTCCGTCTCCATCGAAATCACCCGGGGCTGGACGGTCACCCGGGGTGCCGTAATAGAAGGAGGAAATTTCCCTGATCCTCCATAGCCCCGACTGCCGGCCGAAGATGGCGACATCGCAGAAGCCGTCTCCGTCATAATCGCCGGGAACGGGTAGATCGTTTGATCCGCCGAAGTAGAGCCGGGTCAGGTCTTTGACCGCCCAGAGGCCGGTGGATGGGCGGAAGATGGAGACATCTGCGGCCCCGTCCCCGTTGTAATCACCGCTGACCGGGATGTCGCCGGTTGTCCCGAAATAAATCCGGCCCAGACCACGGACGGCCCAGAGGCCGGTCGAAGGGCGAAAGATGGCGATATCCGTCTTTCCGTCGCCATCATAGTCCCCGGATTCGAGAACTACATACTCCGGTGTGGGCACCGGGACAGGATCGGTTGAGAAGGAGACCGTCCAGAGGGGAGGCAGAGTTTTCCCGTCCAGCTCCGTCAGTACCGTCCAACCGGCACCGCCATCGGTCGTATGCCGGATGGTCCCGTTGAAGTAAAAAGTTACCGCCCAGGCTTGCTGAGAGCTTACGGAACTTATCCCCATGGTGTATTCCTCTGAATTGTGTACACCCCAGCTATCTCCGCCATCGGATGACCAGCAGATGACGGAGTCACTGGCGGTCCAGACCGTCGAAGCATCCACGGCGCAGACATTATTGCCGTCGTGAGCGCCTTTAGTCTGCTGAATCCAGGTAGCGCCCCCGTCGTCGGTCTTCAGCACGAACCAGTTACCACCGCTTAAGTCATTTCCCCCGATCGCCCAGGCTGTCTCGGAATCAACCGCTGAAATATCCAGGATGTGATCATTCCCCGGAAGAGCGACATCGCCGCCGCTCTGGCGAGTCCAGGATACGCCGGCGTCCGTACTCTTGAGTAGCGTCGGATAGCCATCCCTGGGGCCTCCGGTTACCCAGACGGTGTTGCTGTCCGGGGCATAGACCCCCTGGAGGAGGATACCCTCGTAGCCGGCCGGAAGCTGGTTGGTCCAGGTGGCTCCGCCGTTGCTGGTATGGAGGATCACGCTTTCGCTCAAGGATCCGCCCACCGCCCAGACATGGTTATCGTCGGGTCCGTGGACTTTGGTGAGATCGACATCCGGGAGATTGGCCGCGGATCCTTTTCTGACCCATGTGCTCCCGCCGTCGGTAGTGTGGTAGATAGTCGCGTATCCATCGGAATTCCCCACCACCCAGGCGGTATCGGGATCCACGGCGCAGACGCCGGACATATTCACGGCCGCGATCTGGCCGTGCCCCTGGCGAGTCCAGGTCTTCCCGCTGTCGGTCGACCGGAGGATCGTGCCGTAGTTGTCCCATAAATTACCCGCCGCCCAGCCGGCATAATAATCCGTCGCGGCACCGGCGCTAAAACTACCCACCAGCAGTAGAATGATTCCCCCCGCGCAGAGCATAATTAAACCCCTGATTAGTCGAGTAGACATATAGAACCTCCTATTTAGAACATAGATTCGCAACTGTGGGAGCGGCTTCTCGTAGATCAGGCAGAATGACTGACAGCCCCGATAATCGCGGCTGTCAGTCATTCTGCCTGATCTACGAGAAGCCGCTCCCACAGGAAATTTCGAAGCAGGAACTTAGCGCCTTCGGCGCAAAAGGTTGCGCAACCGATCAACGTTACCCGGAATTTACGGCAGATTGATTCCGGTTTTCCGAATTTGCCGCTCAAACTTGAAGATTTCCTGGTGGCGGATCCGTCCTCGTTCCTGGTTTTGTTTCACCCAGGGAATATCTTCCCACTTTATGGCCGACCTGACGTTTCCCATTATTTCTCTACCTTTTTCGGTCAGGCGAAAAACCCGGATGACCCGGGATTCTCGAGCAGTCCATTCCCAATCTGATTTATAAGTTAGAGAAATAATCCCCTTCTTCTCCAGATTGCGGATACTGCGCGAAATTGAAGCCAGATAACGGGGCAGCATCCAACCTGAGCGCTCGTGAACAAGAGAGCCGCGCCGGGCGATTTTCAGAACCAACCACCTGTACCTGATAGCATCATAATTCCACTCCTGCTCACGTTCATGCGCGGTGAGCAAAATTAACTTCTGAAGTTGACTTAGCCTTTACTTGCTTCTTGGAAACTTTAGGCAGAGAAGAAGATTCCGATAATTCGGATTCATCGAATTTAACAAACGGCAATAGTTTCTTGTAGCTATCTCCAAATGTTCCCAGAAAATTGAAGAGAACTTCTCCGTAAAATTGGTGGATTTTGTCAACAATCTTAGTGTCATCACAAACTTGCTGAGCAAGACCTGCCAATTTTTCCAGAAGATTGTGTATCGCAAATACATGTTGCTTAATACGGCCGGCAGCCGGAAGAGAATGATCCTCAAAAAGGATATTAATACTGACACCAAGAGCGGACAGATACCCAAGAATATCCATCCATTTGAGCTGCAAATCGTTCCCGGCCTCAAGTTTCGAGATTTTACTGGGATCACATCCCATATAATCGGCGACCTGTTTTTGTGTCTTCCCCTTCTGAATCCGCAACTGGAGCAATGTCGTGACCATCCTGCTACGCTGTATCTCGTGTTCCACCTGGCCTTTGATTGTCTCATTCCCCGCCAAATAAGCGGCGGTTTCAGCAACAGATTTTGGCTGCTTTCTCATCAGATATTCTCCTTTTTTGGCCCTTTGATCTTCTTTATTTTCCTCTTCGCTTCGTTTATATCGTTCTTTTGGGTTTCTTTTGTTCCGATGCTTAAGATATACATTATTTCGTCTTCAGACTCCGGATAAACATAAAGACGAACTTCTTTTGAAGCCTTAACTCCGGTCTGTCCGATTCTATATAGACCGGAACCTTCCGATCTGAAAAAACCGACCTTAAATCCTCCGATTTTGGAGCCGCTATTTAAAACTGTGAGAATTTTGTCTAAATTCACGAAGCAAGCCACATATTCTTTTTGATGATTCTTATTGAGCTTCTTGAAACTTGAACGACTCGCTTCCGCATCTTTAATATACCACATTTTCCACCATCCAAGATGAATATTTAGCAGGGATTAAAGGATATAGTTGCAATTCTGGCAAGTATTATGGAATATCCTGAAAGAATAGCAAGAGAAAAATGGATTATTTCTGACAACAGGATGAAGATAAAAATAGTTCAATTATGGGAAAACCGGCGGGGTAGAAGGGAACTTAACCCTCGCTTCGTTCGGGCAACTAAATTGAACTACGAATTTTACCCCGCGATGACCGCAGGTCATACCCGCAAAGTCCCGATAGTTATCGGGACCGCGGGACTGTCGGTTTTGCGGGGTACGCGAATTACACGAATTATGCTGATTAGGAAAAAGCAATCCGCCTAATCCGCTTAATCTGCGGTTTACTGAAACCTTACTGGCAAGTTGCTTCGCCGGCTTATGCAACTTTCTGGCGCTGTCGCATAAAGCCAGGAAGCTTCCTGATCCACTTCAATTCTTCCGGGCATAGGAAGCAATTATTAAATCTATCGCGCCTCGCAAACCAATGTCGCGAACATCAGTAGCTTCATGTCCAAAGATGCGCAAGATTTTAACGGTCGAACGCGGTAAATACTCATCTATAAGCAATCCTCTGATACCGGGTTTAGCGAATGTTTTCAGGATGAGAATATTCATCCGGCAGGGGAGAAAGTTTATGAGCAAAATAGTGAACAGTAAAAGCTATGCCACAAAACTCGGCCAAACCGCCTACTGCTTACCGCTCACTGCTTACTGATTTTACCGCGCAACCGGAATATCCCCGACGGTACCGAAATAGACTCGACTGACTCCCCGTATTGCCCAGAGGCCGCGGGAAGAACGAAAGATCGCGGTATTATCCAGTCCACTTCCGTCAAAGTTCCCGATCACCGGGTTGTCTCCATCGGCCCCAAAGTAGAAACGGGTCAATCCCCGTATGGCCCAGAGACCGGATGAGGGACGGAAGACGGCGACCTGGTCTTTGAAGGAGTTTGAGAAAGACCGGCCGTACCAACTATAAGTTCCCGGGACCGGCCGGTCCTCGTTGGAACCGAAGTAAGAGCGACTGACCTCCCGGATCGCCCAGAGACCGGAAGCAGGCCGGAAGATAGAAATATCCGTCCTGCCGTCCCCGTCGTAGTCGGCTGGGACCGGTTGATCGCCGGAGTTTCCGAAGTAGCTCCGGGTAATATTCCTCAAACTCCAACGACCGGTTGTTCCATCGAAGACAGTGATATCGCACGATCCATCCCCGTCATAGTCTCCGGGTACAGGCCGGTCGCCCGCGGCGCCGAAATAAACCCGGGTGATACCTTTAATCGCCCAGAGGCCCAGAGAGGGGCGATAGACCGAGACATCGGTTAACCCGTCGCCGTCGTAATCTCCGCTGACCGGGATATCGCCGGTGGCGCCGAAATAAACCCGTCCCAGGTCTCTCACCGCCCAGAGACCGGTTGACTGACGGAAGATCGCGATGTCTGAGTAGCCATCGCCATTATAATCGCCGGATTCGAGAACTATATAGTCCGGAGTGGGTTGAGGGATGGCCCCGGGGACGATCTTCAAGGTCTCAATGCTGTGGTGGCCGACATCCAGTCTTACCGATTCTCCGCCGACGGAGATATCGGTTCCTCCTTCCGCCAGCGGTTCTTCGATGATGTTGGTCTTTTCGGCCCCGTCCACGGAGAAAAAGAACCTGATCTGCGCGTTAGATGTGTCCTGGCCGGCAATGTCGTAAAACCGGACGATGATATTTTCATCTATCGTGCCTACCGGGGTGAAGATGTCGTTTTCACGTTTCTTGAGGGCGGTGAGAATGATGTTGTCGGGAGAGACCGAGCAGAAACTCTTCTCCTCTGGCAGCTTTGCCCCGGAGGAAGGCGTGATCCCCATAACCGGTATCAGGGGGCTATTGGCCTGAGCGGCGCTCCTCCATCCGTTTCTCCAGTCACCCTCGTGGGAAAAAATGGAGAAATTGAAATGGTGGTCTCCCTCCTGTGACCAGAGAGGTCCGTCTGGTTTATTGCTGTGCCGGGTCGCCAGGAGAACCGGCTGGAGGATCGGGTCATTTATCTGGCCCTGAGAGTTAGGGCCAACATCGTTGTCAGGAGGAAAGATGTAACTGGCGACGGTTACGCTGGAGCTCATCGTTACTCCGAAAGTCTGTTCTCCGAAGGCCGGGTTGGTGCCGCAGACGCTCAGGAAGTTCTGCACCTCCCGGGGGGTGACGTAGCTGCAGGTCTGTTCGTTGAAATGACCTCCGGCGGGAAACGGTAGGTCATCCCGACCGGCCTGGACCACGCCCATGGGTACCTCGTAGCTCACAAGGCCCCTCTCCAGATTCACCGGTAGGGCCAGCCTGCACTCCACGAAGCCGGTGCCGGGCCAGGACTGCATCGAGAACTCGCAGTCGATTCGCTTCAGATCACGGTAGAAAATAAGCTTCTGGCGAGCGGTCCAGTTCCCCATCCCCGCTTCGAATTCAAACGCGTCCCGGACAGGGCCCTCCTCGTTACTGCTCTCCGTCCATGCGCTACCGTGATTACTACTCATCTGATGAAAATAATAATCCGGGTCGGGCTGGGAGATCGTCTGGGGTTCGAACGCCCCGCAGCAGCAGGTGTTCGATCCGCAATCGCAGGCGGACATCGCGAAAAACTCGGTGCCTAAAAATGTCTTTCCTCCGTATGATCGGGACGTATCCAGCAGCTCCACATTTAGTTCCCGGTCGGTGAGACTGGATAATCCTCCCGGGCTCAGTTCCCATCGGTAATATTGGTTCTCGCCCGGAACTGCGGAGTGGTCAGGTGCGCTGCTCCCGCCGTCTTCCACCAGATAATAGGTCCGATATCCCAGGGAGGGGACCTCCCGTGCGATGAATACAATCTCCTGGCTATCACCCGTGGCATCCAGCTTCTGGGAGGTGACCGTGGTCCAGTCGGCATCAACGATCCGCCAGTTCTCCCCTTCCGGGCTGATATTGCAGATAACCGGATCACTCCGATTCCAGGGAAGCGTGTTGAAGACGATAATCGGTTCCCCATCCGGATTGGTGCTAACCCGTTCCGCGATCGATTTCAAGGCACCGGTGAGGACCGCCCATCCCACCCGTTTCCCGGTTTGGGCCGCCCAGAGGAAGCGGTTATCCGTATCTTCGCCCTCGATTCCTCCCCAGCCGTGACCGGGGAAAATGGCCCCCTTCCATCCATTGAGGAGTTCATCGCTTGGGTAGGAGCTGAAATCGTCAGATAGCAGGCACTCGATGGTGGCGAAGGTCTCCGCCGCCGGGAGGAGTCTCCCTGCTTCCCGGATGGCGCTCCCCGCCCAGTGATGGCTGGGGCCGTGGCTGTAAAGCCAGAGGTTCGGGCGTTCTCCCATCCACTCTTCGAAGGTCGCCCCTGCCTCGGTGGCGCCGGACCAGAAGGCCCCCAGGGCCTGGTCGCAGGTGGATAATCGTATCTCCGGCCAATCGGCATCGGTGTTTTGTTCCCATTGGTTCCAATCCTGAACAAGATTGGAAGGGTAAACATCGGTCTGCCCTCCGAGGAATACGGAAGGAATGCCCATGTCGGTGGAGTAAAAAAGCGGAAATTGGTTTGAAAAATTGTTAATCTGGAAATACTCCTCCCAGGTCATACCGGGGGGCGAACCGGTGTGAGCCGACGGGTCCGTATACTGGCTCCAGTAATTCAAAACATTGGATTGGGCGTGAAGAAGAGATGAGGGATAGGTAGGGCTCGGCCCGCCCGGCTCTTGGCTGGCATAAGCATAGGGGGTCAACATCCCTGCACTTCCATACCAGATCCAGGGGATATCATAGTGCCCGTCGGAAAACACCAGGACGCTATAATCATCCGTAAGTCCGGTGTGGGCGTTGGGGCTCGACCATTTGACCAGTCCCGCTTTCATCCGGCTGGTCACCAAAAAGTCGACACCGGCCTTGCTGAGGATCTGCGGAAGCTGAATCCCCATCTGCGGCGGGTCAACGTTTATCATGGTCCTGGAATCGCAGCCTTCCCCTAGCTTGGTCTTCATCCATTTCTTGCCCAGATAGAACTGGCGAACCACCCCCTCGCTGGAGTAGAGCGATTCATAGAAGTCATTATAAGCCGCGCCCCACTGGAAGCGTCCGGATGAGGTATGCTTTCGTACTTTATCCAGAGCTTCCGGATCCGTAGAGGTATCCAGGTAATGCATCAGGGCGTAAACATATTCAAAGGTATAGCGATAGTCGGAATCGGTCTGATCCATCCATCCCAGAACTGGTTTAATAATTTTATCGTTTCTTATTTCATTGCATATTGGAATGGAATTCTCCCAACCCAGGTCTTGGTGGGAGGAGAGCATGACGTGGATAGTGCCGTCGGTAAGGGCGCCCCAGTTTTGCGCTGATACCGTCCCTGCTGCCGGGAATAAAAATAGTAAACAACCGGTAAGAATGAGTGCCTTCATCTTTCCCTCCTGATTTATAATTTCCTCCACCAAGCGAAGAATAATATTCTGGTCCTGGTTCAAAACTAAGTTGGTTCCGCAGGCGCTAACTTATATTGCAGATATAGAAGGATGAAACCTATGATAGGTAATAGGATGTCGGTCCATAAGATGACGCCGGCATTTCCCGGAGAAAAATTATGGGCGGAAATCATTTGGTAGATATGTCCTCCCGCCGCCCCCCAGAGAAAGACTGCCGGACCAATGATTGCCGCCGCCTGAAAATTCAGGCGTCCGCGAAACGCGATCAAGCCGACTATGCCGAAACCCAGGCTGGCAAAACCGACCTCAAGCTGAAAAGGGCTGGTCTCCCAGCCAATGAAAGAGGCAATCATTTTAGGAAAAAATATATGAAAAAGTCCTCCATAGATAAATACAATCCCGATGCAGAAGAGCAGGAAATAGGAAAAAATCGCGTTGATTACAATTTTTCGGTGCCACAGGCGCGGCTTTTTCAATAGAGAAATCAGGGCGGAGATTATGCCGATTACGAAGAGCGTAATCATATAATTTCTACAGGCAAACTTGATAAAGGATTCTATAATCATACGCTCCCTCCTGGGTTTTGATCGTTAGGTCGGTTGATGTCATTTATCTCACGATTGCATGACGAGATTCCTTTGAACCATAATATTAAAAATTCGTAACACTTTAGCTCTTTGAAATTATTTTCTATCCACCACCGACCCTGTGTCGGTGGTGGATTTTTTCAAAGAGCTAAAGTGTTATAGAAATTAAAATTATAGCAGGTTGTATATTAAGAGATAAGCCATGATATAAAAAGTATCTTAATAATAAAACAAAAAATTTGAAATTTCCAGGTTCCAGGGAATTTCGGATTTTTTAGATAGTGCTTACTCGAAAAGGTATTTTTAACTTTTTTATGTTTAAAAAAACTTTTCGAGTAAGCTCTACCGCGTCACTGGAATATCGCAGAAAGTCTCAAAGTATGCCCTGCTGACTCCCCGGATCGCCCATAACCCGGTTGAGGGCCGGAAGAGGGCGATCTGACTCAGGAAGGGACTCGCCTTCAATAAAGAACTGTACCACTTGAAAACCCCAGGAACCGGGATATTATCAAAATTTACTAATGCAGGCGAATAAATCCCATTCTGGATAAATGGGTTTGGAGCTCCTGATTCCATGCGGGATAAATGGAGATGAGCTTTGGCTGGAACCGTATTGAAAGAAACGTAAAAAAAGTCACGGATAATTCCGGGGAAGATCGGGAATTCATATCACCAGGGATATTCACCGAACAATCGCTTTTTCGAATGGGGGGAGATGAAGGGAGAAAACTGCTCCTTCCCCGGGCGAGCTTTCAATAGTAATCGTCCCGGCGTGTCGTTCGATGATCAGCTTGACCAGGCTCAAGCCCAGTCCAGTGCCTACCTCCTGGCCGTCTGTTCCCAATCGGACAAACTGTTGAAAAATTTTTTCATGATTTTCCGGGGCGATCCCCGGGCCGGTGTCTTCAACTTCCAGTACACAATCGTTATCTTCCATCCGTGTGCGTATGGTAATACGCCCCCCGCGGGGAGTATACTTGATGGCGTTGGTTACCAGATTATCGATAGCTTCCCGGAGGATAATCTTGTTCCCATAAACCCAGACCGATTGAGATGACAGATCGATGATTAACCCGTGGGATTTTTGAGCTGCCATATCTTCCATGTAGGAAGCAGTATCCCGGGCGAGAACATTCAGATCAAATTTATTGCGTTCAATCTCTTCCACAGAGCTCATTTTCTCATAGTTGAGGATGCCTGTGATTAATCCCTCCATGCGGGAGGTCTGTCTTCGTATGGCCGGAAGCCACTTTTCCAACTCCGGAGTAAGTTTCCCTGATTCCAGTTGCAGGATATCAAAGACCCCCATCAGGGCGGTGAGAGGATTGCGCAGGTCATGGACCATTGTTTGCATCATGGAACTCTTGAACGCGTTTAAGTCCCGGAGAGAATCGACCAGGTCCGCATTATGGATGGCGACGGCGGCGATCGCGGCGGCCTGTTCCATAACCCACAATTCTTTTGAGGATGCCTTGTGAACCTGTTGGTAAAGGGCATAGAGGACCCCCCGCACCTTGCCCCTCTGCTTGATGGGAACGCCGGTATAAGCAAGTATTCCAGACTCAGGGATCATGGGATTGGCGACGAAAGGATCCTGACGAGTGTCGCTGACTATCACCGGCTGACCGTGTTCTACTACCCAACGACTGGCCCCTCCTGATTGTCGAACCCGGTGACTAACCGTGGACCCTATGTTTGTGGAGGCCCCGATCTTGAAATAGGCCTCCTGAGGGCACCATAAAACTATGCTGGCATCCTCACAACCCGTCAATTCGCGGGTTGAGCGGACTATCATATCCAGCAGATCCTTCAGATCCAGTTCTGCGTTTATGGCTAAGCTGATCTTCAGCAGTTCCTTATGGTGGACCTGAGATACTTTCTCTTCTTTTGGATCTTCCGTTCTCATTTTCAGGTATCCAATGAATTCAAATGGTCCCGAGCGATTCTCTCGTATCCGGCATGAAAGGAAATATCCCCGGAGCGCAGAAAATCCTGCAAAAAAGATAAAGCTTCCCGGTATCTCCCCACGCGAAAGTAGCTATCGCCAATAATAAAATTAACATCCCGTTTCTTTTTATCAATATCTAATAATTTGTCAATCGCACTATCATAGTCATCTTTCCACCAGGAGATGTAACCTCCATAAAACGCGACCTCATCACTATATTTATCCGTCCGGGTTAGTTGGACCGGGATGCCGAGCCTCTTGAGCGCGGCCGCATCAATGTCAGCTACCGGCTCCCCGTGTATCAACCGGATAGGTATAAGCTTTTCCGTTTTCTCGTCAAGTTCGATCCAGTGATAATAATCCGGTATAAATTCTCGCACTACTCCCTGGAGTTTGCAGGCATGGTGCCAGAGAGCGGGATCTGTATTTATGGCTGCGCGGAATTTCCGGTTGGTTCGGTGACATTCTTCCAGCGTTTCGCAATCATTCGCCATTTCGGTCAATGATTTCAACATCCGGCTTTCAGTCATCAGAACCCGGCCGGCCGTCTGGAGAGCCGATGCCGGATCAAGGACAAAGGGACAAACGATCGGGAGTTTTCGTCTGAAGTTTCTTCGACTTTTCGAATTAAGGTTCGTCTTCAGGTATTCATCAAGTTCGAGATGCATCGTCGTCTTCTCGCATATCTCCAGGGTTTTGCCCAGCCAGGTGGAGGGGAATCCCAGATTGACCATCTCGCGATTACTCTTCAGGTAAAAGCATTTTGCCTTATAGGCAAAGTCTGAAGGATACTTATCGGCGGTTTTTAGAAAAATGTCGTGGGTTTTCCAATCAGGGGGATCAAGATAATGGCAGTCGTTGGTAACAAGAGGGACCTTGCCATACCTCTTGCACTCGGTTTCAATAAACCGGTTAACCGGGGCCTGGTCTTTAAGATCGTGACCGGAAACCTCGGGATAAAAATCATCGCCAAACATCTCTTCAAGTCTTTTGAAGAATTCTCCCGCTCGGTCAGGCTGTTGCCGGCGCACGTAGCTTCCGATTGGTCCACTTATACATGCGGAAAGGACCATCAGACCTTTTCGAAACCGTTCCAGAAGGTTCCAGTTAATTAACGCGTAATCGGGGGGAGAGAAATTATTCTCCCAACTCAGGGAGGAGAGCCGAATTAAGTTGAATAACCCTTCAAGGTTTTTAGCCAGAATCACCAGGTGAGTCTTATCCAATGGCTGGGATGGATCCGGGACAAAATATATTTCACAACCGATCAGGGGAACTATGCCCTCATCCCGGCAATTGAAATAAAATGGCCAGATTGAGGATAATTTGCCGTGATCCGTAATGCCAAGAGCTGGGTGGCTCCAGCTTTTGACTCGCTTTATCGCGTCTTTTATTTTGAGGATGCTATCTGAAGTCGATCCTGAATAATGGTTATGAATATGGATGAATTCAACCGTCTCAGTATTCACTGTAACGGATTCCCTCTTTAATATTTTTCAACGCCTCTCTTATGTAAGGAATGATGTTTTTCGGCAGTTGCGCCAGGGGGTACCAGCTCAGATCGTCGCATTTATCGGGCTCCCGGTTCTCGGGTTCGTTCTGCCACTTCTTGGGTTGAAGAAAAAAGGCTATCCTTTTTTTCTTCTCTATTTTTCGGTGCATGACGTGAACCACTTCCAGGTTCTCGTAGTCTATCTCAATACCCGCTTCTTCTTCCGCCTCCCGGATCATGGCCTCTTTGCAGGTTTCTTCTGCTTCCACATGACCGGCCACCAGGCTGTAGTTTCCATCTTCATAGCCAGTTTGGTAGCGTCTCAGCAATAATATCCGCTCCTCTCTTATAAGAACGAGGTAGACTTCGGCAATAATTCCACTGTATCGTTTCATAACCTGATTATTTTACCAGATCGGTGACGGAAATCAAAATCTAGTTTCCTTCCAGGGCCTTCCGGATAACCGGTTTCCCAACCATAACCTTAGGATTTAATACAATTCGTGTGAGTAATTGTTCGTCGTTCATTATTATCCCCTATGCTTGGCTTACTTGATCGTAAATACAAAGTATCAATCACAAAATAAATTATACCACATACTTGTTGAAGGTTACATATAAAAAAGCCTGGAAGCGAAAGCTTCCAGGCTTTTTAAAATGGGAACGACCCCGGTCTTCTATCGGAACAGCACCAGAGTATTGTGGGGAAGAACAAATAAAAGCCCGGGAAGAATAATTCCTCCCGGGCTTTTACGGGGAAAAATTTGGGGTCGGACCTGCGTAACAAATGTAATATTAACTAGTTAACTCCCAGAAATAACTGTTTTTGAGGTAAGGTTTCAGTGAACCCCGTTGCCCCGTGATCGTATCTGGGTTGTTGTAGCCGCGGTCGGTGACCGCGGATGACAGGGGCCGCGGTCAACGACCGCGGCTACAGTGTCCGAGGCCACCACGGAAAATCGGGATGAAGTATAAGACAACGGGGTTCACTGAAAGCTTACTAGACGTAACTGTTTACTGATTACTGATTCTTACCGCGTTACCGGAATATCCTCGACGGTACCGAAATAGACTCGGCTGACTCCCCTTATCGCCCAGAGCGCGCTGGAGGGGTTGAAGATAAGGGTATTGTCTAGGGAGTTACCGTTGAAGTCGCCGATCAGAGGACTGTTTCCCTCCGCTCCAAAATAAAAACGGGTATTTCCCCTTATGGCCCAGAGGCCAGTGGCGGGCCGAAAAACGGCGATCTGACTTCTGAAAGGACCGGATTTGTGGCCGATAGAGGAGGCATCTTGATCCTTGATAATTCCGTTTGTCATACTAGCATTATACCACTTAAAAACTCCCGGAACCGGGATGTCGCCGATCGTTCCGAAATAGCACCGGGTGACGTCACGGACGGCCCAGAGTCCGGAAGAGGGTCTAAAGACGGCGATATTGGTCGATCCATCTCCGGCATAGTCACTCGGCGCCGGCTGATCGCCCAGAGTGCCGTAATATACGGAGGTCACCCCCATGATTCTCCATTGCCCCGACTGCTGGCCGAAGAGGGCGATATCGCAGCAGCCATCCCCGTCATAGTCGCCGGGGACCGGGAGATCGTTTGATCCCCCGAAGTAGAGCCGGGTAACATCCTTGATCGCCCAGAGTCCGGTGGTACGGCGGAAGATCCCTATATCAGCGTAACCGTCCCCGTTATAATCACCATTCACGGGAATATCGCCGGCGGCGCCGAAATAACTCCGCCCTAGCCCTCTAACCGCCCACAATCCGCTCGACGGTCGGAAGATCGCGATATCTGATATTCCGTCCCCATCGTAGTCCCCCGACTGGATGATAGGGCTTTCCGGAACGGGGCGCTCAAAGGAGAAGATCACTCCATGCGCCGGAGTACCGCTGCCGCCGTGGGACGCGAGCCCGTAGAAAGTGTTTCCGATCAACAGGAGACGCCCATCGATCCAGGAACCATCGGTCCAGTTGAATCGGTGCAGAACCGTGTAGTCGGAGCCGTCGGTCTTGAGGGAGTAGATTACGCCGTAATCAGTGGGGCCGTTGGCGACGGTCACACCGTAGAATGTGTCACCTGCGAGGACCACTCCTTCAATGGCGCTGGATCCGTCCAGGCCGTCGAAACTGTGGATAACGCGATAATCGGAACCATCGGTTCGCAGGGAGAAGATCACCCCATGGTCGTAATCGCCGCCATCGAAGGTCACCCCGTAAAGATGACCACCGGCCAAGATCAGACTGGATTTGGTGTCTTTTCCGTCTGGGCCGGTAAAAATATGCATGGTGGCAAAACCGGATCCGTCGGTATGGATGGAAAAGACCGTCCCCATATCCATCTGGCCGCCTTGAAAAGTTGTTCCGTATAATACGCCGTTATCCAGAACTACCCCTCCGGATGGCATACTACCCTCGGTCGTGGTGAAGGCGTTGAAGCTGTGGAGGATGGTGAGTTCACTTCCATCCGGCTGAATGGAGAAGATCGTCCCCCCATCGAATCCGCCACCGACCTGAGTCGTGCCATAAAGACTGTTCCCGTCGGAGATGAAATGAGCATTTGGTAAGGAGGCCCACTCATCGGCTTCACCACAGGCGAAGGTCCAGAGAACCTGGTAGTCGGAACCGCCGGTTTGCAGGGAGAAGGCCGTTCCGCAACCGTTCCCATCCATGTTCGGACAGTTATTTTCATCGCAACCGCCTGCCCAGGTTAATCCATAGAGGATATTATCTAAGAAATAGAGGCTGCCATGAGGCCAGGTCCCGTCACCGGGTTGCCCGGCAAAGTGATGGAGAACGGTATAGTTTGAACCGTCGGGATCGATAGAAAATATCATTCCTTCATTGTCGATGGTATCGCCCGCGGTCATCCCGTATAGCCGGTTATTTACGGAGATCAGATGTCCGTAGGGCGCTGCTCCGTTCACGCCGTCGAATTCATGGATGACCTGAAAGTTAACCTGTCCACGTCCAGCGGTGGTCAAAGTCAGACCCGCTACCAATCCGACCATCACGATGAATATCTTTTTCATCTTCACTTTTCCTTGCTCTATGACAGAGCTGGTTAAAATCCGGGATTAATTATATCATAATTGATTGTCTTATCAAAGCACTGTAGATAATAATTGGTTGTTAATATTTAATTATACCATAACTATATAGTACTTATTATGCAAGAAAAATCTTGATGTTATTATGTAATAATGACATGCAGTTATATTATAAATCAGGTTAAACTTGGGTTGAACTTGGGGTTGGACCTGCGTAAAGAATGTACTATCAACTAGTCAGATCCAGAAAATAGCTGTTTTTGAGGATTAGAGGTCCAGTTTTGGGGGCAAAACTGACATTGCAAGAGATTATTGGGTACCTCAATACAGTAATTCCATCCTCTTCGGCGATCTCTCAATATATATCCTTAGCCCCCAGTCTATTTATCGTATCTTTCCTTAGAGGTCCAATTTTAGGGCTAAAATTGGACCTCTAAAAGCTGTGAGAGGCCTTAAATATATGTTACTTGTATATATCAAGCATGTTACGCAGGTCCGACCCCAAAGTACCACCCTAAAGTACCAAGGAAAGCAGGAAGTTAGGAGAGGGATTGCTTTGAATTCTCCTGATTTCCTGCTTTCCTTAGAGGAAAAGTTGCTCGAGGCGAAGCCGAGGGATAAGTTTTACATTAAAAATTTCTTACCGCACCACCGGTATATCCCCCGAACTGCCGAAATAGACCCGGCTAACTCCCTTAATTGCCCATAGTCCCGATGACGCTCGGAAGATCCCGATGTCGTCGGCGCCGTCGCCATTGAAATCGGCGGGGACCGGATCGTCGGTGTTTCCTCCAAAGTAAGCTCTGGTTAAATTTCTGATCGCCCAGAGGCCGGTTGAGGGGCGGAAGATCCCCGCCTCCCATATACCGTCGCCGTCATAATCTCCGGGCGCTGTGGAATCGTTTGAGGATCCGAAGTAAAGTCGGGTTATATCTTTAATAGCCCAGAGGCCGGAGGATCCCCGGAAGATACCGATCTCCCTGGTCCCGTCCCCATCATAGTCACCGGGAACCGGCCAGTCGCCGGAGGATCCGAAGTAAACCCGGGTCAGACCCCGTAAAGCCCAGAGGCCGTTGGTTTCCCGGAAGATCCCGGGAATACAGGCACTGGATGGGTTGGAGGAGAATGGTACCGGGATATCATCTGTACTTCCGAAATAAACCCGGGTGACCCCTCTCATCGCCCAGAGGCCCGAGGACCCCCGGAATATTCCGATCTCCGTGATTCCGTCACCGTCGAAATCCCCGGACACCGGGATATCGGAGGAAGTACCGAAGTAGGCCCGGGTAATTCCTCGGACCGCCCAGAGGCCGGAACTGTTTCGGAAGATCGCGATATCGTCCGTCCCGTCACCGTTGTAGTCGCCCGAATCCAGGATGGGGGAGGAGGACGTCGGCGCGGCCGAAGTATCCCGGACGCAGCGGACGTAGTTGTAGATGCGTTCCTCCTCTTCAGGGGCAGGCCCTCCTTCTACCTTGGTATCGAAGCGCACGGCTCCGGCCCCATGGGTATCTTCTCCACCGTCGTTCACCGCTGTTCCGAATGCCACGTACCAGCCGTAATAATATCCGGGATCCTGCGGACTGAAGTAGGAGCTGGTACTCGACCAGAAGTAGCCATAATCGGGGTCATAGTCCGTCGTCCCCGATGCCAGTTCCGTAATATCGAAGTAATCCGTATCGATTGCCGGTCCCTTTTCAGCCGCTTCGGTGGCACTGGGAGAACGTGTGTAATCGACAATGCTCTGGAGTTCCTTGACATCGGGGAGCCGCCAATCATCGTAATCGGCCAGTTCCAGATCTTCGGCGTAGGCTAGGGCATCCTCCCAGTCCAGGCCGCTGCCGCTGTCCTCCTGCTGCCAGGTCAGGCCGGAAGCGGTATCGGTAACGGTGCCGTCGCCATTATCCGTGAACTGATTGGCGCCATAGCTGTCACCCCGCACGGCGCGGACGTAATTTCCCATCGGACCGCTGACTCCCGCCGGATAGGCTTTGATGTGTCCCGTGCCGTGATTGACGCCGAAGGCAGCCGCGGATCCGCCCTCCATCGTGACGCCGACGTAGTAATTACTGGTCCAATACTGCTCGTCCTTGCTGACCTCGCTGCCGACCAGATCGAAGTAAGCCGTATCCAGATAAGGCCATCCCGTAGAGAAATTACTTATAGAAAAGAGTTCCTTCAGACTGGGAATACGCCAGTCATCATGACCGGCCAGGACCAGGGTATCGCAATGATCCACAGCTTCCTGCCAGTTGAATGAACTTGAACTGGGCGTTTGCTGCCACATCAAGCCCGTATTGATATCGGAAATGGTGCTGTCGCCGTTGTCCTGGAGAGAAAATTGGGCGCTGTCGTATTGGGCGTCCTGTCCGTAGAAAGCTTCTCCCTCCTGCGGGCAGGTTATTTCCGAAGAATCGTCGTAACACGCGGTCTGTCCCGTATCCACCACCGTGAAAGCATACTCTTCTGCGAAGGTGCTTCCTGTTAGAAATACTGCCGCGATTAATGTCATTGAGAATAAATATTTCATCTGCCACCCCTCCCAGGTTTAAATTTTATGTTAACGTACCACAGGTGTATCTCCTGAAGATCCGTAATAAACCCGGCTGACCTCGCAGAGTGCCCAGAGGCCGGAATTGCTCCGGAAGATTCCGATATCGTCGGTGCCGTCGCCGTCGTAATCGGCGGGGACCGGATTATCAGAGGATCCTCCGAAATAGCTCCTGGTCACACCCCGGACCGCCCAGAGGCCGGCGCTGGCTCGGAAGATCCCCGCCTCCCATATGCCGTCACCATCGTAGTCCCCGGGGACCGCTTCATCTCCATCCGCCCCGAAATAGACGCGGCTCACGTCTTGCATCGCCCAGAGCCCGGAGCTTTCCCGGAAGATGGCCGGAATTGTCGTGTCGTCCCCGGCATAATTACCGGGCACCGGCCGGTCGTTTGAGGTCCCGAAGTAGAGACGGCTCACCCCCTTGATCGCCCATAGACCGGAACTCTCCCGGAAGACCCCCACATCACAGGAACCGTTACCGTCGTAGTCGCCGGGGACCGGTATGTCGGACGACGAACCGAAGTAGATACGGGAGATGTCCCTGACCGCCCAGAGACCGGAACTCCCGCGATAGAGAGCGATGTCGGTCTTTCCATCACCGTCATAATCACCGGAGACCGGTATGTCACCGGAACCCCCGAAGTAGGCGCGGCTCACGTTACGGATCGACCAGAGGCCGCTTGATGCCCGGAAGACGGAGATGTCATCAGTCCCATCGCCATCATAGTCCCCTGACTCCAGTACAGGAGGAGCGGGAGTCGGCGTTGGAGCGGCATTCCCTCCGGAACGAACGCAGCGGACATAGTTGTAGATTCGAACCGCGTCGCCCTGAGGGCCGTTTCCGGTTGAGTAATCGGTCCCGTCATCATATTTAGGGTCACTCCGCTGAGCCCCGGCACCGTGGACATCGACCCAGGATTCGTTCATATAGCCCAGGGCTTCACCGAAGCAGATGTAGGCTGCCCATTTGCCGGGTGCGCCGGTCCAATTAGTGTGGGTGGTGCCGGTCCAGTAGAAAGGATAGTCGACTGCGCCCGCTTCATCGTTTATCGCGGTGCAGGAAAAGACCGGGTCGATGGCGGCGGAACCGGTCGTGTCGGGTGAACGGGTATAATCGAGTATGCTCTGGAGTTCTTTGGCGTTGGGCAGGCGCCAGTCATCATAATCAGCCAGCTCCAGGTTTTCAGCGTAATCAAGGGCATCTTCCCAGTTGTATCCGGTTTCGCTGTCTTCTTCCTGCCAGATCAGGCCGGTCGCTGAGTCGGTGATTGTCCCGTCCCCGTTATCTACAAAGTCGTTTATGCCGTAGCTGGTATTACCTCGGCAGCAGATCGCGAAAAAGGTTTTATCGGAACCAAAAAGCGTCAGGCCATAGCCCTTGATCCGGCCGTCGGCGAAGTTGACTCCGAAGAGGGTTTGGTCGCCTCCGCCGGTGGTGCTGACATAGAGAGTGCTGGAACCATACTGAGCGTCGATAATTCGTTCGCCGGCATCGGTATCTCCGTAAGCGAAGTCGAAGTAATCGTTATCGATGAAAGGTATCAGCCCGGAGGTGTCGGTATCCTCATAACCGCTGGGGTCAATGCCCCTGAAATCCATTAACGAATATAATTCCTTGATCGAAGGCAATCGCCAGTCATTGTAGCCTCCAAAGCTATCGGCATTGAGAATATCGGGGTAGGTCTGCAGTTCGCTCCAGGTTAATTTGTCGGCAACGTCTATATCTTCGTCTTCATCGGTATCCGCGCTCCGCTGCCAGGTCAGGCCGGTGTTATTGTCGGAGACAGTCAGTCCGTCTCCGCTGAGCGAATAGCTCGGCTGAAGTCCGTCATACTGGGCGTCTTGCCCGTAATACGCTTCTCCCGACAGCGGAGATGTTATCTCGACAGTATCCCCGTAATAGACATCCTGTCCGGTATCCACTATTGTATAATCCCCGGACGAGGCGGATGATGCTCCTATTAAGAGAGCCATGGCGAGTATTAATATTGATATCTTCATTTTCATCCGTCCTTTTGGTTGTTTTGCCTATTCTGTCAAAAGCTTCCGTTTGTTTAATTTTTAAATATATTCTTTGGAATGGGTTAGAACATTTCCTTTCTCATCCTCGATTTTTGAATATCCAACAACCAACAAGGAATATCCAAGTGCTTGCATCCCGAACTTGGTTTTTTTATTGGATATTCCTTGCATGCCCGCCGTAGCCCTGGCGGAGGTTGGTTGAATATTGGATATTTAGTTTGCCTTTCCCGGTTTCAGTTTTTCATAAGACTTTTGAAAGTACCTTGTCGTTATCGCCGGGGAGGCGGACCCATTGACTTGTGATGTGTCTCCATCTCTTCCTCGGAGGCAAAGCCGTCTCCGTCGACGTCGATCTCCGTAAACCGTTCGGTCTGGTGGCTTACCCACTCCTCCTGGGAGATCTGGCCGTCCCCATCGGTATCCATCTCCTGAAAATGCCCCTGTCCACCGGGGCCCTGCTGGGCCAGGAGAGGTGTCGCTGTCATTGTTGCCACTATCAAACCTGCTGCTATTGTTTTCCAACTCTTCATTCTCTTGTCTCCTTGTTTATGAGAGATTTTGTCTCTCAAGGGTTTTAAATATTTCTTTTGATCCGCGTCGACGTTCAGCCTATTTTGTCTATCACTGAATCTGACGACATTAGTTTAAAAATCCTGCGGAAAATATTTTGTTGATCAGGGCGTAGACCTCGTCCGACCCCAATAGACCAACCCAATAAACACCCCAATAGACCAATAGAACCCAATAGACTCAATAGACTTTGATCTGTTCTATCGATTGTGTCACGGCTCCCACGGCCTAGTTGGGGTTGCCGCATAATAAATATTCAGAAGGATCGTTACATCCCCTGTTTTTTCGTGCAATAAAGTTAAAGTAGGGTATAAACACTCACAAACATGAAACCGAGTTTAGAGAAAGGCAATAGGATTTGAGCGAAAAATTGATGGATAAACGAACGGCTGACATGGGCACGACACCTATCGGACTGCTGCTGCTTCGAATGAGCATTCCGGCCATGATTTCCGTGGTCATGATGTCGCTTTACAACATCATAGACACTTTCTGGGTATCCGGATTGCCCAACGGCACCGAGGCCATTGCTGCACTCACCGTACTCATGCCGTTACAGCAGATCGCCGCAGCAATGGGAATGTGTATGAGTGTTGGGGTCACATCCCTGGTCTCACGGCGTTTGGGCGAACGGAAACTGGAAGAAGTTCATGCTATTGCGGGCAATGCCGTCACGCTACCCATTGTGCTGGGGATTGCTGTTGGTGCGGTTTGCATAATCTTTCCCGGGCCGCTGGCTTTGGCCTTCGGCGGATCACACCAACTGGTAGCGCCTGCGATCAGCTATCTAACCATTGTTGCCTGGGGTTTTCCCTTTCAAATCTATAGCATGAGTATAGACGGCCTCATCCGAGGTTCCGGCAATACAAAAACCCCGATGTATATTCGGGGTTCCGCAGCGCTCCTCAATGCCATTCTTGACCCGTTTCTCATCTACGGATGGGGTTTCTTCCCGATGCTGGGCCTTCGCGGTGCTGCCATAGCCACCCTCCTCGCACAGATATTGGGTGCAGTTTTATCAACGGGATATATCCTTAGTAGGAGAAGCCCCTATCGTATCTCATCTGCCGCGCTCTGGCCAAAAATCACCATTATACGCGACATCGCACACGTGGGTTTCCCATCGTTTATTAACGGATGCGTGCGCAGTACCGTCGGCTCAATCGCCAACTGGGTGTTGGCAGGTTTTGGACCCGCAGCGCTCGCCGCACACGGGTTGAGTATGCGTGTGATGATGCTTATGCTGTCTTTCATGGGGCCGGGCGTTTCTCAAGCGTTGGTGCCTATTGTGGGTTTCAATTTCGGCGCAAAAAACTATCGGCGAATGTGGCGCACATGGTTGAGCGCCTCGGTCGTGCTCGCGGGCATCGGCATTGTGCTCTCATCGATCATCATCGTCTTCGCCCCAACAATTATGGCTCCCTTTGCGCGCGACCCGGAGTTATTGCGCCTTTCCGTCTGGGCCGTGCGTGCCAGAGTGTGCACAGTCTTCCTGGTCGAACCACAGATGATGGGGGTCTTCACATTTCAGGGTATGGGCATGGGATTCCGTGCTCTGGTCTTGACCATGTCGCGCGACGTCATCTTTATGATCCCGGCTCTGATTCTCCTCACCGATATCTTTGGTGTATATGGCGCTTTCGCCGCTCAGCCCGTGGCCAACGTACTCGGCCTCATCATCGCAGGCACAATGCTCTTGCGAGCTTATCGGCGATATCCAGTAACGGATAGTGTATAGGCAGAATTTGGGGTTCGAAATTTTGGGTCGGACCTGCGTAACAAATGTAATATCAACTAGTTAGGTCCCAGAAATAGCTCTTTTAAACCTAAGTTGAGCGATTATTGCGGATCAGCCGTCGCTAAAGCTATGGCGGACTTGTGAAATGTGCTAAGATTATGAGGCTGCATCGGTTGCAAAAAACGCAGACGCATTAATAAATTCGAACGAGTATTTTTGCAACCGATTGTAGACCATAAGATTGGTGCAGTTCGCCGCATAGAATCGCTCAATTTAGGTTTAAGTAAATATTCGGTAAACCAGGGGCTCCGCGCTTTTCGCGAGGTGCTGTAGCCGCGGTCGTTGACCGCGGCCCCTGTCATCCGCGGTCACCGACCGCGATTACAACAACCCAGATACGATCACGGGGTAACGGGGTTCACTGAAAGCTTACTAGCTGAAGACTCGTAATAAATCCGGCTGATCCCCTTGACCGCTCAGAGGCCGGAATTAATCCGGAAGATACCGATATCGTCTTTCATTGTTAGTTATCTTTTCCACCGCGACGGCTCCGTTGGTGATCACGCTGCATCGATTTATGGTGTGCCTTCATCTCTTTCTCGGAAGCAAAGCCGTCCCCATCGGTATCGATCTCGGCGAAACGTTTGCTCTGATGGGCAAGCCATTCCTGTTCGGAGATCAGGTTGTCCCCATCAGTATCCTGCTCCTGAAAATGCCCTTGGCCTCCGGGTCCCTGCTGGGCCAGGAGAGGTGTCGCTGTCATTGTCACTACTATCAAACCTGCCGCTATTGCTTTCCAACTCTTCATAATCTTATCTCCTTATCTACGAGAGATGTAGTATCCCTCAGACTCTAATTCTTTGAAGTTTATGGTCTTTTGCTTCTGTGATGGGTTTTCCATTCAGTTTCAGAGGCGTATCCATCTTGATCGAGGTCAATCTCAGTTCTGAATATTTCCCGGTGGTGTTCGGACCATTCCTCTGTCGAGACCTTTCCGTCATCGTTTAGATCCATCCGGTCTCCGCCTCCCCTCATAGGAAGGTTCGGTCTTTCTCCCGGCGGCGGGGGAGGGGGCCCATCCCCTCTAGTTCCCGGCTGTCCGGGATGATTCGGTGGTTTCATTACAGCGAGGAGGTCGCTGATGATACTATCGAACCGTTCCTTCTGATTTGCCCGGCAGATAGACTTGATCTCCTCCAGATGCTTGAAGACCAGCCTGGCCTTCAGGGCTTCTTTATCTCCCACCTCTGCGGCCAGTTCTTTTACCCGCGCTGAATCGGGGGAAGCTTTCAGGAGTTCATCCATCATCTGACGTTTGCAGGTATTCACCTCCTTCTGGAAGGTATCCATCTGCGCGATCTGACGGGACTGGAGTATTTTAAATTCTTTCTTTTGGTCCGCGTCGAAGTTCAGCTCCCGGCTTAGAAAATTGCTGACGTGGTCCGGCACCCCCCGGCCCTGAGAAATTCTTTTCTCCGAACCCTGGAAATGGCCAATCCATAGTGTAGCCAGTGTGCCGAGGTTCAGGATGACGAGAACTACGATTGACCAGACTATGACCTTTTGTTTAGAGAAGTAGTCCATGAGATCACTCAAATAATTCCTTGATTTGATTATTCGTTTGAATTAACTGGAATTCCTCGGCCAGGGTCGTCAGGCTCTCCTCACGGCTGATAGTCTTGGTTGAAGTCCCCGGAGAGAGGAGAGCAGCCGTGCAGATGTTAATAATAATAAGGCACCCGATCAGCGCCGGCTTGAGCGCGCTTATGCTGAAGAACCGGGCGGAAAAAGTATTCTCTATCGAAGCGTTACTTTCCAGGCGTGCCGCCAGACGGCTGTAAAAGAAGGGTGAAGGGTCAATGGTATCGATCTCCTCCAGGCATCCCAGCGTCCGGTCGATCTCCCGTGTTATTCTGTCTTTTTTGTCGGTCATATCGTTATTCTCTCCATTTTGTCTGTCACTGAATCTGACGACATTAGTCCAGAAATCCTGCGGTCATTTAATATTTTTTTCATAATAACGGGTAAGCTTCTTCTTCAGGTTCTGCTTGGACCGGTGAACCAGGGACTCGACCGCCGAGACGGTCGTCCCCAGAACTCCTGCGATCTCTTGCTGGCTGAAGCCTTCATATTTGCTCAGGGTAATAGCGATCCTCTGGTTCTCGGGGAGAGTATTCAGAGCATTTTGAAGAATTTGAAGGCGCTCCTTCCTCTCCGCTACTGTGTCAGGGTTAGTTCCCTCGGGGGAGGGGATATTATCAGCCTGACCGCTGATTCCCAGGGCATTCTTAATAGAACTGAACCTCTTCTTTCGATTCTTCATCCTGATGAAATCCAGAGACTTCGAGACTGCGATCCGGTAGAGCCAGGTGGAAAGTTTGGCGTCTCCTCGGAATCGGGAGATCGAACGGTGTGCTTGAAGAAAGACTTCCTGGGCCATGTCTTCTGCGTCCTGGCGGTTGTGGAGGAAACGGTAGCAGATATTCAGAACAAGATCCTGATGGAGCTCGACGAGAGATTTAAACGCAGCCGTCCCGCCTGATTTTAGTTCATGAATTAATGAGTTATTATCGGTATCGGTCATTAGGATAGACTGCCTTGTGAAGTATGACGTCTTTTCCCTCAGAATCCTGCTGATATTATTTTGTTAATCGGCACCGGGATTACCAATACTATACCTTTCTTTTATCAAAGATGCAGGCGAATAAATCCCCTCACGGATAACAGGATTTGGGGTAATTCTGGGGAGGAAATAGATAATTCGGCAGCATCACAAGGGAAAAATCAATAATAATAATTAAGTATGGTGTCCCCGGAACTTCAAAAGCTATCACAAAAAAAGCGGGGAGGGAATAATCCCTCCGGCCTTTCTACGGGAACGGGCATGATCCCGGTTGTCACCGGGAAGCGTAGTTGATCTGGGATTTATTAAAGATCAGATTTCGGATTGTGAGAGATGGGCACCGGAAGATTTGTCCTGTTCGATCTTGATCCGGTCGGAAGGAATCGCCGAGTTGTAAACCCGGCGGGTTCGGACCATGATATCAATGCTCCCGGTTCGCGCTTCTTTTTCTCTTTTTTCCGTTGGCCATTCTCTTTAGGTTCCTCTTTGCTTTTTCCGATCCGGGAACAAGCTGGAAAAGAAAAAAATTATGGGGACCGAGAGTGATGAAATACGGGAGCTGCCCGATCGGCGGGAATTCGGTCCGCCCCAGAAGCTCCACGGGGATAAAATCTTCAAATTCGCCTAACTCGAGTTCTACCGGCTGGGTAAATCGCGAGAGATTATTGACAACCAGAATAATCTGATCTTTATATTGCCGTATATAGCAAAGCGACTTGAGATTTTTTGAATGGATAAATCTCAGGTCTCCGCTCCCGAAAACCGCGGCATATTTTTTCCGGGTCTGGATCATCCGCTTCATCCAGCTCAGCAGGGAAGTCGAGGTACGGCTCTGGGCCTCCACGTTAATGCTCTGACAGCCGTAAACCGGATCCATATTGACCGGGCTGTAGAGCATTGCCGGGTCGGCGAGAGAGAATCCGGCGTTCCGGTATCCGTTCCATTGCATCGGGGTCCGGACACCCTTTCTATCCCCCAGATAGATGTTATCTCCCATCCCGATCTCATCTCCGTAATAGATGACCGGGCTCCCCGGGAGGGTGAAGAGCAGATTGTAAATCAATTCTATCTGTCGCCGTCCGTTATCCAGAAGCGGCGCCAGCCGCCGGCGGATCCCGATATTGCACCTCATCTTCGGATCCCGGGCGTATTCCCGGTACATATAATCCCGCTCTTCGTCAGTTACCATCTCCAGGGTAAGTTCATCATGGTTGCGGAGGAAAAGACCCCATTGGCAGGAAGAGGGAATATCCGGGATCTCATTCATGATATTCTCTATCGGAGCGCGGTTCTCTTCCCTCAGGGCCATAAAAATTCGGGGCATCAGCGGAAAGTTGAAGGCCATGTGGAATTCGTCTCCATCTCCGAAGTAAGGGCGGACATCGATCGGCCACTGATTTGCCTCCGCGATTAATATTTTATCTTCAAACGTCGCGTCAATTTTGCTCCGCAATTCCTTGAGGAATTCGTGTGTCTCCGCCAGATTCTCGCAATTGGTCCCCTCTCTCTCAAAAAGATAAGGCACGGCGTCGCACCGGAAACCATCGAGGCCCGTCCTCAGCCAGTAATTGATAACCTTCAGCATGGCGGTCCTGACCCGGGGGTTGTCATAGTTCAGATCGGGCTGATGGCTGAAAAAACGATGCCAGTAATATTCTTCCGTATTCTTATCCCAGGTCCAGTTCGATTCCTCGGTATCGACAAAGATCACCCGCGCGTCTTTATATTTCCGGTCGGTATCGCTCCAGACATAGTAGTCACGCTTGGGTGAACGGCGGGAACTTCTGGACTCGATGAACCAGGGATGCTGGTCCGAGGTGTGGTTCATAACCAGATCGGTTACGATTCTTATCTCGCGTTTATGGGCGGCCCGGATCAGGGATTTGAAATCCCGGAGGGTCCCGTATTCAGGCTGGATCTTATAGAAGTCCTCGATATCGTAGCCGTCATCCTTCTGAGGGGAAAGATAGAATGGAAGCAGCCATATGCAGTCGATACCCAGATCCTGGAGGTAATCCAGCTTCTCTTCGATTCCACGGAAGTCTCCGACTCCGTCAGCGTTGCTGTCAAAGAATCCTTTTACATGGAGTTCATAGAAGATCGCGTCTTTATACCAAAGAGTATCTTTCTGCATTGCTTATCTTTCTCCCCAATATCTTTTATTCAATATGTTATGTATAATCATTGAGATTATTTCGAAGTAAGCTTTCAGTGAACCCCGTCAACTCGTGCTCCTGGCCCGGTGTTGTAGCCGCGGTCGGTGACCGCGGTATCGCCAACAGTCATCGGGTCCGCGGTCACCGACCGCGGCTACAAGGCTAAAGGGACCCCGACAAATTGTGAGGAAATATTAAGACAACGGGGTTCACTGAAACCTTACTATTCGAATACAGCAGATTGTTTTTTCTCAACCAAAAAAAGAACGTTATGTTCCCACTCTATCCATTGCAATCAATAATAAACACTTGTCAACAAGTGTTCGCCAGAGAGTATAATATGGGCACTGCCATATATTGTTGCCGGCAATAAAATCTCAGGAATTCTTCAAAACTAACCCGATTTATGAATAAATCGGGTTAGAAGAATGGTGTCCTTCGCCGTTTAACAGCGTAATAGGCAAATAGAAACATCCCCGCCGACCAGGCTTGCCCGGCCATCCCCATGGGCCGACCGGCCTCTCCTTCAAACCACTCGTTGAACTCCCATGGTTTGCCGCGGCCGGCCCGGTTCAACCGCGCCAGATCAACCAGGGCTTTATCGGCTTCGTGAAACTTATTCGCTTTCACCAGGGCCGCGACATAAAATCCTCCGATAAAAGGCCAGATTCCACCATTATGATAACAGTGAGGGCGATTGAGGTCATTAAAAAGATAATAGTATCTCCAGTCCGGATCGCCGGGAAAGACGGGGGGTGAGATTGATTTCAGCGGCCCGGGTCGATCAAGGCCGCGGTCTTTTATTAGGTTGATAATTTCATCTGATCGTTGCTCTCCCGCGATCCCGGATAATATAGCCAGAAGGTTCCCTAACGAATCGAACCATTCCCCGAAACCCCGGAAGGTGAGATAGGGCAGATAATATGACCTGTCTTTCAGTAAAGTTTTTTCCGGAACCGAATGACTGCGGCCGAGGCTGTCAAGTCCCTCCCGGCTGAATATTTCGTTTCCCAGACTTGGTTCAATCTGGGGCAGAAGATAATTCGGGTCTCCGCCATACCAGAAATGCCGGTTGATCAGTTTTTTCAGTTGGGCGGCGCGGGCAGTATAGATCTCTCCTTCTGCGGCATCCGAAATATCCTTGGTCATATCCGCCGCTTTTTTAAGAGCGATATAATGCAGGATATTGACATAGAGCCCCTTACCCCGGACGGCGAAGAGATCCTCCCAGTCCGCGCCTTCGGCCATGGTAATCAGCCCGGTTTGGTCCACATCCTGGTATTCATACCAGCTCAAAGTCTTACGGATAACCGGATAATACCGTTCCAGAAAATCGGCCGATCCGGTTCTCTGATAGTAATTCGCGGCGCCGATTATGAACCAGAGGCCGCTGTCGGCATAGGCCTGGAAATTAGGCCGCAAAGAGATGAGGTGGACGTTATTAGGAATCTGGCCCAGTGGAGTCTGATGCTCCGCCAGGATTTGAAAACTATCCTCAAGGGATTGATGAATAGCGGAGTCCCCCGGCAGGACCGCGCCCAGGAGAGTGATCATGGTATCCCGGCTCCAGACCTGGGGGTAGCCCGGTTCGGCCGCGGATGCCTTCATTCCCCCGGGGCCGCGGCAACCGTGAACCACCCGGAGGGCTTCCCGGTAAGCATCTTCGATGATCCTGGTTTCTGGGGTGGTATCCGTCATTGCAATTCCAGCAGTCTGTTCATGAAAATCCTCACCCGGGGGACATCTTCGAGATAATAGCGGGCCGAGGATTGCACATTCGCTCCCCCGACCCGAATCGTGACCCCGGAATCCCCGATGGCCCGGAAGGCGTCTTCATCGGTTCGGTCATCACCGGTATAAATAGTGAGAAGAGTACCGGCGTCCTCTGCGCGGCTGATTTCATATTCCAGCCGGTTCACGATTTTCCCCTTATCCCAATCTACCGGGGGTCGGATCTCGATCACTTTTTTCCCGTCAGTAACTTTTACTTCACCTCGTTCGACCGGCCCGCGGGCAATATCCCTGATAACCCGCAGGGTACGATCAAGGTTTTTCGGCTTGACCTGCCGGAAATGAATGCTGAGAGAAAGATCCTTATCCTCAATCCGTACCCCGGCGATTCCATCCAGGGCACGGTGGAGCTGCCTGGCCGATTCTTCAATCGCCGGCCGGGCGGACCGCGCGGCCGGATGAATGAACCGGAGAGAATTGCCCACGAGCTCTAGGCCGTGGTTACCCGCGTAGATCAGTCCGTCAATTCCTACCATGGATCTGATTTCCCGGAGGGCTCGGCCGCTGACGATAGCCAACCGGTAGCGCTGATGGAGGGAGAGGGACCGCAGGAGATCCCTGGTCTCTTCCGTCAGGAGTGCTGCCTCCGGGGTAGCGACGATGGGGGTGAGAGTGCCGTCATAGTCGAAACATAGCAGGACATGAGCACTCCGGGAGATTCGGTCAGCGACGTCGGGCCAGCTCCTCAGGAGAGAGTTCAATTTTCTTTCTCTCCCGCCACCTCGGCCGCCCGCAGAAATGTTCGAACCCAGTGGTGGACATCCTTATTCCTTACCTGATTCCTGAGTTTTTTCATTCGCCCTTTTCTCTCTTCGACCGGCATGGTATATGCCCTCCAAATCGTGTCGGCGGTCTCTTCTGTATCGTAGGGGTTAACCAGGAGGGCTCCTTTTCTGAGCTGACGGGCGGCGCCGGCGAATTCGCTCAGTATCAGGATTCCGCGGTTGTTAATACAGGCGGCGCAGTATTCCTTGGCCACCAGGTTCATGCCGTCATTGAGAGGGGTGATCAACGCTATCTCACAGGAACGGTAATATGCGACCAGTTCGACCGGGGTCAGCTTGCCGAATACATAATGAATTGGAATCCAACCTAAAGTGGAAAAGAGTCCGTTTATCCGCCCCACCATCTCGTCGAGTCTCCTTTTCATGGCCTGATATTCCGGGACATCGATCCGGCTGGGAACTACCACCTGCAGAAGGGATATTTTCTGATGAAGATCCGGATATTTTTTTAGAGCCAGCTCGAATGCTTCAAACCGGCTGGGAATCCCTTTGGTATAGTCAAGGCGGTCCACGCCGATCAGAAGTTTAAGTTCCGCGAATTTTTCGTGGAGAAACCAGGCGGCTTGCTCCGCCTCCCGGCTTTTGGCTAGGTCATTATACCGCTTGAAGTCGATTCCGATCGGGAATGTTCCCGCCAGAACAGATCGGTTCTCAACTTCAACTATGGAATGAGGGGATCGATACCTTACTCGAGCTTGTGGGAGGAGGCTTTTTACGCACTGGATGAAGTTCCGCTGGTCCTTCCGGGTCTGGAAACCGACCAGATCATAGCTAAGCATCGCCCGGATGATTGGCAGCCGCCAGGGCAAACGAAAAAATATATCCGGGGAGGGGAAGGGGATATGAAGGAAGAAGCCGGCTTCAGTGCCGGGCCGCTGTTTTTTTAGGTATTTGCTGACCAGTAAGAGTTGATAATCCTGGACCCAGATGAAATCATCTTCCGCCGCGGTGGCGGCGGTAATATCCGCGAACTTCTTATTGACCCGGCGGTAGGTATCCCAGTGATCCCGATTGAAGGCGGCACGGCCCAGCATATTGTGAAAGAGAGGCCAGAGAGTTTCATTTGAAAACCCGTAGTAATAGTCATCAACTTCCCCGGAATCCAGGGGCACTGGAATAATCTCATAGCCGAACTTGTCCCGGGAAGATTTAAAGATATCTTGAAAAGGAGCGTCTTCCGAAGTGCCGGGCCAGCCGATCCAGGTGCCTCCTCTTTCCTTGAGAACCGGTCCCAGGGCGGAGACCAGACCGCCGCTCCCCGGCTCAATCTTCCAGTTTCCAGTATCGTTTTCCAGCACTATCGGCAGCCGGTTTGATACTATGCATAAATTGCCTTTGATAATTGACCTCCTCTCTTAGAGGTTATTCACTTTACCTAATATTAGCATCGGGTTAGATATATTTCAACATAATAAGCCTGAAATGTGGGTTCCCTCTCTTTTACCAGATCGGCATGGAGACGACAAAATATCTGGCGATGGACAAAAATGTTGTTTGATTTTCTTTCGGTTGCCTAACGACATAAAAATCGCCGGGGAAAAATCTCTGGGGTTTTCTCGGGGACGATCTCGATCTTGACCGGGACAACACCAGGGTGTTGTTGATTCAAATAGCAAAAGGCCGGGAGGGAATTAATTCCCTCCCGGCCTTTTACGGGCATGACGGGTGTCCCAGAGCGTGGTTGATCTGGGATTTTCAGGATATCTACTTCCGTAGGATGTGGGACGGACACCGAAAAATACAGTTAGCCGGTAAACAGTGACCGATATTTTTTTCAGTAACCAGCTTTCCAATAACCAGTCTCTATCGCGTTACCGGGATATCGCCGGAAGTCCCGTAGTAAACCCGGCTTAACCCCCTTGTCGCCCAGAGGCCCGCGCTTTCGCGGAAGATGTTGATATCGGAAGTACTGTCGCCATTGTAATCCGCGCCCCGGGGCCAATCGGTGCATCGCCCAAAGTAGACCCGGGTCAATCCCTTCAGCGCCCAGAGACCGGTACAGGGGCGGAATATGCCGATCTCCCAAGTTCCCTGGCCGTTGTAATCCGCGGCGATGGGCCAGTCATCGGTGGCCCCGAAGTAAATCCGAGTCAATCCCCTGACCGCCCAAAGGCCAGATGCCTGCCGGAAAACGGCGATTTTTCGAGTGTTGTCCCCATCGTAGTCGCCGGGTACTGGCCAGTCTCCCTCGCTTCCGAAATAGACCTGCGTGATTTCCCTGATCCTCCACATGCCGGCGGCGTCCCTAAAGATTCCAATATCACAGCAACCGTCACCGTCATAGTCTCCGGGAATCGAAATATCACCGCTATTCCCGAAGTAAACCCGGGTCAACCCCCGAACCGCCCAGAGACCGGTGCTTCCCCGAAAGATCGCAAGATCCGTTACTCCGTCTCCATTGTAATCTCCGGAGGCCGGCAGGTCGGGAACCCCCCCGAAATAAACCCGTGTTAATCCCCGGATCGCCCAGAGGCCGGAACTTTGCCGGAAGACGCCGAGATCGCTCGTCCCATCGCCATTGTAGTCCCCCGACTCGATAATGTATCTGGCCGGCGCCACGGTCGGACCGCAGGTGGGGCTGGGCGTGGGGGTGGAAGTAGGCGTGACAGTTGCAGTCGGCGTGGGCGAAAGCGAAGGCGTGGGCGTGACCGAAGCGGTCGGTACCGCGCTCAGTGTCGGAGTTGGGCTGGGCGGTGCTGAGGCGGTAGGGGAGGGGGTTGCGGCCGGGGTTGGCGTAACGCTTGGCGTGGGTGTGACCGTCGGCGTCGGGCTGGGCGTCGGCGTGGGCGTGACCGACGGAGTCGGCGTTCCCTTGGCGATGGTACAGAGCGCCAGGTCGGTGTAGGTATTCCCGTTTAAGCCCACGTACAGCTCCGTCCCGTCCACGCTCACCTGGGGCAGGATCACGTCCAGGTAGTAGTAGGTATTGTAACCGATCCGGAGCTTATCCCCGTCCTGGATCTCAATCGGATCTGCCGCCGCCTCGATCCGGAGCTTGAGCTGGGTCTCGGCTGCCGATAGACCGGCGTCGAACCAGAAGTTCAGTTTGTCGGGTACGTAGCCGAAGTCGGTGTCCTCATTCCAGGAGAGCCCCCGGATGAACCACCCGTTGTTGACGCTCGCCCTCCTCTCGACGATTTCGATGTAAGCGATATCCTTTACCTTCAGCGGGGAAACACAGGGAACCGCCGTTGAGGTAGGCGTAACAGAAGGCGTGGGTGTAACGGAAGGCGTGGGTGTGACACTCGGCGTAGGAGTAGGCGTGACGGAAGGCGTTGGAGTTGCCGAGGGTGTTGGCGTGGTACTGGGCGTAGGCATGACGGATGGTGTCGGTGTCACAGATGGCGTCGGCGTAACCGAGGGGGGCGGTGTAACAGAGGGTGTCGGTGTTACCGAGGGGGTCGGAGTGGTAAAAAAGATATCGATATTGTAAAAACTTATCGCTCCATCGTAGCCATCGATCACCGTGTAGTAGGTCTGCGCCGCCGCCGGGGAGGAGATATGCTCGTCGCTAGTCCCCGAGTTGGTGCTGCTATCCACGCAATCATTGGAGGTGGGCGCGTCGCAGAGCAGAAGGTCGAGGTCGGCCGCAAGGTTGGACAGGTTGATCGAGAGTGTCCCCGGGGTGGTAACGTCAAAGGCATAGACTACGTCGGGGGCGGTCTCCGAGAACTTGATACAGCTGTAGTTATCGTAATTGTCGGCAAAGCCGGTGGTATCCCCGCTCCCGGAGTAGTCGAGTGAAACAACGATCGGCGCTTCGAAGACTTCACCCACCGGCGTTGGCGTGATCGTCGGCGTTGACGAGGCAGTGGGAATTACACTGGGCGTCGGCGTCGGCGATGGGGTGCGGTAGCCGAACGGTGTCGGCGTGGGCGAGGGAGTTTTCACGTAGTAGGAGTAGTATATCCA
>Ga0208279_1000351_pt1 | contig 39805 bp, 42 predicted proteins | sample AntAceMetag02UKM_FD_184766 | JGI IMG/M metagenome (GOLD analysis project Ga0208279, IMG submission 184766) | Saline lake microbial communities from Ace Lake, Antarctica - Antarctic Ace Lake Metagenome 02UKM (SPAdes) (version 2) | ecosystem: Environmental > Aquatic > Non-marine Saline and... | reverse complement strand
GAATTTATTTTACTAGTAACAATTATCTTAATCCGCATATACATAATCCGTATGCTTAATATTTCTAGAGCAGGCTATGTATTTTTGGATAAAAATAAGCAAAAAGTGGTTGAGGAATGACCTTAACCAAAGTACACCCCCGGGGTGTACGGAAAAGGTTGAGATGCTTGCACACCGGGAGTGCAAGGATTTGGTTAGTTGTAGGGTGTACCTTTTTAGAACGTTTGCAAATGGGCAGAACAAGGTGAAGAGGATTTATGAATAAAAAGTTTTTAATTAGTTGCTTAACATTTTTTCTGTTATTTTACGGTTGTTCGGAAAAGCCAATTTCGGAAAAACAGAAGGCTATAGATGCTTACAAGAAGAAACAAAGTAGACCATATATTCGTGGTTCACAGGAAGTACTATTAGCTGATATTTCTAGTGTACCCGAAAAGCTTCTCTTTGATAGTTTGGTAATTAGCTCTGATGGTAAAAAGGTTGCCTATGTAGGCCACGATACATTAAGTAATTCTCTTTACCTTAACGTAAACCAAGAAAGGCATCCTTCGTATTCGGAGATATGGCCGCCAATTATATTCAGTCCCGACAATAAGTATGTTGCTTATATAACTGGTAGAAAAAAAGGTAAAAAAACAGAAGTATTTGTGGTTAAAAACAGAAATATAATTTCGAAGATTCATTCTGAAAAAAACGTATCTGTTCCAGGTGTTGTTTTCAGTCCAGATAGTAAAAATATTGCTTATGCAGTTAGAGAAGGTGGAGAATGGAGAGTGATAGTAAATGGCTGGGGAGTTGGATACCCGGCTTTTGATTCAGTATTGACTAATACAGTTAAGTTTAGCTCTGACAGTAAAACCTTAGTTTATGGTGCTCGAAAAGGCGATCAACACTTTATTGCTGTCAATGGAGTGCCGCAAAAGTTTTACGAAGGGATTAGCTCTGTAATTTTATCTAAAGATAATTTAGCTTATATCGGCGGAGACGAAAGTAGTCAGTCAGTAGTTTTGGACGGAAAAGAACAACAGAGATATGATTTGATAGCGACTAAAAGTTTAACCTTTAGTTTGGATGGAGAGCATTTAGCGTATGCCGCGCAAAAAGGAAATAAACAATTTGTAGTAATAGATGAAATTGAACAGAAAAAGTATGACGGAGTTGTTTTAATTACTCTCAGCCCTGACGGAAAACATTTAGCATATGTAGCTTCTCAGGGAGGAGAGAGCTTCGTTGTGCTAAATGGCAAAGAGCTTAAGCGTTACACTGCCATAGATTCTGTTATTAACGGTGATACCCGAGAAGAGCCTTTTCTCGAAAATAGTTTAGTTTTTAGTCCTGATAGCCAACGCTTTGTCTATGGGGTTGGTGATGGTGTTTACGATTTTCTGGTATTAGATGGTGTGGAACAGAAAAGGTATAAAAGCATTGTAGAGAATTCCATGACATTCAGTCCTGACAGCCAGCGCTTTGGATATTTAGCAATAAATTATAATGATAAGCCATTAGCAGTTGTGGATGGGAAAGAATACCCCATAGCTCAAGAGTGGGCAGCAAAGTTTTGCTTCAGTCCCGACAGCAAACATTTTGCTTATATAGTAAGTGATGAAGGTAGATGGTCTGTGGTTGTGGATGGAGAGCCGGGAAAGTACTATCCAAATTTGTTAGTAGATGAGCGAAAAACTCTTTTTAATGAAGATGGCTCATTTCATTATTTGGTAGTGCGTGATAAAAAGATCTATCTAGTGGAGGAGGAATTAACTCCGGTAAGCTGAATACCCGGTTGATCCTAAGTCTTAACCAAAGCACACCCCCGGGGTGTACGGAAACGGTTGAGATACTTGCACACCGGGAGTGCAAGGATTTGGTTAGTTGTAGGGTGTACCTTTATGGGACGTTTGCAAATGGGTAGAACAAGGTGAAGAGGTGATGGAGATGGAGAAGAAGATGGAAGAGAGAAGAGAAGAGAGAGATAAAGAGAGAGAAGAAGAGAGAAACGAAGAGATAAGAGAAGAGAAGAAGGAACAGGTGAGGATGGGGCATCGTTGGGAAGTCGATATACCCTTGGATTATACCTTCTCAGATTCTAATAAGGTTTGGGAAGCAAAGCTGCTGGATTTAAGCTTAAGAGGAGCTAGAGTAAGTTCAGCAAGTGTTCCTTTAATTGGAGAGGAGATAAAGCTAGCTATTAATATTCCCGGAGAGTTTAGTGAGCTTGATGCTTTAGGTAAAGTAGTCTGGGCAAAGAGAACAGGAACTGTTCCCTCTTGTGGTATTGCATTCACCAAGATAAGGGACACAGATAAAGAAAGAATACTTTCTTATCTTGATAGTAATTTTGGTGAGCAGCTAAGAAAGAAAATTTGGTGGAAAGATAGTGAATAAGGGTAGAAAAAAATATGAACTGTGATAAAATAAGAGAGGTGGTATTATATGGCTAGAGAAAAAAGAACATTTGAAAGGTATTCCTGTGCTATTTTAGGCTCATGTGTTGGTAACGCTAATGTACCGATAGGGGTAAAATGCCATGATATAGGTGCATCCGGAGCAGGATTAGCTAGTGCTGAGAGTTTACCTAAGGGTACGCATTTGCGTATAAACATTTGTACTAAGGCCGAGAAATCCTTGTTGTTAAAAGGAATTGTTCGCTGGTGTAATAAGACTCCTGATGAGTGGCAATCAGGAATAGAGTTTCATAAGCCAGCACTTTTCCCTCTATCAATGGTTTTATAAACGTTTTACCCTCCGAAGCTTTAGCAAAGGAGGGCTTCCCACTCGTTATCTATGGGCCGTTTTATTTTAAAGCGACTAGTCTTTTCTTTGCCCTTACTTTTAGGAATAACCTTCCTTACATTTCTTTTTATTCAGATTGCCCCCGGAGATTTTTTAGATAAATTAAGATTAAATCCTCAAGTTTCTCAAGAGGCTATTAAGATTTACGAGCAAAAGTTTCATCTTGATAAGCCGCTTATGGTTCAATACTTTGTGTGGCTACGAAATATCTTAAAAGGGGATTTTGGTTATTCGTTTTCTTTTAAAGCCAAGGTTTTTGATGTTGTTTCTTCTCGCCTTTTTAATACCTTTATACTTTCATTATCGTCACTTATTTTTACCTGGATATTTGTTATTCCCTTAGGGGTGATCGCGGCCTTAAAACGAAATAAATTTACTGACCGGTTTCTATCTTTTACCTCTTACTTAGGTATATCTGCTCCATCTTTCTTTTTAGCTTTTATATTCCTTTATCTGGCTACTTTTACCGGTTGGCTTCCTTTAGGAGGAATGCGTTCAATAAGATTCGAAGAATTTAGCCTTCTTGGTAAGATAATTGACATCGGAAAGCATTTAATAATTCCCACCTTGGTCCTTTCAATAGGGAGTATTTGTGTTTTGCAGAGAATAATGAGAGCAAATCTTTTAGAGGTTTTAGGTTCTCCTTATATTTTAGGAGCAAAAGCTAGAGGGTTGCCTAAAATAAGAATTCTTTATATCCACGCTTTAAAGAATGCTCTAAACCCGATGATTACTATTTTTGGTTATCAATTTTCAGCTCTCCTTAGTGGCGCTGCTTTAGTTGAAATTATTATTGGCTGGCCGGGTTTAGGGGTAGTAACTTTAGAGGCTGTACGCTCACAAGATATATACTTAGTTATGGGTTCGGTTTTAGCTGGAGGAGCTTTGCTTATATTAGGCAATTTAGTTGCTGATATTCTTCTTGGCTTTTTTGATCCGCGAATAAGATACGATAAGACTTAAACTATGAGAATCTTAAAAGAAATTATCAACAAAAAATCAGGCCGGATAGCCTTTTTTGTCTTAATTTTGCTTTATTTTTCAGTGATTTTTGCCCCTTTCTTTGCTCCCTATCCTTATGATGACGATGATGTCTTACATTCTTATGCACCGCCGACAAAGATACACTTCCTAAACCTTAAAGAAAAACAATTTGGGCCTTTTATTTACGGGCAGACCTATGAGGTTAATGAGTACTATCAGAGAGTTTATCAGAAAGATGAGAGCAAGATTTACCCGATTAAATTTTTCACCAAAGGTTTTAAATATAAGTTTTTAGGACTTTGGGAGACCGATCGGCATTTGTTTGGTGTCGGGAAGGGGAAAATTTACCTCTTAGGAGCAGATTTAAAGGGAAGAGATATTTTCACCCGTATTCTCTATGGAGGAAGAATCTCACTTTCGATAGGATTAATTGGTGCAGCCATATCTTTATTTATCGGTTTAATTGTCGGAGGTTTATCTGGATACTTTGGGGGAAGAGTCGATAACTTTACTATGCGTATTTGTGAGATGGTAATGATGATCCCTTCTTTTTATCTTATGCTAGCTCTTAGAGCGTCATTCCCTCCTAATTTAAGCTCAACTCAAGTCTATCTTTTAATTATAGTTATCCTTTCATTTATTGGTTGGGCGGCTACAGCTCGTATTATTCGTGGCATGGCCATATCTTTGCGCGAGAATGAGTATGTTTATGCGGCTAAAGCAATGGGCCTTAGCCATTTTAAAATAATTATTCGCCATATTCTTCCTCACACTCTTTCTTATGCTTTAGTAGCGATAGTTTTACGTATACCAGCTTATATCTTAGGTGAGGCCGGTTTAAGTCTTATTGGTTTAGGGATTCAAGAACCAGAAGCAAGCTGGGGAAATCTCTTAAGTTCAGCTATGGGTATAGTAAATATCCGTCTTTTTCCCTGGATTTTAATTCCTGGTTTGTTTATTGTGGTGACAGTTGTTTGCTTTAATATGCTCGGTGATACTCTAAGGGATATATTAGACCCTAAAAGAAGAATATTATGATTTTAGAGGTAAAAGATTTAAGGGTTTCTTATAAAAGCCGTACTAAATATGTTGATGCCCTAAAGAAGGTTAGTTGGGCAGTTAAACAGGGTGAAATCTTAGGTATAGTTGGTGAATCCGGCAGTGGAAAGAGTACTCTGGCCCTTTCAATTTTAAATCTTCTTCCCTCTGATAGTAAGAGCAGCGGAGAAATAATTTTTAAGGATAAAAATATCTTTAAGGGCCAAGAGAAAGAATCAGAAATTTTAAGAGGAAGCAAAATTGGTTTAATCTTTCAAGATCCAGCCAGTACCTTTAATCCAGTTTTAACTATTAATTATCAATTCCAAGAAATTCTTCAAAGTAAATTAAATATAAAAAGTAAGCCAGAGAGAAAAAAAATTATTTTTGATTGTTTAAATAAATCTAGAGTGCGAGAATCTCAAAGAATTCTAAAAAGTTACCCTCATCAATTAAGTGGCGGACAATTACAGAGAGTAGCAATTGCTATGGCTATAGCTTTAAGACCGAGTGTATTAATTGCTGATGAGCCGACAAGTTCTCTAGATGTAACCATTGAAAGTCAGGTAGTTCATTTATTTAAAGAGTTAAGGGATGAGCTTAAATTAACTATAATTTTTATTACTCACAATCTTGATTTGGTAAAATCGTTATGTGACCGTGTGGCAGTTCTGTATCAGGGAGAACTCAGAGAGATAAGAAAAAAAAAGGAGTTATTTGCAAATCCTAAAGATGATTATACCAGGAGTTTGCTAGATTCATTTTCCCAGTTAGAAGGATAAAATAATGGAGAATTATAAAATTTTAAATACTGAGAATCTAAAAGTGCATTTCTTGCAGAAAGGTAAGACTATCAAGGCTTTAGATGGGGTAGATGTTTTCTTAAAAAAAGGATTAGTAACATCTTTGGCTGGTGAGAGCGGTTGTGGTAAAACTACTTTAGCCAAAACAATTTTAGGCTTTTATCAACCAAAAGAAGGAAAGATTATTTTTAATGATAAAGATATAACTTTAAAGAAAAACCAAAAAATTATAAGAGAAAATATCCAAATCGTTTTTCAAAACCCCTTTGCTAGTCTTGATCCCCGCTATAGCATATTTTATTCTTTGTATGAAGCTTTAAGCGTCTTCCCCGCTAAAGGCGGGCCAAGTAAAAAAATAAAAAAATCTGAAAGTATACCTTTTATTAAAAAAGCTTTAGCAGAAGTGGAGTTAGAAGAAGATATATTTGAAAGAGTGCCGCATCAGTTAAGCGGCGGACAAATCCAAAGGGTTTGTATTGCTCGTAGTCTTATAAATCGACCGTCGTTAGTAATTCTTGATGAGCCAACATCAAGCTTAGATGTTACAACCGCGTCTAAGATTATGAAGCTACTAATTAAATTACAAAAAGAGTTGGAGATAACTTTTTTGTTTATTTCTCATAATCTTAAATTATTAAAAAAGATATCTCACTATTGTTTTATTATGTATCGAGGTAAAATCATGGAGTATGGCCCTCGGGATTTAATTTATAGTAATCCACTTCATCCTTATACCAAATTGTTAAAGGAAGCCTCAGAGCAGAAGTTAAAATATCTAGAAGAACAGAAGGGATACCTCAGCGGTTGCCCTTTTCTTTCGCGTTGCCCGCTTAAAAAATCTGATTGTGAGAAAGAAAGTGTAAGAAAAGAAGTTGAACCTGGCCATTTTGTCTATTGTCACTTATATAAAGGGTAATATAGGTAAGAGGGATTTAATTTGACAGCAGTAGATATATTATATATAATCTATAAGTTATGGAATCAGAAGAAAAATTAAAGAGAATTACAGAGAAGTTTGGTTCTCCTTTTGAAGTGACCGATTTCCCTAAGCCTTTGACTGTCAAAGAGATCCTAGATGATTTTCAGGAGGAAAAGGAAGTTTCGGTTGCTGGAAGGTTAATTACTAAACGAGAGCATGGTAAGTCTGGCTTTGCTCATATCAGTGATCATACCGGAAAAATACAGATTTATGCCCAAACTAATACTTTAGGTGATCTTTTCCAACTTTTCAAGGAGATGGATGTTGGAGATATTATTGGTGTTGGAGGCAAGCTATTTACTACTCGCACCGGTGAGCCAACAGTATTGGTTAGTGAAATAAAACTTTTATCTAAGGCTCTTCGGCCTTTACCGGAGAAGTGGCATGGCTTAAAGGATGTAGAGGTAAGATATCGTCAACGTTACCTTGATTTAATTGCTAATCCCGAAGTTAAAGAGGTGTTTATGAAGCGTTCAAAGATAATTTCTTTAACCAGAGATTTTTTTGACCGTCTTAAATACATGGAAGTTGAAACTCCGATGTTGCATCGAGTTGCCGGTGGAGCAGCTGGTCGGCCTTTTGTAACCTTTCATAATGCTACTAGTAGTGATGTATATCTTAGAATTGCTCCTGAGCTTTACTTAAAGCGCCTTTTAGTTGGAGGCTTAGAGAAGGTTTATGAGATAAATAGAAGCTTTCGTAATGAAGGAGTTTCTACTAGGCATAATCCCGAATTTACTATGCTTGAAGCCTATTGTTGTTATGAGAATTATGAATATATGATGAAGATTTGTGAAGATTTATTTTCCTATCTCGCCCAAGAGATGAACTCTTCACTAGTTTTAGAATTTCAAGGCAAAAAAATAGACTTTACTCCACCTTGGCAAAGAATTTCCTTCGCCGAACTTTTTGATAAGGAATTTGGCATAAAGCCAAGCGATTCTCAAGAGGTAATGATAGAGAAAATAAGGAAGAAGCTAAATTTAGCTAAAGGCCTAAGTCGCAGCCAAATTCTTAATATAACCGAGGAGCTAATTGAGAAGAATTACCCGGCAGCTAAGCCAGCGTTTATTACTGATTTCTTTACCTGGACTTCTCCTTTAGCTAAGCAGAAGAAAGATAATCCTAATATAGTGGAGAGATTTGAATTATTTATTGGAGGGCTTGAGGTTGCTAATGCTTATTCAGAGTTGAATGATCCCCTTGAACAAAGGGCACGTTTTAATAAACAATTAGAAGTAGAAGAGGAGCTACCCAAAAAAATCGATAATGACTTTTTGCTTAGCTTAGAATACGGTATGCCTCCTGCTACTGGCCTGGGGATAGGTATGGATAGGTTAGTAATGCTTTTACTTAATCAACCCTCGATAAGAGATGTAATTCTCTTTCCTCTTCTTAAACCGTTACCTAATGATACCTGAACTATTTTTGGCACGACGCTATCTTTTTCGCGGAAAAGCTAGACACGTTTCCTTTATTGGAATTGTTTCTTGTTTAGGGATAGCTTTGGGCGTGGCTACCTTAATCATAGTTATCTCGGTAATGAACGGTTTTGACCAGGATTTAATGGATAGACTGATGCGTTTTAACCCGCATTTAACTATAGAGTGTTTAGATCAAGAGCAGTTATCGGAAATAGAAAAAGAAATAGAGACCTGGGAAGATGTAGAAGCTGCATCAATATCGCTTCAGACTCAAGTTTTTGCTAAGTTTGATGAGCTAGTTTTTCCCTTAGCGGTTAAGGGAGTTGACTTTAAGGATAAAGAAGAGAGTCAAATACTCTATCAATACATTACCAGAGAAACGGCTTCCGAAGGGTTTTTTGTCGGTGAAGGATTAAGACGAAGATTTTTTATTTTAGATAAAATAGAGTTTTACCCTTTAAACAAAAAACTACGCTTACAAGAGGGAATAGTAAGAGGATCTTTTAAGGTTGGCCTTTACGATATCGACAACAATTACCTTATTACTGATTTAGATAATGCCAAGACCCTTTCTTCTAATTATCTTCTTTTTCTGGGAGTAAGGATAATTAATCCCTATAAAGTTTCCCAGATGAAGAAAAAAATATTAGCGGAGTTTGATCAGGATTTATTTGTATCTACCTGGATGGAGTCTAATCAAGTTTTTTTCTCAGCTTTACAATTAGAGAAGTTAGTAATGTTTATTATTTTAAGCTTAATAATTTTAGTCGCTGCATTTAATATTTTTGCCACTTTGACTGTAGGGGTAGTAGGGAAGACCAAGGATATCGGGATTCTAAAGTCTTTAGGTTTCACTCGCAAGAGGATTTCAAGAATATTTTGCTTACAAGGCCTACTTTTAGGATTCATCGGTACCTTATCGGGCACGGCTTTAGGTTTAGGTTTATCTATTGCTTTAGAAAAGTTTCCTATTATAAAATTACCTCAGGAGATTTACTATATTGAATACTTACCAATGGCAATAAAATATCAGGATATTGGTTTAATTGTTTTAGTGGGAGTTAGTTTATCTTTTATTTTTAGCTTACTTCCGGCAATGAGGGCAGCCAGGTTACAGCCTTCTGAGGCTTTACGTTATGAGTGAATTATTTAAAGTAAGTTATTTAACTAAAGAGTATGTTAACGGTACAGAGAGTATCCATGCCTTAAGAGAGGTTTCGATATCTCTTAATTCTGGAGATTATCTGGCTATAGTTGGCCCTTCAGGGGCAGGTAAGTCTACCTTACTTCATAGTTTAGGTGGGTTAGATTCACCGACGAGAGGCCAAATACTTTTTAAAGGTAGAGATATCTACAAAATGAAGGATAAAGAGCTTTCAATCTGGAGAAATAAGCATATTGGTTTTGTTTTTCAGTTTTATCACCTTATTGAGGAGCTAAATGTCTTTGAAAATATTACTTTAGCTCTGGATTTAAATAGACGAAAATACTCTTTAAAAACCACCGAAGACTTGCTAAAATACTTAGGGATAGAAGATAAGAAGAAGGCTTTTCCGTCACAGTTAAGCGGAGGGCAAAAGCAGAGAGTAGCTCTTGCTCGAGCTTTAGTCAATGACCCTGAGGTTATTCTTTGTGATGAGCCTACTGGGAATTTAGATAAAGATTCTCAAGAAAAAGTAATTACTTTATTCGATAGGTTAAATAGAGAGAAGAATAAGACGATAATCTTAGTTACGCATAATTTAGAGCTAGCTAAGTGTGCTAAGGAGAAAGTATTTATTAAAGACGGCGAAATTGAATAGGATGGAGGGGGAAAAATGAAAATTTATTTGAATGGAAAACTAGTTGATAAAAAAGATGCAAAAATTTCAGTGTTTGATCACGGGTTTTTGTATGGAGATGGTGTGTTTGAAGGAATACGTTCTTACGGTTCTTTAGTTTTTAAGTTAAAGGAGCATATCGATAGATTGTTTGAGTCAGCTCATTCAATCATGTTAAAGATTCCGCTTTCTAAAAAGGAGATGACTCAAGCTGTGGTTAAAACTCTTAAAGCTAACAATTTAAAAGATGCCTATATCCGACTAATAACCTCCCGAGGTGAGGGTGATTTAGGCTTAGATCCTAGAAAGTGCAAAGGTAATGAGACAGTAGTTATAATTGCTGACAAAATAGCTCTTTATCCTAAGAAGCTATATGATAAAGGAATGGAGATAGTTACTGTTCCGACTATAAGGAATATTTGTGAGGCTCTAAACCCCCAGATAAAATCCTTAAACTACTTGAATAATATACTAGCTAAGATAGAGGCTATAAATGCTGGAGTTCAGGAGGCTTTGATGCTTGATCACTTAGGCTATGTTGCTGAGTGTACTGGAGATAATATCTTTGTAGTTAAGAAGGGAGAACTCTATACTCCACCTCAATGTATGGGAAGTCTAAGGGGTATTACTCGCGATGCTGTATTGAGTATTGCTAAAAAAAATAAGATACCTACTCATGAGCATGTACTTACTCGTCATGAGCTTTTCATCAGCGATGAGTGTTTCTTAACCGGGACTGCCGCTGAAATTGTTCCGGTGGTAAAAGTTGATGGCCGGGTAATAGGTGATGCTAATCCGGGTAAGACTACTAAGATAATAATGAAGGAATTCAAGAAGCTTACTAAGACTAGTGGAGTTAAGTATACTCTTTAATAGAGGATAAAGATATGGTTTGTGACGTTTGCCATAAGAATAATGCGACAGTCCATCTTACTGAGATTATCAACGATAAGGTTGTTGAGATGCATATTTGTCAATTTTGTGCTCAGGCTAAGGCCGATGAGCTAAATAAACATCTTAACATATCTGGCTTTCTCGGTAGCCTTGCGGATATGGTAGGAGGTTTGCCTCAAGAACGTCGCTTATTAAGATGTCCTTCTTGTGGTTTAAGTTATGAGGATTTCAAGAAAAAAGGGAGATTAGGTTGCGGAAAGTGTTATGAGACTTTCCGCAGGTCTCTTTTACCTTTGTTAAAAAAGATTCATAGCGCGACTACTCATGTTGGTAAAACCCCGGCTAGTTTAGAAAAAAGAGCCTCCAGTCAGCTAAAGACCGAAGAATTATATCAGCGTTTGCGCAGAACTATACAACTTGAAGAATATGAGGAGGCTGCTAAGCTAAGAGACCAAATAAAAGAATTAGAAAGGAAAGAAAAGAAATTAAAAACCAAGAAGAATGTTTGAGTATTTTCTAAATAATAAAGATGGCTGGCTAAATGGCAAGGGGCCGGAGGCTGAGATAGTTTTTTCTTCTCGAATTCGCCTAGCCCGTAATATTGCCAATTTGCCTTTTCCTTCTCGAGCAAGTAGTGCTCAGAAAAAAGAAGTGCTTGATAAGGTAAGAGAAGCTTATCCTCAAGTAAATAGATTAAAAAATAGCACTTTTGTGAATATGGCTGAGTTAAGTGCTTTAGATAGTCAGTTTTTAATTGAGCGGCATTTAATAAGTCAGGAGCATGCTGTTGATAGTAAGGAAAAAGGCTTGATAGTTTCAGGTGATGAGAAGATTTCGATTATGATTAATGAAGAGGATCATCTTCGCTCTCAAGTTATACTTTCAGGTTTTGACTTAAAGAAGTGTTGGCAAGTATTAGAGGAGATTGACAGGGATTTAGAGAAGAAGATTTCATTTTCTTTTTTATCTGATTTAGGCTATTTAACTGCTTGCCCTACGAATGTTGGTACAGCTCTAAGGGCATCGTGTATGTTACATTTACCGGCGCTGGCTCTTACCAAACGGATAAATAAGATATTAGAGTTGTTAACCAGGATATCATTTACTACTCGGGGTTTATTTGGCGAAGGAACCCAAGCTCTGGGAAACTTTTTTCAGATTTCTAACCAGGTGAGCCTGGGACTTTCTGAGACCGAGTTGGTTGATAATCTAATCGGGGTAGTAAATCAAGTTAAGACTCAAGAGATTGATGCTCGCGACACCCTTATTAAGAAACACAAAATAAGTCTTGAGGATAGTGTCTGGAGGGCTTTAGGGATTTTGCAAAATAGCCGATTAATTAGTAGTCGAGAAGCTTTAAGCCACCTTTCTATCTTGTGTTTAGGGCTAGATTTAGGTATAATTAAAAATACAGATTTATCTACTAAGGCTAAGGGTCGAGAGGTGATAAATAGTCTTTTTGTTATAATTCAACCAGCACATTTGCAAAAAATAGAGTCAAAGTCACTAAGGGAAAGAGAAAGAGACTATATAAGAGCAGAAATTTTAAGGAAGAAGCTGAAATAGTTTATATTAAGTATCCCTTGCGCCTAGATATCTGAAAAATCTCTTGTGATATTTTTCAGAAGCGCTTCGGAATAATTCGCGCATACGACTTATGTCCATTAGTATTCCATAAGTCGTGCGCTCATTAGGAGGTATCAATGTTTAATCGATTTACTGAAAGAGCACGAAAAGTTTTAGTTTTAGCAAAAGAAGAGGCTCGGAGAGTTAACCATGATTATATTGGAACCGAGCATATACTTTTAGGCTTAGTCCGTGAAGGGGAAGGAGTAGCTTGTGCGGTTTTACAAAATTTAGGAGTGGACTTAGAGCGTTTAAGGATTGAAATCGAGAAGTTGATTTCGGCTGGAAGCGTTGGCTCAGTCTTAGGTGATATTCCTTTTACTCCTCGATCAAAAAAGGCTTTAGAGCTTGCTGTAGAAGAGGCCCGGGGATTAAATCATAATTATATTGGAACCGAGCACATACTTTTAGGCTTATTACGCGAAGAAGAGGGGGTCGCCTCTCAAGTTCTTTTTTCAGCCGGAGTAGATTTAAAGGGAGTGCGAAAAGAGATATCTACTCTTTTAGGTGGAGGAGCTCAACCTCAGCCTAGTGCAGGGGCCAATAGTCAAACTGCTTCAAAGACTCCAGCTTTAGATTCTTTTGGCCGGGATTTAGCTAAGCTAACCAAAGATGGAAAACTTGATCCAGTAATTGGAAGAAAGGTTGAGATAGAAAGAGTTATCCAGATTTTGTCTAGAAGAACTAAGAATAATCCGGTTCTTCTAGGAGAAGCTGGTGTAGGTAAAACTGCTATAGTTGAAGGATTGGCTCAGGATATAGTCAAGGGTGATGTGCCTGAGATTTTAAGAGAAAAGAGAATAGTAGTTTTGGATTTAGCTTTAATGATTGCCGGAACAAAATATCGTGGTCAATTTGAAGAAAGAATAAAAGCAGTTATGGAAGAGATAAAACGTTCTAAGGATGTTATTATTTTTATTGACGAGATGCATACTTTAGTGGGAGCCGGAGCTGCTGAAGGAGCAATTGATGCTTCAAATATTTTAAAACCAGCTTTGTCTCGCGGTGAAATTCAATGTGTAGGAGCAACTACTCTTGATGAGTATCGAAAACATATTGAGAAAGATTCAGCCTTAGAGAGGAGATTTCAACCGATATTCGTTGAGGCTAATACGGTTGAGGAGACAGTACAGATTTTATCTGGCCTAAGAGATAGATATGAGGCTCACCATCGGGTAAAATTTTCTGATGAAGCTCTCCAAGCTGCAGCTAAGCTTTCTGATCGGTATATTTCAGGAAGATTCCTTCCTGATAAAGCTATAGACTTAATTGATGAAGCCGGAGCAAAGTCACGCCTTTCAGTTCTAACTGCCCCTAGTGAAATAAAGGAGTTAGAAGAGAAGTTAACCAATATTGTTACTGAGAAGGAAGCCTTAATAAAACAACAAGACTTTGAAAAAGCCGCTCGGTTAAGAGACGAGGAGAAGACTTTTCGGTTTAAATTAGAAGGCTTAAGAAAAGAGTGGGGTAAGAAGAGGGATAAGATTACTCCTACAGTAGGAGAAGAAGAAATAGCTCAGTTAGTATCTCAAATTACCGGAGTACCTATTTACAGATTAGAAGAAAAAGAATCAGCTAAGCTGATGAATATAGAGGAAGATTTGATTGAGAAAGTAGTTGGGCAGAAAGAGGCCATTGATGCAATTGCTCGCTCAGTTAGAAGAGCTAGAGCCGGAATAAAAGAGCCACGTCGGCCAATAGGTTCATTTATGTTTTTAGGTCCGACTGGTGTAGGTAAGACTCTCCTGGCTCGGGCCTTAGCAGAGTTTATGTTTGGCAGTGAAGATACTTTAATCCAAATAGACATGAGTGAATATATGGAGAAGTTTAATATTTCGCGTTTAATTGGTGCTCCTCCGGGATATGTTGGTTATGAAGAGGGTGGCCAATTAACTGAGAGGGTAAGGCGTAGACCATATTCGGTAGTTCTTCTAGATGAAATTGAGAAGGCTCATCCTGATGTTTTTAACCTCTTGTTGCAGATTTTAGAGGAAGGCAGGCTTACTGATAGCTATGGTCGAAGAGTTGATTTTCGCAATACAATTCTTATTATGACCTCTAATGTTGGAGCTGAAGTTATAAGAAAAAAAGGCTCTCTAGGTTTTAAGGAAGTTAGCGAAGATATCAGCCATGATCAGATGAAGAATATACTGATGGAAGAGGTTAAAAAGACATTTAAGCCGGAGTTCTTAAACCGGTTAGACGAGATTACTGTGTTTAGAGCCTTAACGAAAAAGAATTTAGAAAAAATCATAGATATTGAAATTTCCTACGTAAACCAAAGGATTGTTGATAAGGGTTTTCAAATAGAATTAACACCCAAATCTAGAGATTTCTTTGTTGAGAAGGGTTTTGATCCGGTTTTCGGAGCCCGGCCTTTAAAGAGAGTTATCCAGAGGTTTCTAGAAGATCCTTTAGCTGAGGATATAATAAGGGGAAGTTTCACCAAAAGATTAAAAGAGAAGAAAGAGGACGAGACTATAAAAATAAAGATAACGCGTAAAGGGGAGATATTGAAATTTGAATGAGAAGATGGCTTCTTGTTGTTTCCCTGTTAGTTCTTTGTTTAGTTTGCGGCAATTTTTTTGCATCTTGGCCAGATGCAGAGGCAACTGGCCAACAAGATTTAATTGAGATTGACTTGATTAAAAATCAAGTTAAGCTTGTTGATTTTAATCTTGGGGGTTGTAAAGTTAATGGCGAATTTATCTTTGGGCTAGGTAAAGATAATGGTTCTTTGATATTGGAAGTAGCAGGAAGTAGTATTACATTTGGAGATAAGGGTATTCCCTGGGTAAAGGCGAAATTAGTTTCAAGTGGAGACTTCGTTTTTGTTCCTTATGTTTATTCATCCCGATTCATAGCTAATGGTGAGTTTGATTTAGTTAAAAATAAACTCAATCTTAGTATTGAGGGTAGTTGGGAAGAGAAATCTTCTTTTCTTGAGGGTGAGGTAAAGATAAAGGTAAAAGCTTGGGGAGGTCTTAGTAGCTTTCTCACTAGTGGTTATCTGGTTGTAGACGGAGGTAAGTATAAGGGTAAGGAATTTACTTACTTACGTCTAGATTTTTTAGGAAGGCTACCAGTGTTAAATATTACTGATTCTCAGCTTATCCTTAAAAATGGTAATATTGTAGAAATCAAAGGAGTCTTAGACTTACGGGATTTTTCTAATATGCTACCGGGAGCAGAGTATAATCCTCAGAAAGTTTTTATTGATCAATGGCAATTGTTTTCCGGGGATAATGAAAGCATAGGGCTTAAGAAACAACTTGATGAGAAGTTGGGTGTTTTTATAAATGCTGATGGCGGAGAAGAAGGAGAGTCAGGGCCTCAGACAGAATTACGTTATAAATTAGAGGATGATAAATTTTTGAGATTTAAGATGGAGGAAGAAGGAACTACCTTAAGATTTGAGAAGAGAAAGGATTTTTGATGCGAATAACTAAAGGAATAGGAGAATTATTTCACTATATAGGAAGCGTTAGTTTTTTTATAAAGAATATCTTTTGGTGGCTATTTACTAAGAAAAGAGACCTTAAGTCCTTAGTCCGAGAGATAACTTTTATTGGTGTTGGTAGCTTTCCTCTGGTTTCCTTAATTGCTTTTTTCATCGGAATGATAATTGCTTTTCAAACTGCCTATCAATTACAACAATTCAATTCAGAAATTCAGCTGGCTTCTTTGGTGGCTCTTTCCTTGGTGAGAGAATTAGGCCCGGTAATTGGAGCTTTAATTGTTGCCGCAAGAATTGGAGCATCTATTACTGCTGGTATTGGCTCGATGAAGATTAGTGAACAAGTCGATGCTCTAGAGGCTTTAGGGGTAGACCCTATAGATTATTTGGTAGTTCCAAAATTTATTGCTTTGCTTATTTGTATGCCAATTTTAATTATATATGCTGATTTCTTGGGTATTGTTGGTGGGTATGTAATTGGTTCAACAAAATTTGCTATTCCAGCCGGTCTTTACTTTAGAATGACCCTTGATGCTCTAAGATTCAAAGACATTTTAAGCGGATTGGCTAAGAGTGTTTGTTTTGGTAGTGTGATTGCCTTTATTTCTTGTTATGAGGGGTTTAGGCCTTTTTCATCTACTGATGTTTCACATTCAGTAACTCATTCAGTAGTAAGGTCTTTTATACTTATCATTATTGTTGATTGTATTTTAACAGCACTTTTTTACTTTACTTGGATATGATAAAGATACGGAATATTTACAGGACATTTGGGCAAAAGCAGGTTCTTAAGGGAGCTACCCTAACGGTGAATAAGGGTGAGAACTACCTATTAATTGGACGCAGTGGTGCCGGTAAAACAGTGCTACTTAAAAATATTCTTGGCTTGCTCCGGCCAGATTCGGGTACTATTGCTATCGATGGTGTAGATATTACTCAGTTAGCTAAGAAGAAGCTGGAAAAGGTTAGATTGCAATTTGGTTTGGTTTTTCAAGGTAGTGCTCTTTTTGATTTCTTAACTATTGAAGAGAATGTAGGCTTCTTTTTTTATCAGCACACAAAGCTAAAAAAATTTGAGATTCGGAAAAAAGTAACTGAGACTTTAGCCTTAGTTGGGTTAGAGGGAATAGAAGATATGTATCCCTATGAGTTAAGCGGAGGTATGAGAAAGAGAGTTGCCATAGCTAGGGCAGTTATCTATAACCCTAAGATTATAATTTATGATGAACCGACTACCGGGATTGATCCTATTGCTGTGGATAAAATAGTAACTTTAATTGAAGATCTTCACAAGCGCTTGGCTATTACCTCAGTGGTAGTAACCCATGATTTAGAAGTTGGCCTAAAGCTTGCTGATCGTTTAGCGTTTTTATTAGGAGGAAGAATTATTTTTGAAGGTGATAAAAAAGATTTAAATAACACCAAAGATGAAAGGTTAATTCAGTTTTTAAAGGGAACTTCCGGAGGTCCGATAAAGGAGATGGAAGTTTAGGTAAGAGAGATAATTAAATACAGAGTTATTAAAAATATGGTCTTATCAAGGAGGTATAAATGGCAATAAATTTATGGGATGGGAAGAAAAGCTTTGCTCATATAAAATTAGGTAGTTTCTTTTTAGTTGCTTTCGGGCTATTTTTTCTTACTCTCCTTTCAATGCGAGAGGTTAATATTTTTAAAGGTAGCTATATTATAACTGTTAAATTTGATTTTTCCGAGGGTTTGCGTCCATCTTCTCCAATTCGCTTCTGCGGTGTAGATGTTGGTGAGGTTAAGAAAATTATAATTAAGGAGGAGGAGAGTAAACCTAGGGTTTATGTCCACGCTAAGATAGAAAAGGGAGTGAGAATTCCCAAGAACTCATATTTTTTTATTAATAGCTTAAGTTTATTCGGTGAGAAGTATTTGGAAATTAATCCGCCGGAGGAAACAATAGCATATATAAATGAGGGAGATATTATCGAGGGAATTTCTCCAATACCTTTGTTTGGTCTTTTTGCTACCTTTAATAAAACAATGAAAGAAATAGAGGGGTTTGTAAAAGAAGGTAAGATTAAAACCTCTTTTGAGAATATACTACTTAATATAGAGGATATAAGTTTAGATGTAAAAGGTTTAGTTAGGGATATGAAGAATAAACAGGGAACACTAGGCAGATTGCTCTATGATGATTCTTTATATCAGACAACCGAGGAGTTTCTTACTGATTTGAAGGAACATCCTTGGAAGTTATTACATAAGCCTAAGGAAGTTAGGAAAAGGAAATAGGAAAGAGTAGGGATATCGTGTCTTCTTAAATTTATACTTTCCTATCTCGATTAAAATTATGTTTAGTTGTTCGGAATGTGGTTATAAGTCAGTTAAATGGTTGGGCAAGTGCCCTCTTTGCGAAGGTTGGGAGACTTTTGTCCAAGAAGCAGAGGAAAAGAAGAGTTCCAAGAAGAGATTAAGAGAAAAGAGCCCACCTAAACTGCTTAAAGATATTGAAGGAGGAGATTTCAGTAGAATCCCTACCGGTTTAGGTGAGTTTGATCGAATTTTAGGTGGCGGCTTAGTTGAAGGAGAAATAGTTCTTGTTGGCGGAACTCCCGGGGTAGGTAAGTCGACACTTCTTCTAGAGGTTAGTTCTTCTCTCTCGTTGAAAGGTAAAACTCTTTATGTCAGCGCTGAAGAATCTCCACAGCAAATAGGTCTTCGGGCTAAGAGATTAGGCAAGAACCAATTAGATAATATGTATGTAGTCGGTGAAGATAGGCTTGAGGATATCTTTGAGTATATAAAAAAAGAGAAGTTTAAATTCGTAGTAATAGATTCCATACAGGTAGTTCATACTCTTTCTTGTGAAGGAAGTAAGGGAAGCGTTTCTCAGGTTAGAGGTTGCGCTGATTATCTTACTCAGATTGCTAAGTCCCTAGGAGTTATTATCTTTGTAGTCGGCCATGTTACTAAGGACGGAGCAATTGCTGGGCCAAAATTATTAGAACATATTGTGGATTGTGTTCTATATTTCGAAGGAGAAGTGCTCTCTAACTACCGAATTTTACGTTCAATAAAAAATAGGTTTGGTTCTACCGGGGATATTGCTGTATTTGAGATGAAGTCTACTGGTTTAAAGGAAGTTAAGAAGATAAATGATCTTTTTCTTCCTCATCGTGAACAGTCTTTTTCAGGTAGTTGCGTAATTTGTGCCGTTGAAGGTTTAAGGCCTTTACTTATTGAGCTTCAATCTCTGGTTAGTAGATCTAACTTTGGGGTTGCTCGCCGAAGAAGTCTTGGTTTTGATTTTAATCGTTTTTCTCTTATGGTAGCTATAATTGAAAAGAGAGTAAAACTTTCTTTATCTAGCGAAGATATTTTTTTAAACGTTGCCGGAGGCCTAAAGATAAGTGATCCGGCAGCAGATCTAGGAGCAGTTATGGCTATCATTTCTAGTTTTAAGGAGAAAAACATTCCCTTAAGTAGTGTTTTTATTGGAGAAGTCGGTTTAGCTGGAGAGTTAAGAAGAGTTAATAACATAAATTTAAGGTTAAAGGAAGTAGAGAGAGCTAATTTTAAACACTGCATAATTCCTGAGGTGAATCTAAAGGAGGTGGATAAGAAGTTTGACCTCAATGTTCGTGGATTTTTGACCTTGCATGATGTGGTTAAGGATGTGTTTAAGTAGCTTTGTAGATTTAAATAAGATACTTCAGGCATTTTATGCCTGCAGTATTAATTCAACTACAGGTTTTCTTTCAGAAAACCTAAGTTTCATTAAGGAGGTTTTATTATGGGTTTAATTTTTTTAAGAGTATTATTTGTTCTTATCTTTACCGGCATTGGCTATTTTTTAGGTGGAGGGAATTCTCTTGTTTTTGCTGGTTTAGGTTTCACCGGAGGAGTAGTTCTAGTTAGTTTCGAAACTTTCACCCGTCGGGCATCTTTAAAAGGGCTTTCCAGTGCGGTATTTGGAATAATCCTTGGTCTTATAATTGCTTGGATATTTAGTGCGACCTTGGACCGATTCCATTTTCCTGAGGAAATTTCTCAAGATTTCCTCCACAGCATTAAGCTAATTGTTACCTTTATTTTTGTATACCTTGGGCTTACTTTAGGGGTTAAAGGTAAAGATGAGTTTAATCTGGTAATCCCTTATGTTAAATTTAAACGCCAGAGTCAAAGAGAAGAAGCTGCCATTGTTGATACGAGCAGTATTATTGATGGAAGAATTCTTGATATTGTTAAAACCGGGTTTATTGAGGCAAAATTTCTTGTTCCTCGGTTTGTTCTTAATGAGCTCCAAGCTTTAGCAGATTCTACTGATCATATGAAGCGTCAGAAGGGTAAGAGAGGAATTGAGATTCTTCATTCTTTAAAGAAAGAACCAAATATCGAGGTAGAAATATCTGATCAGAATGTTGATAGCGTAAAGAGCGTTGATGAGAAGATCATAAAATTAGCTCAAACTACAGATGCTGAAGTTTTGACTACTGATTACAATTTAAACCGTATTGCTCAGCTTCAAGGAGTTAAGGTTTTAAATATTAATGATCTTGCTAATGCCCTAAAGCCGACCTTTATCTCCGGGCAGAGATTTTCTCTAAAGCTTATTAAAGAAGGTAAAGAACATAACCAAGCTGTAGGATACCTAGAAGACGGTACTATGGTAGTAGTTGAGAACTCTCGACGTTTGGTTGGTAAGATTGTTAATATTGAAGTTACTTCAATACTGCAGAGCTCAAGCGGTAGGATTGTATTTACAAAATTAGCCGGATAAAAAAGGTTTAAGAGTGTCCATATGGTATCAGGAGTAGGTGTAGTTATAGTCTCAGCCGGTGAAGGGAAGAGGTTTAAGAAGGATAAGGCTACTTTAAGATTATCGGGTAAGCCTCTTTTTTGTAAGTCTCTCAATACTTTTAAGAGTATAAAAGAGATAAAAGAGATTGTACTGGTTCTTAGAAAATCTAATTTCAGCTTAGCTAAAAAACACATTTTCTCCAAAAGCGGATCCGCCTTAGGCGGAAAGGCTAAGTTTGTTAGTTTAGTGGAGGGTGGAGCAAAAAGGGCTGATTCGGTTTCAAAGGGTTTATCAGCTTTGAGTAAGGATACAGAGCATGTTCTAATTCATGATGCTGCCAGGCCTTTTGTAACTAAGAAAACAATTCTTGATATACTAAGAGAGTTGAAAAAACATCCGGCAGTAATTTGCGGATTAAGGTGTCCGGATACTTTAAAGCTAGTAAAGGAAGGCGTTGTAAGGAAGACTTTAAATAGAGAAGATGTCTATCTGATCCAAACTCCCCAAGGTTTTAAAAAAAGGGTTATAGTTGAAGCTTATAAAAAGCTCAGAAAGAAGAAGTTTACCGATGATGCTCAAATGTTAGAGCTTTTGGGTAAGAGAGTTAAGGTGATTCCCGGAGATTTGCTGAACTTTAAGATAACTTACCCAGAGGATTTAAAATTAGCTAAGGTGGTTTGCGATGAAAGGCTATAAGATAGGGTTAGGTTTTGATGTTCATCGCTTAAGCAAGAAGAAGAAAGATTTAATCCTTGGTGGTGCCAAGGTCACCTCCAGCTTTAGTTTAATAGCGGTTTCCGACGGCGATGTAGTGCTACACGCAGTAAGTGATGCTTTGTGCGGGGCAGCTTGCTTAGGAGATATTGGCGATTACTTTCCACCGCAAGATAAAAAATCAAAAGGCATTGATAGTAAGGAAATTTTAAGCTTTGTCTTAAAGAAGGTGAAGAAGAAATACGCCATTGGCAATCTCGATATTATTATTGTCACTGATAAGCCGCGGCTTTTTCCTTATAAGGGAAAGATTGCTAAATCTTTAAAAGGACTTCTCTCAACCGCCAAGGTGAATGTAAAACTTAAATCCAAAGAGGGCTTAAGTATTTTAGGTGGTAAGAATAGTATTAGTTGTTTTGCTTTTGTTTCCCTAAGGAAGCGCAAGAATAAGTAATATGTTAAAGATCTATAATTCCTTAACTAAAACCAAAGACCTTTTTACTCCCCAAGAGGAATCCTTGGTAAAGATGTATACTTGTGGGGTTACTGTCTACGATGATTGTCATATTGGCCATGCTAGGAGTCTTTATATATTTGAGGTTATTAGAAGATACTTAAAGTATCGGGGCTATAAGGTTCAGTTTATAAGAAATATTACTGATATTGACGATAAAATTATAAATCGAGCTAAAGAACTAGGAGTTGACTGGGAAAAGTTAGTTAATAAGTATATTAATAGCTACTATCAGGATTTAAAAGTCTTAGGCGTTAGCAAGGCTGATAAAGAGCCTCGGGCTACTGAGAATGTAGGGAGTATGATTAAGTATATTGAGAAGTTAATTGATAAGGAATATGCTTATGCGACTGAGAGTGGGGTCTATTTTAGCGTAAGAAAGCTTAAAAATTATGGTAAGCTTTCCGGACAGAGTATTGATAAGATGAAAGGGAATGTAAGAATATCAAAGGATGAAGCTAAGAAAGATCCTTTAGACTTTGCTCTTTGGAAGAAGGCTAAAGAAGGAGAACCTTTCTGGCCTAGCCCTTGGGGTAATGGTAGGCCCGGGTGGCATATTGAGTGTTCAGTTATGAGCCAGAAATACTTAAAGACTGATACTTTGGATATTCATGGTGGAGGAAGAGATTTAATTTTTCCTCACCATGAGAATGAGTGTGCTCAGGCTGAGGCCTTAACCGGAAAAGTTTTTGCTAATTATTGGATACACCACGGCCTTTTAACTATCAATAGCCAGAAAATGGCTAAGTCTTTGGGTAATTTTATTACTATTTCCGACGCAGTAAGTAGATACTCAGCAGATATCTTAAAGATATTTTACCTTCAAGCTCACTACTCGAGTTCAGTAGATTTCTCTGACGAGAGAATGGGGGAAGCTAAGAAGGCTTATGAAAGAATTCAAATATTTATTAATCGAATAAACTCAATAAAAAAGGTCAAGGTAACTAAAGACGCAGAAGAGCTGTTAAAACAATTGAAAGATAAGTTTGTTGAGTCTATGGATGATGATTTCAATATGCCCAAAGGTTTAGCAGTTTTATTCGATATAATTAGCACCAGTAATAAGATTTTAGATATTGAAGATGAGCCTATGATTAAATTAGCTGGTATTAGTGGATTAGTTGAAGAGATTTTGGACATTTTTGGTATTAGCTTTAAGTTACAAGAAGCTACTGAGATATCAGAAAAAGATATAAAGAAGCTGATAAAGATACGAACTGAATATAAGCAGAAGGAGAAATATCAAGAGGCTGACGATATTCGAAAAGAACTAGAAGAGCGAGGAATAATCTTAGAGGATACAAAAGAGGGTACTACCTATAGGAGTAAACTGTGAGAAGAAAAGGTTTTTTTATCTCTATTGAAGGCTTAGAGGGTAGTGGAAAGAGCAGTGTTATCAAGTTCATCACGAAGCTATTGCGAAAGAAGAAAGTTTCTTTTAAAGTCTATCGGGAGCCAGGCTCAACTAAGGTTGGTGAAAAGATAAGAAAAATACTCTTAGATAAAAAAAATAAAAATCTATCAGCTCACACTGAATTACTTCTTTATCTTGCTGCTCGAACTCAACTTATTGAAGAAAAACTAAAAAAGGATTTTAAAAAATATGACTTTATTCTTTGTGATCGTTTCTTTGATTCAACTCTTGCCTATCAAGGTTTTGCTTTGGGACTAGGTAAGATTGTTGAAGAATCAGTTGTGATGTTTTCATTAGGTATAACCCCTAACTTAACCTTAGTTCTTGATACGCCGCCAAAATTAGGCTTAGCTAGGTTAAAAAGCAAAGACCGCATTGAGTCAAGAGCACTGAGCTTTCATAATCGCTTGCGCAAGGGATACTTACAATTGGCAAAAAAATATCCTACTCGGGTAAAGATAGTTGATGCCTGCGACAGCCTGTCTCAAATCTATCAGCGCGTTGAAAAACAATTAAAGAGAGTGTTTTGAAAGAAGATATTTTAAATTACTTCTCAATCTTAAAGAAAAGAGAACTTCTTGGCACATCTTACCTTTTCATTGGGGAGGATATGCCGACGATTATAGATGTTGCTAAGTTAATCAGTTGCACTGAAGGTGCAGATTTTTGTGATAGTTGTTGGGATTGCAAAAGAATAGAATCGGGGAATCATCCCGATCTCTTTACTATTTCACCTGAGGGTTTTTCAATAAAGATTGAACAAGTGAGAGAGGGAATGCGTTTTTTTTCCTTAAAGAGTTTTAGGTTAAGAAAAAAGATTATGATTATAAAAGATGCCCAAGCCCTAACCCCAGCTGCGGCTAACGCTTTTCTTAAAACCCTTGAAGAACCACCTAAGAATTCTTTTATAGCTATTTCATCCTCTAAATTAGATGGTCTGCTTCCAACAATAGTTTCACGTTGCCGCAGGATATTCTTACCCTTTAAGCAGGAGGATGTTGACGAGAGCTTAAAAGATAGCGTTTTTAGTTTTTTAAAAGGTCAGGACCTGCGTTTTACTGATCGCAAGAGGTTTTCTTCCTTTCTTTGGGCTTTGGTTACGGTTTTACGAGATGATTTGATCTCTAAGTCAGATTTTATAAATAATAAGTTGCCTCAGCCCAGAGAACGTGAGATAATCTTAGGCTCGTATAGCCCGAGTGAAATAGATAGTATTTTAAAGGATATTTTAAGGATTTATGGGGCAGCAAAGAGTGTAAATATGAACTTAGCCCTTAATTTGATTCGCTTAAAACTGTAAAAATGAGAGTTGCTAAAGTAAGATTAAGAGAAGCCGGTCAACTGATGACATATCAGGTCACTGAGGATATCTCTGTGCATGATCATGTTCTTGTTGAAGCTGATCGTGGCGTTGATTATGGTGAGGTTGTTGAGGTTGTTGATGCAAATTGCTCTAAAATTGATTCTAAGGAAAGAGCGATCAAGAGCATAGTTAGAAAATTATCTCCGGAAGACTTAAAACAGATAAAGAATAATGAAAAGGAAGCCAAGGATGCCATGCGTCTTTGTTCTCGTAAGGTTCGTGAGTATAAACTAGCTATGAAGTTAGTTGACAGTGAGTATTCATTCGATAAAAGGAAGATAGTTTTTTATTTTACTTCTGAAGGAAGAGTAGATTTTCGGGAGCTAGTTAAGGAATTAGCTAAGATATTTAAGATTCGTATCGAGATGCGTCAAATTGGTGTTCGGGACGAGGCTCGTCTTTTTGGCGGAGTTGGGCCTTGCGGACAAAAATTGTGTTGTATGAGATTTCTAAAGAACTTTGAACCAGTAAGCATGAAGATGGCTAAGACTCAGAAATTACCTTTAAGCTCAGGAAAAATCTCAGGCATTTGTGGCCGGTTAATGTGTTGTCTTTCTTATGAGTATAAAAATTATCGAGAGTTATCTAAGGGCTTGCCTAAAGAGGGGCAAACTCTTGAGACTCCTCAAGGTAAGGGAAAGGTTACCTCGGTAAATGTCTTAAGAAGGCTTGCTTATGTTGAGTTAGAAGATGGAAGGATAGAGAAAATTTCCTTTAAGAATAATGCATAAGTTTTATCTCACTACCCCCCTCTATTATGTAAATGCTAATCCCCATATTGGCCATGCCTATACAAATATCATAGCTGATAGTATGGCTCGTTATAAGCGGGCGAAGAATCAAGAGGTTTTTTTTCTTACTGGCACTGATGAGTATGGCGAAAAAATAAAGCAAGCCGCTGTAGCTAAGGGAAGCGAAGTTAAGGCTTTTGTTGATCAGGGAGTAGAAGTTTTTAAAAACCTTTGGACTAGACTAAACATTTCTTATGATTCTTTCATCCGCACTACTGATGATTATCACATTGAAGTGGTGAAAAAAGTTATAACTATTCTAGAGAAAAAGGGAGATATTTATAAAGGTAAGTATAAAGCCTTTTATTGTGTTCCTTGCGAATCATTCAGCTCGGTTCATATAAAACCAGTCGGCATTTGTCCAGAATGTAAGCGGAAAGTAGAGAGAATTGAAGAGGAAAATTATTTTTTTAAACTGTCTAAGTATGAACAGTGGCTAAAGGATTATCTGGCGGCTAATCCTTCATTTGTTATACCAAAAATACGCTATAACGAAGTGTTAGGTTTTCTCAATAATAATAAGTTAGAGGATCTTTGCATATCCCGGCCTAAAAAGAGAGTATCTTGGGGGATAGATTTTCCTCTTGATGATAAGTATGTAGTTTATGTCTGGTTTGATGCTCTGATTAATTATATTAGCGGAGCCGGTTGTTTTTTAAAGAAGAACAAAAAGCTCTGGCCGGCAGATATTCATTTTATTGGTAAAGATATCTTAAAACACCATGCTATATTTTGGCCAATAATGCTAAAAGCTTTAGATATCCAGCCACCAAAGACAGTATTTGCCCATGGCTGGTGGAGAAAAGATGAAGAGAAGATGTCAAAGTCTAGAGGAAATATTGTTAACCCGACAGAACTTCTTTCAAGCTTAAGCTCCTCTTTGAGCGGTAACCAAGATGCAGCTGTAGATGGTTTTCGTTATTTTTTACTTAGAGAAATTCCAGTTGGTTTAGACGGAAGTTTTTCCTGGACTGCTTTGGTAAATAGAATTAATTCTGACTTAGCTAATGATTTAGGTAATTTAGTCTTTAGGACTTTAAATATGACTGAGAAGTATTTAGAGGCAAAAGTATCCTTAAGGTGTAAAGTACCAGAAGAGTTTACTAAGAGCTTAGATAACCTAAGTAAGAATTATGCTGGTCACATGGATAATTGCCGGTTTTCTTTAGCCTTAGAGGAAACTTTTGCTTTTATTCGGGCTATGAATAAGTATATTGAAGATACTAAGCCATGGGTTTTGTGGAAGGAAAAAAAGATAAAAGAAATAGGAAAATTCCTTTATCAGCTCTGTGAAGGAATCAGGATAGTTGCCCTATATATTTACCCGATTATGCCTAAAGTCTCAGAGTCAATATATAGACAGTTAGGAGTAGAAATTAAGTCTTTTTCTTTGGCTGAAAGCACTTGGGGTAAAGTTTCAAGCTTTTCAATAAAGAAAGAGTCACCTCTTTTCCCACGTATAGATGTTGATTGATTCACACTGCCACCTCAATTCATTTTCTAAAATTACCAGAGAAGGTGTAATTTCATCTTGTGAAGAGAGTTGCTACTTTGTTGATTCTAGTATTGATTTAGATAGCTCTAGAGTGTCTTTAGAGATTTCAAACAAATATAAGTGTGTGTATAGTGCTTTGGGGTTTCATCCTTTTTCAGGTAAGAGCTTTTCACCGACAGTAGTCAGTGACTATGAGAAGCTAATCAACGATAATAAGAAGGTAGTAGCTATTGGTGAGATTGGCTTAGATTATAAGGCTGATTTTTCAGCCCAGCTACAAGAAAATATTTTATCGGCCTTTATAGAGTTAGCAAAGGCTAAAGGTTTGCCAGTTATAATTCATAATCGTTGGCAAGATACTAAGATCCTAGATGTCTTAGATAAGTTTTACTCAAGTTATGAGAGGGTAATGTTTCATTGCTTTTCCTATAACCAGGATTTTTTAACTAAAATAATTGAGCGAGGAGGATTTGTATCTTTTTCTCTTAATATTTTGAGGAAAAAACAAGAAATTATCCAATCTTTAAAGAGCTGTCCTTTAGAAAAGTTGATTCTCGAGACCGACTCACCCTATATGCTCTTAGACGGTAAGGCTTCTTCGCCCTTAGATATTGGGAAGACTTATCTTAGGGCAGCTGAGATTAAGGAAATTAGTAAGGAAGAGTTAGAGAATGCAGTTTCGCTTAATATAAAGGAATTATTTCCTGAGATTTTAAAAGGATAAGAATGCGGGCTATAAAATTTAAAAATAAGCGATTACTTTACATTGACCAGACTAAGCTACCTTTAAAGGAAGTTTGGAAGGAGTGTAAGAGTCTAAGGGTTGGGTGTAAAGCCATAAAGGAACTTCAAGTAAGAGGAGCTCCTTTAATCGGGGTTTTTGCAGCCTATTGTCTTTATCTGCATTTTAAGAATAAATTGTTGGCTAAGAAGAAATTTTTAAGCAAATTCCAAAAAGCCTGCAAACAGCTCAAGTCTACTCGTTCGACAGCAGTTAATTTAGCTTGGGCTTTAGAGAGGTTAGAAAGGTTAGTGTTAAGAAATAAAAATGAGAGCGTTAGCCAGATAAAGGAAAAAATTTTAAAGGAAGCTATGGCAATTAATCAGGAGGATGTTACGCTTTGTGAGAATATGGCTAAACATGGAGTTAAACTTATAAAAAAGGGAGATAGGATATTAACTCATTGCAATGCCGGTTTTTTAGCGACATCAGGAGATGGAACAGCTTTAGCTGTTATTTATAAGGCTCATGAACTTTATAAGGATATAAAGGTTTACGTTGATGAGACTAGGCCTTTGTTACAGGGTTCGCGGCTTACTGCCTGGGAGTTAACCGAAAGAAGAGTCTCAACAACTGTTATCTGTGATAATATGGCGGCAATTTTAATCAGTGAGGGCAAGATTGATAAGATTTTTGTTGGTGCTGATAGAATTGCTGCTAATGGTGATGCTGCTAATAAGATCGGTACTTATGGTATAGCTATATTAGCCAAGCATCATAGAATTCCTTTTTATATAGTTGCTCCCTTTAGTACCTTTGATTTGAAGCTAGACAGTGGTAAGTCAATTCCTATTGAGAAGAGAAACAAGGATGAAGTAAGAAAGCTACTCAACAAGAAAAAAGTTGCTCCTAGAAAAGTAAAGGTATATAATCCTGCCTTTGACGTAACCCCTAATAAATTAATTACTGCTATAGTTAGTGATAAGGGAGTGATTAAGCCAGATTTTAAGCAGAATATAAAGAAGGTTTTAGGGTAATAATGGAAATTATCGTAAAGTCACCCAGTGAGTGTTTGGACCAGGAAATAAATGAATTCATCCAACTGGTTAATCAAGGTGGTGAAGTAGATCCTGAGGGATTAGAAGAGAGAGTTAGAAGAGCAAAAAAGCTTTTTTTCCTTAAAGACCCTTCGCTAGTAGCAGTTAGTGCAATCAAGCGTTTTTATCGAGAGTATAAAAATAGTATTTTTGAAAAAGCCGGATGTAGTGATATTGCAAGCAGCTACAGGTTAGAAACAGGTTGGATGTATGCAAAACCGGAATCTCGAGGTAAGGGTTTTGGCCGAGCGTTGCTTGAGGCAATGATTAGTCAACTTGAAGACGAGAGTTGCTACACAACAGTACGTTCTAATAATGCTGTTATGCATCATATGCTAGATAGTCATGGTTTCAATAGGGTTGGAACCGAGTATCCTAGTAGCAGAGTTGGCCATAAAATAGTTCTCTATGTAAGACCGAAGTAAAATTTCATGAATGAAATAAAATGGATAGATTATTTAAGTAATAGGGTAGGGGCGGCTAAGGATTTACTGGTTGGTATTGGTGATGACTGCGCTGTGATCAAAGTTGGAAGTAAAAAGCTCCTCTTAAAAAGTGACTTATCCATTGACCGTGTTCATTTCAATCGTAAAAAAATAAGTTTTGAAAATATTGGCAAGAGAGCAGTTGCAAGAGTCCTATCTGATTTTGCAGCTTGTGGTGGTAAGCCTAAATTTATTGGAGTATCTCTAGGTGCCCCCAGAGGCCTAGACAAAAGATACCTAAAACAGATATTAAAGGGAATTTTAAAGTTATCCAAACAGTATAAGTTTTCATTAGTTGGTGGAGATACTTCAAGTTCAGATCAACTGATCTTAGATGTTTGGGGGGTGGGGAGTTGCAAAAAACCTATTCTTCGCTCTGGAGCTAAGACAGGAGATTATATCTTTATAACTGAAAAGTTAGGAAAGAGGTCCTTTAATAAATCTTTTGTTCCGAGACTGAAAGAATCTCAATATTTAGTTAAAAACTTTAAAGTAAATTCAATGATAGATATTAGTGATGGTTTTATTCTTGATCTATATCGAGTATTGAGATTAAGCAAAAAAGGTGCTCTTTTAGATAAGAAGAGCATTCCCCTTACTAACGGGGATAAAGATCTCTATCGAGGTGAAGATTATGAACTAATTTTTACCATTGATAAGAATGAAAATAAAATAGATTCCTTAAGAAGCAAGTTTCATTGTGTGGGTAAAGTAGTTTCTAAAACTTCTGGCTACAAAATAAAGGATAATAATAAAATATCTAAAGTAGAGGTTAAAGGATATACCCATCTTTAAAATATGCTTAAACTAAAGAGTAATTCAGCTAGTCAGACTATTGATTTTGGTAAGTTATTTTCTAAGGTCTTAGGAGGCGGAGATGTTGTTGTTTTAGAAGGGGCTTTAGGTGGAGGAAAAACCACTTTTACCAAAGGGGTTTTAACGGGCCTAGGTTATAAAAAACGAGTATTAAGTCCTTCATTTACCTTGCTCAGACAATATGATTTAAAGAAGTTATCAGTATACCACCTTGATTTGTATCGTTTAGAGTCTAGCGATATATTTGATTTAGGTATTGATGATTTTCTCTACTCAGAAGGAATAATAACTTTTATCGAATGGGGCAATAAGATGAAGCAAGAATTAGATAAGTATATAAAGATAGAGTTTGTATTTTCCGGAGAGAGTATACGTAATATAAAGTTCTCTAGCAAAGGGTATCCCGATAAGGTATTAGAGACAATAAAAAAAACCTATAAAAAATATGTCTAAAAGAGTAAGTTTTCTGGCAGTTGATGCCACTAGTGAGAATCTCTCCCTATATATAAGGTATGGCAAGGATAAAGAGATTAACATTAATCACAGACTTAAGTTTGGAGCTTCTCAGCTTATTAGTTATATTGATAAGAGTTTAAGAGGAGAGAAAATAGACTTATCTAGTATTGATGCTTTTGTAATTGGTTCCGGTCCAGGTTCATTCACCGGTTTGCGAATTTCTTTTAGCGTGATCAAGGCATTTATGATTGCTAAGGCAAAACCAGTAATTGCAGTTGGTTCATTTTATTCCTGTGCTTATCCTTTAAAGAATAAAGCCGAAAAAATAGCAGTTGTCTCTGATGCCAGGCGCAATTTAATTTATCTTAGTTGTTTTAAGACAAAAGGTAGTAATTTAACTAAAGAGGGGAAGGAAAAACTAATTACTTTAGAGGAGCTTATTAAGATCGACAAGAAGTATCTTTTAGTTACTTATGATTCACACTTAAGGGATAAGGTTTTAGGTCTAAGCCCCAAGTTAAATTTCCATTCTAAAGATATTTTTCCCAAAACAAAATATCTTATGCCTTTGGCAGAATTGTATTATAATAGGAGTAAGTTCACAGACCTGGATAATCTTAAGCCATTATATTTGCATTCTAAAACTTGCCAAGTAAGAAGGGGGACAAAATAGCATGACTCGACCATTATGGATAGAGGTAGATTTAAAAGCCTTAAGGAATAACTTAAAGGCTGTTAAAAAATATCTTGGCCCGAGAGTAAAGATAGTTGCTACTATAAAGCAATCTGCATATGGTCATGGTTTGCTTCCGGTAGCCAGAGAATTAGGTAGGCAAGGGGTTGATTTTTTTGGGTTGGGTAGTATTGAAGAGGCGATTGCTCTAAGAGAGGACGGCTATGAGGGGTCTCTTCTTATTCTAAGTGCAGTCTTAGATAAATTTGTTAGTCATTTTATTCGCTACAATGTAACTCCGACAGTTGTTGATTTAGGTTTTGCCCGTAAACTGGATAAAGCTGCTGCTGAAGCAAACAAAATTGTACCAGTTCATGTAAAGATTGATACTGGCATGGGCCGCTTAGGTGTCCACTATAATGGGGCTAATAATTTTATTAAGAAGTTAAGTAATTTTAAGAATCTATCCTTAGAAGGTATTTATACTCACTTTCCAGTTGCTGGCAGCGATAAAAAATTTACTAACCACCAAGTTGGTGTTTTTAATAGTTTTATTAAACAGCTAGCTAGAGAAAAGATAAATTTTAAGTATTGTCATTGCGCTAATAGTATTGGGATAATAAAGTATCCTAGTGCTCATTTTAATATGGTTAGGCCGGGTCTTATTCTTTATGGAATTGAACCTGCTGCTGGTCTTGGTTTTAGTTTAAAGCCAGTTCTTTCATTAAAATCAAAAGTTATCTTTGTTAAGAAGGTTAATAAGGGAATGAGTGTAAGCTATGGCCGCAATTATATTGCTAAGGGCAAAAGAAACATTGCTACTGTAGCTGTAGGTTATGCTGACGGTTATCCTTGGGCTTTATCTAATAAGAGCAAAGTAATTATTAAGGATAATCTTTTTAATCTGGCTGGCCGGGTCTGCATGGATCATATTATGGTTGATTTAGGCTTAAGAGATGACATTAAAATCGGGACTGAAGTAATTTTAATTGGAAGAAGCAAGACTGCAAAAATAAATGCTGAAAGTTTAGCTAAGACCGCAAGTACTATTCCCTATGAGATTATTAGCCGCTTACCCCTGCAAATACCTCGGATATACAAAAATTCTTCAGAAGTTTAAAAAATTATCTGATTAGGAGAAGGCCGGTTATTCCTACAGTTAGAAAGAATGCTGGAGCTAAGCTTACACTTAAGAAGGGTAAGATAACTCCTGATTTTCCTAGGGCAATACTAAATGAGGAGAGGACATAGTATATAAAACTAAAGATGAATCCTATCCCTAAGGAGGAAAGGGCTGCCTTTCTTTTTTTGACTTCTAAGGCTATTGGCAAGATACCAATAACAATAAAAAGATGGGTGAAGGGTTCAGCTATTTTTTGATAATAATCAATAGTTAAGTTTATCAGAAGATTACCAGCTTTTACCTTTTCTAATCTAGCTATTTCTTTCTTTAAATGACTGAGAGAAGAGAATTGAGAGAAAATGCTTCTTTTTAAAAGTAGCTCCCGAGGTTTTTCCTTTAGGCTGATTTTCTTAGTAAGCGAAGAAGTAGGAACATCGGATATATTTCCATCGGCGTCAAGACTATACTCGATAATATCTTTAGCAATCCAAAACCCATATTCATAGGCAATTTCTTTGCAGACTATTTTTTTCTCAAGCCTTCCGCCTTCCCCCTCTTTAAAGATTATAACATTCTCTAAAATACCTTTTTTAGGCAAGAACCTTTGGACAAAAAATATTCTGTCTCCAGAAGTAAAGGCAAGATTTCGTTCTTCATTAGTGGTGATTATACTTCTTTCTATGAATTGGGTTTTTATGTCATCGACCTTTTTTTGTGATTGCATAAGAGTTTTTTCTTGTACAAAGAATGTTGTTACTGAAAGAAATAAAGCAAAGAATATTATTGGAAAGGCAATTCGTAGAATACTTACCCCCGAGGCTCTAATACTTACAATTTCGTTATTCTTATTTAGTTCTCCGAAGGTGTAGAGCGTGCTTATTAGTAGGGCTAGAGGGCTTACTCTTAAGAATATTAATGGCAGGGAGGCAACATAATATTGAACCAAGATTAACAAAGAGGTTTTTGCTTTTAGGATATCTGAGAGATTAGTAAATATGTCAGCAATAAAGTAGAGTCCAATGAATATCAAGAGGATAAATAAATACCCCAAGCTTACGCTTTTTACTACATATCTATCTAGAATACGCATGTTTAAAGATAAGATATCCGCCTATAGAAATGACCACTATATTTGGTAACCACATTCCCAGAGCCGGAGCAATATAACTATATTCAAGCAGGGCTTCTCCAAAGATAAATAGTAAGTAGTAAACCCCAGCAGTTAAAAAAGCAATACCGAAATTTATCGATTTTTCACGATGTTTTACTACTAAAGAGATGCCAAAGCCAAGGATAATAAAAGCCAGGCATGAGAAGGAAAAACTTATTCTTTTATGAAATTCGCCTTTTAATTTTGGGGCGTCGATTTGGGCAATCTTTTCCCGAAGTTCAGAGAGCCTCATATCTGAAGGTTTTTTACTTATATGTAATTTTTCTTGTTTTTGGATAGGTATATCCATGAAGAATACCTTAAAATTAAGACGATAGAGTTCCATTTTTTTCTTAGAGATGGTTTCGTCTCTAAAACCATCTTCTAACTTTATTTTTAGTATATCTTCCTCGACAATGAATTCACCTTCTTTAGCAAAGGTTACTTTAGTGGTTTTCTGTTTGTTATCAATCTCATAGATAAAGATATTTTTGAGCTTATTACCGTTCTTATCGGCAACATAAAGAATGTAATTTTCAAAGTGTTCTAGAAATACTCCCGGTTCAATAAGAGCTGAGATATTTTTAGAGTAGATGTTCTTTATTTCACTCCTGTAGCGATAGTGAAAATCAGGGATTACTCGATCATTAAGGATAAAGAGAAAGAGTGAGAAAATAAACCCTAAGATTAAGAAGATATTCAAGATTTTAAATAGAGAAATCCCAGCTACCCGAATAGCTATAATCTCATTATCAGCAATTAACCTTCCCATGACTAGCAAGACGCCCATTAGAAAAGCTAGGGGAATCGTAAAACCTAAGAGGTAGGGGACGAAAAAAGAGAGTATTTTTATGGCGTCAAGAATGTTGACCCCTTTTCTTACGACCATATCAGACACTTTCATTAGATTACCCATAAGCATTACCATACTTAGAATAAGGAATGAAAATATGAATACTGACAAAAAGTCTTTGACGATGTAATTTCTTAAAATTTTCATTTTTTGATTAAGTTTTTGATAAAGTTATCACTGTGATATTTCCTGCGCCTTTTTTTTCCAAAGCCTTGGAGCAGGCACTAACTGTTGAGCCAGTAGTAAAGATATCATCTACCAGAATGATGTTCTTATTTTTCAAGTCTTCTCTTACCGCAAATATCCCTTCAACATTTTTCTCCCTCTGATTCTTTGGCAGTTTAGTTTGAGAAGGCCGGATATTCGTATTGCCTATTATATCATCCCTAAAAGGGATTTTAAAATGATTTGATAATAATTTTGAAAGAAGTCCGGCTTGATTATAGCCCCTTATTTTTAGCTTATCTTTGTGCAGGGGCACTGGGATAATAAGCTGATATCTGTTGGTATTAAAGCCGATTTCTTCTAAGTGCTTTACTATTAGCGAAGAAAGAAAACCAGCTAGATAGTCACAATTCTTATATTTAAAGAGGTGTATTAAGCTTGTCATGGGCCCGGTATAGACAGTAGCGCTAATAAGTCTTTGATAGGGGTAGATCTTTTTTGAGCATTCTTGACAGAGGCCGGAGGAGCTAACGTCTAAAGGCCTTAGGCAATAGCGGCAGCGTGGGGAAGAAAAAAAGATTATTTTTTCTTCGCATTTTCCACAAAGATAGCCTTGTGAGATTTTTCTCTCACAGCAGAGGCATAGGCAAGGGAAGAGGAGATTCTTTATCGCTTTGAGGTAATTAATAAACATAGGGTGGTATTGTAAAACTTATTTTTTTCCTTGTAAACCCTTATTTTACAAAACCCTACCTTGACTGCCCTTGCCGGAAAGGGTAAAATATTTATAGATAGATATTCAGAAATCAAAATTCAGAATAGCTAAAAACAATGATAATTTTTGCTTTTATCCTTAGTATATTGTATTGGTTTATCTGGGCCGGAGTGGAGGCTTTTGTTCTTGAAGAAGCAAGCTTTATCCAAACTGCTTTTAGTCCCACAGTCTATACTCTCTGGTCGCGTCTACCGGCAGTTTTTTTTCTAATTGCTGTTGGTATCTATTTTCAACTTGTTAATCGTAAACAAAGAGAGCTCGAAGAAGAGTTAAATACCAGCTACGATTTAATTCCTTCCCTTTTAGATAAAATCGGATCATTAGTAATAGCTTTTGATGCTACCGGAAAGATTGTGCGTTTTAACCGTGCTTGTGAACGGGTAACTGGTTATACCTTTGATGAGGTTAGAGATAGACATTTTTGGCGAGTGTTTTTAGAAGGTGAAGATACTAACAATGCTAAGGATGATTTATTTGACTTAAAGCGTGGCGAATTCCCTCCGGATTATGAGGATCATTGGATATGCAAAGATGGTAGTAAAAAGTTAATAAAGTGGTCTAATACCGTTGTTTTTGATAAGAAAGGTTTTGCTAAATATGTTATTAGTGTTGGCGCAGACATTACGGCTCATCAGCAGGCTGAGGAGGTATTGAAAAAGACCGAAGAAGGATATAAGAACATAATTGATAATATCAATATCGGAGTATCTTTGGTATCTCCAAACCGAGAAATTCTTTATATGAATAGGCAGATGAAGAGGTGGTTCTCGGGTAAAAACTTTTCCGAAGGATCGATTTGTCATAACCTCCGCAGCAATTCTTCTAAAGAGCCTTGCTTGGTTTGTCCAACTTGTAAATCTTTGAGCAGCAAAAAGACTCAGGAAGATGTAATAAAAACATTCGTCAAGGGAGTATCAGCAGTTTATAAGGTGGTCTCATTTCCGGTAGAGAATAAAGATGATGAAATCATAGCTGTAATAGAAACTTTTGAAGATTTTAGCAGGGTTGATAAGCAAGAACAGGAAGTCCGGCATAGCTATCTTGCGCAGGCAGCAATAAACTCTCTTTTGCGTTTTTCTTTGGAAAATATTTCTTTAGAAGGATTCTTGAAATGTGCTCTTAATATTATTCTTTCCTCACCATCATTTTCTTCTCCAGGTATGGGGGCAATATTCCTTGTAGACTCAGAACCTCAGGTATTATCACTGAAGGTTCAAAGCAGTCTTCCCACAATCTTACAAAAGGAGTACCGACGAATTCCCTTTGGTAAAGGTGTTTGTGGCCGGGCAGCAGCTTTAGGCGATTTTCAATTTGATGATGGTTTTAAAGAAGACCCAGCTGCTAAACGTAAAGGCATAGAACCCCAGGCTCATTATTGTAGTCCTATTATTTACGCAGGAAATATAGTCGGAGTAATTGATGTATCTATGGAGAGGGGGCATAAACAAGGTAAAAGGGAAGAAGAATTTCTAAGTACGATTGCAACTACTTTGGCTGGGGTTATCCAGCGTAAAAGAGATGAGCAGCATTTAAGCCAGGTAAATGAGTGTATGTTGAATTTAGGAGCTCATTCTATAGATAACATTCAACGTTTAGTTGCTCTCTGTGGTAATATTTTAGGTTCAAGTTCAGCTTTTTATCATCGGATTAATCCTAAAGAGGATACGTATCACTCTATAGGCAGGCATAATCCACCTTTAGAATATATAATCGAGGGAAAGTATTCTGGTAGTCTTTGTGCTGAGGTTATAAGAGAAAAGAAGGATAGTTCTTTAATTGTATATAATTTGTCACGTTCTCCTTTTGTCGGTAAAGATCCTTTCTGTTCACTCTATCGATTTCGTACTTTTATCGGTAAAGCAGTTAAGTGTCGTGGCCAGTATATAGGTGTTTTGTGCGGAGTTTACAAGAGCGAACCTGTGCTTGGCGGTGAGGATAAGAAGTTTTTAGGAATTATTGCTTCAGCTATAGGAGTAGAAGAAGAGCGCATAAAAGCTAATGAAGAGTTAAGCCAGGCTTCGGCAAAATTAAAGGAAGCTCAATATGGTTTAGTTCAGTCTGAAAAACTTGCAGCCTTGGGAAGATTTTCTTCAGGAGTTGCTCATGAAGTAAAAAATCCTTTAGGGATTATTCTCGGAGGTACCGAATATCTAGAGAGAAAGCTACAAACTGAGGATAAAGACATTAAGACTGCCCTTAAGAAAATAAAAGAATCTACTTTACGTGCCGATACTATTGTTCGTAATTTAGTAAAGTTTGCTATGCCTTCGGAAATTAAAACCGAAAAAGTAACTCCTCAAGAGTTAATTAACGATACCATTTCCTTGCTTAAGTATCAAAGTTCTTTAGTTAATGTAGAGATTACTACTGAGTTTAGCAAGGAAAATATCCATGTTGATATCGACAAGAATCAGATGCAGCAAGTTTTATTCAATATATTTGTGAACGCTATTGACGCTATGCCTAATGGTGGCGATATAAATGTCAAAACTTACTATGCTTCCGGAGAAGAGTTCTCTCGAGGCGAAAATGTTTGCGTAATCGAGGTAGCTGATACCGGAGAGGGCATAACTAAAGAGAACCTTCCCAGGCTCTTTGAGCCATTTTTTACCACTAAACGGGATAAAAAAGGTACTGGTTTAGGGTTGGCAATGTCTAAGACAATTGCTGAGAATAACCATGGTTCTTTACTTGTTGAAAGTGAGCTTGGTAAAGGTACTACGCTTAGGGTTGTTTTGCCTCTTACTTAGAATAAAAACCCTTGCCTTGACATAGTTATAGCCGGTGGTATTATCAAAAGGAAAGGAGAGATATGAAGAAGAAAAAGATATTAATTATTGATGATGAAGAGGATTTGACCTTTTTTGTAAAGGCTAATTTGGAGTTAGTTGGAAACTATGAGGTTATTACAGCTATTAGCGGTAAAGAAGGGGTAGCTATTGCTGTTTCTGAAGATGTGGATATTATTCTTCTTGATATTATGATGTCGAAGATGGATGGTTTTGAGGTTTTGGATAAGATAAAGAAAAACAAAGGAACTTTGTCTATCCCAGTGATAATGCTTACTGCTAAGGGTGATATAGAGTCAAAGATAAAAGCTGCCGGTTTGTATGACGAAGACTATATTGTAAAGCCTGTCCAAATAGAAATTTTAAAAGCTAAGATAGAAGAAGCATTAAAGAGAAGAGGATTAGAATAAAGAAAGGAATAAATTGCTATGGATGAGAAGAGAGGGTTTATGAGATTTCAGGTTTCTTTTCCCTTAAAGTTCCTTCAAGAGAAGCTTCCTTTAGCAGCTAAGGGAGTAGTTAAAGACATAAGTATGAATGGGTTAAAGGTTGTTTTAGATAGGGCTCGGCAATTTCTATCTGAAGATTTAAGTGACTTTTATCTTACCTTGTCTAACGATAAGGTGTTGGAGCTTTCCGGTGAAGTGGTATGGCAAAAAGATTATCCTAACAGAAGAGAAATAGGGATTCGGTTCGCAGGCATCCCCGATGGCCATAAAGAAGATATCTACAACTATATTTTTAAATACCATCGTCAAGAGCTAACCCAGAAATGGTGGCAGATGTAGCGCCTTCCTAAATTACTATCTTCCTTTTTAGAGTATTTTAGAAAAGAAATGAAAGAACCGTTTCAAATTGTATTTGATGACGATTATCTAATCGTGGTTAATAAGATAGCTAAGGTTTTAATCCAGGCTTCTAAAAAGGACGCCAAGCAGACACTAACCTCACTTCTTAGGCGCCAAAGAGGCTATAAGGTTTTCCCTTGCCACCGTTTAGATCGAGAGACTACTGGTTTAGTAATTTATGCTAAAAGTCCAGAAGTGCAGGGAAAGATTGCTGATCAGTTTAGGCGGAGAGAAGTTAAGAAAAAGTATATTGCTTTTGTTAAAGGGAATCTTAAAAAAAGAAGTGGGGTTTGGGAAGGGGAGATCATTGATCGGGAAGGTAAGATTTTTGCTGAGAAGAGTAAGCGAGCAAAGACTTTTTATAGAGTGCTAAAAGATTTCTCAGGCTGGAGTGTTTTAGAACTATCTCCGAAAACCGGGCGAACTAATCAGTTAAGAATACAATTAGCAAAGATCAATCATCCGATATTAGGAGAGGATAAATATGCTTTTCGGCGTGACTTTAAGATTAAGTTTAAACGTTTAGGCTTGCATGCTTTTTATTTAGATTTTACCCATCCGGTAAGTCGGCAAAAAGTTACTTTAGAGATAGGTTTAGCTTTAGATATGAGTGAGTTTTTAAATTTTTCAAAAAGGGTGGTATAATCTAGATAAGGAGAACCAGGATGAAGAAAAAAATATACTACCATGATACGGATGCTGGCGGTGTAGTTTACTATGCTAACTATCTTAAGTATCTGGAAGAAGCTAGAACGGAATTGCTTAGGGAAGAAGGCGTAAATATTGGTGAGCTAGCAGATAAGGGAATTCTATTTGCAGTCAAAAGGACTGAAATTAATTATAAGGCCCCGGCTCGCTATGCTGACACTTTAACTATTATGGCTTCGATAAGTAAGGTAAAAAATGCAAGCTTAGAGTTTACTCAGAGCATAAGAAGAGGAGATCAAACTTTAGTTGAAGCAAATACTCAGTTA
>Ga0208279_1000349_pt1 | contig 39913 bp, 48 predicted proteins | sample AntAceMetag02UKM_FD_184766 | JGI IMG/M metagenome (GOLD analysis project Ga0208279, IMG submission 184766) | Saline lake microbial communities from Ace Lake, Antarctica - Antarctic Ace Lake Metagenome 02UKM (SPAdes) (version 2) | ecosystem: Environmental > Aquatic > Non-marine Saline and... | reverse complement strand
TTAAGGGGGGAGAGAGGGGGGGGGTACGTCATTACCAAAAATCAACCCACCGCTTAGGGATGTAGTCGTTCTACAACTCAATTTTTCAGTTAATATTAGGGAAACAGTAATTACCATAATAAATTAGGGAAATGGATATTGGAAAATGGGGATATAAATTGACAAGGAAAAGAGGATATGATACAATCAAGTTAAATAAGGATATAGAAATGTATATAACAAAAGCCAATATGATAGCTAGAAAACTCATGAGGAAACATGGGATAGAAGACTGGGAAATAAGGTGGACTAATGCGAAGAAGACATATGGATATTGCGATTATGGAAGTAGAACGTTGGGTTTCTCTAAAATATTGACTGATTTGAATAGTGAAGAGGAGTTTACTGATGTAGTATTGCATGAGATTGCCCATGCTTTAGCTCCTATTGAGGCTAACCATGGGAAGGAATGGAAGAGGATTGCGAAGAGGATTGGGGCTAATCCAACGAGGTGTTATTCGAATGAAGTGGTAAGACCGCCGTCTTTGTATATAACTAAGTGTAATCATTGCGGACAAGTGGGGAGTAAGAATAGAAGGCCGAGGGGAACGGGAACGATGGCGTGTGGGAATTGTTGTAGGAAACATAACGGAGGGAAATATAGTGATAAGTATTTACTGACGTATACGAAGAGGTAAAACCCCTGTGCTGACAATTGACGAATGGAAAAGTGATGGTTGAATTTTTTTGGTCAAATTTTGAGTTAATATGGAGGAGTTTGCTAACTGATATAAAATAGCATAAAATAAGAGGAGTTAATTAAATTCTTTTAATGTCGTTATATAGAAATCAACTAGAAACATGGGTGGGGAACATAAAAGTGAAGGCGGATAGAGTGTTGGATGTGGGAGGTGGACAGTTGCCAATAAGCAAAAGAGTAAAGAGCTGGGATGTGAAGAACTATCTAATTGCGGATAATGATGCCCAATATAAACCTGATATATTTATGGATTTGAATCAGCCTTTGGCGAAACAGGAACCTTTTGGAGATGATGGAGAAATGGCATACATAGCGGGCATAATAGATGGAGAGGGATATATAGGGATAATAAAATCTAAGAAAACGAAGAATTATAATTATTCTCCTCAGTTCGGGTTAAATATGAAGAACCCTGAAGGAGTACAGTTGATAGAAAACCGATTTGGTTTAAATGTGAGACAGACAAAGACAGGAGAGTTTTCTATTACAGCAACTGGGCAAAAGCTTCAAAGGATGTTGTTAGAAGTTTATCCATATTTACGGGTAAAAAAGAGAGAAGCAGAATTGGCTATTCTTTTAAGAAAGGATATTGATGAAAATAGGCCCAAGATAGTACCTAGAGGGGGAAGTCAGTCTCATTCAAAAGAAGTATTAGATTATCGAGAACAGTTATATCAAGAAAACAAAGATTTGAAGTTTGGCAATTATGTTAGGGCAGATGTACTTTTTTGTCTTGAGGTTTTTGAATATATTTATGACCCCGTTACTGCCCATAAGAATTTGTGGTATTTATTAAAACCTGGAGGAGTGGCTTATATAAGTTATCCCACTATTTATCCTCTACATAATCCGCCTGGAATAGATTACCTAAGATATAGTAAGAATGTGATTGAGAAATATTTGGGAATGAATTTTAAGACTTGGGAGATAACGCCTAGAATAGCGACTGATGGATTGGGGCCACTGAGAGACTTTTATAGTTACGAAGGTATGCGAGCCATGAAGAACACAAGTGATGTGTTCGACATCGGCTACATGGCGAAAGTAATAAAATGAATATAACAAGCATAAGAAAAGTAATAGAAAGAGAAATAGAATGGAGTTTAGATAATTTTGACAAAGATTTATCAAAGAATTATCAAAAGGGATTTGTAAAGGGATTAAAACAAGCCTTATTTATGTTAAAAAAGTTTGATGCAATAGAAAAGATGCAAGGAGGAAAATGAAACCGTATCATATTTGCCCACAATGCGCGAAAGAAGGTAAGAAGGTGTACATGAAGTTGGTGAGGAAGAGTTTAACGTTGACTGAATACAGATGTCCTGAATGTAAAAAAATATTAATTAAGAATAAGACAGTATGATTAAATACTACAAACAGATTGGCGTTATAGGACATATGGGAATGGTTGGGGGTACTACATTCCGTTATTTGAAAGATAGTGGGGCTAATGTTTTTGGAACTGATTTAAAAGATGAGAAAGACAAAGAAAAGGTAATGGAAAGTGAGCTTATATTTGTTTGTGTACCCACCCCATTTTATTGGGATGAAGAAGGAATGGGTAGCGAGAAAGCACGGGGATTTGATTTAAGTTTTGTAGATAAGGCTTTAAGCGATATCCCAGCGGGAAGAGCAGTGGTAATTAAGTCTACTGTTGAAGTGGGAAGTACAGATAAGTTACAGAAAAAATATCCTGGATTGAGATTATTGTTTAACCCAGAGTTTTTATCGGAGAAGACTTGTGATGCTGATTTTAGAAACCCAGATAGACAGTTTGTTGGTTACACTAAACAGTCATACAAAGATGCTATTAAAGTGTTGGGAGTTTTACCAGAAAGCGCATATGACGCAATTATGCCAGCGAAAGAAGCAGAGTTGCTTAAATACATCAATAATGTGCATGGAACGATAGAGATAATGGAAAGTAATATGTATTGGGAAGTTTGCCAAAAAGAAGGCTTGGATTACGACCGAGTGCTTAAAGCCATGTTAGCTTCTAAATGGGTTGGAGTGCCTATGGGTAGACACTACCGAGTTATATTCCACAAAGGTAAAAGAGGATTTGGAGGCACTTGTTTCCCTAAGGATATTAACGCTTGGTTACAATACATGAACAAGCAAGGATTAGATGCTGGTTTACCTAAAGCGGTTCGAGATATGAACCAGAGAATATTAAAAGAGCAGAAGCTGTCAGAGGCAGATGCAGAAAAAATAAGATGAAAGTAATAGTAACAGGAGGCGCAGGATTTATAGCTAGTAATTTAGTAGATGAATTGGTGAAGAGGGGTGATGACGTGTTAATCATTGATGACTTGTCTACTGGGAAGATAAGCAACATGAATTTAGGGGCTAGCTTTGAGGAAATGAGTATATGTGAGGAAAGATTGGAAAAAGTGTTTAAAAAGTTTGAACCAGAGGTGGTATTTCATTTGGCGGCTTGGGCTAGAGTGCCCAGAAGTATAGAAGACCCAGTAGGAACCAACATGGTTAATGTTGATGGCACAATAAATGTTTTAAAGGCCAGTAAGGCTAGCGGAGTGAAAAGAGTGGTCTACTCCTCATCTTCTAGTGTTTATGGGTTGCAGGACACGCACATCATGACGGAATACATGGATAAAAGACCAATGTCACCTTACGCACTCCAGAAATGGGTGAGTGAGCAATATTGTGATTTGTTTGTGGATTTGTTTGATATGAGTATAGTTTCTTTAAGATATTTTAATGTTTATGGACATAGACAGATTACAGAGGGGGCTTACTCATTAGTAATAGGAAAGTTTATAAAACAGAAGGAAAACGGAGAAAAGATGACTGTTTATGGAGATGGAACACAAACCAGAGCTTATACTCATATTACTGATGTAGTAAAAGCTAATATTTTAGCGAGTAAATACAACATGAAAATTGGTCATCAGGTGTTTAATATAGGCACAACTGAAGAGTCTAGTGTGAATGAGATTGCAAAACTGTTAGGTGGGGAAGTAAAATATATAAATCCCAACCCTCGGGGTAAGTTTGAAGAGAAAAGAAAAGTGGCAGACAATAGCTTAGCGAAGGAAAAATTGGGTTGGGAACCTAAAATTAGTATAAAAGAAGGCATAAAAGATTTGAAAAAGTGAAACTTTCAATTTTAACCACCATAACGAACCCAGACAAAAGACAAGATAAGTGGAAAGAGGCAATTGATTGTTACCGAGAATTGGCAGATGAGGTGGTGTTGGTGGATGGAAGTGAAGTGGCGGGCTCAGCAGTATTGAATTTGGGAAGTGTAAAAAAGGTGAAGTATATTTGGGAACCTTGGCCTTATGAGTGGAATTGGGTTGAGTTGCCTAAGCATTTGAACATTGGATTGGCTGAGTGTACTGGAGATTGGGTTTTGAAATTAGATATAGACCAATTTATTCACGAAGATGATTTTGGTTTTTTAAGAAAGTCATTAGAAGCGTGTAATGGTGATGTGGCCACTTTGCAGAAAATGAGCATGACTTATGGCAAGAAGTTTTATCAAAAAGGGTCAGCACCAATAGCTTTTAAAAATAAGGAATATATAAAAATAGGCAGGAATGTTAATAGAAGAACTGATTTGTGTTTTGCTGTGGACATAAGAGGACATGGCGTGGAGTTGGTGGATGATTACGAAATGCCTTTAGGTGGAGATTTGAAAACAGAAAAGACTAGCGTCTCTTATTGGAATTATGATTATTTTTTTAAGACGGAAGAATTTACCAAAGAAGAATTTTGGAGATTTAGCAGAGCTTATCAAAGATATTATGGCGAGTGGGCATTTGGGGACAGTGAGGAAAAGTCATTTAAGAAATTTTTAAATATGCAAAAAGGTAGACACGATAGAGCACCCTATACTTATGAATTAGAAACCCATTCAAAATACATTAGAAAGGCTGTTGAGAAATTAGCACCAGAACAGTTTGGATTTGAAGCTTGGAAATTATTATGAAAATAGACCCAACAGGACACCCTATGATGTCACAAGAAGAAGTAGCAATAATTGACGAGTTAATAGAAGAGAGAAAACCTAAGGTGTGTTTGGAGTGGGGTTCTGGCAACTCAACAATTTATTTTCCTAAAGAGCATGAGTGTATTAAAAGTTGGGTGTCCATAGAAGATTTGGGTGGGTATGTAAAATATCTTTCACCTAAAATGGACAGAGAAAAAGTAACTTTGATGTGGGTGCCAGATAATGAGTGGTATATAGATTGTGTAAAACACCAAGGCAAGAAATATGATTTTATTTTGGTTGATGGGGTTGATGGTCATAGAGAAGCGTGTTTAGATTTGGCTATTACCGAATTAGCAAAAAAGGGGGCAATGGTTTTGTTGCATGATTCAGGAAGAGAAGAGTATCAGCCATTTATAAAAAGGCATAGAAAAAAGGCGCAAAAGTTATCCGAAGGAGAAAAAAAGATTGGTGAGTATTACGCACATAGAGGGCTAACATTGTTTAAAGTATGAGCCTAATAGTCAAAGAACCAATAATAATAAAAGATGCAAATCACTCTTTTATCACAATACAAGAACCGCTTTTAACGGAACTTTGTGAGAAGTATGGTAGAAGTACGGAAAATATGTGCGCCAAAGTGTTTTATGGCAATCCATTAGAGGAGGGGCAACATTTGAGAGATGCCTTATGGGGAGACAGCCCGCCTAAAGACGGAGTGAGAAAAAACACTATTTTACGGGTTGGAACACAGATTCAGAATGTATGTCATATAGAACAGGGGTTAAGTCCTAGGGTTTTTGGTATTACGGAGGGTGTCTACGAGGGTAAAAGGGTGGCAATACAGTTAACAGAGTATGTAAATGGAGAGGTGGCACAGACTATGGAAGAGGTAGAAAAGAAAGGCGGAGAAGTTAAGGTGTTGGGGAAAGAGTTTGGGTTTAGTAATATCAAGGATATTTTTAATAGATTTGATGTTCGTGGGGGTAAATTTGTTGATTTACAGCCGTTTGCGTTTGATTCTTTTGATGCCTACAGAGAAAAAGTGAAAGAAATATATATAGAAAGTGGTAGATATGGGAAAGTCTATTATCAAGATGTTCCTGAGTTGAGTTTGAGTGGAGGACCAAGAAAAAGCCAAAAGAGAGAAGAATACATGAAATTGGATAAAATAGACTTTAAAAACAAGGTCGTGTGGGATTTGGGGTGTGCAGGAGGGTATTTCACAAGATATGCTCATAGCAAAGGGGCAAAAAGGGTGATTGGAGTGGATTTAGAAGGACCTGTGAGGGCAGCTAAGCATTTGGCTAACTATTTGGAGATGTATAACATTGATTATTTGGCGAGAGATTTAAGTAAGGATAATTTGAGTGATTTACCAAAACCAGACATCGTGTTTTTACTCAGCTTAAATTATCACATTCCAATTCCAGAAAGAACCAAAGAAGCTAAAGTGGTGATTTTTGAGGATAATGGGAGAGAAACAAGACATTTAGAAAAATTGGGCACACCTTGGGTGGATTGGTTTTCTAAAATAGAATTAGTGGGCAGAGGAAAAGACCACGGCAATAAATCTGTGTATCATTGCAATAAACAATGAAATAGTCTAAAATACAATCTAGAATAAATTAAAATCAATTGTAATAAAATATGAAAGTTTTAATCATAGTAGATAAGTTTACGAGCGCTATTGACCGATTGGCACAGGCAGTAAAGAAATATAATCCAGAGCACAAGATAGAAATTTTAGCAGTACACCCAAAGAGAAATGATGTTGATACCATTTATGCTCTTTCCAATTTGATGAAGTGGGCAGATGTATTAGATATTCATTATTGGAAGTCTGGTGAGGTAGTGAGAACAACTTGTCCAGATGATTTTGAAAGGTTGCCAAAAGTTTTGTTTCATATGAACCCGTATCATGCGGAACAGACAGAAACAAATAAATTATATGACATGGTTGTGGTTGGGAATGAAACAATACAAAATAAAGTTCCTTATGCAAGGTTGATACCTTACGGAATTGATGTCGGCTTTTTTGAGTACACAGAAGATTACACAGAAGATAAAATTGTCAATATGTGCGTGGCTAGAATAGAGGGAAAGAAGGGCGTGAGAGAAGTTGCCCAAGCGTGCAAGGATTTGGGTTATAAGTTGCATTTGGTTGGAAGAGTAAGTAATGGTGAATACATGCAGGAGGTGCTTGATATTGGCTCAGTTAAGTTCTGGGAGAATGCCACAGATGAAGACATGAGAGAAATTTACAAAGGGTCTGCCCTTCATGTTTGTAACTCAGTTGATTTCTTTGAGAGTGGAACATTGCCAATTTTGGAATGTATGTCAATGGGAATTCCTGTTTTGACTAGAAACATAGGCCATGTGCCAGATATTTATAACGGAAAAAATATGGTTGTTAGGAAAGGGGCACAGGAAGACTTGGAAGACCTAAAAAAGAATTTGAAGGAGCTTATGGAGAACAGAGAATGGAGAATTAAACTAAGAGAGGCTGGTTGGGAAACTGCAAGAAATAGAGATGTGAGAAGAATGGCAAAGAGGGTGTTTAATATTTACAAATCCCTTTATTTACCCGACAGAAAAATGGTTAGTGTCATTATTCCCACAAAGGACAATCCAAAAATGTTTGTTGAAAGTTTAGTGGGAGCAATTAAGCAGGATTATAAGAAATTTGAGATTGTTGTTGCTGATAGTGGAGATATACCAGTGAAGAGGTTGGTGGAAGAGGCGAGAAAGAACACGGAAGTGCCGATAAAGTATATTCATTTTCCTGATAATGGCAATTACACATTGGCAGAAGCTAGGAATAGGGCTGTCGTAGAGGCACAGGGCGATATATTAGTGTTTTGTGATGACCGATTGAAGATGGAAAAAGATGCGGTAAAAGAGCTTACTAATTATGTGGGCAATAAGACATGGGTTTGGGGTAGCAAAGATGGGGTGGTTAAAGGATTTGTGGAGAATTTTAGCGCTGTTCATAGAAAAGATTTAATTGTGGGTGGAATGTTTAATGAAAGAATACAAAAGTATGGGGGCATGACACAAGAAGTTAGGACTAGATTTGAAAAAGAGCAGGGATTCAGTTTTATTCTTGCGGAAAAAGCTAAAGCGAATCAAATAGGAAGGTCTAAGTCAAAGAAGTCAAGAAGAAAAGACATTATAGAATCAAAATATACTTTATTTAGAATGTATGAAGCTTAATCTTGGATGTGGACCAAAATGGAAGGAACAGTATCCCGAACATCAGGGATTAGATGTTATTGATTATGGTCAAAAATTCAAGGGAGATATTTTTACTATTTTTCCAAGTTTGTATAAGGAAGATTTTTGGGATGAGGTAATGGCTAATCATTTTCTTGAGCATTTTACCCAAGACCAACTAAAAAAGATATTTAAGAAGATGTGGAAGATATTGAAACCTGGAGGTGTGTTTAAGTTTGTAGTGCCACATAAAGGCAAGGCATCGGCTTGGGATTTAACCCACAAAACATTTTGGAATAAAAATACAGTTACTTCAATTGAGGTATTAAAGGGGTTTGGTAAATGGAAAGTGGAAGAGGTTGTGGTGAATGCAAGGAAAGACATTCATGCTAAATTAAAAAAGATATGATTAGTGATAAAGATATAAATACAATAAGAGAGAATTATCATGCGCGTGACCATAATAATGATTACAATGAAAAGAATCTTGGGTTTGGGTTAATCCACTATGCTTTCATAAGAAACATTAAACCAGATAAGGTGTTGGCGGTTGGTTCTCAACGAGGATATATACCCGCTATTTTGGCATTAGCTTGTAAGCACAATGGAAAAGGAATGGTGCATTTTGTTGACAAGGGGTGCGAGTTGGAAGATGAAAACGCGTGGGGGGGTATTGGAGTATGGAAGACGGCTACTAAGGAGTATTGGAAGCCGTTAGGTGTAGAAGAATTTATTAAGCTACACAATGAGTCTACTGAAGAGTATGAAGCAAAGTTGGCCGTAAAAGACAGATTTAATTATATCTACATAGATGGTGACCATTCTTACGAAGGTGTTAAACGTGATAAAGATTTATTTTGGGAGCATCTAGTTAAAGAGGGGTTGATGGTTTTTCATGATGTAAATACAGACAAGATGACAGATTATGGAAAATGTGGAGTGAAAAAGTTTTGGAAGGAATTAGAAGGAGAAAAGATTACTTTTAGTCAAAGTGCGGGGTTAGGAATTATACAAAAAAATGGATAAACACAAGACAATATTAGTGATAGGGCCTGCGCGTAGTGGTTCGTCAGCCACAACTGGTGCGTTGCAGAGATTGGGTGTTAATGTAGGAGAAGAATTGAGAGTTGCGGATGAATATAATCCTTTGGGATTTTTTGAAGACTTGGAAATGATGAAGATTAATTCTGAAATTACCAACTCTGTCGGGGGAGATTATTGGAACCCGCCTCATGATAGTTGTATAGAACACGGTTTTAAAATGAATTCAGAAAAGGTGCACAATGCAATAAACAAGAGAAATGTGAATGACGTGTGGGGATGTAAGGCCAACATGACTTTGACCTACCAGTATTGGGTTCCGCTTTTAAGAAACCCTAAGCTGGTGATTACATTTAGGAACCCTATTGACATAGCAGAGTCGGTTATGAGAGCGAAGGGAATGGAGTTTGGCAGAGCATTGCACATAACCAATTTCTATGTTAATCTTATGGTTGAACTATTGGAGAAAAATGAAATAGAAAAACAGTATGATATTACTGTTGTTAAGTTTGAAGAGTTGGTGAGTAAACCAAAAGTGGTGGTGGAAAGATTGATAGACAATATTGGATTAGAAGTGAGTGAAGGGCAAAAAGAAGATGCAATAAAATTTATACAAAAAAGATGAGCAAATTTAAAACCAGTTTAAAGAAGAAATTTAAGGTGTTGGGATTGTCAATGGCATGTGATAAAATTATTTCATGGAAAAAGGAAAGTGTGTTGAGTGTGGTGGGGTTTGCGACAGAAGAGCCAAAAGGTGTAAAAAATGTTTTGAAAAAGCTAGTGGAAAGAAAATGCCCACAGGTTGGAAGCGGGGGAATAAATTTGGAGTTAAGTTTAAGTCAAAGGAAAAACACCATGCGTGGAATGGGGGATATAAATATTATAAATCAGGAAGCGGTAGGGTTACTTATCGCAGAATAAAAATTAATGGAAAGTATATAGCAGAACATAGATATAAAATGGAACAACATTTAAAAAGAAAATTAAGCACAAAAGAAATTGTCCATCATAAAGATGGAGATGGTTTGAATAATGATATTGATAATTTGAAAGTAGTCTCTTGGGGAGAGCACAATAGATTACACAAGAAAGGTGGTGTTGCCACCTGAACACCAAAGAAATAAAGTATAAAACATCTATAAAAAAGAAGCTTAAAGTATTTGGTGTTCCGTAGTGTCCATGGCATGTGGCGCATCAATACGAATTGGCAAAGCTTCCTTTTGTCGATAGTTATGATTTATTGATTAATCCGTACAGAAGGTGGGGTGCTTCTTCTAGACCTTTTCCTGAGAATATGAAGTGGGTAAGTTCATTTAGGAAGAACACGTATGATTTTGCCATTTTGCATTTAGACCAACAGAGTATTTACAATCCAGAAAAAGATGACAGAATAAGCAAGGGTAAGATTTTTCAAGAAGTTAGGGAGAGTATTGGGGATGATTGTCCTGTGATTGTTATAAACCACATGACCCCTTTCCACGATAAGTACGCTTCGCCTTTTGTGGTGGAGTGGATTAAGAAAATGGTGGGAGATGATTTTATGATTGTCAATTCATTTGAGGCGGCAAAGCAATGGGGTTGGGGTCATACATTAACGCATGGATTAGAAGTGGATGAGTGGTGGGATTTACCTAAAGAGCCAAGGGCGGTAACGGTAATGTCACCTGCGGGAATGGAGAAGGCGTATAGAAGGGTGTTTTTAACTACTGTTAGGAGAATGTTGGGTGAGTTGGGGGTGCCTTTTACTTGGGTTGGAGTAGATAAGAAATTGCACAATTTTGACGAGTACAGAGAATATTTAGGCAGAAGTTTAGTGTTTTTCTTTCCAGCATGGCAATCACCAAGACCAAGAGCTAGAACAGAAGCTATGTTGTCTGGTGCGTGCGTAGTTACAACACCATATCAGGATGCTAGTGCATTTATTGAAGATGGCGTAAATGGATTTTTAACAAGCAAACAGGAGATAAAAGACCCAAGAGTTATGGACAACCCAGAAGCGACTGCAAAATTAATTAAACGCCTAGTGCTTGATGAGCCTGAGTTGGCTATAAAAATCGGTCAGGCGGGAAAGAAGACAGCTAGAGAATTATTTAACTTTGATGTTTTTGTTTCTCAATGGGAGCAGGTAATTAAAACAGTCGGGATAGTGTAGTTTGCTAATTAATGGTATAATTATGTTTACAATGATAGCACAAAGAAATAAAATTGGACAGTTTGTTAAGGGGCATGAAGGGTATAAATTTTGGTCTGGGAAAAAAATGTCAGATGGTTTGAGGAAGAAACTGAGCATTGCCCACAAGGGAAAGAAGTTGTCTAAAGAACATGTGGCCAATGCTGTTGCTGGCAGGCGTGGGTATCAGCACAGTGAGGAAACAAAGGCGAAAATTGGAAAAGCTCTAAAAGGTAGGAAATATTCTGAAAAGTCTTTAACTAATATGAGTCTTGGCCAAAAGAAAAGATTTAAGAACAAGAAGAACCATCCAAATTGGAGGGGTGGAATTACGCCTGAGTCGGTTAGTATAAGAAATTCTAAAAAATATGAGGAGTGGAGAGGGGATGTGTTTAGTAGAGATAAGCACACTTGTAGGAAATGTGGACAAGTAGGGGGTAGTTTGGAGGCGCATCATATTAAGTCGTTTGCCAATTATCCAGATTTGAGATTTGAGCTGGAGAATGGCATTACTTATTGTGAAAGGTGTCATTCTAAAGTAGATTTGGTTAAGGCTCGATTTATGCCTGTTATTAAAAAAGTAGTATTAAAAAAATGAAAGACATAGAAATGAAAGAGATTATTGATGAAGTTCTTAAAAAAAGAGAAATTCGCCTAACTGAAAAGCTAGAAGTGCTTGTTACCATTTATAACGAGGTGTTAGAAAAAGTGGTGCGTATAGAAATAGATTATGGCCTCACTAATTATTTGACAATTACTGAACCCATGAATAAAGAGCATAATCAGAAGAAGACACAATTAGATGTGGTAAAAAAACAACAAGACAAAGTGTTGAGTATCATTAAGCAGTTAATAAGTGAAGAAGTGAAAGGAAAAGATGGGAAAAAAGACTGATTACAAAAGATTGTGGAGGAACGCCAAGGGAAGAATAACAGATTTGCAGAATAGCAATTTTCAATTGGTGCAAATTGCAGAACAGAGGGGACAAATTATTGAGGACATAAAATCTGGTAAGATTAAATTGGCAGATATAAACAAGGAGCTGGTTAGTAAGCATGATTTTGAATTATTAAAAAAGGAAATAAATAAATGAAAAAGAATATAGGGTTTTGTGGCATGGAGAAGTTTGACAACCGTAGGAAGAATTCTGTTGGCTCGTCAAGGATAAGAGTAAAGTGGCTTTTGAATTATTGGCCAGAGGCGGAAGATTATCAAATGGGTGGGCAATATGACACCATAGTTTTTCAGAAAGTCTACTGGCGTAATATGCTTGATGAATTTAAGGGGAATATGATAATGGATTTGTGCGACCCCGATTGGTTAGAAGGAAAGCCTGTTTTTGAGTTTATAGATAAGGTTGATGCGGTCACAACCTCTACCGAACCCTTGGCAGAGTACATAAGAAAAATGCGCCCTAAGGCATTGGTGCAATGTGTACCAGATAGAATTTATATTCCAGAGCACAAGCCTGTTAAAAAAGTCCACAAGGGAAGAATGTCAAAAGTGGTTTGGTTTGGGTATGGACAGAACGTGCAGTATATAACTAGAACTTTTGATGAATTAATCCAAAAAGGGTTGGAGCTAATTGTGATTTCTAATGAGCCCTATAATCCTCCATTAGCCTATAAAAATTTACAAGTTACTAATGTGGCGTATTCTTATCCAGGGATTCATGCGGAGCTTGTAAAGGCTGATGCGGTGTTAATGCCAGACCCGATTGGTGATGAAAGAGGGAAGTATAAATCTAACAACAAGACCCTACAATCTTGGGCGGTGGGCATGCCTGTTATTAATCTACCAGATGATATGGATAGGTTTATGGACCCGATTGAAAGACAGAAAGAATCAGAAAAGAGATTGGCAGAAATAAAGAATAAGCATGACGTGCAGTTGAGCGTTAAGGAAATGAAAGATATAATAAAGGAGATAGAAAAAAGAAAATTAAAAATTAAATAAAAATATGGAAGTAAAGCAAGTAAAGTTAGAGTTATTAAAACCAGCAGAATATAACCCAAGGGGTATGGATAAGAAAGAGGCGGCTCAGCTTAGAAAATCCATAACTGAATTTGGCATGGTAGAACCAATAATTGTAAATGAAAATAAAGATAGAAAGAATGTTATTGTTGGAGGACATCAGAGATATTATATTTTAAAAGAAATGGGAAAAAAGTCTGCACCAGTTGTGTATGTTGACCTTTCAGAGAAGAGGGAAAGAGAATTGAATCTTAGGTTAAATAAAAACTTAGGACATTGGGATTTTGATATGTTGGCAAATTTTGATGAAGAAGAATTAAAGGAGGTTGGATTTGATGATAAAGAGATGGAGAAGATGTTTCAGGTAGATGAACCAGTAGAGGGAGATGAGGAGTTTGCGTCAGAAATATTGGAGGCGCAAAATTATGTGATTTTTACTTTTGACAATGTAGTTGATTGGGGATTTGTTAGAGAGAAGCTTGGTTTAAAAATTGAACAGGTGCCAGGGAATAAATCGGAAGCAAGAGGAGTTGGGAGAGTTGTAAGCGGTAAGAAGTTGATTAAAATATTAGAAAAATGAAAATAGTAATTCCTTCATATAAGAGGGCAGATAGTTTAGTAACTTTAAAATGGGCTACTGGAGCTATTGTGGTTATTCCAGAAAGCCAAGAAGAAGAGTATAGGCAGAAGAACCCAGAAGCTAATATACAAACCATTCCTGACAAAAAGGATGGAAATATAAGTAAGAAAAGAAATGCTGTATTAGACCTTTATCCTGGAGAAGATGTAATTATGTTAGATGACGACATTAAATGGGTTGGGTATCATGAGGGGGGAGCGCACCATAAAGTAGATTGGGAATATTTTTGTTTATTTGCCGAGAATATGTTTCAAATGTGCAAAGAGGCGGGAACAATAATGTGGGGAGTAAATTTGCTAATAGACCCAAGAATGTATCGTGAGTATTGTCCATTTTCGTTTACCAATGTTGTGTTAGGCCCATTTACTGCCATAAGAAATATAGACCCAAAAATAAGGTATTCAGTAGATTTACACATGAATGAAGATTATGACATGGCGATAGAGGTTCTTAGGAAGTATAGAAAGATTTTAAGAAATAACAAGTGGGTTTATAACTGTGGACACATAACAACTCCTGGGGGATTGAGTTCGGTAAGGAACTACGATTTGGAAATGTTACAGAATAGTAAGTTGGTTAAGAAGTGGGGAAGTAGAATAGTTAGCTATAAGAAAAGAAGTGCAGAATTGGTTATAAAGAAGGTTATGGGCGGGGTGTGAAAAGAGAGTGCGCTACTATTTTTTTGGAAAATAGCATATAATGTGAATATGGCTAAGTACAATCAAGCAATGAGAGAGGAGCTTTATAAGCATTTGGAGAGTGGTATGACTAAAAAAGATGCGGCTATGTTGTCTGGCGTGGTGGAGGGTACTTTCTACAGGTGGCTAAATGAGGATAAAAAATTTAAATTGAAAGTTGAGAAGAGTATAGCTAAGTACAAGAGGAAGTTGATAATGATTGTTAACATACAGTCAAAGGAAGATGGAAGATTGGCTTTAGAAGTATTGGCAAGAAGGTGGCCAGAGGAATTTGGCACTAAACAAAGATTAGAAGTTATAAATCCTCATGAGGAAATTAATAAAATTATACATTTAATAGATGGTGAAGAAGCGGAAGTTGAACAAATATCAGAAAATGGCAAGAGCATTCTTCCAGAACAGACAGTCGAAACCGTTCGAGCTGACTGAAGGGCAGGCTGAAATATTTAAGGCTATTTATGAGCCAGATATAACTCGCGTGGCTGTAAAGGCGGTTACTCAGTATGGAAAATCGGAAACTACCTCGATGGCGTTAATTATGGCGGCTGTTTCTAGAAGAGAAAAGATACTTATTGTTGGTCCTTCTGGAAAACAGGCTGGAATTATCATGGGAATGGTAATTGACCATCTTTTTGATAGCAACATAATTACTAAAACTATTGAGTTTTCAGGTTCTTTGGAAAGATTGAAGCAAGAGAGAAGCAAAAACAGAATTACTTTTATTAATGGCAGTGAGATATTTATTCTGACCGCCAATGCGAGAGAGGTGAAGAAAGAGGCTAATGCGTTGATGGGATTTGGTGCTACTATGGTTGTCATTGATGAATCTTCTTTGTTACCCGATGGGATGTTTTCTAGAATTTTGAGAATGGTTGGTGGAGTAGAAAAAGGTAAGTTGGTGCAGTTGGGAAATCCATTTGAAGACAATCATTTTGGGGCGACATTTAGAAATGATAGATATTATAAGATAAGTGTTGATGAAAAACAGGCATTAAGAGAAAGAAGAATAACACAGGATTTTTTAGATGAAGCAAAAGAAGAAATGTCAGAGTTGGAGTATTTAATCTTTTATAAGTGTAAGTTTCCAAAAGGAGGTGCAGTAGATTCTTTAATTCCTAAAGATTGGATAGAGTTGGCTGTTGAACAGGAAGGTTGTGAGGGCGACCACAAGCAGGCTGGATTGGATGTGGCTAGGTTTGGTGGTGATAGTACAGTTTATATTTATAGAGAAGGTGGAGTGGTGAAGAGGATAGAACAGATAGAAAAGATGGACACAATGCAGATAGTGGGGTGGGCGAGAGAATTTTTGGATGAAGATACGCCTGATACGCTTGGTGTTGATGTGATTGGTATAGGTAGTGGTGTTTATGACAGGTTGTATGAGTTAGAGTATAAAGTTGAAGAGGTGAATGTTGGAGAAGGGGCTTCTTCAGAAGAACAAAAAGCAAAGTTTGCTAATCTTAGGGCGGAATTGTATTGGAATTTGAGAGAGCAGTTTAAACCAGTTAAAGGAAAAAGTAGAATCAGCATACCAAATGATGCCGAGCTGAAGAAAGAATTGACGGAGATAAGATATAAATATGGTAGTGAAAGAAAAATAAAGATTGAACCCAAGTCGGAGATGAAAAAACGTATTGGTGGTTCACCAGATAAAGCGGATGCGCTGATGATAGCGTATGCGGATTTACTATACAACCAACCAGAAATGTTTATTTTATAATTCGCTTTTTGGTAGTAAAATGATAATATAGAAGCATATGGCAAAGACAAGTAAAAAAGAAATATACCTCGACTCATCTACGGTGAGGTCATTTCCCCAACCACCCCCAAGGAAATCTGAGGATTATTTAAAGGCTTACACAGGCTATGCGTATTCCGCTATTTCAGCAATTACGCAAGAAGTCGCGTCTGTAGAGTTGAATTTGTACAATGTAGATTTTACGACAAAGGATAGGAGAACAACACCGATTTATATGCACCAAGCAATTAGTTTGTTGCATTATGTAAACCCGTTGTTTACTTTTTATGATTTAGTAGAAGCAACAGAAATATATTTAGAGCTAACAGGAGAGGCTTATTGGGTTGTGTTCAGAGATGAAGATACAGGAGAGCCTTATGAGATTTGGCCTTTAAGACCAGATTGGATAAGAGTTGTGCCTGGAAAAGAACTTATAAGCCATTATATTTATAGCCCAGGTGGAAATGTAAATGAAAAAATAAAATTACCAAAAGAAAATGTTATACCTTTTAAATATTTTGACCCATTAAATCCTTATAGGGGAAAGGGCTCAATCCAAGCGGCGGCTTTACCTTTGGATATTCACACTTTTGCCCAAGAGTGGAACAGAAACTTCTTTTTTAATTCCGCGATACCTAATTTAATTTTTACGACTGAGAAGAGAATAGACAAGCGTTCAATTGAGCGTTTTATGAATAGTTGGCAAGAATCTTATGGCGGAAGGAATAAATCTAACAAGGCGGCATTTTTGGGAGGTGGTTTTAAAGTAGACACGGCTACAATGAAGGCAAAAGAATTGGACTTTACTGAACAACAAAAGATGATGCGCGATGATGTATTGGCTGTGTTTAGAGTTCCAAAGACAATACTTGGATTGACTGATGATGTTAACAGGGCAAATGCCGAGGCTACGACTAGAGCGTTTATGCAAAGGGTGATTACACCTAGAATGAAGAAGTTCACAGAGAATTTAAATGAGTTTTTGTTGCCAATGTACAAAGATGCTGAAAAATTATTCTTTGATTTTACTGACCCAGCACCAGAAGATGAGGAAATGCGATTGAAGAAGTATGATAGTGGATTAAGATTAGGATGGCTTACGCAAAATGAGGTTCGTGCAGAAGAAGGATTAGACCCAATTGCGGGTGGAGATGTGCTTATATCTCAAGGTTCAAAGCCAACAGCGTTAGGTACAGAAGAAGATAAAAAAGGAATATTTAAAAAGAAAATAGAAGCCAAAAAGATTAAAAGAGTGGTAAAACCAGTAAAGCATATGGTAAATGTGCCCGTTAAGAGATTGGAAGAATTTGCTAAGGATAGGTTGAAAACAGAACTTCGTAAAGATTTAACCAAACTTATAGGTAAAATGATGTCTAAAAAGAATGGTGATGGAGAAAAACAAAAGGAAATTAGAGAAAAAAGTAAATTGCCAAGTCAAATGACTAAAGAAGAGAAGGATGAGTTTTGGAAGAGGTTTATAGATTTTGTAACTGACAACGAAGAAGAAATAGTAGATGTGGTTAAAGATATATTTAAAGAGCAAGAGTCTGATGTGCTTAATAGGTTAGAAGATGTGAAGTATTGGAAAAAGGATTTAAGAAAGGGTAAAGAATCTTCGTTGCTACCAAAGTTAAGTGAGATGGCGACTGGGTGGCGTGCAATGTTTATTCCGTTGATTAGGCATATTTTAATAACTCAAGGAGCATATACATTATCTTATTTGTCCACACCTGGAGAATTGAATTTGTTTACCGATACATCACAAGCATTTTTATTAATGAGCGGAGGAGTGTTGATTGATTCTATTAACGAAACGACAAGAGATAGTTTAAAAGTTACTTTGGCGGAAGGATTTGGGAAAGAAGAAACCACAAGTCAATTGAGAGATAGAGTTTCAGAAGTGTTTACTACCGCGACAAAAAGCAGAGCTCAGATGATAGCGAGAACAGAAGCTATAAGAGCTAGTAATTTTGCTACTTTAGAAGCGTATAGACAATCAGGAGTGGTGGTAGCAAAACAATGGCTTACGGAAAGAGATGGAAGTGTATGTGCATTTTGTGAGTCGATGGATGGAACCGTTATGCCTTTAGATGGGGTTTTTGCAGAAGCTGGTTCAGAAATGAATGAGGGAGGCAATACATTGACCATAGGTATTACTGATGTTGAATATCCTTCTTTACATCCAAATTGTAGATGTACTTTAATTCCTATATTAGAGGGAGAAGATAAGGCGTTGAAGGCTGTAAAGAAAGCAAAAAATAGCATGAGCAAGATGGAGCTGGCTTCAAAAGAGATGGTGATGAGTTTATTGTGCCATGCACAAAATAAAGCTGAGGGCATAATTAAAGAAGCAGAAGGAAAAGGGGAAGAAGCAATGGCAGAAGCTAAAGAAAAAGCTGAAGCGTTGTTAAAAGAAGTTGAAATAAAAGGTATTAGAGCTATAAAGGAAATGAAGGGTGAAGTGAAAGAGAAGAAAGAAAAAGATGAGAGTGAGTCTAAGGTAATAGCTAAGGAAATTGTGGATGGGGCCGAAGCAGAGAAAGAAGCTATAGAGAAGGATGCGGAGGAGATTAAAGAAAAAGCAAAAACAAAAGCTAAAGAAAAAATAAAGAAAGCGGAAACTAAAGCTGATACCATAGTTGAGGAAGCAAAAGAAACAAAAAATAAACTTCTAGGACAGTTAAGAACGTTAAGAGAAAAAATGAGGGAGGCCTTGAATGGACAACCAAAGAAAGTTAAAAAGGCTTAAAGAAGAGGCGGATGAGTTGTTTGGAGATGGAGGGACAGAACTGCTTAGAGACATTTTAAGCGCTTCTAAGCGTGGTAATGAGGAAATGGTAGAGAAATTGTCTAAAATTGATTTTAAGGGCATTACAGCGGCTCAGAAGGTGTGGTTTAAGGAATTAATAGATGTTACAAGGGACAATAAGGTAGAATTTCCTAAATCTTTTGAAGTAATTGAGAAAAATCCAGTTAAAGAAGTTGCAGTATCGAATTTAAAAGACATACCCAAACCTTTAAGCAGGGTAGAAATTACTAATTTAAAGGACATACCAACTCCCAAAGACCCACTTGAAGAAGTAACAGTAAAAAATTTAAAGGATTTGAAAATACCAAAGAAGGTAACTTTAAAGAAGCCACTTTGGTACAAGGCAATTAAATTAGGTGGGGTAAATAAAAGGATTGACAAGCTTACAAAAACCATTAAGGGTGGGGCGAAAGTTGATTTAGATGAATATAGAAATGCAAACAGACCTTTAGCAGTTAGATTGTCTAATGGGAAGAAGTTTTATAGCGCATTTATGCAAGCCATAGCTGCGGGTGGAGCGGCTTTTCCTTTTAAGAACACCCACGGCAACGCACAAGAGGCTTTGGTTGATTTGGGTGGACATTTGCAGGTTGATGTGCTTTCAGACCCAAGTTCTTCGGCGGCCACCACTCCGACAGTATTTAATACCACTCTTACCGTTGCGGATACTGAATATAGCATAGCTATCCCCACTGGCACAGACAAATTTACTTTTCAATGTCGAACCGCGTTTGATGTAAGGTGGGCTTTTGAAGCAGGAAAGGTAGCCACTTCAACGGAGCCGTATTTTACGCTTAAAGCTGGACAGAATCATTATGAGGATGGACTTAAACTTACAGGAAAGACTATTTATTTAGCGTCTTCCACCGCAGGAGTCGTTGTAGAATTAGTAACGTGGAGTTAACATGCCAATAAGAGGAATACCCGAAACACTACTTGATAGCAGATATGTAAACGTCACAGGCGATGAATCTGTTGCTGGAATTAAAACTATGACTGGTGCTTTAATCATCACCCCAACAGCAGACTCAACCTCAATACTCCAAGTAAACCAAGCAGACACCACACCAGTATTTAATGTAGATACTACTAATGCACAGACAATATTTAACGGAGTTGTAGATAAAGACGCAATTGTTCTCAAAGACGGCTCAACTAAAAAAGCATCTCTTTTATGGGGAACTAATACTGTTACCCTAGACATATTTAGTGAAGAACCAACTAACAAAATAAGTAACGGTACTTTTGAAACTGATTTAACTGGCTGGGATATTGGTAATACAGAAGAAACAGATGCTAATGGAGATTGGGTTTTAGTACCTGGAAACCCAGACTTTGGTACGGGTGGTGCGTTCTACGTAATGAAATATGAAGCCAAGTATGACTCTAGTGGTGACGGACAAGGTAATACAGCCGTTGAGGCTAGTGCCGAAGCTGATACTGGTTTGGGGCTAGATTATCGTGACCTAACTTTTGATAGTGCCAAAGTAGTTTCTACCGCTAACGGTGCTCCTATTGTCCATATCACCCAACCTCAGGCGATTACCGCCTGTACTGGTGACTACCACCTGATAACCAATGCCGAGTGGATGACTATTGCCAGAAATGCCGAAGCCCAAACCTCAAACTGGGCCGATGGGGTCGTTGGCTCTACGGTTGCCGCAAGTGGAGGGATGTTTAGGGGTAATGTGGGGAACCTTGATAGTGTGGGTTATAACGGGACTGATCCGGAATACGGTACAGGTCGTGACACTAAGGCCAAACTCACCCTGAGTAATGGCACAGAAATCTGGGACTTATCCGGCAATGTTTGGGAGTTTAACAGCGACACCATTACCCAACAAAATCAGCCCGATGTGAGTGGTCAAAGTGGTTTTGCTTGGCGTGAATTTACCGCCTTAACTAGTTATGGCTCGCTTTCTTATGATTTAGTTAGACCGGCTGGAACTAGTTACAATGCTGACTATGGAGTGGGTCGGATTTACCACTATAGTGACTCAGCCAGTGCCACAGAATATGTGTTCCTCCGTGGCGGTCGTTGGAGTAATACGGCCTACGCCGGTGCGTTTGCGCTGGCATTGAATAACACTACGAGCAATCAGAACGGCAATGTCGGGTTTCGCTGCGCCAGTGATCACGTAGACCTCTCTCACTCTACCGCTATTAAATATTCTGGCACATCATCTATGAAAATAGTTAATGGTAGTCCTATAGATACTAGAATAGTGCAGTCGGCTAATGTTGGAGACACTTCTACCTATACCCTGATTGCTTACGCCTACACAGATGGCAGTGCAGTTACTTCGGCAGATTTAGAATTATGGTATGACAGTGCTGTTCTCTCAACAAGTTACACAAGTGTTGGTGGTGGCTGGTATAGATTATCTGGAACGTTAACAGGTGTTGCATCTAGTAAAAGTTATGGAGTACAAATTAAAGCAGTAAAAACTGTTTATGTTGATAATATATCCGTACAAGCAGGAATTGGAACTACTCAAACTTTTAATGTTACAAACTCAGGAAGTGGGACAGTAAAAACTAATTTTGAGGATACTGTAACTATCAGCGGTGGTTCAGACACCCAACAACTCATCATCCAAGCCCACTCTACCCAAACAGTTAACATCTCAGAAATTCAACTCTCAGACACTACTGTAACGGGTGGATGGGATAAGGTCGGTACTTTATTTATGAAAGAAACTACAACTCCAACAGCAACTACTAATTACGGAAAAGTGTATACTAAAAGTGACAATAAATTATATTTTCAAGATGGTGCAGGAACAGAAAAAGAGATAGCATTTGTATAATTAGAAAGGAGGAAATATGGCAAAATTTACAACAAGTAACGGACAGACAGAAGTAAGTTTCAATTACACTGCAACAACAGCTAAAATCGTGGAGGTTTTGAGTGATGCTAGTGAAGCATTATTTGACAGAGGTCTAGGAGACCACGGTTCAGAAGAAGAACCAATCGTATTCGCAGACCTTTCTAACACAGAGAAACTAAACATAGTAGACGACTACATCAAAGAGATAATCGTAAACAGGGCAAATCAATTTAAGCTAGACGAAGCAAAAGATGCAGTTGAAGTAGAAGAACATGTGTTATAGTTAAGTTATTATTAATTAGGAGAGAACAAAAATGGATAAACCTAAAGTTCAGCCTAAGAAAACAGTTAATAAAGATGCTCAAAGTTTGACGGAGCAAGAGAAAGCTCAAGAGTGGAACAACAAAAGTATGGCTTTGGATGAGGAATACGGTCTTCGCAAGGTAGTCAGCCCCGCCTTTCAGTCTAGGGATGATGGTACATGGAGTATTGTTTTACAGGTTAGTGTAGGGAAATTACCTTCTCAAAAATAAGAAATGCCATGTGGTGTTTATAAGCGTACAAATAAACATAGATTGATTTCTATAGGGAATCTAGGAATTGGTATGCTGGGAAAGAAATTTTCACAGACAACAAAAGACAAAATAAGCAAAGCAAATAAGGGTAATCCTAAGTTGGTTGGCAAGAGACACAGTCCTAAAACGGAATTTAAGAAGGGGATATTATCCACACCAAAACCATTCAAGAAAGGACACGTTCCATGGAACAAGGGAAAAAAGATTTACTATAACAGAGGCAAAAATAATAGTAATTGGAAGGGTGGAATAACTCCATTTTTAAGAATGTTGAGGACAACTTTTGAATATAGGCAATGGCGTTCAGATGTTTATACTAGAGACAATTTTACTTGTGTTAATTGCGGAAGAGAAAAAACAAACATTCATGCCGACCACATTAAAATGTTTGCTGAAATATTGAGGGAATACAAAATAAAAACATATCAAGAGGCTATTGAATGCCCAGAATTGTGGAATATAAACAATGGGCAAACCTTGTGTGAAGATTGTCATGATAAAAAGACGAAGGTTGACTTAAAAAGAAATTGGGGTTTTAGAAAGTCAGTAGGTAAACTTCCAAAACAAGAAGCAAAGTAATGGGGGGGGTTGATTTTTTATTCAGCTTAGTTCATAATGAAACCATATGGCAGCAACAGTAAGTATAAAACAGTCAGTCGGCGCAGGCCCATCTGACACAACCATCACCAATTTGAGGCTAAACACCGATGATACGATTAATCCTGGGACAACAAATCCTTTGGTTAAACCATCAGCGGGAACAAACAGGTCTTTTTGGAAGACGGTTTATTTGAACGCAGACGACTCTCCAACTGGAACTATCAACAACTTAAAGCTTTACAGTGATGGTGCAATAGGTTGGACTGGTGTAACTTTATATGTAGGCACAACAGGAACATACACCCAAGCCACAGGTACAGAGGGTACAACAGGAGACGACAGTTCAGTCGCTACTGCTTTAATGTCGACTTACACTTCTACTACCACAACAAAGAGCGTTACAGGTACTATTTCCAACCCAGACACAGGTAAGATTTCAGACTATATTGTGTTCCAAGGGGACGTAAGCACAAGTGCAGTTGCAGGAACTCTAGCTACGGAAACTTGCACTATTCAATATGACGAGACATAGAATACGTTGAAACAAAGAACAAATAAGACGAAACAACAGAAGAAATAATAAATCCAAAAAGTTTGAAGTGAGGCGAAACATAATGTATAATTGTGTTAATGGCTGAAGAGGTTACAAAAGAAAGAATAAATCATTTATATTGGGAACAGGGATTGTCCCAGAGAGAGGTAGGGGCGGTATTGGGATGCAGTCAGATGCAAGTTAGAAGGCTAATGTGGAAGTTTGAGATAAAGTCTAGAGATTATACGCAAAATAAAATGCCCGTTAAGAAGGGTTCACATCTAACTAAGGCACATAGAGAAGCTATATCTAAGGCGAGTTTTGGTAAAAAGGGGTTGAGAGGGCCAGACCATCCAAATTGGAAGGGTGGAATATCGGGTGAAAATAGGAGGATACGGGAAAGCACAAGAGCGAAAGCGTGGAGAAAAGCGGTTTTTGAAAGGGATGACTATACCTGCCAGATGGTTAATTGCATGAAGAGGGGTGTGGCGTTAGAAGCGCACCACATTAAGTCATTTTCTCAGCATCCAAAATTAAGATTTGTAGTTGCTAATGGGATTACTTTGTGTAAGTCTTGTCATAAGGATATTACGGGAAGACAGGAAGGCTATTTAGAAGAGTATTTTAAATATAGGGCTAGAGTGATGGGGAAAATTTACAAGAAATTGAAAGGTGTGCTATAATGTTTTTAACTGGAAAATCAATCGCTATGCGGTAAGACATTCAGGGCTATTAGTAAATTATTTATTAAAATGTCCAATAAAAAAGACAAGAAAGAAAAGGTCGACGTGCTAGACCAAGTTAAAAAATTAGAGAAGGTAAAGAAAGCACAAGTCCTTCTAGAATCAATCTCAGACATCAAGGAGCGAGCTAAGAAAGTCCTTATTCTAAAAGAGGAAGTAAATGTCCTGTTGGAAGAAATTGGCTTATCTAAGACTGATGCCAAAAAGATTGTCGATTATGTGAACTCCAAGGTGGAGCTAACTAAGAGCGACAAGGAAAGCATCAGAGAGCGAATGCTTGAAAAGAAAGACGATGTTGAAGAGGAGGTTGAACAAAAGATAAGGAAGATGCCTTACGACCTTATGGCTCAAGGTGGAGCAGGAGGAGGAATAGGAATGGGAGGAAATGGCTCGTGTGGTGGTACTTCATATACTGTCACGACTGGAGCTAATGCTTCTGGTTCGTCAGATGTTACTTTTGGTGGATTGGTGAATGCCTTAGAAAAATAATATTCGCAAAAGCCGTCAGTCACGAAAGCTACTACATTTAAGCTCCTTCGGGGGCTTTTTTGTTTATAGTTAATGTACAGTATGTATATCAACTGTTAATGGGTCAATATGTGTTAATAGTCCGAAAAAATCGGACAGTTGAAGTGTGATAAAATATAAGCTATGAACTATGTGTGGAAAGCCAAATACGATGACGGGGAAGAGTTTAATCAATTTGATGAGTCTGGAAATGAAAATAGATATGAAGATATAAAAAGAGGCAATTTGGATAGTTTTGAGTTGTGGGATAAAGAAACAGGAAAGAAGATTTATTGGATAGATTTAATTGGAGACAGAAAGCTGATATTTAGAAGGAGAAACCTTATAAATGTGACTGGGGGAGAAGAATCGTCAAGAGGAATGGTTTACTTAGTTGGGTGGCATATGCTAGTATTAACTAATGGTGGTCCGAAAAAAATAGAGGTATTGAATTACATTTTTGAGGACGGCTCAATAGGTTTGAGCGATTTTAGGAATAACCTGGAATTGATACCAGAAGAATTGGGATAACAGAATAGTTTAAGATTTTCTAAAAATTAGTGTTGGAGAAATATGACATTTTGTCGTATTTAGGATTATGGAAGGTAAAAGCATAACAGTAGATGCTACTGTTCTTGTAAAGAAGATGAAAACATTTACTATTGATGGAGCGGTGTCTATCGCAAGCATGAAACAATTTACTTTAGACACAGAAGTAATAAGTGTTTCGTATGCCCATATAGACAGACAAATGAGAGATGATAGCACCGTTTACGGAAATACAAGCGCGGGCTCATTATCTTCTGGAGGAAGAAGAAAGGGGTGTTTATAACATGGCACTAGCATCTACACTCATAGATAATTTTGATGATAATGTAATAAACACCACTCTTTGGACCGCTTTTGCATGGTCAGGAGATATTTCAGTAGAAGAGGCCAATTACCAACTTGAAATAACATTACCAGATAATGTTGGCGGAGAGCTTCATGCTGGCGTACTTTCAAAAAGTGGTTATTCTTTGATAGGAAGTCATTATTTTGTTGAAGTTGTTGGAGTACCTCCAAATGATAATCCAGACCATCATGCAACAATGGAGATTGGAAATAAAATAGACTCAGATAAAGGATATTGGTTTTTTAAAAGTGGGACAAATCTTATTGTTCAAGGGTATGGTATTGGAAGTCCTGGTGTAGTAAAAACAGACACATATGATTCAACTAATCATAAATGGTGGAGAATAAGAGAAGCTTCTGGAACGATATATTTTGATGTTTCAGCGGATGGAATAAGTTGGAGTAATTATACGAGTGACGCAAGTCCATTCTTTAGTTTGTCTACTACTTATCTTAGACTTGCGGGTGTTTCCCTCTCTGCCTATTCAAATCCTGGAAAGGTAATTTTTAATAGCCTAAATGGAGTCCCAGTCCCCGTTTTATCAGAATTTACGACTGATGGGATAGTGGCGTTAAGGAACACAGAAGCGATAACGGCAGATGGAATTATAAAAGAAGAACAAACTCAAACATTTACGATTGATGGAATAGTGGAAATTGTTGTTAGTGAGAGCTTTACGGCTGATGGTATTGTGTTAGTAGAAGAAGATGAAAGCGTAACAGTTGATGCTATTGTTCTTGTAGAGAAGACTAAAACCTTTACTATTGACGGAATTATAGAAGTCGTTAAGGACAATGCTTTTACCATTGATGGTATTGTTTTAATAGAGATTACAGACAGCATAACCATTGATGGTGTGGTGAAGGCGGTTGGAACAGAAGCATTTACGGCAGATGCAATAGTTTTAGAAGAAAACACAGACTCTTTCACCATAGACGGAATAATAGAGATAGTTGAAGGCTATGTCTTTACTATTGATGGTGTTGTTTTGGTTACCGAAGAAGAGCAATTCACTACTGATGGAATTGTTTTGGAAGAACAAACTCAAACAGTTACCACCGATGGGATAGTTATGGGGGCTGGGGCAATAGATGTAACTTTGGATAGTGTGATAAGTAATAAATATTATTATTTGGGAGGTTTGATTATGTCTAGACCAAAAAGTTTAATTAGGGAGAGCGTGTTTTTGAAAACTGACATAACTGCGATTGATGGGAAAACAAGTAGAGACACAGGAACAGAAAAAGAAAAGTATATGCTTACTTGGGAGATATTGAGCAAGGGAGAAATGGATAATTTGGTTGAGATAGTTGAGTTAAACACCGCAGTTGCTTTTAGTGTTAATGATGGAAATTTAGTGATAAATGAGGTTAACGTAATTCCTTTTATGAACACAAGAAGCTATACTTTAGTTGGAAACAACTATATTGGGGCAACCAGTTTAGAATTAATAGTAGAGACAGGAGAATATGTTAGCTAGCTATCAAAAAATATCAAGAGTAATAACAGGTAAGCCTTTCGGTGACGGTAGTGATGGAGCATATTCATCCGCTACCATCCCAACAATGGTCAATGAGTCATGTTCTGGAGCATCTGGTGGTACAACCTTGACCGCAGGTGGAACAGGTATAGCCGATAATGATATAGTTTTAATTCACCAAACAAGGGGAACTGGTGCAGGTAATTGGGAAATAAACAAGATAGCTAGTGGTGGTGGAAGTGTAAACCTAGTTACAGTTGAAAATCTAGCCAATACATATACAGATTCAGGAAACTCAGAGGCACAGATAATAAAGATACTTCAATATACAGACGTAACTGTTGAAAGTGGAACATGGTCTGTACCTAATTGGGCAGGTAATACTGGAGGTATTCTAGTTTTTGCGGCAAGTGGGACAACAACCATAACTGGTACTGTTTCGGCAACTGCAGATGGCTATGATGGGGCTGTTGGGGTTTCTAGTGGGAATGGTTATGCTGGAGAGGGAACTTCTGGAGCTACAACTATTAAGACTGCTGCAAATGGTAATGGAGGAGGTGGTGGAGATTGGATTTCTGGAAGTTGGGAAGGTCCTGGTGGTGGAGGAGCAGGTCATGCTTCTTCTGGGGAGGCTGGTCATCTTGACCCAAGTGTAAACGGAACGGTTGGAGCTGGTGGTGGCACCTCTGGGGCTACAGAATTAACCACTATGACATTTGGTGGTGGTGGTGGAAGTGGCTCGGCTGGTGCGTCAGGCCATGAAGGGGTTGGTGGAGGTGGCGGTGATGGAGGAGGAATCGTCTTTGTGTTTTCTGAGGATATTGTAATAACTGGTGGTATCTCAGCAAATGGAGAAAATGGAGGCAATTATTCAGCTGCTTTTGCTGGTGGTGGAGGTGGAGGGTCTGGAGGCTCTTGTTTAATTCAATGTGCTACTGCAACTTTAGGGTCTAGTAAAATTACTGTTGCTAAGGGTACAGGTGGGTCTAATAACCTAGGTCCTGGTTCTGGAGGAGATGGGACTGTGGGTCGTATAGCAGTACATCATTCAGGAACCATAACAGGAACAACGACACCAACATTTAGTAATACAGAAGATTCTTCATTGGTTGAATCGGGAAAAGAATTTACAGTAGATGGGATTGTAGCAGCAAGATTGCCTGAAACAGTTACAGTAGACGGAATAGTTATGGTAGTTGAAAATGAATCAATTACAGTTGATGGAATTGTAAGAGACACTTTTACAGAAGCTATTACGACAGATGCACTTGTAAGAGATACATTCACAGAATCTTTCTCAATGGATATTATTATAGGGCCCTTATATTATTATTTAGATGAGAGAACTTTACCAAGACCAAAGTCATTCAGCCGACAATTTATAACTACAGGACAAAGTGTTGAAGCGATAAGCGGTAAGAGGGGAATGGATTTGTATGGAAGAAAAGAGAGGTATGTTCTTTCTTGGGTAGATTTAAGTTATATGAATTTACATACGATTTTAGATGTTGTGGCAGAAAACAGCGCGGTTGAGTTTGAAGTAAGTGATGGAAATTTAGTTATAAACCCCACAGATGTGATGGTAGATATAAGTAATATAAGCTATTCAACTCCAGGCTCAGATTATCGAGCAGATGTGACTTTACAGCTAACCGAGGTAGAATAACTTGACAACGAATTGTAAGAAAGTCATAATGTAAAGTAACTTATGGCGAAAAAAGATGTATTTCACACAACGGCTTTAGTAATTAAAAAGGGGACTGAACCAAAAGAAAAAGGGATTGTTGGACCTATAGTCGGTTCAAGTAGCGTTATTGATAGAATGGGAGATTCTATTGACCAAAATGGTTGGGATATTAAAAATTACAAAAAAAACCCTGTAATATTATGGGGGCACAATGTAAAAGAAGAAAAGCCACCAATTGGTAAGGCAGTAAAGGTTTGGGTTGATGGTGCTGGCAAGAAAGCAAAATTAATGTTTAATGTTAAGTTTGATTTGCGAGACACATTTGCGGCTGAAGTTTATAGAAAAATAGAAGAAGGATTTATTAATACTGTATCAGTTGGTTTTGCACCTAAAGAGGCAAAGGCAATAGATGAGGCTGAACCATTTGGAGGAAAGAGATATTTTAAACAAGAGTTGCTTGAATTATCGTTTGTACCAGTTCCAGCCAATCCAGAAGCAATAGTAGCTTTAAGAGGTATGGGTGTTGAACCTAAAGAGATTGAAGAGCTTTACCCACAAAAGGAAACTAAAGAAAAGAAGGTAAAAAAAGTAGTGAAGTCTAAGGTTAAGAAAATAAAAAAGAAAGTAGAGGAAGTAGAAGAAAAGAAAGTGGAGAAGAAAGTGGCTAAAAAGAAAAAGGTGGTAAAAAAGGTGAAAGAAGAGAAGGAAATAAAGGGAGCTATATCTTTTAAAGATTTGGGAATTGCCCCAGAGTCAGAGAGTTGGGATGGGCCAGGAGAGATTGCTAAGGCAGAAGTAGAAGATTTAAAGAAGATGTGTACTTGGTATGATTTCGAAAGAGAAAATAAAAAGGGTGCATACAAGCTACCTCATCACAGGCAGACCGACAAAAAAGCAGTTTGGAGAGGCGTGGCGGCGGCTATGGCCGCATTGTTAGGGGCTAGGGGTGGTGTTAAATTGTCTGATGGAGATAAGAAGAAAGTTTATAACCATCTTAAAGAGCATTATGCTCAATTTGAAAAGAAAGTACCAGAATTTAAAGCTGTTGAAGAGCAGGTATTGTCTGGCTATGAAGAAGAGATACATGCCTTAGTTTTAGATAGAGAAGAAAAGCATGTAGTAAGGCTTGTAAAGAAAGTTTTACAAGAAACCAAAGAAACTAAAAAGACTAAAGAAGATAAATCTGATGCATTAGTAAATGCGTTAAAGATTTTAGAAAAAGCTACATCAGTATTAACAATTAAGACTCATTAGAAAGGCGGTGAAAATATAGGTTGACCCCAAACACTTTTTGTGCTTTGGTGAACCCTAGAGCGATGACGGATGTGTCATTAAATTAATCAAGAATTTATGAGTTTAGAAAAAGATTTAGCAAAATTGCTAAAGAAACACGGGCAAAAGGCGGAGGATAACTCCGAGTCCACAAAACCAACTTCCAAAACTAAAAAAGTTAAGGCTTCAGAATCTGAGGTCGTAGCCAATCTGGTTGACAGCATTACCGAGAAATTGACTGATGCTATTGTCAAAAATAAAAATTATGACAAAAAAACCGAGAAAAGCTTAGACACTCACATACGTAACAAAGTTTTCACAAACTTTCATGGTATAAAAGAGATTAGCTACCCTTCGAATCTAGCGGATTTATCCAAAGATGAGAAAATCGTAAACTTCTTCAAAGCTTTGGTTTACGCCAAGGCAGACCCAGCATCTAACCAGGTGTTAAGGGCTTTAGTAGAAGGTACAGATGACCAAGGTGGTTACTTAGTTCCAGAAGAGTTAAGAGCAGAAGTATTTAGAATTCTCCCTGATATGACCATCATGCGTAAAATCGCTAGGGTTATACCTATGAGTACTGATACTTTGAAACTTAATAGCTTAGCGGCTAGACCAGTTGCTTATTGGACTGGGGAATATGCTTCAAAATCTACTACATCAGCGGAATTCGACCAAGTTACTTTGTCACCTAATGACTTAGTATGTTTGCTTCCTATTTCCGACCAATTGTTAGCTGACGCTAACATCAATCTCGTTTCGTTCATCATTGAACTATTCGCAGAGGCTATTGGAGTAGCAGAAGACAAGGCATTTTTCACAGGTTCAGGCAGTGGTCAACCAAACGGAATCAATCAGGAGTCAATCTCCGAAGTTGATGCAGGTGGGTCAGTAAGTTTTGACAACATTATCCAGTTAATGGATAAAGTTCCTCAAAGAGTTACTCAATCCAAGAAAACCGCGTTTGTAGGACACAGAGCTGTAAAATCAATACTTAGAACGCTTAAAGATGGAAACAACAACTATATTTGGAGAGATGCAGGAACAGGACCAGGAGCCGGAAACGAGTCCAGGTTACTACCTAGCACCCTTTATGGTTATCCTTTCTACGAGCAGAATGACATAAGTCAAAGTGAACTATACTTTGGCGACTGGTCAAACTACATTATTGGAGACAGACAAACTGTATCCGTGAGAACTACTACCGAAGGCGGAGACGCGTGGCGTAGGAATGCTATGGAAATCAAAGCTGTTGAACGTGTTGACGGTACTGCCGTTATCACTTCACCTTTCGCTAAGATTACTAACATTTAAGTTTAGCTAGAAGTAAAAGGAACTATTGTATCAGTTTCGCACTCAATACAAGGATGGTGACCTAAACACCACTAAGACCCCTCTTTACCGAGGGGTTTTTTTTATTGTTGCCCTACTGTGGTAAAGTGTATACATGATTAAAGTTAAAATGTTTTTTTCTAGTGAGATAAAAGTGGTAACTCCTAATGAGGCTCATGCGTTGATAGAAAGCGGAAAGGCAGAATTGTTTAAAGAAAAGCAATCCTATGCCACAAGGCAAATGACCGCTTCTAGAGAAGTTGCTCCCGCAAAACCTAAAAAAGAGGTTGAGAAGAAAAAAAGAAAATACACAATTAAGAGAAAATAAGGTAACATAGAAGTATGAGTCTTAAAAGTTACGCTTGGACTACCGTGGAGAGAGCTGCTAATTTTGGTGGTTTGGGCACATTAACTGGAACCAATGAAACTGTTATGGAAGGATTGATTAATGCCTTAACAGATTATTGTGAGAGTTATATAGGCAAGAGAATTAAGAAGACATCCTATACTAATGAGGAATATGATTCGGAAAGGTCAAATGTACTTGTGTTGAAGCACTGTCCAGTAGTATCAGGAGAAACATTTACATTAGATAGCAGGGCGTCAGGATTAAATGAGGAGAATTGGGGAGTGGTAGAAAGCAAATATTACAATGTTGATAATGCGACAGGAATAATAAAAGGTGCTAGTGGATTAATGTTTTCTAGGTCTGTAAAAGGATATAGAGTTACTTACACAGCAGGATATGATTTTGATAATGTAACCACATTTTTATCAGACACGGAAGCTGGAGAATTAGAAATGGCAATTTGGATGATGGTTAATGAGGTTTATAGCAGAAGAAGTGGCGGAGGGGCTGGAATTGAATCAGAATCAATAGGAGATTATAGCGTCAAATATGGACCGTCTATGTTAGAGAATGAAACAGTAAAAAATATATTAGATAAGCACGCAGATGTGAGTGAATTTGGAAGTGCTTTAACTCCTTTACAAAATTAAAAAATGGCTATTAGAAGATTTTTTGACCAGAATGTAGTAATACAAAGGTTGAGGACTGTGAGTGGGAACAAGAAAGCTTTACAGACTACTGCAACTGTGGCTGGGCATATTCAAAGTTTAGATGTAGACGCAAGACAAACTTTAGGTATTATTGAAGAGAAGGCATGGAAGGCTTGGTTTGCGGTTGATGCACCAATTCAGGAAGGCGACCAGTTAATTGATGAGAATGATGTTAGATACAGCATAAGAGAAATTGTGACTAAGGCATATGGCATTAATCAACACAGAGAGGTGATTTTAGAAGAATTTAATGTTTGACCTAATATTGATGTAGTATTACAATAAACTTATGAATAGTAAGTTCTGTGAAGAGTGTGGAGAAGAGTTTTTTAAAAAGTGTAACGAAAGTAAGAGGGCGTTTAAAAATAGAAAATTCTGTTCTAGAGAATGTTATTATTTACACAAAACTGGTAGGAATAGTAAAACGCATAAATATATTTTTTGTTTGTGTGGTGTTTGTGGTAAGAAAGTGAGGGTTTATCCTAGTGACAATTCAAATGCTCATTATTGTTCTTTGGAGTGTACAAGAATAGGAAGAACAACAAAGAGGGAGATGGCATGTCCGATTTGTAAGAAAAAGTTTTATAGAATTAAGTCTTTGGAAAAGAGGGCAAAAAATTCTTTTTGTTCTATGGAATGTTATTGGAAAAGTATGCGGGGAAAACCTATGAATTGTCAGAATCCCTTTACCAAAGAAATACGACAGAAGATGAGTGAGTCACAGATGAGTAGATTTGATAGAGAAGGGCGCTCAGAAAGATACCTTTCGCGTAGAAATCTTTATCTTAGAAGGTCTATGAAATATAGATTATGGAGAGAGGCGGTTTTTAAAAGAGACAAGTATACTTGCCAGACGTGTGGTGCAAAAAATGGGGAAGGAAAAAGGGTTATTTTAAATGCGGACCATATAGCGGGTTTTGCGAAATTGTTAAAAAGATTTAATCCAAGGAGTATGCGGGAGGCTTATGCTATTCCAGAATTGTGGGATGTAAATAATGGAAGAACGTTGTGTGTAGGGTGTCATAAAAAGACAGATAATTATGGAGGCAAGGGTCACGGGCCATATGGGAATTGAGTTGGTCGTGCTATAATTACTTTATGCTAAAAAGAATAAAAAACAGAGAAGTAATATTGGAGGAATTTAATGTCTAGTTTAATAACAATTACCCTAAATCCATCTTTTGAAGAATTAAGTAAGAAGTTTGCCTCTATTGATTTTACTAGTTTTTTGGGAGAAGAAGTAAAGAAATTATCGTTTATGGTTGAGGGAGAAGCTAAGAGAGTTGCACCAGTAGATACTGGGAGGATGCGGTCAAGTATATCTGTTGAGTTACAACCCCTATCGGCTATTATTGCCCCACATGTAAATTATGATTATTTTGTTCATGAGGGAACTAGGTTTATGGCAGCTAGACCTTTTATGCTTTGGGGTGCGGATTCGGCTAGTAGTAGATTTGACCCCGTATTTGAGAAAGATGTAGAATTGTTTATAAATAAGAAAATAAGGTAAAAATATGTCGTTTAAAATAATTAGACCACAAATAGCAACATTGTTAGAAACTGTAGATACGATACAGGAGGTTTCTAGTAGCCCAAAAATAAAGTTTGACGGTTATCCAGCGGCTCATGTCATACCTTCTGAAAATTCTGCAGATTATGAAACAACAACGGAAAATGTGAGAACTTATGCTTTTAAGGTGAGATTGTTTTATGAAACTAAAAATACGGGTGTGGAAGGTGCTTTGGAAGCATTGGAAGAGGTTGTGGATAGTGTTTTGGATTTACTAGACCAAGAGGACCAAAAGGGAGGTACGACAAGAACAGTTGGCATAGGCTTACCTGCGGGATATACCTATTTGAATATATGGGCTACGCCTGGAGCATGGGGTCAAGTTGTGCAAGAAGAATTGATAATGGCGGAATTAACTGTGGGAGTAAGAATTAGTGTGGACGTAACTTGACTTTACTCGGGTTAGCGTTCATAATCTGAATTAATATGGCTAAATTTGTTGGAAGATTGTTACAGTTAGGAATTGCAAAAGAAGGCACAAGAGGTGCTGGAGCAGCATCTACTTATATGTTGCCAAACACTTCATTTTCTTTTGACGACAAGATTGTACAAGCTCGTTCAGTTGGAGCTTTGGGCAAATTGGCAGATTCAGAAGAAGCTTTTGTTACAACTAAATATGGACAAGGAGATTTTGAGGGAGAAATAAGAAGTAAGAGTTTCGGCTTGTTACTTTATTCCATGTTAGGAACCGTATCTTCTGCAGCTGTGGTAGATGAATCTTATACGCACACTTTTACAATTAATCAAAGTAACCAACATCAATCTCTATCCTTTGTTGTTGTAGATTCAAACACAAGCGAACTTTATAAGTTGGTAATGTTGGAGTCTTTAGAATTAACAGCAGAATTGGATGAGGTTGTAAGATATAGTGCTTCGTTTATGGGCAAGCAAGCAGTAGGTACTAGCGAAACCGTACCCGCAGCAGTTGCAGAAAATAAGTTTACTAAAAAGCATTTATCTTTTAAAATTGCTGAAAACATTGCTGGATTGGCTGGAGCAACCGCAAGTTCAATAAAGAGTTTAAATTTAACTATTAATAAGAATGTAGCTTTGGACGATGTGCTTGGCACAGCAGAGCCAGAGGATATTTTGAATAGACAGCTTGGAGTTGAGGGTTCTGTGACTTTGAATTACGAAGCAGAAACATTCAAGAATTACATGAAAGACAATACTGACAGAGCTATAGAGATTAAGCTTACCAACACAGATGATAAATTGGGTTCGGGCTTAACAAATCCATCTCTCACTATCCAAATGCCTAAAGTAGATTTCTTTGAATGGGAACCAGATTACAGTTTAGACGAGATTGTTTCTCAAACAATTTCATTTAAAGCATCAAGAGATGTATCGGGCGCAGCAGATATGGTAAGTACCTGCTCTTTAGTGAATGATGTCGTAAGTTATTAATAAAATAAAATTATATGTCTAAGTTTTTGTTAGAAAAACGTTTTAGTTTGGGATTTGTTGGAGAAGTGTGGAAGGAAAAAAAGTCTTTCATCAGTTTTAATGCATTTACTGCAAACGATGTTAAAAAAATGTTACCTAAGCTTTCTGGGCTGGATGAAAAGAACATGGAGATGGCTTTAAAAGGCGTGGATGAAATGGTGATAATTTTACAAGAAAAATTCGTAAGTGGAGAAGCTGTGGATATGAATGGTGAGATAGTTAAGCTAAGAAAAGAAGATATAGGCGATTTACCTATTGAGGTGCTTAATAAGGCTGTAAGTTTTTTATCCCAAGGCCAAGCCGAGAGCAAGTAACAGCTATTCGTGATGTTATGTCGGCCAAAGGCCCAATTAGTAATGCAAAAGGAAATGTAGCGTGGGCGTTAAATAGAATTCAAGAATTTAGGTATCGAGAACGCTTCGGATTGTCTTACAGGCAATTAATGAATGAGCCGATAGAAGAGATGATGGTAAATTTAGAAATTATGTCATCAGAAGCTAAAATGGAGCGGGCACAATCCAAACGGGCTGCGCGGAATGACTAAGATATAATAATCTGCTAAGATAAAGTAATGGCAACCACAAGAGTACAGGTAATTATTGACGCAAAAGATAACGCGTCAAAGGTAGTTAAAGGGCTTAATAGTTCTTTAACAGATGCGGGAAAGAATTTAAGTGCGCTTGGTGGTACTTTAACTAAGAATTTTACACTCCCTATTTTGGCTGCGGGTGCAGCAATAATTACTTTAGCATCTAGGGCGGGTAAAGTTGAATCGGTAACGGATGCTTATAAAAGCATGGTTGCAAGTTTTGATGTGGGTTCTCAGGAGTTGATTGAAAATGTAAAAAAGGCCACAGCAGGAACTGTTGACCAAATGACCATCATGCAACAATTTTTGAAGGCCAGCACCCTTATTGGAAAGGACGCGCTTGGAGAAGGAGGAGAGAATTTTACCAGGTTTGCTACCCTAGCTAAAAAGGCTGCTCGTGCTACGGGTCAAGATGTCGATTTCATGTTTGAGTCTATCATCAATGGTATTGGTCGTACTTCGGTAAAATGGTTAGATAATACGGGTGTTGTTATTTCAGCTACTGATGCGTATAAAAAGTATGGAGAAGAACTTGGGAAGACGGCTAGTGAACTTACTGAGTCTGAAAAGAAGATAGCCATTACAAACGAATATTTGCGTAAGGCAGAGGGCGTATATAAAGATGTTGCGGTGAGCGCTGGTGGTGTTTCAAGTACATTGGCTAGGTTTAAGGTGGCCATGATAGAAAGTGGAGATGCAATTGGTTTGGCATTGATACCCGCAGTTCAGGAGTTAGTTGAGTCACTTACACCAATTATTGTTGACAAAGGACCAAAATTAGCGGCTGGAATTGCAGATTTAATTAAAAAATTTACCGATTTAGCTCCTTGGATTAAAAAGACGGTGGGAGCAATGGTGTTGTTTCTTGCTGTGATTGGACCAGTTTTAAGCATACTGGGGCAGATGAAAAAAGCATTCGTGTTGGCAAAGTATGGACTTAAAGCGCTGAAGATTGGGTTTTTGTTACTTAAAGGACCGATAGCGTCTGTTACGGGATTATTGTTAGCTAATCCAATTGTTTTAATTATTATGGGCATAATTGCCGTGGTTGCGTTGTTGGTTGTTGCGTGGAAGAAAAATTGGGGAGACATACAAGGGAAAACCAAGAAGGCTGTGGACGGCATTAAGAGTGCGTTTAAGGGGTTGATTGGTGTATTTAAATTAATTTTTAAGGGTGATTTTACGGCTTCGTTTGGCAAGCTATTTAATGTGTTTGAAGATAGTGCGATAGTTACCAATATTTTAAATGCCCGCAATGCTATAAAAGAATTTGCAACTGGTATTAAAGAAGGAATAGGTAATGCCTTTACTTCTGTGGTTGATGGAATAACAACTTTCTTTCAAGAATTGCCAGGCAAACTAAGTGCGTTTCTTGAGGCGGCAAAAGTGGCTGTTGTTAAATTTTTTATTGAGGATATACCATATGCCATAGGGTTTTTGGTAGGTAGATTTGAAAAGCTGGTAACTGTGGACATTCCTTTTGCTATTGGACAAATGATTACTTTCTTTACTGAGACCATTCCCGCTTTCTTAGTTTCATTAGCGCAGATGTTTGTGGCTGGGATTGTTGCTATTTATAATATATGGGTAGAATTTTTTACAGTCACGATACCTGAAACTATAAAAAGCTTTATTAATTGGGCTTCAGAAGCAATACCCGCGTTTGGAAGAGCGCTTGTGCAATGGTTTAAGACAATGGTGGAAAATGTAAAGAAGTGGTGGGAGTGGATGAAGACTGAGGGTGTAAGGGTAATATTGGAATTTATAAAAGAGGCAATTGCTAAAGTGGTTGAATTGTATACTAGATTTACGGATTGGATTAAGAAGTTGGTAAAAGATGTCTATAATGGCTTGCTTGAGCTACCAGGCAAGGTTAAAGTTGCTATGAATAAAGTTAAAGATGCGGCAATATCTAAGGCTAAAGAAATATATGAAGGGGTGAAAGAATGGTTTGATAAGATAATTGGATTTTTTGGAAGTATAATAGATAAAGCTGGAGAGGCTCTTACAAAAGCAAGAGAAGCATTTACTGCTGGTAGAGAGCAGGGTTTGAGGAGCGAACAAACTGGAGGAATTGTCCCAGGACCAATTGGAGCAGCGGTACCAATTCTTGCTCATGGGGGAGAACGAGTTATATCTGCAGGAGTAGCAACTGGCGGTAGTGGAAGCGGTGGAGGAGTTAATTTACAGGTCAACATAGGTTTATATGCTGGAACTGAAACAGAGAAGAGAAACATAGCTAAGAATTTATATGCGGCTTTAGTACAAACAGCACAAGCACAAAACAAAACTGTATTTGAATTAATGGAAACTTAAAATGCCTTATACTTTAGGAGATGTGACTTTACCAAGACCAAAAAGTTTAGTGCGGAGTTTTTTAGAAAAATCCTCAGAGAATATAACCATGAAAGGGAAAACAACGAAAGACACTATTAACAGAAAAGAGAATTATGTTTTAACTTATCAGTATTTATCTTTAGCACAGGTGGGAGCAATACTATCTGAATATAACCTTAATAAAGTTAGGTCTTTTACCATAGATGAAGATAATTTATCTGTAGGCCCTACTGATGTGTTTATTGATATTGGTGCAAGAGATTACCCCATGTCTGGTAGGGATTATAGAGAAAATTTAAAGTTAATACTAACGGAAGTGAAATAATGTTAGGAAAGTAATATAATTTTATATAGAATGGCATTTAAAAAAGGACACACACCATGGAACAAAGACAGAAGAGTTAAGGATTTATGTGTGGTATGTGGAAATGAGTTTTATCCAACTGATAATAAGTGGCACCAAAGGAGAAAGACCTGTTCGGAAAAATGTAGAAAAGAATTGTTTTCTAGGGGTATGAGAGGAAGGGAGTCGTGGAACAAGGGGAAAACCATGTCTAAAGAGCACAGAAGAAAATTAAGTATCGCAGCAAAATTGGCGTGGAAATCAGGGAAACATAAGAACAACCCAACAAGTGGTGGTAGTCCTGCGTGGAATAGTGGGAAAGTTATGACACAAACTATGGGGAGTAAAAATCCTAATTGGAAGGGCGGCATAACCCCTTTAATGGTTCAAATAAGAAGATGTAGAAAATATAAACAATGGACAAAGACAATTCTTAAGAGGGATGATTACACTTGCCAATTGTGTGGGGTTCGAGGAGCGGAATTTAATGTTGACCACAAAAAACGTTTTTCGATTATTGTGGAGGAGAACAAAATAGACAATTTACAAAAAGCCTTAGCTTGTTCGGAGCTTTGGGAATTATCAAATGGTCGAACATTGTGTGTTGCTTGTCACAAACAAGTTACATTTAAAGGGGGTGGTATGGGTGCAAGCTAGTGGAAATTCTTCTTTATCTATTTGGACCCCATTTTGACGCCATTACAACAGCTAGCGTGAGGCCAGTTAGGGCGAAATTGTATGTATCGTGGTCGAGAAATACGAATACTGAGAACTTTGCCACTATTGGCAGTTCGCTAGTGGGGAGTACGGATATATTACAGGGGCAAAGTGGGTCTGCTATTAATGAGGCGGATTCGTTTATTTATGTAGATGAAACAGATAATACGATAAGACTAGAATATGAAAGAGTATTAATAGAACCTTTGGGTGGCATGGCGAAGGCTATGGGAGATATTGTTTTGGATAACACAGACAAAAGATTTACTCCAGATTATGATGCTTCTATCGGTACTGCATTAAAACCAAATAGACCCATTAAGATATTTATAGGGTTTGAAGTGGAAGGACAAGAAAAATTGATACCTATTATTGAGGGGTTAACTACTCAACCAAAAGAAGATAAGGCAAGAAGACA
>Ga0208279_1000345_pt1 | contig 40083 bp, 42 predicted proteins | sample AntAceMetag02UKM_FD_184766 | JGI IMG/M metagenome (GOLD analysis project Ga0208279, IMG submission 184766) | Saline lake microbial communities from Ace Lake, Antarctica - Antarctic Ace Lake Metagenome 02UKM (SPAdes) (version 2) | ecosystem: Environmental > Aquatic > Non-marine Saline and... | reverse complement strand
TTTCGCATGGGCAAATTATAGCAAAAATACGGCGAATTGGTAAATCATGATTAGCGGTGAGGGTTGACAAGGGTGGTTTTTAATGATAAGTTATTAATAATGATATGCAAACAGTAAATATTACCAACCAGTGGCAAATTTATATACCGGGGAGAATCAGAGAGAGTTTGGGTTGGGAAAAGCCGGGGAGAGTTAATATGAGAGTGAAGATGGGGAAGGTAATTATTGAGCCGGTGGAGAGTTTGATTTTGAAGATGGGTGGTTTTTTGGAGGGAGCCAAACCAAGGAAGAGGGTGGAGTCGGGAAAAGAGAGGGATATAGTTGATTATTCGGGTTTATGAAAAAATTTTTGTTGGATACGAATGTGTGGTTAAGGTATTTTTTGAAGGATGAGCCAGAGCAATATAAGTGGGCCAGGAAGATAATGTTGTTAGCGGAGGAGGGAAGGTTTTTGCCCTATATCAGCGTGATTACTTTTTTGGAGATACATTATTTGTTGCTAAAAAATTACGATCTGTCTTTTGGTAAGTGGAAGAAAGTGGCAGAGGCTATTTTGGAAGTAAGAAATTTGGTTGTGGTTGACCGGACGGATTTGGTTAGTGGGCTAGAGAATCATTTTGAAACAAAAATTAAGTTGGCGGATTATTTGATTGCCAGTGGTTTACCGAAGGGAGGGGTACTGGTTAGTTGGGATAAAGATTTCGCCAAAATGAGAGGAGTTAATTTTTTGTCTCCGGAGCAAGCAGTGAAATTAGTTGGTTGACGGTGACTGTTTTTTGTTGGCCGCTAAGCATGTTTTTAACGGTGACGGTGTTGTTTTTGGCTTCATCGGGGCCGATAACGACAACAAAAGGAATACTTTTTTTGTTGGCGTATTTAAATTGTTTGTTGAGTTTGTCGGCTTGGGGGTAGAGAAGTGTTTTTATATTGTTTTTTCTAAGTAGATTGGCGGCGGTTATACTTTGATTGGCAAATTCATTGGAGAATATGGTGACCAGGGTTGAAGCAATGTTTTGATCAGTGGTAAAGATATTTTGATCTTTGATAATATCGCAGATTCTTTCGATGCCAAATGAGCCACCGGTGGCCGGAATTATGTCTTGTTGATTTAAGTATTTACCAATGACATTGTCGTATCGACCACAGCCGGCAATTGAGCCAACATTTCCATCAATAACTTCAAATTCCCAGACGGGGCCGGTGTATGAAGCCAGGCCTCTGGCGAGGGAAGTATCAAATCGATACAAGCTTAACGGTATTTTAGATAAAGCCAGATAGTCAAAAATTTGACTCAGCTCATCTAATCCCTGAGCGCCTATTTCGGTGGATCCGATAGTGGGGGTCAGTTGGTCGATGATTTCTTGATTGGTGAGGTTTTTATAAGCTTTGGTGTCTATAGTTTTGAAGATTTTTTTAATTTGTGATGGTTTTAGCTTTCTTTTTTCCAATAATTCCTTTTTCACTCCATCAATTCCAATTTTGCTTAACTTGTCTATAGACATACACATGCCATAAAATTTGCTTGGGGGAATGTTTAAATATTGCTGTAGACCGCTTAGAATTTTTCTATTGCTGATTCTGGTGACGAACTTTTTAAATCCAAGTTTTTTTATTATTTCGATACCCATTTGAATAAATTCAGCGTCGGCAATGATTGATGATGTGCCGATAGTGTCGGCGTCACATTGGGTAAACTGACGATAACGACCTTTTTGGGTGTTTTCAGCCCGCCAAACCGGTTGGATTTGATATCTTTTGTAGGGGAATGATAGCTTGGTGATATTTGAGGCTACGGCTCGACACATACCGATCATGACTTCGTATTTGAGCATGACGTCTCGACCACCGGGATCTTTAAAGCGATAAAATTGTTTTTCAGCTTCACTGCCGCTTAGGTTCAGTATATTTTTGGTGTATTCAAGAGCTGGAGTTTCCAGGGGCTCATAGCCATATTTTTCAAAGACTTGTTTAAAGGTATCAGTGACGAATTGACGCAGTTTGACATCAGCCGAGAACCAGTCATTAAATCCCCTTAGTGGTTTTACGGTATTTTTATTTTTTATTTTGTTCATAGTTGGATTTTAACATTGTATTTTTTTAATAATTTAGTGGGGCCTGATATATTTATTATTTTGATTTTATTTTTGCTTTTTTTTGTTTCAACATTGATGTTTTGATTTGAGGGTTGAAGTATTTGGAATTGATTATTTTCTTGTTTGAATTTGGATGAGAGATAAATGGCACAAGCGGCACTTCCTGACCCACAGGCGGTTTCTTTAACTAATGTTTTTGTTTTTTTAACATAAAAATAAGGTGTGAGCTTGTATCCACTTTTGTTTTCTTGAAGAAACATAACACCTATCGCGTTGCAGGAAGGGGAGTATGTTTTGAATATTTTTTGAGTAGTTTTATTGTCTGGTTTGTTTTCGATAACGACAATGCGAGAACCAAATATTCTAATAGAGAATTGTTTGTTTTTTATATTTTTTTTAGGGGTCTCATAGGGGATGGTAGTAGTAGTATTGTTTTTTGAATCCACCTGGGTTTTGATAATCTTGTTAGTGCCACTAGTTTTAAACTTAACTGTTCCTGGTTTGAGTTTAAGCAGGGAGAAACCAGCGGCGCGACAACCATTTCCGGAAAATTCATTACCCATCATTTGGAACTTATAAAATCGGTTTTGTTTATAAATAAATCCTATTTGTTCAACTAATTTGTTAGTAGAAAATATTTTCTGGATTATTTTGCTTTGAATAGAAGGAGGGTATCGTCCATAAATTATGGCGGTCGGATTACCACTGGCGGATATAAGTTGGTATTTAATTGTTTTTTGGGTCATTTTTATCAATAATTTATATAATGGTGGGGACATAAAAAATCCCCGCAAGTGCGGGGATTTGAAGGTTTTGGGAAAATGTATCTAGGTCACGGTAACACCCCGCGGATTGGTGACCACGGTATGGTTGTGATGGTTAAATTGTTTTTTTGTTATTTGTTTCATATATTTTTTATGTTTGGGGTGACTGACGGGATTCGAACCCGCAACAACCAGCTTCACAGGCTGGGACTCTAACCGATTGAGCTACAGTCACCAGGTAATAAATAAAAAACCCCGCCTGGCGGGGAGTAGGTAGACCATGGGAAACCCCGCCGAATTAGAGGCGGTGATGATGAACAGAGTTGTTTCCTAATTTATTGGTCATGATGGTATTTTAGCAACTTAGCGGTGATTGTCAAATATTCGGAATGACGGCAGATTCTTCTTGTCTCGATGGTGGGGTGTTTTGATTATTTTCAGGGATAGGAGTGTTTTTTGTTAAGTTTGTTTTATCATTAGTTCTTTTGCTTTTTGGAGAATAGAACAATCTCTTGCTTTGATATATTTATCATCATATCTTTTTGATTTGTTTTTGCTTACTAATTTAAGCGCTTGATTAATTGACTTGATCCAATGCAGACTAAATCCTGATGTTTTTTCCTCATCAGTTAGCTCCAAGTTTTTCATCTTTTTTGCGCTGGCGATGAAACAATGGGATACTTGAAACAGTTTCCACTTGTCTCGCTTTTCAATTGTAATACCAATATTTTTCGTCCTTTTTGCCTCACAACCGGTTTCTTCTAACATTTCTCTAGTGAAAGCAGTATTCAAATTTTCACCCTTGTCGATTCCGCCGCCCGGTAATTTATATACATCATATTTGGCAATATACATAAGGGCGATTTTGTTTTTGTTGTTTAACAATACGGCCCGAACTGCAATTCTGACATTCCAATCACCTAATGTTTTAGCCTTGGAATTACTTATGTCTAAATTGTTGTCTGTTAAATAATTAATTAACTTCATGTATAAATTGATTTTGCTTTGTTTAAAATGTGTTAATAATTTGTACTTTCCAAATATTGTTTTGCTGTCTCAAGTATAGTCGAATCCCTGACTCTAATATACCGATCGTCATATCTTTCCGATGTGCTTCCTTTGACTAATTCAATGGCTTGATCAATATTATCAGCCCAATGAAGTGAAAAACCTTCGTCTGTTTCTTTTTGGGTTAACTTTTGGTCACGACCGGGTACTGCTTCGGCTAAGTAACAATGTGAAATCTGGAACATGCCTCCCTCAGCTTTGCCTTTTCGGTTTTCGGTTGTAATGCCTAATTTGACGACCTTTTTAAGCTCACAGCCTGTTTCTTCGCGTATCTCTCTTTTTCGGGCTTCGGCCAAGATCTCATCTTCGCGCACACCTCCTCCCGGAAGTTTATAAATTCCATATTGGCTCACATGCATTAAAATGACTCTCTTTTTTTCGTCTAACATAACAACCCTAACAGCTTCTCTGGCGATATTTCTTCTTTCGATACCGGGGCGTTCAAGAATATGGTCGTTGAGATGTCTGAGATGTTTTAGGCGTTCAGTCATATTGGCAAAGGTTTTATTATATACTTAAATGTGTTTTTTTCAATTATCGGTAATTTGAGCATATGTTGAATGTGGTACCCACAAGTCCCCCCCGTATTGATTGAATCTTACTAGATTTACACTTTTTCCATGATTTTCGGACATTTCTCTAATTATTTCTTTTAATCGTCTATTGGCATTTTGTTTTCCATGTAATCTGGTAAATGCCTGACGGGGGCTTAGTGACGGAGACTCATCGACAGTTTTTAGTCCATCTAATATCCCTTGAGGTGATCTTTCAATCATCGCTCCAGCTTGTGGTGTGACAAGTCTATCCAGCCCCCCAGATGTGGGTGCAACTAAAATTGGAGTGTTACAACATAAAGCTTCGGTGCATACTCTGTTTATAGCTTCGGTTGTTTCGGATAGAAAAATCACTGTTTTAGCTTTCACAAAAAACATTCTCATTTGTTCTTTCGTATATCGTCCAACGACCGTTGAGCCATCGGGATTGGTGTGTGCGTGTTGTGTGTCTGTGGTGTTGTCAAATATGGCGACATTAGGTAGCGTTTTTGCGATATCAAGAATGGTTTTTCTGTATCTTTGGCTGGCTTCTGCTTTTCTTTCTGATACTACCGGCCATCCTATGATTGCGATTTTAACATTTGGATCAAGCGCTGCCGCGGTAAGCAGTAATTCTGTTTGTTTTGTGGGGTAATATTTTGCCGGATATAATATGTCCCACTTTTTTTTGTTTTCACCAGATGGATAGAAGATATCTGGATCCACATAGTGACCATCACCTAATTCAGTTGAATAGGGTACATGAGAAGCGGGGCTTGATAAGTACTGGCCTACACCTGACTGATTGGTAAAAAAGTTAAAATCAACGGTGGCACATTGAGTGGGTACGTGGTCACTTTGTGTGGTTGAAATTACAAGCCACCTATTTCTTGAACCTTTTTCTTTTAAGCGATGTATTAAGTCTGGCGCAATATAATCACCAACCAACATCACTCCTATATTTTCTCTGTTTGGATAAGTAAGAGGAAATATCGGCAAAGGATCCTTTCTTTCATGATTTATTTCAAATCTTGAAAAGTTTTCAGTTTTGCGACAATCTCTTTCTTTAGTACTCATTTTTCCTCCTTTTTGAATGGAACTGTGATTCTCTCAACCAGACTTTCAGGCATTCCGTGTTTTTTTGCCAAGAATTTAGCATATCGGGCTAGTTCTTTGTGTAATATGTCAAGATCCGGCTGAATAGGTTGGGCAGGTATAATTTCTGTGTTTGGAGTTGTTACTGCCACCATGTGAACTGTTGTTCCATCACCGGCAACGAACTTTTCTACTATTCCCGTTACTTTTCTGATTGTGAGGTCGGTTGTATCTATAATTGTGGCCCCGAGACTGCTGGATATTTTTTTCAAATGTTCACACATGCAATCTACGAAATCCGGGTTTGCAAGTATTAACTTATCGTCTTTCGAGCATCTATCGATATTTGAACCTTCTCTTTTAAGTAATCTTTTTGTTCGTGTGTCAATATCGGCATGTAAAAGAAAGGAGTTGGGGGGTCGTGGTGAATACTGCACAAGTTGTTCAAAGATGTGACAAACTGGTTTGCTCTTGTCAAATTCAAGTTGGGCTGCTTGATAGGCCGTGGATCTCAACGCGGCAAAAGATATTTGTACTACAAATTTTTCCTGAGGATTATAGTGGATAATATCCCAAATGCAAGCGCGAAATAAACATGCGGGAAACAAAGGGTGATTTGTGTCGATCCCTTGCATGGTACCCCAAGGGTTAGATTCGGGATGAAGCAATAACTCGTTTACGTGGGATATGTTTAGGTCGCGGGCCACATTGTTCCCGATTGTTGTTTTTCCAGAACAGTCTCCTCCCTCTATATATATTTGGTATTTTTCTCTTTCCATAAATCTTCTAGTTGTAACTAAAATCGATTCTATTATTTGTTAAAATGACAAGTTTTCTTGCTTTTTGCATCATATGTTTATATTTTTTTTCTTCAGAGTTAACCGGTTCAGTTTTTGTACTATTGCCTAAAAAGTTGGAAAAAATGTTAATATTGTGGCTGTTTTTGTCTAAATTCTCGACATAACTAGATATTAATTTAATATTTGTTTTTAAATTGTCTTGGGTGTTATTAGTTTTAAGTTTTAAATTCAAACTGTTTGAATAATGTATAGTTATAAGCTTTTTATACAGATCATTTAGGTAGGAAACATTTTCCCATTTTGTAAATACACCATTTTTTGTACCTCTGGATAATCTCTTGTCAAATATTTTTTTATCTTTAGATTCTAAGTAAATAATTTTTGAGGGGATAATGACGTTGTCTTTTTCCACTTCGTTGAAAAAGACTTCTAGAGCATGTTGGTAAATTTGTTTAGACAGCTTCTTTGTTTGCATATCCGCTTTTCCAAGTAGTTGATAAAAAAATAGTGAGGAAATGAAAGTCGAACGATCCATAACAATCGGTAATTGGTGTTTTGCATACAAATGTTTTGCCATTTTTGTCCTACATCTTTCGACCTCAACAAAAAAATATGTACTTTTTTTTGCTTCTTCTAAATTACGAAAGGGGACATTGGGAAAATGTTTATCTCCGCCAACAAATTCACTAGCCTCAGGTATTGTTATAAATTTGTTACTATATGATGCCTTAAGTTTGTTGAGTATTGTAGTTTTTCCAGCAAAAGCTGCCCCTTCTAGGGCAAAAACTGGCATATTTGTGTTTTTAGTTAATTCATCCATAAACCACCGTTTACGTCTAATGTATGACCTGTAATATATTCGGCCTGCTTAGATAATAGAAATCCGATTGCGCCAGCGATGTCTTTAGGTTTTGCCAATCTTTTTAAAGGGATGTTTTGAGTAAGTTGTTTTTTAAGTTTTGTGCTCCAGTTTTGGCTCATTTTTGTCGGATAAGTTGGTCCAGGGGCGACAGCATTAACCCTGATTTTCTTATCTGCAAGTTCAAGTGCCAGGGACTTTGTCAGGTTGATTAAGCCTGCTTTGGCGGCGGCATAACCAGACGAGAACGATGGGGTGCCGGTTCTGGCCCTTATGGAGCTTACATTTACTATGGCCCCACCTTTCTTAAGTGATTTATATCCATAAATCATTGATGTGAGATATGCAGATTTGAGATTGACTTGGAGCAACTTATCAAATGCCGTTTCATCGAGAATGCCTTTGGTTTGTAAAATTGATAACCCAGCTACATTAACAATAAAGTTAATTTTACCTGTTTTTATTTTTTTCAATTCGGAAGAATTAGTGACATCACAGGTGGCGATTTTTACCTTAACAGAATATTTTTTAGATATTTTTGTATAAAGGCGCTTTAGGCTTTTTCCATCTTTATCCAAAAGATACAAATTACATCCTTTGGATGCTAGAAGTAGGGCAGTGGCTTTGCCTATTCCTCCACCGGCCCCAGTTATTAAAGCAAATTTGTTTTTCATGCTAGTTGTTTAATTGTTATATTTTGACATACAAGATAGATAGTTTTTTGTCTTTTTGCATTTTTAAGAAAGCCTTTTTAAACTGACTTTCTGTTGCGGTATTATAATTAATCATCTTTTTAGAAATATTTTTGTTAAGGTCGGAAATACTTCCTGCTAAAGTTTGACCTCCTGTAGATGCCGCACCACCGTTATCGATTACGATAATTCCAAATTTTAAGTTCCTATGAATTGCTTCAACGATTGTATGTATTCCGCCGAACAAGAAGGAGGTATCCCCAGTTAGACAAAAAGGATATTTAACCCTATTGTCAGAAAGCCCCATTGTAATGCCAACGCTGCTACCCATACAGAGACATACATTACTTGTGTCCAGAGAGTCGTCTGTATATGTTCCTTCATCAGCCACAACAAAGCTTGGCTTTATTGATTTTAAGGCTTTGAACAGTTTTTCTTGCTTGGTCCATTTTTTCCACTTTATGTTTTTTCCATATCTACTCTTTGCTCGGGGATGAAGATTGTCTTTGCTTATGCCGCTTAATATTTTTTTGTAGGCATAATTATCACCCTGTTCGTAAACCTCTATTTTATCTTTCCCTTTAATAAACTTTCTTATTTTTTTTATTGGTAACGGGTAGGTAAAAATCTTAAAAATATCTAAATTCGCATCGGATGCCGGCTTAGAACAACCAATCGAGATGGCTGCTCTGGTTAGGTTTCCTTTCTTTTTATATTGGTGTATTTTTTCGACATATGATTGGATGTTTTTATTTTTATTTTTTAGATTTTTATCTCTTGATTTCCAGTAAGATATGTACTTGTCTCTTCTTGTTTCTAGTAATTTTTTGCCATTTTTTTTCTTTTTTCGGCTATATTTTCCAGTACTTTTAAAAAAACTGTTTGTTAGTCTGATAACAACAGGAATGTCCAGTTTTTCTGAAATATCAAACGAGTTGTAGGCTAATTCATATGCGTTTTTAATTGAAATTGGTTCAAGCCACAACCCTCCGTACATATCAATCAGGGGGCGACTGTCTTGAATTTCGGGAGATGATTGACCATTCAGGTCTTCTGTCAAGATTATTATAAGTCCAGCGTTTATCCCACTTAGAATGCTGTGTAAATATTCGTCAAGTGCGACATTTAATCCAACACTTTTCATTGTTACAACACTTCTTTTCCCAGCCATGCTGGCTCCAAAGGCCATTTGATATGCAATTTTTTCGTTAAGTGATATTTGATTCCAGCCTAATTGATTAAAAATCTGATGACTGTGAAACCCTGGAAAGTTTGTGGCATATACACACCCGCCATCGATCAGGCCGTCAGAGATTGCTTTTATGGCTCTTGAGATGTCTTTACTTTTTTTCATTGATCTTAAATTTTACTAACGGATTCAATTTATTTTTGTATCGTGCATTAGATTGATAGATTGAACTCATTATTTGTACCGGTATTTGATATGTAGCAATATCTATTTTTAAACGTTTTCTCCTGACCTTACTCAAAATTGCATCAATGAACTCTTTTACTATCGTCTCTTTGGCGGTTTCATGATAAAGCCGGGTGTCATCAAGTTCGTTATTAATATCTAAATCATTTAATGAGTATTTGGCGAAGTTTTTTGTATCTCCTCCAAACATTTTTGGATTTCGAAAAACATAGATATCAAAGTGGTTATTCCCTCCAACCCCATAGTCACTAGCGTTATTTTTTTCTTGTTTACTTTTTGATTGATAGTTATGGATTTGAATACTTTGAAATGGGCCTTGTTGGATGTAGTAAGACTGATGTTTTATTCTTCCGTTTCCTTTGTAAAGATCCGGAGAGGGAAGCACCCAGTTTCTTTCTGAAACACTGTTGTGCATAAGATTAATAGAGATATTGCAGACGTTATCGCCCTTGTTAAGTAATCGTACTATCGAGAAAGTATCATTTTCACCATAGCCATCAAAAGTTTGTCGCAACTGTTTATCACTTTTGCGTTTGCGATTGTTATATTCTTTTCCGAAAAGTTTATAATAATCAGACTGGTTTAATTGTGTTAAAGTACCTTTTGGTTCGATAAATGAGGAAAATACTTCGGCAGAATCAGCGAATTTATTTTTTACATAACCTGCTCTGTAAAATTGCCATACTATGTCAAAAAGATGAAATCCACTGTGTGAGCATTTGCCGTTTCCGTTGTAATAGTTATGACAGTGTTGTTCGACTATCTCATCAGGGAATATCCAGACGCCATCTGCGTGCATTGACTGTATTGATGTAACCGGAATATTAAATTTGTCTGTCGCTTCTTTAATTAACTTAAAAACGTACAAATAGCCTACTTCATATCTTCTTTGAGTATTTAACATAAATACCGTCTTTTTTTGTTGATAACAACTTTCGTATTTAGCAACAAGCTCCTTATAGTCCTTGACTAGTTTTTTTGCTTGAGTTTGGCTAGTTGAACAATGCTTTCTTGTCGTAACGGGCTTATCCATTAAGATATGAAAATTGTTTTCGAGAGCCCAGGTGGCGTAGGTTTTGTGGCAATCAGGAGGAGTGGCGATGATAACCCCGTTTATATCGTGACTCTTGGCTAATTTAGTCAAATATTTTTGTGTTTTTTTTGATAGATTGTTTGACAGGTTCTTGATAAAATATGTTTTTAAATTCAGTTTTTTCTTTTCCAAGGTTTTTTCGATATTAGGCTTAGATTCTATTTTGTCAATTCCGATAACCGACATAGGCATGTTTTTCGACATTTTGATAAGGGTGGGGATATAAATACGTTGAGCATGATTTCCCATGCCGATAATCAGGATGTTTATTCGTTTATTCATGAATTTTGACCTTTACAGGTGTATCAAAACTATGTGCTATATTGGGAAATTTTTCATTAAACCTGATAACTTCTTTTTTCACATTTTTGCCTTGCAGTGCTTGGTCTAAAAATAGTGCGATTTTCCCCATATCTTTTACTTTCATACCTCTTCTGGTGACTTCTTGGGTTCCCAATCTGGCAAATGTTCGCCCCCCTAGAATTTGCATGAAGTTGGTTGATATATTATTTGTTATTAATTTTTTATATAAGTCCATTCTTTCACCTATGTTGTCAATAAATAGATGAACCTGTTCATTGTTGGAGTAAGACCCATTGTTTGATTTTCTTAATTTATATCCTCTTTTTTTTAAAATTTTGGCAAGCGCATTAGAGTTGGCGATAACTTGTTTTGCGTAATTTTTTCCAAACTTGGCGTGTTCAAGGATGCTGGCTGATAGGGCCATTATTCTGGCCGTATGAACAGAGGATACAAACGTGGTGTCGATAGTCCAATTTGCTTTCTCTCCGATTTTTTTGTCTTTGTAAAGGATTATTCCACTTTGTGGTCCGGCGAATGTTTTATGGGTATTAGAGCAGACAATATCGGCACCTTGTTTGAGAGGGGAGGGGAAACAGCCACCCAGTATCAGTCCCAGAGAGTGGCTGGCATCATAAATAATAATTGCATTATCGGGTAGAAGACGGCGCAGCTTTCTAATGTCTAAGAAATTCAGATGGACGGAGATGTCAATATAGATAACCTTGGCGTTTGCTGCCTTAAATCGATCAACGGTTTTTTTAAAGTTAAAGTCTAGGTTTTTAACATCAAATTTGGCGAATACATGCTTTCTGCCTATATTTTCGATGATGCCTTTAGTCGCGGCGTGGCCGCCATCATTAAAGGGAATGGACATGATGACATCACCTGGAGATGATGTCACTAAGATGGCGCACATCATTGCGTGAAGTCCAGAGAAGCAATTCATATTTACGGCTGATGCACAACTCATTCTTAGAAGTTCTTTTTTGGCCTCATTTACTAAGTTATCGACCTCGGGTAATCCACGGAATGTATATGAGCCAAAATCGATTATTCTGTCGCTGTCGCCGCCGCCAAAAAAATATCTCTCCGACAATTTAGAGGATAATAGCCTGTTGGCATTATCTGAAAGTTGGTTTTCATTTACTGTTAGATGTAGAAAATTATTGGTATCTTTTTCAGAATTCCAAACACCTTTCAATAAATTTTTATATTTTTTTTTGGTAATCATACCGCAAAACAATATATACTCATTGGTGAGTATATATTGTTAGGCCTATAGTGTCAAGTTTATATTTTTAATGTTTTGGTAATGGTTTTTATGATTAGTGTCGAAGATGTAGGGGGTAGGGTATAGGTGTTAGAATAATGTATGTCAAAAAAAATTGGTTTAAAATACTATTTTACAGCCTCCACTAAAAATTTGGATGAAGACCAGAGTCGCTATCAAAAAATAATCGCATATTTGGAATCTTTAGGTTGTAAGGGGCAAAACTATGTGCATTTTTCCGCCGACGGTACTTTTAAAAAAAAATATGAAAGTAAAATTAAATCCGGAGAAATTAGTGTTTATGCCTTACAGATTTCACTAATTGATAAGTCAGATATATTAATCGCTGATATAGCAAAAGAGTCCATTACAGTAGGGTATCAAATAGACTATGCCGTAAGAAAAAAAATTCCGGTTTTAGTGTTAATTAATAAAAATAACAAACGCAATACACCCGTAATGTTAACCAGTAATCATTACGGGTTACTAACAGTTAGGAAGTATCGATCTGTTGATGCAATAAGAGGGATTATTTCTGAATTCGTAGAGTCTGTTATAACGGATAAAATAAAATTTAACTTTTTTATAACCATACCTGTCCATAATTACATAACAAAACGGGCTGAAAAGGAAAAGAAGACTAAATCGGAAATGATAAGAGAAATTATAATGAATGAAGCAAGGGAGAATCCTGTTGAAGATTGAATTTCAAGGTCTTCTCATTTCTAGAGTGCCAGAGATCTTTGATGTTGTTTTGTTTTAGGGGATAGTTCCTCTGTTACAGATCGGGTTATTCTTCTTCCGGTTTTGGGGTGGTCTGATTGTCTGTGGGGGTGGGCGTGTTTTCGGTAGGTGTGGCGGAGGGGAGTTGGATGATTTTGTGGGCGTAGTATGTTTTAGAGTTGGCGGCGGTGGGGGAGAAAATTACAATGACTTTTTGACCGTTGGCTAATTGACTGATCTTGAGTTTGGTTTTATTTTTCAAAACAATTTTAGTTTTGGTATCTGTTTTTATTTGATATTGCAGATCCTTGTCGCTACTAGGGACGAGGACGAAGATGGGGGATGATGAGGAAATGTCGACGATTTTACCGACGACGGTGTGTTGTTTGTTTTCCAGAGATTCGGCATCGACAATAATCAGGCGCTTTGTTTCTAAAATTTGTGATTCATTAAAGTATCCCATGGCTAAAACAGCTTGTCCGGGAGTAATTTTTTCCAGGGTGGTTTTGTTTCGCTTAGTATCAATAAAAACAGTGTCTTGACCGACCGTCAGTTGATGTTGTTGGTTAAGGTGACTAATGGTGATGCTGTTTGATGCGATTTTGTCAACGATGCCAATGTAAGCTTTTTTGCCGGTAGACGTGGAAGTGATGGCGGCCAGTTTTTCTTTTACTTTTTGTTGGACAACTTCTCGGATTTTTTGAATGTTTTCGTTAGTGATGGGGGGAGCGGTGGTAGGAGTTGCTCCGATGCTCGCCGTTGGCTCGAGCGGAGTGCCTGCGGCAGAGGTGGGGGTGGAACTATTAACGGCGTGAATCGGATGATTGAGCTGGGTGAATAGAAGAGAGAAAAGTAATAAGTAAATCATTGGTTTAGATGTCAGCGGTGGAATAAGTAATAATCAGTTCTACTTTCGATTGATTGTCTTCGGAGTCAATGGAAACAATTTGGATAATGTTGAAACCGCTTTCAATGTCAACTTTTAATTTAAAGTCGCCTGATTGACCGCTATCGGTGATGTAGGAGTCGATGGGGGTGTTGATAACAATGGTGCTTTGGGGAGCAGTGGAGCCTTCAATAGTGAGTTTTGAATTGTCGACGATGGAGTGATTTTCGGGAGTGGTGATAAGAAGATTGGTGGGGGTGTTTGGGTTGGTTTCTGTAGAAGGGCTATGATTATTGTCAGGGATGGGGGTGGGGATGGTGGTGGAGGGTGGCGGGGTTTTTTGGTTGGACTTGAGATTATAATAACCGCCGGTAATACCGAAACCGAGGAGACAACCCAGTACTATAGCAATCAGATACTCTTTGATCATTGGCCAAATGATACCACAGGCAGTCAGTTTTGGATGATGGTAGAATAAGAGCATGAATATAAAGGTGTTAAAGGATAACTGTTTGTGTTTGTCGGGTAAGGAGGAAAAAATTTTGGTTAATCCGGGGAAAGAGATGTTTAGTGATAAAAAAAATGAATATAGAGTGGTGCTGTTTACCCGAGAAGAACTGGATTTTTTGGGGTTGACTTTTGAAGGGGTGGTTATCAGAGGTCCGGGTGAATACGAGGTGGGTGGGGTAGAGATTAGTGGGGTGGATGGTAATGGTGACGGGTTAGCTTATTTGATTGGATTGGATGAAGTGGCGATGGTGGTGGTGGACGGGGCGGGGGGATTATTGAGCAAAAAATTGGTAGACAAGATGAAAGGGGTGGATGTGATGGTGGTGATGGTAAGAAAGGGTGAGAAGGTGGACCCCAAGACTTTGTTGGCGGTGGCAAAAAAGTGGGGAGTGAATTATTTGGTGCCAATTGGTTTTGAGTCGGATGATTTGGAAGTATTGTTGGATGCGGTGGATAGAGAAGATTTGCAAACGGTGGCAAATCTAAAAGTAGAAAAAGATAGTTTACCTGATGGTATGGAAGTAGTATTGTTATCCAGTGGCTAATCTCTGTTTATGAAGAGTTCAATAAGATTACCGCCAAGTTCGACGGAAGCGGAGGTGTCAATTGTGGGGGCTATTTTGATAGACAACGATGCTATGGTATCAGTGTCGGAATTTTTACGGCCGGAGCATTTTTATAATGAGAATTATGGCAAGGTTTATGAGGCCATGATGGTTTTGTATGAAGCCAGGTCACCGATTGATATGGTGACGGTGGCGGAGAAGTTGAAGGAATCTAAGATGTTGGTTAAGGTGGGTGGGAAGACTTTTTTGAGTAAATTGGCCAATCAGGTGCCGACGGCGGCTCATGCCGAGTCTTATGGTCGGATTGTGAAGGCTTTGTCGGCTAAAAGAGAATTGATTTCGGCGGCGGCCAGGATTACGGAAAAGGCTTTTGATGAGTCGTTGGCGGCGGATGAGTTGATGGATGTGGCCGAGCAGGAAATTTTTACTTTATCGCAAAAACATTTGAAAAGTGTGCCGACCTCTTTGCGAGAGGTGTTGACGGCTAGTTTTGATCGTTTGGATGAGTTGCAAAAGCGGGGTAGTGGATTGAGAGGGGTACCGACCGGTTTTTCTCGGCTGGATAGGATGTTGGCGGGGATGCAAGACAGTAATTTGATAGTGTTGGCTTCCAGGCCGGGAGTAGGAAAGACAGCTTTTTCTTTGAATATAGCCAGGCACGTGGCGGTGGAGGAAAAGTTGCCGACTTGTGTTTTTTCTTTGGAAATGAGTAAGGAAGAATTGGTGGACAGGCTTTTGGTCAGACAGGGTTTGATTGATGCTTGGAAATTAAAGACAGGGCAACTATCAGACAGTGATTTTTCTTCTTTGTCGGAAGCCATGGGAGTGTTGGCGGAAGCTCCTTTATATATAGATGATACGCCGGGTTTGACGGTGACGGAGTTGAGGACTAAGGCCAGGCGATTACAGGTGGATAAAGGAATTCGTTTTATTATTGTGGACTATTTACAGTTAATGCATGGGATGAATCGAGACAATCGGGTGCAGGAGGTGTCGGAAATCTCTCAGGGGTTAAAAAATTTGGCGCGGGAATTAAGGGTGCCGATATTGGCGGCGGCTCAGTTATCACGAGCTATGGAGACAAGAGGGGGACGACCGAGACTGTCGGATTTACGCGAGAGTGGATGTTTGACGGGTGATACTTTAATAACTTTGTCGAGCGGGAATCAAGTTAAAATTGAGGATTTGGTGGGAAGGAAAAATGTTAAGGTGTTGGCTTTGCAAAAGGATTGGCGGATTATGTCTGTTGGGACGAGTAAGATTTTTTATAGTGGTAAAAAACAGGTTTTTGAATTGATGTTGAAAGGTGGACGAAAGATTAAGGCTTCGGCCAATCATCCGTTTAGAAAGTTGGAAGGTTGGCAAAGACTAGATGGATTAAAGATCGGAGACAGGGTAGCAGTGCCGCGGGGTGAGGGTGATTTTAGTAGAGAAATGGTTGACTTGTCGGGGCCTGATGTTTTTTGGGATGAGGTGAAGGAGGTAAAAAGTTTGGGTTTAAAAAAGGTTTACGACATGACTGTTCCCGGAGGGAATAATTTTGTGGCTAATGATATTATTGTTCACAATAGCATAGAACAAGATGCGGATGTGGTGGCGTTTTTGCATCGAGAGGATGAGGAAGTAAGGGAAATGATAACTTGTAGTATAGAGAAGCATAGAAACGGTCCTACGGGTAGTTTTAGCCTCTACTTTAATGGTAAGCAGGTTAGCTTTTTTGATGTAGAAAAGAAAGAGTGAGATAATGGTGGAATTGTGAGATTGGCCGAAGTGGCGGAATTGGCAGACGCGCACGACTCAAAATCGTGTGGTGGCAACACCATGGGGGTTCGATTCCCCCCTTCGGCACTGAGAAAAATGATGATTTTAAGCATAATATTAAAATTTTTGGCCATAGTGGGGTTTTTGTATCTAAGTTGGAGAAGAATGGGGGAGGGTTATGACGAGGCTAGGGTAGTGGCCTTTTCTTGGATAGCCTTGTTGTCGTTTTTCATTGGAGGTCGACTGGCTTATGGTTTAATTCATTGGGGAGTGTGGAATGATTCTTGGTTGAGCTGGGGAGCTATTTTGGATAAGCCAGGGATATCTTATGGTGGCGCTTACGTGGGGTTTTTGGTGGGGGCGGGGATAGTTTGTTTAAAAAATGAATGGAGGTACTGGTCTTTTTTGGAGGATAATGTGTTTGTTTTGTTGTCTTTTTTGTTGGTATGGTGGGGGAGTCAGATGATGGGAGAATCGGCGGTAGGGGTTGCTCCGATGCTCGCCGTTGGCTCGAGCGGAGTGCCTGCGGCAGGGGTGTCTTTGGTAAGTTCTTTGTTGATGGGAAAGAAGTATCGGTCACTGGTTTGGTACAAGAGCGGAAAGAAGGGCTTTCTTTTCTTTTGGGCCAATGTGGTGTTTTGGTTGGTATATTTGTTGATTATGTTCTTGTTTAATAAGGCAGGTAGTGGTTGTTATCCTGTTTTGGTCTTGGTCTTGATTTCTGGAGGGGGATTGTTTATGCTAGGAGAGGTTTTAAGAAAGGAATAATATGGTCAAAAAACACAAAGATATAATAAGTTTTCCGAAGAAGTTATTGTCACCGATAAAGAAGTTTTTGGAGGGGGAAGTGGTTAAGTTGGGGAAGAGAAGAAAAAAGATAAAGGAGGCCGATCCTTTTACCGATGGATCCAGAGCAACAGAAAATTCTTTGGAGGAAGATGTGGACGAACAAATTGGTCATTTTAGTGCGGAGATAAAGGCCGGTTTTGTGGCCAAACAGATTGTTCAGTTAAGAAAGGCCCTGACTCGAATTAAACTGGGGAAGTATGGTCATTGTGAGAAGTGTGGTCATATGATTCAAACTGATAGGTTGGCGGTTAGGCCGGAAACAACAGTGTGTATTGATTGTGAAAAAGAACGAAATTCTTAGATTGTTGGTTTTGGGTGGGGGGATTTTGGTAACGGGCTGGGTTCATAATTTTTTGGCGGCAAAAGGGGTTGTTTTGGTGGAAAATAGAGGCTTGGCTTTTGGGTGGTTTAAAGGCGGGGCGGGGTTGGCAGTGTTAGTGTGGTTGGTTTTGTGGTGGTATTGGTGGTTTGGAGGTTGGGGTGGTGCTAAGGTGGGGATTTGGATGATGCTAATAGGTGGAGCGGTTAATATTTGGGACAGGTGGGTGGGGGGAGTAGTCAGGGACTATTGGAGATGGTTTGATGGGGTGATTTATAACAATGTGGCGGACTGGTTAATCAGTGTGGGATTGTTTGTGTTTATACTAGAGATATGGAAAGACAAATCCAAGTAGTTTACCAGGACGATGATTTGCTGGTGTTAAACAAGCCACCGGGATGGGTGACAGCCAAAGAAAGAGTGGGAGAGAAGAATCCGACAGTGGAGGAATGGTTGTTTTCGAGGGTGGGGAAAGCTTTGCCCAGAAATGGAATTGTTCACAGACTGGACAAAGGGACTTCGGGTTTGTTGGTGGTGGGTAAAAATAATGAATGTTTAGAGGTTTTAAAGAGTTTTTTTAAAAAAAGACAGGTAAAAAAAAGATATTTGGCGGTGGCGGGAGGTGATGTCAGTTTTGAGGGAACGGTGGAGGTGCCGATAGGCAGAACCGTGTTTGGTAAATTTGGAGTGAAGGTGGGAGGGAAGATGAGTCGAAGCGAGTTTAGTTTGTTAAAAAAGTATAAGAAAGATAGCAAGATTTATAGCTTAGTGGAGGTGAATTTGAAAACAGGTCGGACTCATCAGATAAGAGTACACTTTTCGTATTTGGGTTGGCCTCTTTTGGGTGATGTGACTTATGGAGGGGAAAAGATAGCCATAGATAGACCTTTTTTGCATGCTTACAAGGTGAAATTTAAGCATCCGAGGAGCGGTAAAGATTTGGTATTTGAGTTGAAATTATCGGAAGATTTGAGGAGAATTTTGGAGGATTATGAAGAAATTTAGTATTTTTTTGTTGTTGGTGGGATTGGTGGGTTGGGGTTGGTGGTTTGGTAAAGCGGAATCGAGAATGGGGTTTGGGAGAGGGGATTATAGAATGGGGGTGGTGTGGGATGATGGAGTGGGGATTGTATCAATAAGTTTTGACAGGGGGATGGTGAACAGCATGATACTGACAGACGGGGTGGAATTGTGGTTACCGGGGGGATTGGATTGGTATGGGGCTGATAAAATAAAAAAGTTACTTGATCAGGAGGATAAGCGGGATTTGGCTGATGAGATTTTTTATTATAATTTGGGGTTTTTGGCAGATAAGGTGGTGTTTTTGGATGATTTTTCTTGGGATAGAAGTAGAGTTTTATGCCCTAATATGGGGTGGTGGTCTTGGTTGAATTTTGTTTATCGGCGAGATCAGATGATTTTTAAGGAAGAGGCTATGAGCGGGGTGTTGGGGGATGAGGTGTTGCTTTTGAACGAAGTGATGGTGAGAGATTTTGCCGATAGTCGACTTTTAAATGAAGATTTGAGATTAATAATACTTAATACCACTGAAAATGAAGGTTTGGCTGGGTTTGTGGCCGAGAGATTGTCGTGGGCCGGTTTTTCGGTGATGGGGGTAGGGGGGGCGGCTGATGAGGTGGGAAAGTGCCGATTATCCTATGGTGAGGGTTCGGATAAAAGTTATGGGTGGCAAGTGTTGAGCTCTCTTTTTGACTGTGAGCAGGTGGAAGACAGGGCTTTGGCTGACTTTGAGGTGGAGGTTTATATTGGTGAGGCTATGGCCGAGATGATAAACTATAGTGGATATGTCAGGACATTCTAAATGGTCAAATATTAAGAATCGTAAGGCGGCAGTGGACAAAAAGAGAAGCCAGCTTTTTACCAGATGTGCCAAAGAAATAATGGTGGCAGTCAGGCAAGGAGGGGGGAATGTTAATCCGGAGACCAATTCAATGTTGCGTTCGGCTATGGAAAAGGCCAGACAAGCAAATATGCCGAAGGAAAATATGGTTCGATTATTGGCTCGCCTGGAGGAAAAAAAAGATGGTTTGGTGAGTTTGTTATTGGAAGGATTCGGTTGTTTTTCGGTGCCGATTTTGGTGGAGGTGGAGACGGATAATAGGAATCGGATTTTATCTGAGATTAAGACCATTTTTCGGAAATTTGGCGGTAGTTTGGCTGAGACTGGTTCGGTTAAGTTTCAGTTTGATAGGGTAGGGGAGGTAGAAACGGACGGTTTGAGTGATGAGGTGCAATTGGAGTTAATTGACATGGGGGTGATAGGTTTTGGAGAGGGATTGGTGTTGGTGGAGGTAGATAAATTGGATGAGGTGGTGAAAAAAATGAAGGGGATGGGTTTGAATTTGGGGAGGGCCGAGCCAACCATGAGAATTAAGATGCCAAAGGAGTTGTCAGAAAGTGAGGCAGAAAAATTGGGTGATTTGGTCTTAATGTTGGAGGAAAATGAAGATGTGGTTAATGTTTTTGTAGGGGCTGATTATGTCTAAAAGATTAAAATATTTGTTTTCGTCGTTTTTGGTCTCGGTGGGTTATTATTCCTTTTTGGGTTTGCCTTATGAATCGAGAAATTATGGTCTGGCGGTAGGGGTGGTGCTGGTGATTTTTTGTTTATGGTTTGGTTTGGGAATCATACTTGGAGATGATTTGGGCTTGAGGTTTATATCGGTGGTTTTACCGTTGATATTTTTTGTTGGTTTTAGTATGTTTACAGCCTTGTTGCCATTTAATTTTGTGGGAAGATTGGTGTTAACCGTTATTTTTGGAACGGTGATTTATGTTATTTTCTTGGTAGAAAATGTGTTTATGGTGGCGATTGGTTTTAAGACAGTGCCACTCTATCGGGCGGCGTATACCGTCAGCTTGATTGTTTTGCTTTTGGCTTGTTTTTTTCTGTTTAATACTCTGTACTCTTTTGGTTTTAGTTATTGGGTTAATTCTTTGGTGGTGATGGGGTTGACCAGTTTGATTTTTGCTTATCAATTTTGGGTGATTGCCATAGAATTGCCGGATGATGGTAAGGAGAAACGGCGATTGTCTTATGTGTTGGTGCCGGGGTTTTTGGTGTCACAGTTGGCGTTGGTGTTTTCTTTTTGGCCGGTGGGGATATTTAAGGGGTCGATTTATTTGGTGTCAGCCATATATGTGTTATCAGGTTTAATTCAGGCTGATATAAGAGGTAGATTATTTCGCAAGACCAGTTTGATGTTTTTGTGGACAGGAGTGGCGATTGTATTGGGGATTTTGTTGGTGACCAGGTGGAGATAAAAAACAGAAAATAGTAAGAGAGTTAAGGCTAATATATATATTTATTACCTGTGTATAGGTGAAAACTGTATATGAAGGTAGGGAAGAGCGGAGGAGGGGGTGTTGATTTATTTACAATTTCCAAATTCTGGTTTTCAATATATGACAAAATGTTTAGTTTTTTGGTATATAGAAAAGGGGATTTTTTGATAGGTAGGGGAAAATTTAGGGGTTAGCAGGTGAAACAGGGGAGTGATAGCCCATAATATGATGTCCTATAATATATTATGTTTTCACAATATATCCTATAATTTTCACGCATTAATGATATTGTTTGATATAGTTTATGTGGAAATCCGGCAAAATGCTGACTGTATCAGGGGGAGGGATAGAGTAATGGTGTCGATGGGATGTTTTTTGAGGTTTAATTTTGATTGATGGATGGGATAATGGGGAATGATTTGAGTAAAAATATGACCAGTTGCCCATTAGGGGTGATATGACTCTTTTGTACGTCGCACAATGTATCTTTTGCGACACACCTAAAATTGAGACATGGAGGGGAGTGGTAAAATGCCAATTATTAATTGGCGATTTGTGGTTTTTATATAAGGGCTAATTGTTGATTTTTGAAATAAAAAAGGTTGGAATACTACCCCGGTTTGTCTGGTGGCTATTAATAATTTTTTAGGTTTAAAAAGCGGTTTTTGACTCCCCTGGATGATTTTTTGATGGGTGAGGAGTAAAAATAGTGGAAAATAAGGCTAAAAATATGTATGAAGTTATTAGCGGTCCTGGGGGCGATGAAAAAGAGATGGGGGCTATCTTTATATGCGTGGATATGAGTATAGTGATTAATAACGGCGAACAATCGGAAAAATATGGAGGGGGGCAAAGATGTTAAGATATTTTATGGATGTGGATAAAGATTTGAGGAAAATGGTTTGGAATTTTTTGGAGCATTTGGAAGTGGAGAAAAATTTATCGCCGTTAACAATTCGGAATTATAAACATTATTTGGATGAGTTGGTAAAATTTTTAGGTGATGAGGGGCGAAGTTCGGCCGGGTTGGATGATATAACGGTGGAATCGGTAAGAAAGTTTCGCTTGGAGCTGGTAAGACGGCAATTAAAGCCGGTAACACAGGGATATTATGTGATTGCTATTCGTTCATTTTTAAGATGGTTGGCCAAAAAAGGCGTATCGGTGTTGGCGGCGGAGAAATTAGATGTGCCCAAGGGTAAGGATAAGTCTCTGAAATTTTTAAATGAAAAGCAGGTCAATCGATTATTGAATCAACCACTCACTTCGACTGAAAAAGGCTTGAGGGATAGGGTAATTTTAGAGTTGCTTTTTTCCACCGGTTTGCGAGTTTCGGAGCTGGTGGCTTTAAATAGACAGCAGATTGATTTGAAAAGTCGAGAATTCGGAGTGGTTGGAAAGGGGGGTAGGGCCAGAGTGGTGTTTATTTCCAAGAGAGTAGTCCCCTATTTGGGAAGGTATTTAGCCAGAAGGCGGGATAAATTTAAGCCTTTGTTTGTAAATTTTAAAAAGAGAAATTTGGTTGACGATGATGAGTCGGTTAGATTATCGGCCAGATCGGTGCAAAGAATGGTGAAGGTTTATGTCAGACTGGCAAAGTTACCGGTGGAAGCCACTCCCCACACCTTAAGACATTCTTTGGCGACGGATTTGTTAAGGTCGGGGGCTGATTTGCGTTCAGTGCAGGAAATTTTGGGACATAAAAATATTGCCAGCACTCAAGTCTATACCCATGTGACTGATGTCCATTTAAAGGCGGTGCATGAAAAGTTTCATCGGGGAAATAAATAATTTTGTATTAACCTATAGTTGGGGAGTTTTTAGAAAAATGGTTGAGAAAAAGGTCGAAGGTGGTGTTTGGTGGATAGATGGTCTGTTTTTTCAGTAAAATAGGCTAAAATTTGAATTTAATACCCTGTTGGCAGATAGAGGTTATTATTGCCAATTCAGACTGGATCAGAATAGGTGTCTTATAGTACCAATTTTTTTCAGTCCCCCACCCTATTGGTGTGTATCAGTTGATTATACATGAGTGATTGGATGGTGCCTGTCTTATCTTATAATAAAACCAAAGATAATCTTATAATATATATGGGGCAAAAGGTGGCCTGAGGGGGTGTTTTGTCAAAGCAGGAAAGACTATTTGGTGGGAGTGGGGTCGAATTTTTCCAAAACGGTCATGGCGTTGGCTTTATCAGTGTCTGTTTTAAATCGCATCAGGATGACTCCCTTGGTGTTACGACTGAGGCGGGGAATATTCTTCAGGGGAAGTTTGATGGTAATGCCGTTTTTGGAGGCTAAAATAACTTGTTGATGGTTCTGATTAACAACTCGGGCGGTGGCTACCCGACCGGTTTTTTTGCTTAGATTGGAGACTTTAACACCGATACCGCCGCGTTTTTGTAGAGGATAGAGATAGGCGTTGGTGCGTTTACCAATCCCCTTTTCGGTGACGACCAGAATATGTTGGAACATGTCTTTGCCTTTTTCGATGGATTCGGGAATAACATCCATGCTTACCAGTTGATCTTCTTCTTTGAGTAGGATACCGCGAACGCCTCGAGTGTGTCGACCCATGGGTCGGGTGTCGGTTTCTTGAAAGCGAATACATTTGCCGTTTTTGGTGACCAGGAAGACAAAATCAGTTCCACTGGTAAGTTTGGCCCAAGCCAATTGATCGTCTTTGTCGAGGTTAATGGCGATTAAGCCGTTTTGGCGGATGTTCTGGAATTGTTTGATGGAGGTTTTTTTGACCACACCTTTTTGAGTGGCCAAAAGGATGAATTTTTGGTCGGTTTGTTTGCTGATGGGAAGAATAGCCTGAACTTTTTCATCCGAACTGAGGTTGATGAGGTTGATAACAGCTTGACCTTTGGATTGGCGGCTACTGTCAGTGATTTCCCAGACTTTGGTTTTAAAAACTCGGCCTCGATTGGTAAAGAATAAAAGATCGTCATGGGTCTGGACTGACAGGATACAGTCAATCTCATCCGTTTGTTTGGTGGTCATGCCGACAACACCGATACCACCGCGTTTTTGACTGCGATAAGTATCTTTGGCGACTCTTTTGATGTAGCCGGTTTGGGTTAAGGTGACCAGGGTGGGAACATCAGCTACCAGATCTTCTTCGGAAAATTTTTTGAGGTCGCGGATATAGATTTTGGTGCGACGTTTATCACTATATTTTTTGGATATTTGACGGTTTTCTGTTTTTAATTCTTTGATCATGGCTTTTTCTTGGGTGATCAGAGTGGTTAGGCCGTCTATGGTTTTGGTAATTTCTTTGTATTCATCTTCAATTTTTTGTCTTTCTAGGGCGGCTAGACGGCGAAGCTGCATTTCTAAGATGGCCTCAGCCTGCAGGTCGGTAAACTTAAATTTGGATATTAGGTTGTCACGAGCCGACGAGACGGTTTTGGAGGCTCTGATAGTTTTTATGACGGCGTCGAGATTGTCCAAGGCGATTTTGAGGCCCTGGAGAATGTGACTGCGCATATAAGCGGTTTTGAGTTGAAAGATGGTGCGACGACGAATAATGTTTTCCCGGTGACGTAAGAATAGCAAGAGGAATTGGCGCAGGTTGAGGGTTTGAGGTACTCCGTTAACCAAAGCCAACATGTTGGCGGAGTAGGATGTTTGGAGGTTGGCAAATTTGAAAAGTTTATTAAGAACAGACCGCGGTCGTCCGCCTTTTTTGATTTCAACCACTACCCTGATGCCGCGACGATCAGATTCATCGCGGAGATCGGAGATGCCGGAGATTTTTTTGTCACGAACCAGTTGGGCGATCTTTTGAACCAGGTCGGCCTTGTTGACTTGGTATGGAATTTGAGTAACGATGATGCGAGTTCTGCCGTTTTTAATCTCTTGAATATCAGTTTTGGCTCGGATAATGAACTTACCCCGGCCGGTTAAATATATTTGACGAATGCCCTCTTGGCCGTATATTTCCCCATAGGTGGGAAAATCCGGGCCCTGAACTGTGGTCAATAAGTTTTCTACGGTGGTTTTAGTCTCCAGATTAAAATGTTGATTTTCCAGAATTTTGACCGGGGTGAGGACTTGGTCGCGGGTGTTTTGTTTTTGAGTCAGGAGGGGTTTGATTTCTATAGTGCTTTTGTCAGTTTCCAAGCTGGCTTGTTTTAGGAGGAGATCGATGGCCTGGCAAATCTCTCCCAGATTGTGGGGAGGGATTTTGGTGGCCATACCGACAGCTATACCGTCGGCTCCATTTAGAAGTAGGTTGGGGATTTTTGATGGTAATACGGTCGGTTCTTGGATGGTACTGTCAAAATTGTCGACGGTGTCGACGGTTTCTTTTTCAATATCAACAACCAAATCGGCGGCAATTTTAGCCATTTTGGCCTCGGTATATCTCATGGCGGCGGGAGGATCATTGTCAATGGAGCCGAAGTTTCCTTGGCCGTTAACTAAAGGGTAACGAAGGGAGAAGCTTTGAGCCATGCGGACCATGGCATTGTAAACGGATTGGTCTCCATGGGGATGGTATTTACCCAGGACTTCACCGACCACTTTGGCGGATTTTGAGTATCGACCGCCGGGAGTCAGTTTCATTTGGTGCATGGCATAAATGATGCGACGATGAACCGGCTTGAGACCGTCTCTGACATCGGGTAAAGCTCTGGAAACGATGACGCTCATGGCGTAGTCCAGGTAGGATTTTTCCATTTCGTTGACGATATCAACGGTGAGAATTTTTCCGTGTTTGCTTTTGGTGATGTTGGCGTCGATTGAAGTCATGTTGGTTTAAATATCTAGAGTAGCCAAATGGGCGTGAGTTTTAATGAATTTTTTTCGGGGAGGAACATCTTTGCTCATCAAAGTGGAAAAAGTTTCGTCGGCTCTTTGAGCGTCTTTGATAGTAATTTTTTTGAGGATACGGCTGGCAGGGTTCATGGTAGTCTCCCAGAGTTGTTTGGGATTCATTTCTCCCAAACCTTTGTATCGTTGCAGATCGTATTTTTTATTTAGATCGATGGTTTTCATGTATTTCTCCTTTTCTTCTTCGGTATAGACGTATTTGGAAGTTTTTCCTTGTTTGATTTTGTATAAAGGAGGCATGGAAAGATAGACATGGCCTTGTTCGATGGTGTAGGGCATGTGACGGAAGAGGAAGGTTAGGAGTAAGGTGGAAATATGGGCACCATCAACATCAGCATCTGACATCAGGATAATGTGATGATAGCGTAACTTTCCCGTATCGATGGTTTCACCGATTCCCATTCCCAGAGCGATGATGAGATCTTTGAGCTTGACAGAGTTGACAATTTTATCCAGGCGCATGTTTTCGGTATTAATTGCTTTACCCCAGAGAGGCAGGATGGCTTGAAATTTGCGGTCACGCCCCTGTTTGGCACTGTTGTGTACAAAGATGCCGGATGCCAAAGCGAAATTGTGAGTTGTGGGTACTTCTATGTCGTAGACATCCATTTTTTTGGTCAAAGGAATGATTCGTTTTATTCTATGGTTATAAGAAATAATGGCTTGATGAAAGGTTTTTTCATTTCCTTGGAAAAATCTTTGACAGATGGTTTGATAACGGAGCAAACATTTGTCGTTGGTGGTTTTTCTTAATTCCTCGTATGCAAGTTTGTCAATTATTTTTGAGTTTAGGTAAATTTGATGCAAGGATGATAGGGCTTTTTTTAGATAAGTTTGGTTGGGGATCCATTGTTGTTTAGTTTTTTGGCGACGCCATTGAAGTAAGGCGGGGTCATTCCAAAGTTTTTTAGCTATTTGACTGAGAATTTTCTTTCGTTCAGGGTGGTTTTGAAAAAAGAGTTTAACGCGCCGTGATTGTTCTTGTCTATTTTTCTTGCTACTCCAGTATTTTAACTGATTTTTATTCAAAAGAGTATTGTTTTTTTGGCGATATTCTTTGTTGTTGTTATAAAATTTTAAAATTTTTTGGAGCATATATTTTTTGTATTTTGGGTTTTCCCATTGTTTTTTTGCTCTTTGGCTAAGGATTTTCCTCATTTTTGGGGTGGTCATTCTTTTTCGTATTAAATTGCGGAATTCGATTGTTTGGTGGAGTTTGAGAAGTTTGGCTTTGACTTTCGGTGTATGCAGGGTTTTTTCTGCATGTTGGCGGTGAAGATCGAGATGTTTTTTACTTGGTAACCTAGTAAGGTTATCAGGGTTATTGTTAAGTTTGTTAAAGTCAATATGGTGTCGGTGGTTTCCGGTGGAGACAGCATAAACTTTGGATTTTAGATTGTATTCGTCGGCTAAAACATGAGTGAACAGCCAGCGATGTTGGCCCGGATCAAATATCATTTGGTAACCTTTGATGGTGATGCGTTTGCCTATTCTTGACAGTTGTTTTCTTAGTGGCATTAGAGAATCATTGACTGTTAATTTTGAGGCTTGTTTATAACTTCCGTCTCGGAGCATGAAAAGATGTTCTGGTGTACAAATAATTTTTTCTTTATTATCAAGGATAATTTTTATGACAGAAGCTTTTTTCTTAGTCAGACGAGGGTTGGTGATTGGCGAGACACCAATTGATCCTTGTTTATTAATGGAATAGCAGTAATTTTTTTTACCTCGACGGTTTTCTTTAACTAACTCTTTGAAGTTTAAATTGCGTCCATCGGTTAAAGCCACTTTAGTGTTACCGGAAAAACATCCTCCGGCTGAATCTCCCTCAACTATGAAAAGTTCGGATTCTTGGGGATTTTTAGATTGGCAATCGGCCAGTTTACCGGGAAGACCAAGAGAGTCGAACAAGCCTTTTTTCATGATGGCGTCCTTGGCGGCTTTGGCGGCTTTTCTGATTTGAATGGCCAGTATGGATTTGCCTACAATGGCTTTGGCAACGGCCGGATTTTCCTCAAAATAAGTGATTAGTTGTTGGCGAACGATTTTGGCTACGATAGGTTGGACTTCGGAGTTACCCAGTTTGCCTTTTGTTTGACCTTCGAACTGAAGGTCTTTACTGGACATTCTGATGGAAATGATGGCAGTTAAGCCTTCGCGGGTATCGTCACCGGTGATGTTATCGTTTTTGTTTTTAAGCAATTCCTTCTGATTGGTATAGTCTTTGATGGCTCGGGTTAGAGCCATTTTAAATCCGGTTAAGTGAGATCCGCCTTCGTGGGTGTTGATGATGTTAACAAAAGAGGTTATGTTTTCTTTAAAAGTATCGTTGTATTGGATGGCCACCTCAACATCGATGCCGTCTTTCTCGTCGTGGATATAAATGGGGGGGTGGACAACTTCCTTCTTTTTGTTGAGCTCACGGAGAAGAGAGACAATGCCACCTTCAAAATAGAAATGTTTTTGACTGTTATTCCGCTCATCATAGAAATGGAAATATATTTTACTGGTCAGATAGGCTCTGTCTTTGAGTGACTTTAGAATGGTTTTTCGGGAAAATTCGAGAGTTTCCTTAAAAATTTTAGGATCAGGGGTAAAAGTGGTGGTGGTGCCGTCGATTTTTTTGGGTAGGATTTTATTGAGTAATTTGACTTTGGTTTTAGGAATTTGGCTTAACTTGGTTTTTACTTTACCGCGACAAAAGTCCATATAGTGAATTTTTCCATTACGACGAATTTCGACTTGAAAATCGGAAGATAAGGCAGAAACACAGGCGGCACCAACACCATGAAGACCGCCTGACACCTTATAAGCGGTACCTTCGAATTTACCGCCGGAATGAAGAGTGGTCATGATGACTTCTAGGGCCGGCTTTTTGTATTTGGGCATGATGTCAATTGGGATGCCGCGACCGTCGTCGGCAACGGTGGCCGAATTGTCGGGATGAATGACAACCCAGATGTTTTTGGCAAAATCGGCCAGGGCTTCGTCGATGGAATTGTCGATGATTTCGGTTAGACAGTGGTGAAGTCCGGTGGTGTCGGTGGAACCAATGTACATGGCCGGGCGTTTTCTAACCGGCTGTAAACCTTCAAGGACAATAATTTGTTCGCTGGTATATTTATTATTTGGGGCCATAAAAGACAAAATTAGACAGATATTTTCTTGTTTAAGTCTAACAAAGAAAAAATAGCTTTACAATGGGCAAGTTTATTGGATGGATAGGTAGAATTTAAGGTAAAATTTGGGTTAAAAATAAGGCCTAAAAATAGGGTTTTTTAGTGCTAATCGGTTTTTTTGATTTGAGTAACAATTGAGTAAGCTAGAACCGAGGCGGCCACTAAAACGTTAAGGGAACGGTTGATGCCGTACATGGGGATTTCGACGATGTGGTGGCATAATTTTAAAACCTTTTTATCAATGCCGTTTGACTCACTGCCTAAAACCAGAGCTATCGGTTTTTTGTAGATGGCTTTTCGCCAGTCAATGCTGTTTTTGTCTTGTTCGCAGGCAATAATTTGGTAGCCTTGGTTTTTTAGCTGTTTTATGCAATTGGTGGTTTTGACATAGTGTTCCCAGGGTATCCATTTCCAGGTGCCGACAGAGGCCCGATGAATTTTAATATTGGGAGGGGTGACGGTAGGGCCGCAAAGGTAAACTTTTTTGGCGGCAATGGCATCGGCCAATCTGAAAAAACAACCGATGTTGTAAGTATCAAGTACATTGTCGAGGACCAGAACGATAGGGTGGCGGTTGATTTTTCGTTGTAGTTTTTTGCTCTCCCCCATTCGACTGCTTCTGAGTTGGTGTGAATTGAGTTTTTTCATTAGCAACCACCATCGGTGGCGGCGATATCAGGGGCGCTAATTTCTGTTTTACACTCTTTGGGGGTTCGATTAAAAGAGGCACAGACAGCTTCTTTGATAACATTAGGAGTGCGATATTTATCTTGGGTGAAAGTTTTTTTGCCGATTTTTAGAGAACCATCGCCAGTTTGGGAGTAAGCGCTTTCCGGGGGGAAGCGAACTTGGTTTATCAGTAAAGTGGGAGAGCCGGTGACTTGGTGTTCAGTGGTTAAGGCAATTTCCTTTTCAATCAAATCAATGGCTTCTTGATTAAAGCATTCGGTGATTTTGCCGGTGTCCAGATCGGCTTTTTTGGCTTGTTCTTCCCAGCAAGTGTCGGCATTTTGGGAGTTACAGTTCTGATTGACGTAGTCGACAAAATCCCACCATTTCTTTTTGTCCTCAGACTGATTCCAAGCGCATATTTCTCTGATGTTTTGATTGGCTTCGACCCGACCATGAAGCGAAGCGTAATAATCACCGGTGGCGGATTTAATGTAAGAATTTTCGTTGGTGCATTGTTGATAATTTTTATCAATGGTTTGTTGGCATTCGGCAGTGTTTTTAAAATAACCACTTTCTACATAGGTGGCGCACTGAGTCGGGTCGCCGGTTCTACTCTTACAGTAAATGGGCAAGTCACTAATTTTGTCAAAAATATATTGTGGTTTGATTTCGGTTTGGTCGCCGATGAGATCGAAGACGGGTTTTAAAATGTCTTCCATTTGATTGCCGTAGGGACAAAAACTCATGGTGAAAAATTGGAGTTGGGGTTTTTTGGATTTAGTGGCATCAAAAATATTGTCAGAGCTGACACCACCAACATTGCCGGAGCGGAGTTTGTTGTAGGCCAGACCAGAATAAAAGGAGGTTAATGTCAAGAGAACAGAAAAGAAAATAACGGCCTTGAGCGGAACCTTAAGGTATTTGATTTTGGTCATGTTGTTTTAATTTTTAATGGAGATGGCGTCAACCGGACAAGATTCAATGATGGCTTTATTTTTAGTGGTGACAATGGGATTTTTTACTTCAGCCTTGAAGGTTTTGGGGTTATTTTTGAAGGTATCAGGATCCAACTGGACACAGGTTTGACAGCCAATGCATTTTTGCGGGTCAATGGTGATTGTGGCAGACATGGTCTTGATTATAGCAGATTAATATTTGGCTTGATAATTATTTTTTAAAAACAAAGATGATTGAATAATGGCGCTTAGAATGAGGGCAATTCGGTCTTTGGCCTGGTCCAGGGTTAGTTTTTTTAGGTTTTTGGGGAAATAATGGAGGATTTCATTTCTGGCATATTTCCAGCCATCCCAAAGTATTTCAGCCAATTCTTCCCCGTCGTTATCTATATCAGCCAGTTTTTGGAAGACGGAAAAACGTTTGAAGCGGAGGGATGGGTTAAGTGTTTTTCCCACCCGAAAACGGGTACTGTCATGTTGCCGTTGGTCAATCAGGCCAATTTGGAGAAAGAAATTTTTTAGGTACCCTTCATAGGCTTTGGCGGCGGGGGCGACCAAAAAAGAATAATCGTGGATGGAATCTTTTTGTAAGTTGGACATGATAGTTTGGACATCCTGCAGAAGATCCTTTTGAGAGGGAGGAAGATAGGCCAGGGCTTGACGGAAAAGTTGTTGGTTAAATTGTGTCATAGGGTTGATTTGGTCAGCATGATGATAAAGAGCAAATTAATTAAAGAAAAAAAGAGAAGGTAGTGAGTCAGATATTTGATGGGTAATTGTTTTTTTTCTCGAGCAAAAAGCCATTTTTGTAAATGGCGGGGGTGGCTTTTGTAGTCATAGAGCTGGTCGACAATGAGATGGAGGTTGAGGGCGGTGACGAAGGCGGCGGTGAAAACGCCGGTGGAGGAACTGATAATGAAGATGGAGAGAAGGATTAAAGTGGTTTGGAAAAAATAGTGGTGAAAAACTAGATTGGTGTGAGTGTGATGGGTCTTTACCAAGAGCTGAAGGAGGGATTTAGCGTCTTTTTGTCTAAGATATTGTTGGGCTTGGCGGGATTGAGGTAGGGTGGGTTGGAGATAGAGCCAAAAGATGAGGTGGTCAAGATCGAGGAAAAAGGCTCCCCAGCCAAAACCAAAGAGCAGATAGATAAACTGATAATAAGAAACCCGGTTAAAAATCCAGATAATGGAGATGATGGTAAAAATGAGAGATAGGGGGATGAGGTGACGCCTGAGTTCTTGTTTCACAGTTAAACTAATATAGCAGATTACTCGTAGCGTAAAGCAGTGATGGGAGATAATTTACTGGCCTTGCGGGCGGGGGCGACGCCGAAAATAACTCCGACCAGAGAGGAGACTCCGAAAGCCAGTATGACGGAACCGGTGGTGATTTGGGCCGGAAAGAAGTTGTTGATGATTTTGGCGCCGATAGAGCCGAGCAGGATACCAATGGTTCCACCGAAACCGGAAAGAATGACCGCTTCAAAAAGGAATTGGAGTAGAATGGCCTGAGGATAAGCGCCGACGGCTTTGCGGAGACCGATTTCGCGGGTGCGTTCGGTAACGGTAACCAACATGATATTCATGATGCCGATGCCACCGACAACCAGAGAGATGGCGGCAATTCCCGACAGAGCGATGGTCATGGTGCTTAAAATAGTATTGATACTGGAGAGGATTTGACTTTGGTCGTAGACAGAAAAGGCGTCCGGGTCATATTTTTTGAGCATGATTTTTTCGATATCGTCTTGAACCTGTTGAATCTGGATTTTGGTTTTGGCAGTGACCATGATGGTTTGGATGTTTTGATTACCGATGATGTCATGGCCGATAGTTGAGGGAAGATAGATGTTGATGTCAAGGCTGGCACCACCAAATCCACCACCGAGGCTGTCCAGGATGCCGATAATTTTCAGTTTTTTGCCGCTGACGGTAATTTTCCTGCCCAGAGGATTGCCCTCAGGAAAAAGATCAGTGGCAACTTGGGTACCAAGAACGACCACTTTACTTTTTTTACTTTCTTCCTGACGAGTAAACCAGCGGCCATTACCGGAGGATGGTTGTTGGTTTTGGGCCATGGCATAATCATGGGTGGTGGCGATGAGGTTGACGTCGATAGTGTTTTTATCTTGTTTTAAAGTTAGACTTATTTGGCTGACGGGAATAATGTAGTTGACGTTTTTGAGACTTTTTTTGAGAGCAGACAGGTCTTTTTGATTGAAGGTGACGGTGGAAAAACCGGCCTCACGATTAAAATGACCACTGCGATTGAAGATTTTTCTGGGTGAGATGTAGATATTGTTGGCTCCCAAGCTTTCGAACTGGTCATTGATATAAGACTTAAGTCCGTTGCCGATGGAGATCAGGAGAATTACGGAAGTAACGCCAATAATGATTCCCAGAGAGGTTAATAAGGTGCGGATTTTGTTTTTAAAGATAGATTGGAGACTGGAACGGAGCAGGTCGGCTGGTGATGGTTTTAGTTTAAGCATGCTAGTTAATTTATGATTTGTCCGTCTTTAAGGACGATGGTGCGTTTGGCTTGTTTGGCTAGATCAAGATCGTGGGTGACAAAAATAATAGTATTGCCTTCGCGGTGTAGATTTTTGAGGAGTTGCATGATTCCTTGGCCCGATTTGGAATCAAGGTTGCCGGTGGGTTCGTCGGCCAGTATTAGGCTAGGTTGGTTGATAAGAGCTCGAGCAATGGCAACTCGTTGTTGTTCTCCTCCGGAAAGTTGAGCCGGAGTGTTTGGTAGTTTGTCGGATAAGCCGACCTTATCAAGCATTTGTTTGCCCAACTGTCGGTGTTTTTTTTTGACTATGTCGGAGTAGAGTAAGGGCAAGATGGTATTTTCCAGAGAGGAGGTTTTGGGCAAAAGATTAAATTGTTGGAAAACAAAGCCGATTTTTTGATTGCGTAATTGAGCCAAACGGGTTTCTTTGAGACCGGAGATGTTTTTGTGTTCGAGAATAATTTGTCCCTGGGAGGCGTTGTCCAGTAACCCGATGATGTGCATTAGAGTGGACTTGCCGGAACCGGAGGCCCCGGTAATAGAAACAAATTCACCTTGCCTGATGACAAGATTGATATCTTTGAGAGCGTAGAAAAGGTGTTTGTCTGATTTACCGGAGGGATAGGTTTTGGAAACGTTTTTTAGCTTGAGGAGAACCTTATCTTTTTTTGATGACGATTTGGTCATTGGGGTTGATTCCTTCTAAGATTTGAATAAAATCGTCTGATTCGATGCCGGTTTTAATTTCTTTTTCGTCAATTGAATCATCCGGTTTTTTGATCAGAACCAGTTTTTGATCTTCATCTTCGAAAATAGCCTCAATGGGTAAAGTGAGAGCTTGGTCTTGTTGTTGGGTAATGATAGTAACATCACCGTTCATACCCAGGCGATAAAAGGAAAGGCTGTTATCAAGGTCGAGAGAAAATTTAATTTGGTAGACGGTGGAGCTTTGACCGGAGACGGGAATAAAGGAGATGTGGATGATGTGAGAGTTGAGACTGTTTTGAGGATCAATGTCAAGGTTAATAGTGGCTTTTTGGCCTTGTTTGACAGTGATGATATCTTCTTCGTCAATTTCGGCGGTAAAATAGATACTGTCAGGGTCGACGATGGTAATTTCGGCGGTGGCGGGGGTGACGTTGATGCCGGGGTAAGGTTCTTCAATATCGGTAATAATGCCATCGATGGGGGTGGTTAAAGTAGAGTATTTTAAGGTGATTTCGTCAAGTTCATAGTCGATGACGGTGTTGTTGAGAGTGTATTGGGCTCGGTCCAGGATTCGTTGGATTTCGTTGGTAACCAGGAACCTCTCTTTGGTTTCCTGATATAGATCTTGGACGTCGTTAAAAGTGTGGAGGCCGGTTTTATAATCATTTAATTCTCGGGCTAGTTCTTTTTTCAATTCGCGCTTGTCGAGACCGGCCAGGGCTTGGCCTTTTTTGACGTAGTCCCCTATTTTGACTCCGACCCAGGCTAGCCGACCGGATGTTTGAAATTTGACGGTAGCGACTTTGGCGGCGTCAATTTGGCCGGCCAGGATAATTTCATTCTTTATGTCCTGGGTAGTGGGGGTAACCAGTCGATCTTTTTTAGCGTCATATTTTAAAGAATCAGTTGATTTGGTTTTAAGAAAACGAGAAAAGTTTGGTTGACCCCAGCTATTGCGAGGTAGGGCGGAGACGAGCCCAAGAATGGGTAGGATGATGGCGATAGTTAATAGGAGTACTAAGGTGGTATGTTGGTTGAAATAAGCCTGCCAGTGTTTCTTTTTCACAAGTTTATTGTATCAGGATCTTTAGGCTTAAATCTGTATTGAAGTCCTATTTTGGGCGAATTGACGGATTAAGGCATTTAATAATGTTTGATATGGGATATTACTTCTTTTTGCCTTGGCTTTTACTTTGATCAAATCTCCTTGATTAACCCGAATCGTTATTCTTTTTGTTTGATGTAACTCTTTGTAATTTTTTGCGGCTTCTTTGAAAAGATGTTTGGTTGAGTTTAGGTTAGAGGCACTGACAAATTCTTTTCTTTCCAATGCTTTTTCAATTTTCTTTTCTTGTTTGTCTAATTTTGGATTAACTTTTTTCATGATTTGTTTTCCTTTTTAAATATTTATTTGTTAGTGTTTTGCTTGGATAAATTGTTTTTAAAAAAATAATTTTTTTTCTTTTATCAATTACATAAGGTACGGCGTAAACATAATTTTTTATTTTAATTACCAATATCCTTTGCTCCGGATATTTTTTTATGTTTTTGTGTTTTAAATTATCTAATATTTTGTTATTTTCAATAGCGCTAATTACTTGGTCAAAACTAATGCCTCGAGTTTGTTGAAGTAGCAAATTTTTCTCTTCACTAAACTCTATTTCAAGTTTCACTGTTTAAATTTTATCATTGTGTACATCCACTGTCAATACATATAGTATTTTTATTTCGGTGTATTTTTAGAGGTTTTTTCCCGTCGGAGTTGTTTCAGTTTCCACATAAACAGCTTGTAGGGGGTTTTGATGGTGCCGGGAGTTTGGCCGGTGACGAAATGAAAGGCGGTTTCCAGTAGATGACGATCAACGGTTTTGGCCAGACGGATATAGAGGGAACGGTTTTTCCAGTCACCCAGGTTTTCAGCCAGTTGAAGACCATAGGCTTGAAATTCTTTTTTGACATATTTTTTTCGTCCGGCCAGGGTTTTTTTGAAAAGGTCAAGCTGGTCTTTAATAGAAGCAGGTGGGGATTTTCTGGCCATGAGTAATTATACTTGGTTATGATGAAGTAAAGTGGACCCAGGGGGAGTCGAACCCCCGACTCATCAATGCGATTGACGTGTTTTACCAACTGAACTATGGGCCCGGACAATGGTCGGTGGGCTGGTGGTGGGAGAGCCAGCCATCAGGTTTTTGATTTCAGGGATTATTTTATCAATAGTTTGGTTGATGATGGGTTTTTGGGTGGGAGTGAAGGGTCGGAGAACATAAGATTCGGAAGGGGTGTTGTCTTGGGGGTGGTCGATGCCGATTCTAAGGCGATGGAAGGCTTGAGTGCCCAAATGGTCGATGATTGATTTAATGCCATTATGTCCGGCCGGTCCCCGGTCAAATTGGATCTTGTAGTCCCCTACCCCAAGATCAAGGTCGTCGTGGATAATGTAGAGGTTGGTGGGAGTTATCTTAAAATAATTTAAAATTTTTTGAACAGAGCGGCCGGAGTCATTCATGTATGTATGAGTAATGGTTAAGAGATTATTTTGATATTTGGCGACACTGGCGGATAGTTTGGGGTGATTGTGGGGGGTTAGTTTGAGGTCCTGAAATAAATTCAGGATGATGTTATTACCCAGGTTGTGGCGGCTATTTTGGTATTTTTTGCCGGGGTTGCCCAGACCGATAAAAGCTTTCATAAGATTATTTTACCTAAAAGGAAGGAGAAAAGATTACAGAGGAAAGATAAAGTAAAGGATTTTTTGAGGCTTAGTCTGAGGACGAAATGATAAATAATGGTTTCGGTGATAATCACAAAGGTTTCTCCGGTGAGGGTATATAAGGAGTAGGAAGAAATAATGGTGGGGAGGACAAACCAGAGATATGGCAGAGTGGAGAAGGAGGTCAGGATGCCGGCAAAAAGGAGGCGAGAGGAGGGAATTGTTTTGATTTTGATTTTGAAGTATTTTCTGGTGAGAAAAAAAAGCAGACTGATTTCGCCAAGGAGGGTGATGATGAGATTTAAAAAAAAGAGAGTATAGACGGTCACTAATCTATTGTAACACTCAGGTTTTGATATAGAAAGTAGTATTTTGTATGAAAAAGTATGGGAAAGATAGGAAAAACTGGGTTTGAGACTGTTATTAGCAGTCGGGTGAACGACTGCTAAGAGATGAGGTGGTGGAGCCGGGTTTCTGAGATGATTTTTATGCCTAATTTTTTGGCGGTGATGAATTTGGATGATTTGGAGACTTTTTGGTTGCAGACCAGATAGTCGGTATTTTTACTGATAGCGCTAACCACTTGGCCACCGGCTGATTCAATATTGGTGGTGATTTCTTTTCGGGAGTGGGAAAGAGTGCCGGTGACAGCAAAGAAAAGACCGGTAAGTTTAGATGATTGACTATTGGTCTTGATTTTTACTTGGGATAGGATGGAATTAATGACCGGTTTTTTACTGGTGATACCATTGATGATTTTTTGGGCCAAAGTGGACTGAAAACCAGGTAAAGACTCTAGTTTGTTAGTGGTTAGGTTAATGATTTTGGAGGGCGTATTAAAGCCAGCTTTGATAACTTGCCTGACTCGTTTGGCACTGAAATTGGGAATGGCGGCGGCGGTGAAGGCTTGAGCCAGAGTAATATTTTTTTTGGCTTGGATTTGGCGGATCATGTTGATGGCGGATTTGTCTCCCAAGCCGGCCAGGTGGTTGATATCAGAAATTTGAAGTTGATAAAAATCACCGGGGAGTTTGACCTGGTTGTTTTTGACCAATTTTTGGATGGTTTTGGTGGAGATGCCTTTAATGTCCAAAAATTTACAAAAGAGCCTGAGACTACCCAGGGTTTGGCTGGGACAGAGCTTGGAATTGGGACAGCGAAGAAATTTGTCTTCTTTGGTGAGTTGGTGTTTGCATGAGGGACACTTTTGAGGAATTTTGACGGTGCCCTGGTTAATTTTATTGACGACCTTTTCGATGTAAGGAATGACATCACCGCGACGAGAGATTTTAACTACATCTCCGACATTGATATTTTTTTGTTTGACTAATTGGTAGTTGGCCAGAGAGGCGTAAGTGATAAGGGCGCCGGAAAGTTCAATCGGTTCGACTTGAGCTACGGGGGTGACGGTGCCCAAAGGACCGGTTTGCCAGCGGATGGCTTTAATGCGGGTGGTAGAAGTGGCGGCGGGGAATTTGTAGGCCACCTGGAATTTGGGTCTATTGTTGAGAGATCCCAAACGTTGTTGAAGACGAACCGGGTTGATTTTGACCACCAAGCCGTCTATATCATAATCATAATCCTGACGTTTTTGGTTTAAAAATTGTTGGTAAATTTTTTCTACTTGATTAAGATCGGAACAATGGTGGGTTTCGACGGTGGATATGCCCATTTTTTTGATTTGTTTTACTTGATTGTCCTCACTTTTTGACTTGATTCGGGAGGAGGAAATATCGACGGCCAAAAGAGTGCAATAGGAGCAAAATTGAGAATCAAGCCGTTGAGAAATGCCGGCGGCGGCGTTGCGGGGGTTGGAATAATTTTCCGGGGATATTTGATTTAGTTTGTTGAAGTCTTTGAGGGTGACGATGATCTCATAACGAACGGAGCCGGTGAAGGTTGATTTTAATTTGGGGACAAAATTTTTCATCAGCACTACGTTTTGAGTGATTAGGTCCCCCACTTTGCCATTGCCCCGGGTGATGGCGCTGGCGACTTGTCCCTTTTCGTAGATTATTTCCAGAGAGATACCGTCGCATTTGGGCTGGACAATAAAGTCAGTGGTGGTGGGGATTTTTTTGAGTCGAAAGTATTTAAGCAGTTCTTTGTAGGTGGAAACTTTGTTTTGTGATCCCATATTCATAACATGAGGGGTTTTGTTCCAGCCGGTATCAAAACCGGGACTGCCTATTTTTTTGAAAATACGGTGGTGGGGAGATTTTTCCCGGAGGATGTCTTCAAGGGTGTCGTAGGTATGGTCATCCATGATGGGCTTACTATTGGAATAATAAGCCTTTTTGGCTTTGATGAGCATTTCTCCCAGATCTGGGGGAGAGATATTTTTTAGTTTAGGACTATCAAGAGTAATCATGGCTTATTTTACTTGATGATTGAGAGTGGGTGGGGTTCTGGGTTGATTTAGGCTGAGGCCAGACAGTAGTAGGCGCCTTTGGTGGATCCTTTTTTCTCGACTACATTGGAATTGATGAGTTTTTTCAAATCCCGCCAGATGGTGTCATCGGAGACCATGGGGATGAGTTCTTTGGCGTCCGGCATACGCATGCCGCCGAATTGCTGCATGTATTCGACCAGTTTGATTTGGCGTTGGGAAAGATGGACTTGTTTACCGCCCAGCTTTTGTTTGAATTTAAGATCACGAGACAGGGCTCGAACTTTTTCTTTGACCCGGGTTAGTTCGATACTGAGGGCTTGGGTGAAATATTCTATCCAGTCGGTCAGATCGCGCTTAAAAATGTCGGAGGCTTTGTTGTGGGTGGACTGAATGGTGTTGTAGTAAGATTCGGCATTGCGGTCAAAATATTCTTCCATAGAAAAGAGGCGACGGATATCGTAACCTTCGGCATAAAGAGGGATGGTGGCGAAAGCCCGGGAAACTCGGCCGTTGCCTTCGATAAAGGGGTGAATGGCCACCAGTATATATTGGCTAATGGCCGATCTAATGGCGGGATGGGTTTGACGGGCGGGAGGGTGGTTGAGCCAATCAATCAGATCGGTCATTAGATAGGGCACTTCGATGGCCGGGGGGGGGCGGTGAGCGATTTCACCGGTGGCGGTGTTTTTGAGAACCACTTGTTGGTGGCGATATTTACCTTGTTCTTTTTCCGTTATGACTTTTTGGGTGGTCAATTGATGGACTCTTTTGACAATGATTTCGCTGTAGAAAAAAGGGCGGCGATTGTTTTCGTCGGCTGGGGGTACTGTTTTTTCACCGGGGAGGGGCATGGTGGCGTCATAGAGAGACCAGAGCTCCTCCAGATAATCGACCACCTGACGATAATTGATGACCTCTTGGATATCGCGATCGGCGGCGGTGATTTTGCGGCCTTCGACCAACTTGGCCACTTCTTGGTAGGTGAGGTCATTGCCTTCAATGCGAGTACCGTAATGGACGGTGCGGACGACGGCTTCTTGTTGAAATTGTTTTTCGTAGGCAGGAATTAGGGCGGCTTCATCGATGATGGCCCTGGCGGCTTCAATGGTGCCGATGTTTTTCAGAATGTTGTTATTAATGGAGAAAATAGGGCTAAACATGGGTGTTTTGTTATTATATCAA
>Ga0208279_1000340_pt1 | contig 40261 bp, 36 predicted proteins | sample AntAceMetag02UKM_FD_184766 | JGI IMG/M metagenome (GOLD analysis project Ga0208279, IMG submission 184766) | Saline lake microbial communities from Ace Lake, Antarctica - Antarctic Ace Lake Metagenome 02UKM (SPAdes) (version 2) | ecosystem: Environmental > Aquatic > Non-marine Saline and... | reverse complement strand
CACTGACCTGTGCCGCGCTTAAGGCAGCGATTGCCGAGCGGAATCCTTCTGCAGGGTGTATCCACCATTCTGACCGTGGTGTGCAGTATGCGGCAGAGGAGTACATAGCGATCCTCAACGAACACGGATTTGTCATCAGCATGTCACGCAAAGGGAACCCGTATGACAATGCACAAGCGGAGAGCTTCATGAAGACGTTGAAGGTAGAGGAGGTCTATGTTTCAGAGTATCGGACGTTTACGGAAGTGAAGGAAAGGATTGGCAAGTTCATCGAACTGATATACAATCAAGAGCGGTTACACTCGGCACTTGGTTATCTCAGTCCGGTGAAGTTTGAACAGGAGATCAAGTCGGCTCAGAGGCACTTAGCAATTTCAGCTCCATCGTGTCCAGCTTGAGGGGTTCACTCCACACCAACAAGATCTCACCACGAAGAGCACGAAGGACACGAAGAAGAGCATCAAACAAGCGCAAACGAAATACGGACAAGAGAACTACACCAGTGAACTTCACCGACCACTTGCCTTGATTCCTACGTTCCATCGCTTGCTATCTTCGTGTCCTTCGTGGTGCAAGACATCCTTTTCGTAACGTGGCAGACAAGCTGCACACGCGACACAAGCACAGAAGTTTCTTTCCTGTTTGCCCTTTTATGCCCTGTGCTTCCCTTGGCGTCCTACCTGTCAATGGCCGAGAACAGACAGGCCCTTGCATCTTCGCGAGAAATAGAGGCTTTTCCGTTCTGCGTTCCGCATTCCGAGCTCCGCGTTTTCTCTCGCCCTTTCTCATCACCCATCACTCATCACCTATCACCGCTTCATGCCTTCCCTTCCCGACGATCAGCGACAATTTCTTCTGCCAGTGCGTAGGGTACGGCCTCGTAGTGCTCAAAGTGCATTGTGAAGTTTCCCCGCCCGCTTGTGATATTCCGCAGCTCGGACGCATACCCGAACATCTCGGAGAGAGGCACCTGCGCGTTCATTATGGCAGCATTTGCTTTCGTGTCCATGGAGATGATCTTCCCTCGCTTGCTGGTGAGGCTTCCCGTCACGGCACCGGTGTAGGTCTCGGGGGCTGTCACTTCGACGCTCATCGTCGGCTCAAGGAGCGACATGCCGGCCTTCTTACACGCCTCGCGGAAACCCATTAGCCCACAAATACGGAACGCCACTTCCGACGAATCCACCTCATGCATCGAGCCATCGTAGACAACCACTTTGAGGTCGACCATCGGGAAGCCCGCATACGGACCTTCGGCCATGGCATCAAGTATTCCTTTCTCAATCGCCCGCAGGTATTCACGGCTAATCTTGCCACCCTTGATTTTGTCCTCAAATTGGAATCCGGCTCCGGGTTTGTTCGGCTGAATCCGGAAGACCATATGCGCATATTGCCCACGGCCACCGGTTTGCTTGACGTGGCGATACTCGTGGTCCACGGCACTTAGGATTGTCTCCCGATATGCCACCTGTGGCTTACCAGAGTTCACTGAAACGTTGAACTCCCGTCGTAGACGATCGAGGATGATCTCAAGGTGCAGCTCACCCATTCCTGAGATGACGACCTCGCTTGTCTCATCGTCCGAGCGCACGGTGAATGTCGGGTCCTCCTCAGCCAAGCGAGCGAGTGCTTTGGCCAACTTGTCGCGATCCTCGCGTGTCTGCGCCTCTACTGCCACACCGATGACTGGCGAAGGGAACTCGATCGCTTCCAAGATGATCGGGTGATCCGCGCTGCAAATCGTATCACCCGTGCGCGTATCACCAAGACCAACGACGGCCGCGACATCGCCCGTCCGCAGATCCTCCACAGCCTGACGATGATTCGCGTGCATCTCAAATAGCCTTCCCACGCGCTGCTTCTTGTCGCGGGTGGAGTTTAGAACCGTCTCTCCAACCCGCATGATCCCAGAATAGACGCGCACGTAGGTGAGCTTACCCATGTGCTTGTCCGCCTGCACCTTGAATGCCAGTGCAGCAAGGGGAGCATCATCGCTCGCCTCGCGCACGATCTTATCGTCTTCCTTCTTGCAGGCTCCGATGACCGGAGGAAGATCGATAGGAGACGGAAGGTAATCGACGACCGCATCAAGGAGGCGTCGCACACCCTTGTTCTTGAAGGCAGCCCCACAGAGAACGGGAATAAACCTTCCCGCTATTGTTGTCTTTCGAATTGCCTGCACAATCTCTTCTCTCTGTGGAGCTTTCCCATCGAGGAACTTCTCCATCAGCGCATCATTCTGCTCACTGATCCTCTCGACCATCAGATCGCGCGCCGCCTGTGCCTGAGCGATCATCTCCTGTGGGATTTGCTCCTCACGTATCACCGCTCCCGTGGGAGCATCGTCGTAGTAGATGGCCTTCATATCGACGAGGTCGATGACCCCTTTGAACTCGGCCTCTGCACCGATAGGAATAACAACTGGAACTGCATTAGCGCCAAGCTCGCGACGAATCTCCTCGACCACTTCCTCGAAGTTTGCGCCGACACGATCCATTTTGTTGATAAATGCAATGCGCGGCACGCGATACTTCTCCGCCTGCCTCCAAACGGTCTCCGACTGTGGCTGCACACCACTGGCTGCACAGAAGAGAGCAACGGCGCCATCGAGTACTCGCAGGCTTCTTTCCACCTCGGCCGTAAAATCAACATGCCCCGGCGTATCGATGATATTGATCCGGTGTCCCCTCCAGATTGCGGTTGTTGCCGCTGAGGTGATCGTGATCCCCCGTTCCTGCTCTTGCACCATCCAATCCATAGTCGCTTCGCCGTCGTGCACCTCACCAATCTTGTAGTTCTTACCGGTGAAAAACAGGATTCTCTCCGTCACCGTGGTCTTGCCCGCATCGATATGCGCCATCACACCGATATTCCGCACTTTATCAATACTGAATGTCTCCACCATCATCCCTCCGTAGTATCTTGTACATCTCTTCACACTATAACACACAAAGACAGCCAAAAGGCAGCTGCCATACATCAATCCATTATCTTGACCTCACTGGAAACAGGGAAACTTGAGTGAACCGCTGACTGCCAGGTATAAAAACGTAAGTTTACCCAATGCTGCGCGATGTGCAAGCACAGTGGATGACCTCAAGACTAGCTGTCACGCATTTCTTCGCGTACCATTCCCGCGGGAGGAGAAACGGATGCTTAATACTTACATATACCTGTTGCGTCCCGCTACGCCTGGCATTCTTGGTCAGATGCTCCCGAAACAGGAAGCGATCATGGACCAGCATTTCGCGAGACTGCAACAGTCACTTCACGATGGGAGGCTTCTCCTGGCGGGACCCTGCGAAGATGAGGCGTTCGGGATCGTCATCTTTCGAGCGCACTCCATCGACGATGCGCAGCAGTTCATTAACGATGATCCAGCGATCCTCAGCGGATTGATGAGTGCCGAGCTGCACCCATTTCGTATCTCACTGGCAGCCGATGATATTTGGCTTACGGAGGATGCGTCTGAATGATCACACTAAGAAAGGCAGTCGCAAGCGATAAGCCGCGCATCACTGAGATCTCGTCCCAGATCTGGGACGGGGATGATTATGTGCCCGAGGTATTGGACGATTGGCTCGCTGATTCAAGTGGAGAGGTTATCGTCGCGATTGTCGATGGCAAGCTAATCTCGTTTGCGCGGCGATCGTATCTCCTCCCAGGCTACGCGTGGTTTGAAGGTGCACGCACTGATCCTGCACACAGAAACACTGGCGTTTTTCAGGAGATCTCGCGCTATTTCCTTGATGCTGCACAGCGCGAAGGAGCTGATCTAATCGGTCTTTCCACCCACATCGACAACGAAGCATCAATCCACATCATCGAGAAGAACGGGTTCCGGAAAGCGGCATCTTACGTGTACCTTGAAGCAGGACACGATGCGTCGGTCAGGCGAGAAGGGCGTCCATCACCCCGCGCCTTCGAGGTATCCCGCGAGGATGCAATCCCGTTCATCCACAGCTCTAAGTTCCTCCACGCTTCGCACGGGCACTTCCCGCATGGCTGGAAGTTCTACCCATTCGAGCGCGATTCACAGCAGGTTGTCGCTAGGATGCAATCTATACTCGGCATAAGAGAAGAAGGTCGGTTGATCGCGCTGCTCTGCATAGGACAATCGCACCGCCACGAGCAAGAATTTACGATTGACTTCATCGATGGTAGGCCCGATGCAATTGAGGAACTGCTCCGGCATGCCATCCATATGGCAGCGGAACATCGCGCCGTTGAGATGATGATTCCAAAGGACGAAGCGGCGCAAGCACCAGTCCTCCCAGTTCTTGAGCACATGGGATTTGAGGCATGGAACCACTTTGCGCCGGACGTCTTCGTCTATGAGCGAGAGCCGTAGCTTAGTATCAAGCGCCCTAGCGCAGAGAATGTACTGATTCCAGGCAAACGCATTCGCGGCAGCAGCGAGTGCCACTTCTGGTTATCAAACACATGCTGCTAGCTCCATGTCTCAAGGAGCATTTGCCACATCCTTCAGTATTTGGCTGGGGCTTACCGCGCTCCTATACTCGCCCAGAGGTTCAACAAGGACATTGCTGTGCTGACAGCACATGTTGCCTCTCGCATTGCTTGTGAACTGCTGGTAGGCCGCATAAGCTTATGCATCACTCACGGCTTCTTCGCAGGAGGTAGCCAGTGGTGATCTAGTTCTAAAGATACGAGGTGAATACTGATGTGGATTAAGCACATTCCTTACGAGAAGGCTGAAGGGCGGCTGTTGCAGCTCTATGCCCGCGTCAAGGGACCAAACGACAATGTCGACAACCTCATTCTTGCGCACAGTCTGCGGCCGCACACCGCAGAAGGGCACATGACCCTGTACAAGAATGTACTTCATCATCCCAGAAACAAGATTCCAACGTGGTTTCTCGAAACAATGGGGGTGTATGTAAGTATGCTCAACGGGTGCCAGTACTGCGTCAACCACCACTTCGCTGGGATGAAACGATTGATCAAGGATGACGCTCGCTCGGCGGAGATTCATGCAGAGCTCACCTCTGGCAAATGGGGAGACGTCTTCGATAGCAAAGAGATCGCCGCACTTGAGCACGTACGCAAGCTAACCGAGGCGCCTGCCGAGATTTCGCCTGGCGATATTCAAGCGTTGCGCGATGCCAGTTGGGATGATGGAGAGATTCTCGAGATCAACCAACTCGCATCGTACTTCAACTACGCCAATCGTACCGTGACCGGACTCGGCGTAACCACGCAGGGAGACATCCTCGGCCTATCACCCAGCGACACAGAACACCTCGATGACTGGCATCACCACTAGACAAACATGTCTGTGCCAGGTACATCAAGTTACTCCCTCGAAGATGGCGACAAGCTATGTTTGGGTAGCAAGTCCCTGCCACCACACTAGACAAAGACAGGAGCTTGTGGTAGACTCAAAACGTCGAAATGGCAAACCCGAGCGAAAGCCGGGGACGCAAAGTTACGGGTCTATGAGGAGGAATCTATGATCGCCGGACTACCGAATAACATCAGAAAAGCTACACTGTTTGTGCTTGTTCTAAGCATACTTTTGGTATTTGCTCTGCCAGGCTTGGCTGAAGATGTGCAGACTCCGTCTACTACACTGGATGATGTACTCACACTCGTCACACAGAACGGCTACCTTTCTCCAACGCAGCAGACGCTCCTCACTTCTTCGCTCACCTCTGCAATCACGAGCGGAGCGCTCACCCCTGATGAGGCGCTTGCTCTTGTTGACCTCTCTGGGTTAGAGGACGTCACCGATGCCGCGGAAACGCCCGTAGTAACTCATGCTCTATCCATCATCCTCGACGCGCTGGCAAGCGGCGAGATTGATCCTGAACAAGCATCCACGTATATGGTCGATACCGTCGCCAGTGGCACCCTGTCCGCTCTCAAAGACTTGATGGAAACCGAAACCTCTGCCGGGATCCAGAACTCCATCTCCAATCTCGCTGAATCCGAGGGCTACGAACAAGAGGCTATCGACACAGTGCTTGCCAAGGTCGATGAGCTTGTGGCTGACGGTGTTCCATCGGGGATTGCTCTGCGGGTGGCAAAGGACCTTCTTGAAGCTGGGCTTGATCCTGACGAGATCATCGCCGAACTGGACGGTCTTGAAACGTCTATTGCCGATGCTGGAACCTCCCCAGGTAAGGCGGCAAACGAAGTTGCACCTCAAGGACAGAATAAGAATCAGAATCAAGAAGAAGAGGTGAACCAGAACACGAACCAGGGAGAGAACGACGAACCCGAGAACGAGAACGAGAAAAACCAGAACGGTTCCTCCGGCAATGGGAAGAGCAGCGGCTCTCCGGGAAATGGAAACACCGATAACAGTGGCAATGGCTCATCCGGCAGCGGTAATGGCGGTGGAAACAGCGGTAATTCCGGTAGCAAAGGTGGTAAAGGCTAAGAGAGGTAGAACTCTCCCTTGTGTGGACGCGTTGATAAATAGGGGCTTGCCCAAGATTCGTCCTGGACAAGCCCCTCAGTCTTGCCTCTGCTACTTTTCGTCCCGACAATCAAGCGCGAGATCATCCGGGAAGATCTGTTGCCATCGTCCTTCAAACCCACCTTGTTCGGGAGCGTTCCAACTGCGCTAACCAATATGCAAGAAGAGATTACCGTCCATCCTCTTGACAGGAAGGCTTGCAGCGCTATACTGGTAACGTTACCAGGAACGTTACCAAAGAATTCTCTGGGGGATCGATAACGTGAGACGAGTTACGTTGCGAGACATTGCTGAACTTACCGGATTCTCGATCAACACCGTTTCTCGTGCGTTAAACAATAAGGAAGAAGTTCACTCAGATACCAGAGCCAAGATCCTCGCTGCAGCAGATAAGCTTGGATACAGGGCGAACCGGTTGGCCAAGGGGCTGCGCTCGAACAAGACCGGTACAATCGGAGTGGTCGTCACCGACGTAGCAAACCCATTCTTCAGCGCACTTGTCAAGGGAATCGCAAGAGCCGCACGTGATCTTGACTACAGCATCATCCTGCAGGACTCCGACGAGAACTACGCCGGTGAAGAAGAGGCTATCCAGGTCCTCCTTGCAGAACAAGTAGACGGCATCCTGATAACACCTGTGCAGAGCCAGCAAGAAACAATAGAGCGTCTAACTAAGGCACATTTCCCGTTCGTTCTTGTAGGTCGGTACTTCCAAGATCTCGACACAAACTATGTGGTGCCAAATGACTACCAGGGCGGATTCATCGCCACCGAGCATCTCCTGAAACAGGGACACAGAAAGATTGCCATGATCAATGGCCCATTACACATCTCGAGCGCTAGGGAGCGCTTCCAGGGCTTCTTGGATGCGCTGGCCGAGTATGATGTTCTGGCCGACAAGTCACTGGTGAGCACGGGCGCGCTCACCGTGAAAGACGGAATCGAGCTTACTCGCCCCATTCTGAAGTGCGTGCCACGCCCGTCCGCCATCGTTTGCTACTCCGACTTTGTTGCATTCGGAGTCATGCAGGCGATTCGCGAGATCGGCCTATCCATCCCAGAGGACATCTCTGTTGTTGGTTTCGATGACGTGTGGATGTCTTCATGCTTGGAGGTACCTCTGACCACAATACGCAGCCCAAAGGAAGATCTGGGGAGACAAGCAATGCAACTTCTCGTGCACAGGTTGAAAGAGAACCACAATGGCGCGGAGACCGACAAGCGCAAGCTTGATGTCACGCTAGTTTCGAGGAAATCGTCCATCGCAAGGAACAAGAATGAACAATAGAGGCACAGGAGGTGACGGTGGAGCCAACACTAGGGTTTGGCTGACCCATAGAAGCGGTAAGAATTAGGGTATTTGCCAACACAAGGGTAGAAAACTACGTGCAAGGAGGAACAATGAGGTTCAAGAGACTGACAATCGCTGTATTGGTGGGAATAGGGCTGTTAGCGGCCTTTGGAACGGTAATGGCGGATAATCTCACGGGCGATATGGAGATCTTCTCCTGGTGGGCAGGAGATGAAGGGCCGGCGCTGGAGGCATTAATCGACATATACAACGCGCAGCATCCGGGTGTAAATCTGATAAATGCAACCGTAACCGGCGGCTCCGGTGTGAACGCCAAGGCAGTGCTCAAAACGCGCATGCTCGGCGGAAACCCACCGGATAGCTTCCAGGTGCATGCCGGGCAGGAGCTGATTGGTACGTGGGTCAAGGCCGACCGTATGGAAGACCTCACGTCGCTGTTCCAGCAGGAAGGCTGGATGGACGTATTCCCAGCTGGTTTGGTCAAGCTTCTCAGCACGGATGCGGGTATCTGGTCCGTCCCGGTCAACATCCACCGCTCCAACGTGATGTGGTACATCCCGACTAATCTGGAAAAGTGGGGTGTAGAAGCCCCGAAGACGTGGGCCGACTTCCTGGCAATCGCGCCACAACTTAAGGCAAAGGGAGTCCTTCCTCTCGCCCTAGCAACAAATTGGACGGCAAATCACCTGTGGGAATCGGTCGCCATATCAGTCCTTGGGCCGGAGAAGTGGCAGGAACTGTGGGACGGCACGCTCTCCTTCACCAGCCTCGAAGGGGTTGCTGTGTGGGATATGTTCGGAAGGATCCTCCAGTACACCAACGATGATGCCGCGTCCCTATCCTGGCAGCAGGCAACGGACATGGTCGTGAACGGTAATGCCGCGTTCAACGTTATGGGCGACTGGGCAGCCGGATACTTGACGACGACCCTCGGGCTGACGCCAGGAGTGGACTACACATGGAGCGCTTCTCCAGGGACGGATGGTGTATTCGTAATGCTCTCCGACTCGTTCGGTCTGCCGACGGGCGCACCCAATTGGGAGAACGCCATTGCTTGGCTGCAGCTCCTCGGATCGAAGGCGGGATCTGATGCGTTTAACCCGCTCAAGGGCTCGATCTCGGCACGCACTGACAGCGATCTTTCGCTGTACAACGCGTACTCACAGTCCGCTGCTGCCGACTGGCAGAACGATGTCGTCGCTGGTAGTTTGGCGCATGGCGTCGTGGCGAATGAAGGGTTCATGAACGACTTTGCCACCGTTATGGAAATGTTCTTGACGAGCAAGGATCCGCAACAGGCAGCTAACGCCTGTGAAGCAATCGCTCGACAGAACGCAATCGGCGAATAAATCCTAGAGCGAGGGGGCGCTTGCCGCTCCCTCGCTTCTTTCTATACAGTACCGCACACACAATCCAGTAAAGGAGGTGAAGGTGCACCTTACCCGCGACCGCATAATCGCATTCTCCGTTCTCCTTCCGTCGCTTATCTTAATCGCTGTGTTCGTGTACGGATTCATCGGCCAGACTGTGTACATCTCCCTCACCGATTGGGGAAAAGGAGCCGCACTCGCCGTGAATCCGGAGATGCACCTGATCGGGTTTGACAACTACAAAGAGCTGTTCACCAGCTTCTTGCACGGACGTTTTCGGCAAGACCTAGTTAATGCGTTCTTCTACACTATGACTCTTGTCCTCGGATCACTGACGCTGGGTCTGTTCCTGGCAATACTCCTCGACCGCGAGCCGCGCGGGGAAGGGATATTTCGCACCATCTTCCTCTACCCAATGTCGCTCTCATTCGTTGTTACCGGCACAATCTGGCGCTGGCTTCTCACTCCAGGTGGAGGAATCAATGTTCTACCCACCTTTGTCGGGCTCCCAGCTGGAAATTTCCTCTGGACAAGCAGCCGTGGGCAGATATTGACATTCGACTGGCAGAGCATCCCAGTGATAACCGCGATCGTTGTCGCCTTGGTACTCGTTTTCCTCGCCATACGCACGTGGAGAAAGGGCACACACAGGCGTGCATTCATCGTCGCACTTCCAGCGGTGCTACTCGTCCTGTGGGCGGTATTCGGCCAGCGCATGATCCCTCAGATGCTTCCGATCTCCGAAAAACATGGCTTTAACCTGGCGACAATCGGGATAAGCATCGCCGCAATATGGCAGTTCTCCGGATACACGATGGCCCTCTACCTTGCCGGCTTACGTGGGATTCCGGTTGCTTTGCACGAGGCTGCTCGCTTGGACGGAGCGAACGACATCCAGTACTACAAGCGTGTTGCCTTCCCCATCTTGAAGCCAATCACGTTGAGTGCGGTCATCATCCTTGCCCATATCTCACTTAAAATGTTTGCCCTCATCTTTGCCATGGCCGGACCGGACAACGCATCCACCTGTCATCCCGCAGTCCTGATGTACTTGACAACCTTCCGAGGGAACAAGTTTGCGCTCGGGGCATCGATCGCCGTCATCCTGTTCTTGCTCGTCGCCCTGTTCATCATTCCGTACCTGGTTAGCTCGTTCCGTGAGCAACGCAGGAGGGCATCGTGACGACAAAGATCAACTGGTCTCGCGTCCTCCTCTATGCAACCCTAATTGTCGTTGCCGCTGTGTACCTGACGCCAATCTACATGACTGTGATCACCGCCCTCAAGAACCCGGCGGACATTAACCTGGACACAGCCTGGCAGGTGCCGACGCACCTCAACTGGGGAAGCTTCTCGCAGGCGTACACCAAGCTCGCGCCAAACATGATGAACAGCATCATCCTCGCTGTCACCGCGACGATCCTCTCATCGATGCTTGGCTCGTTGAACGGCTACGTCTTCTCCAAGTGGCAATTTAAGGGAAACGATATTGTGTTTACTCTAGTCCTATTCGGAATGTTTATCCCGTACCAGATCATCCTTATTCCGCTCTTTCAGACGTTGCGAAGCATGCACATGTACGGCGGCCTGCCGGGATTAATTCTCGCCCACGTCGTGTATGGCCTGCCGATAACAACGCTGATCTTCCGCAACTTCTATGCCCAAATCCCGTTGTCGCTGACGGAATCGGCGCAGATCGACGGTGCCGGATTCTTCAAGCTATACCTGCGCGTGATCTTTCCTCTGTCGATCCCCGGGTTTGTAGTCACATTTATCTGGCAGTTCACGCAGATTTGGAACGAGTTCCTGTGGGGGATTACACTCACTAAGTACTCGGCCAACCCGATCACCGTGGGCCTGGCACAGCTTGCTGGCGGTCAGGCGGTCAGCTGGAACCTGCCGATGGCTGGGTCGATAATCGCCGCGATTCCTGTATTGCTCATCTATATTCTGATGGGACGATACTTCATCCGCGGTCTCCTCGCCGGCTCGGTTAAGGGGTAGCCGCTCTTAAATGCGGAGAAAAGGAGGCAAGATTGACAACTGAGAAAAAGGTGCGCTGGGGAATACTAAGTACGGCGAGGATCGCCGCGGAGCGACTGATTCCCGCGTTTCACGAGTCGGAGATCGCTTCTCTTATCGCTGTCGCGAGCAGAGACAAGGAGAGGGCAGAGCAGTTCGCTTCTAAACATCGTATCGCTCAGGCGTACGCCAATTATGAAGAACTGCTGGCAGATCGCTCCATAGATGCAGTTTACATTCCACTTCCTAACCACCTCCATCGAGAGTGGGCGATACGGGCAATGGACGCGGGAAAGCACGTCCTGTGCGAGAAGCCCCTCTCTACAAGCGCTGCCGATGGAATGGCGATGTTTGCGGCATGCGAGAAGAACAACGTCCTCCTCATGGAGGGGTTCATGTACCGCTTCCATCCACAAACGCAGCGAGTGAGAGAATTGCTGGCAAAGGGGACCATCGGCCAGCCGCGCCTCATTCGGGTTGCGCACTCGTTCCCACTTATCCTCCAGGATAGGGATGATGACTTCCGCTGGAGCAAAGAGGCCGGCGGCGGAAGCCTGGCAGATGTCGGTGTGTATTGCGTCGACACAGCACGGTACCTCTTCTCTACCGATCCTGTGCAAGTGTTTGCGGAAAGCACATATCACCCCGAACATAGTGCCGAGGCGGAGACAAGGGCGATCCTCTCCTTCCCCGACAATCGCGCAGCCGTCTTCGATAGCAGTTTTCTCCTTACAGGAAGAAGGGAATACGAGGTCGTAGGAGACAAAGGGCGCATCACAGCCTTCAATACCTACAACCCAGGAAGGGGAGTCGATGTGAGGATCGAGGTCGTGACGATGGGCAGCAAGGCAGTGGAGGAGATCGACGCAAAGAACGAGTACCGTCTCGAGGTAGATCACTTCTCAACTTGCATCCTAAGAAACGAGCCTCCCCTCATCTCCCGCGAAGACAGCATCAGCAACCTGCGCACACTCGATGCGTTGCGCGAGTCAGCCCGCAAAGGAATGCCCATTGAGACAGGCCTTGCCGGATAATCACGCTCTTCTCGAACACCAGTTCGGACCGGGAGCGGATACGATCACCGCTCGCGCCCCAGGGCGCGTTAACCTAATCGGTGAGCACACCGATTACAACGGCGGATACGTCCTGCCTTTCGCCATAGATAGAGAGACGGTCGTCACCTTGAGACAACGCAGCGACCGCGTCATGTGCGTCTACGCCGCCGCATTTGACGAAACAATCGAAATGAACCTCCCGCTTGTCTCTCCTGCCCCAATCGGCACCTGGCACGATTACGTTATTGGCATCCTAAAGGAGCTCCAACAGCGTGCCGACCTTCCCTTCGGCTTCGATGGTGTAATCACTGGAAACGTCCCGCTGGGAGCGGGCCTGAGCAGCTCCGCCTCGCTTGAGGTCGCCTTGGCGTTATCCTTGTCTCGCCTTTACAACATCGCACTGACGGATCTTGAGCTTATCAAGCTTTGCCAGCGCGCGGAGAACAGATTCGTCGGCACGCAATCGGGGATAATGGACCAATTTGTGAGCCTACTTGCAAGGGATAGATCGGCGCTGCTCCTTGACACAACATCGCTCAAACATCGATACATCCCCCTGGAACTCCGCGATGTGGCCCTTCTCGTCGTCGACTCGGGTGTACTGCGGTCCCTTGCCAGCAGCGGGTACAACGACCGGAGACGCGAGTGTCAGGAGACCCTCCGCCTGCTCCAGAAGCGGATGCCAGAGCAAGGGATCCACTCCTTGAGCGATCTTAGCATCGATGACCTGCGCCAAGCGGAGAGCGCCCTGCCAAAGATCTTGATGATGCGCGTCCGGCACGTAATCGAGGAGAACGAGCGTGTCCTCGAAGCCGCTGCAGCACTGGAGCGAGAGGATTTCATCACTGTGGGAAAGCTCCTTTTCGCATCCCATGCATCGTTACGCGATCTGTTCCAGGTAAGTACAAGAGAACTGGATTTCCTGGTGGCATGGGCGGGAGAGCACGGAGCGCTCGGTGCGCGCCTGGTCGGTGGCGGCTTCGGCGGCGTCACCCTCCACCTCGTCCCGCAGGATCTACTAGCGGAATACACGCAAAATATCACAATCGCTTACCAAGAGGCATTCGGCTTGAACGCAACGACAATCGAGGTTCGTCCGTCACCCGGTGCGAAAGAACTGGAGAGCAGATGACCTCTCTTGCCGTCCTCAAAGAATGCCTTTCCCGTTCCGTACTCCGCGTCCCGCGTTGCGATCTCCCTTGTTAGAAGCCCATGTAGAAAGAAATGATCGGTACAGCCACGGCACCAGCCGGGATCCCCGAGAGTCCTCCCCAAAAGGCTCCGGCAAGAAGGCCCATCCCCACCGCCTGTATGTAGGTGAGCGATCCCCAATAGCCCGGCTCCGCCTCAACGGCTGGGATGGCAATCGCGGCCGTCAGCGCGAAGCTGATCCCACCGATGAAAGCGCCCACGATCAGCCCCAGGCCCGCGCCGACGAGCGGAGACGCTAATCCAGAGGGTTTCATGCTAAGTGTTGTATCGGCGACCCATCTTCCGGCCATGGCGCCCGCTGCAGCGGCAACTCCGCTCACCGGAATCGCAACCAGAAAGAGGTTAGCCAGAGGCGTGCCTTCGGGGCAAAGGAAGAACGCGGCCGAGCCCGCTATTCCTACGGATATGAGCGATGAACCAACGGTCATCCACGTTCGGACAGCGTCGGCCTTGCTTGGCTGTAGATTCTCTCCAATGGCTGGAAGAGCAGGCATCAACGCCGCCAGGATAAGACACAGCACGTTACGTAGGAATCTCATGGTGTTTTTATCATAGGATGGACTACCTGCACGCGTCAAGTTTATTCGATGAATGTTGCCTGTGAGGCCCTCGCGCCGTGTTGCCTTACAATTTGATCCCAAGCTTCCATAGCAAGAAACGCTCCCACTTGAGCGGGCTGTCACGATGAAGAACAAGCCGTAATCTGCGACCCTGCTCAAATCCGATATCCAGCCTGTCCTTGCCTTCAAGCCTGATTATTCGCGCCTCGGTGAGCGAAAAGGAACTTTTGCCCACATGCAGTGCCCCATAACGATAGACCACCTCTCCGGAGGCTACAGGGGAGAGCTCTTCCCCTCCGATAAGGAGATCAACCTTGCCGATGGATGAAAGTGTGTCTGTCTCCCGAAAGAAATCCTCCCGCGACAGGAAGGAGACAAACTCTCGCAGCGAGACGGTCGTGCCGTTGCTTGCATGCACGTTCAAGCCACGATCGAGTGTCCACTCGGCGTGGCAGTGCTCACACACAATCCTTGTCCCATGAGAAACCATCGCTCCTAGGGTGCCACAAGCGGGGCAGGACCAGATAAGGCGTTCCAACCCGCGCGCGCTGCGAGGAAACACTGTGTAACCAGTCTCATTGGTCCTAATGCGCGAGAGCACCTCCAGGATTTGATCGGATGAAGACGGCGCAAAGAAGCGCACATTGATCCTGCTAGGAAGCAGGTACGAACTCCAGCGTGGATAGGCAGCATAGCTTCCATCGATCCGTGCCGCAACAATAGGCACGTTCGACCGTTTGAGCAGGCGCACCACGGTATGATTGATCGGAAGTGGATTCCCATCCCACGTGCGCTCCCCTTCTGGAAATATCCCAACAATGTCACCCGACTTGAGCGCAGCAAGGAACGCCCGCACGGAAGCGGAATCCACGCGGTAGCGACTTGTGGAGATCGATCCCATCGCGGTGAAGAACCACCTGCCCGCTCTGGTGCACATCATCTCCCCCGTGGTGAAGAAGCGTACGTAGCGATTGCTCGCGGCAACGAGGAAGACAGGATCGAGATACGACATGTGATTGCAGAGCAGTATGTACGGACCACTGCGCGGCAGGTTCTCCTCTCCTTCAACATCGAGCGGAAACAGGACACGAACGATCGCCTTTCCTAGCAGATAAACGATGGCAAACACAATGCCCGGGCCAGGGACATTCCTCCGCGGTCGAAAGAAGAACGCTACATTCCTCTTGTAAGCGCCGTATGCATCACCGTAACGGCGTACAAGGACACGCTCTTCGTGAAGAAGAGCGTAAATGGTCCACAGCAGAAAGAAGAATGGGACAATGATCGTGACGCTCGCTACCGACCGTACAAACAGCCCAAGGCCGAGAAGATAGACGGTGAACGCCAGATAGAGAGGATGACGAGAAAGACCGTACGGCCCTTCCTGTACGAGCCTCACTGGTGGTAGGAACGAGAGGGGAAATCCTCCACCGCGCAGGTAGAGAACCACTGCACACCAGCAAGACAGGACTATGCTCATCAATAGAACAATGCATCCGAGCGGAAGAAAAATTCCTGCCCGGAGCAAGGAAACGGGCAGTGCCAGGTCAATCTTGCGGGAGACAAAGAGAAGGAATACCGGAAGTGCAAGCCAGTAAGCGATCGTCGCCAATATGAGTTTGAGCGTTCGTCGCGAATTCCGTCTCTGCGTGTCCATTGATCTTTGCCGCTCCTTTTCAGCTTCGCATCCGTCAGTATTCTACAGCCACAGGAAATGCCCGCCACCTGTTCTCCTCCATCGTAAGCGGATCACAGGTACATGCGCATCTCGTTATTCGTCGACAAGGGACATGATACGTGTTTCTTGCTCCCTGAGTTGTTTTACAGCAGCCATGCGTGCCGAAATCTCGACACGATTTAAAGCCAATCTCATATCGTATAGACTTTTGGTTGTTGTGTTGACCTTGACGTTGGCAAACAAAAGCAATGCTGGCAAAACCCCGCTACACAAGAGGAAGCGTGACATACAATGAGCAAGACACTAAGCGATATTGTGTGGGCATGCCCCGCTGGGGTCTGTCGTTAAGAGCCGAAAAATCTCTCACTAACTATCTGCCAGAGCCAACGAGAAACCAACCACTCGTTCCCCTTGTCCCGATTCGCCAGCAAGAGAAGAGGACTGCTCCCTCATGCCGTCGGCACAAGGTAATACAGAATGGCAAAGTAGTGGCAGATGCTTCCTCCGAGGACGAACAGGTGCCAAATGGCATGGTTATATGGAAGTTTCTTCCACGCGTAGAAAATAACGCCGCCGGTATAGGCAAGTCCGCCGGCAAGCAGGAGGATTAGTCCACCATACGCTATGTTAGCGATTAACTGCTTGGATGCCACTACAATCAGCCATCCCATCAGCAGATAAGTCATTGTTGACAGTATCCGAAATCTCCCGATGAACAACGCACTGCGAACTATTCCCAAGATGGCCAAGCCCCAGATGACACCCAGGAGAATGAAGGAAAACCTGCTTGGCATACCCACAACAAGAAACGGCGTATACGTGCCGGCGATCAGGAGATAGATTGACCCGTGGTCGAGTATGCGGAAGACAAGCCTGACGCGCGGTGCCTGGAAGCTATGGTAGAGTGTGGAGGATAGGTGGAGGAGGATTAAGCTGGCTCCATAAATGGCAAATGCAGCCATCTGCCCTGGGGTGGCGCCGCGTTGTGCGGAAAGAACAAGAAGTAGCGTCAACCCGGCAACACTCAGAGCGGCACCAATTCCATGTGTGACCGCATTTGCGATCTCTTCTCCCAACGGATAGAACTTGAGAAGCTTGTAGATATCCGCCCTCTTCCGTTTTCCCATCTGCTGTTCCTTTGCACTATTGGAATGATGCTCGAATGGTAACAGAAAGCTGACCGTCACGAAAGGAGCTGCTCAGCAAGCACGGCAAGCGGTAAGAACGGTGCTCTTCGTGGTGAATTCTCTTTGGCATTCATCTTGGGCAAGCTCAACGTTGACTTACCCACTGGAAATGATACGGGAACAATCTGGCAATACCGTGCGCTGTCGAGCTATTGTATGCAGCTCAGCGCCGCATGGGGATTGCGCGAGCGCTAGCCATGTCCCCCAAGATAATGCTCTTCGACGAGCCTACTTCAGCACTAGATCCAGAGATGATTAAGGAGGTGCTCGACGTGATGAAGGAGTTAGCTCAAAGCGGCATGACGATGATCGTTGTAACTCATGAAATGGGTTTTGCGCGCGAGGTGGCAGATCGCATAGTCTTCTTCAATTATGGACAGCTAGTCGAAGAAAACACTCCAGAGGAATTCTTCCATAACCCGCAGAACGAACGTACGAAGTTTTTCCTATCTCAAATTCTGGATTACTAGAAGAATCAGCCTTCCTCAGATACTGGCGATCCTGTTAGTTTCTCCTTACCCACTATGTGAAGTGAACCCCTACGACTGGACAGATAGGTGTGGGGGTTAATACATTGTCTGCAGGGTCGCGAGGAAGATGCTGCATGGCAGGCAAGAGGAAGTTCAGCAAGGCATTTAAGAGATAGGTTGTTGAGGAGTTTCTGGCAGGGGAGGTTACCCAGGCACAGTTGGCTCGTCGGTATGGTATTTCAGATCATCTAATCCTCCAGTGGAGGAGACGTTATGCAGAAGGGAAGTTAGAGTAGGTTGCGGGATCGCCTGAAAAGGATGAGCGAATCAAAGAACTGGAACGGATGATTGGGCGGTTGACAATGGAGAACGAGCTGCTAAAAAAGGGGGTAGGCTTCGCTTAGGGCGGCCATTACCGAGCGGAACCCTCCGCGCGGGTGTATCCCACCATTCCGACCGAGGTGTGCAGTACGCAGCAGATGACTACATAGAGATCCTTGACGAGTACGGGTTTACGATCAGCATGTCTCGCAAAGTTAGAGTCCAGGGACGTGGTGTATTGAGGGGAAGGACTTGAAAAAGAGGACCATCGCTGTCATCTTCAGGAATGACTAACAAGAAGCCGACGGAGATCGGCACTGAGGAGGAAGCGATGGTCAAAGAAAGAGTAGACAGTTTAGCGTGGTTACGCAAGCAGGTGGACGCAGCGGACAAAGATCTGCTACGAGAGATGGTGAAAGGGATACTGGAGACACTGATGAGCAAATTAGGAAGTGGTCTTCACGAGGCGTAGTTGTTGGCTTGTTACACCCTTCAAGCACCGAACAGCCAATACGCCTACCAGCTCGCGCTCATTCCAAGACCAACGTGGTTCATTCCGATGGTGTCGATTTCGACCTCGGTGATGAGGAAAAGGACACTGTTTATGGGCACCGTTGCCGCAATGTCAGTCATCCCCCAGTCAAACAGTGAACCAGAGTTGGCCTGGAAGTAGGTGTTGACGAGGAAGGCGTAGCTTCCTCCGCAGCAGCCATCACCGGTGACCTCGATCGAGAACATCTCCCAGTAGTCGGGGTAGAAGTCGTGTCCGTACTTCAAGGCATCTGCTCTTTCCTCGATCACGCTTCCGTACTCTTCTGTCGTGATCGCGTAGCAGCTTGTGCCAAACACTGTCAAATCCTTCACCGTCACGTTTCCAAAGCTGGTGGTGAATCCCAGGCCATAGACCCCAATCCCTGTAACTGACGTTATCGCCGCCGGATCGGTTAGTACCTGGGCGTACACATCGATGCACGTGTTCTCTCTCACGTTGATGGTCGGTGTTAGAACAAGGGTCTTTGTCTGCAATTGGAACATCAAGTCAACATCAAAGTTCAGCCACTCGATACCCGTCTCGATCCCGATAAGCGCAAACTTGACGTAGTCAAACCCGTGGCAGGTTATATATAGAGTCGTCGCGATATCCTCCACACATCCAAAGCCCCATCCGCTGACACTAAGCTTCTCCCCGGTGAAACCCTGACCGACAATCAGTGGGTTGGTCACGTAGTGTTTGTGCGCTCCGGTGGCGGCGTGATAGATGGTGATCCCGTTGAAGGTATCGTCGTCCGTATCTTCTACCTGTGCACCCAGCTCGAAGTAGCTCCCGATATCGATGTCTCCGATGCTTCCCGCCATGCGTAGTACACTTCCATCAGCTGGACCATCGAGGACGGCATCGGAAAGCTGCGCCCAGTACAGGCCAAAGTTGATCCCAGCGACGCTTGTGGTAACGATCACCTGGTCGTAGATGAGCTCAGCGGTGAATGCTCCAAACAAAAGATCTTCCTGAATGGTGAATGCACCAAGTGTGCCCGTTACCCCGAATTCTTGCCAGATGAAACCAGCGAGCAAGAATTCTGAGTTGCTCGTAGCAGTGAATCCTCCAAGCGTGTAGTTGACGGTGAATGTGGAGGAAAGCTCGGTGAATGAGAATGGATTTGAATCGATCGCGAGGTTTGCTTCCCATATTCCGGAAAGCCGACTGGCAACAAGAGTGAACGAGACAATGCTCAGGACTACTGCCACAACAACAAGGGTCTTGTTGGTCATTTCGCACCCTCTTCCTGCGCAGCGTCCTTGGCGTAGTATGCCTTGCCTGTGCTGGGTTCCCAACCCGTGATCAACGAATCGAGATGGCTTCCCATTGCGATGTGAGGCGTGTGAAACGTGATGTCTGTCGAGTCAACACTTCCCGTTACATCGAATGTCAGCTTGGCGACTGTTCCTCCGATGCTCCCCGCATTGGCGTTAGCGATGACAAAGCATCCGTCGCCCGTTGCATCGTTAAACTTGCTTGTCAGCACGATGAACCCATTCACTCCAGCAACCACGATGTTTGATATCTTAGCATTGGTGTAGGTCAGACCCTCAAGGTCAACTGCCATTGAGGCCATGCCTTCCTGCGGCATGTTGACAACGGAGATGATTACCGTGCCGTGGTTTCCGGTTACGACTGGCGTTCCGATCACAAGGTATGCCTTCTGCTCCTGCGTAAACCATTGTCCCATGCACGCACTCAACGCAAGGAGCAGCCCTAGCGAGACCATAACCATCACAATTACCCTCAGCACTTTCACGCCGCTGTTACTGGTCACGGCTGACCGCCTTCCAAAAGGGGCGAGCAAATCCCGATGATGTAGTCAGCGAGGATCTGGGCATCGGCAAGATCAACATCGCCGTCAGTGTCAACATCCGCCTGCTCCCGCTGATCTAGGGTTCCATCGATTACTCCAAGTGCCATTTGCAAGCAGAGGCGAACGTCGATGACATCAATTGCACCATCACCAGTGATATCTCCAGGACCAAGGGAAACCCTGATCTCTTGAATAGTCGATTCCGTCAAGCGGTCGTTGTCAGTCACCGTCAGGGCGACTTGGTACGTACCAGGATCACTGTACCGATGAATAGCGTTCTGATCGTTTGCAGTTTCTCCATCTCCGAAGTCCCAAGACCAATCAACGAGGATTCCATCGGAATCACTCGATTGATCGACGAATTGGATCTCATCCCAAGTTGTCGACTGGCTGGGAAAGTAGGCAAAGTCCGCCACAGGCGGAGCTTGAGCAGTTATTGTGACTTGATCAGTGTCGCTCCCGCCGTAATCATCCTCTACTGCGAGCTGCAAGACATAATCACCAGGAGTATCGGCCACGAATCTGGGTGTGACGACGGTCTGATTCGAGAACACGGCGGCGCTCCCACTGGGCATCGCCACGAAAGCCCAACTGTAGCTCAACGAGTCGCCGTTGGGATCGGAAGAGGCGGAACCGTCAAGCTGAACGATATCACTCAGGATGACAACCTGATCAGCGCCAGCATGAGCGTTAGGTCTTGTGTTGGTAGCCGAATTCCTTGCCTTTGGCGTGCCGTTTATCTGGTCTGCACTCGCATCGAGGCCGGTTCTGGCTATGTCGGGATCGTTGGTTGCCCAGTTTGACTGCTCCGTCCCTGATATCGTCTTGTCGCAGCGTTCCATCGTGATGTACCCCGGAGATGCCTCGCCCGCATACCAGTTGCCGGTCGCTTGATTGGCTCTGTCAATCACATTTCCTGTGCAGTCGGGCCCGTCGTAGAGGATCAGTTGACCCGGCAATGTGTTGTTCATGCTGATCGTCGTGTCCCAAATATCCACGATGTGCATTCCGTCGGCATCATTGACGTCGTCCTCGTGATTGGCATAGATGAGATAGTCATGTGCGGAGATACTCCATGTGGTATGGCCGTCGGCATTGGAGAAGTTGATACACTCTCCTGTGTCCGCTCCATGGATCGACCAGCCCCCAATGTCAATCGCAAGATCTGTCGTGTTGTGAAGCTCGATCCACTCGTCACTCGTGCTCGCCGCAGTTCCCATCCATGCAACCTCGTTGATAACTACATCCCCCGGAGAAGCGGCAAAACAAAGAATCGAAAGATTCACAAAAAACATGATGGCGACCACAATCAATGGAAATCCCCTCTTGGCTAATGCGATGAAGCATCTGGCCTGAGATTCCCTATTCGTTATGTGGTAGTCATCCATATCCAGCATAATAAGTTCAATGAATCAAGAAGTCGTATCTTTACTATAGCGCATCATGCCGCAAAAACCAATAGTGTCTCTTCCGATATTGAAGATGGGACATTTTTTTCAAGATCCTCTATATCAGATTTGCAGCATCCCATGCATCTTCGATTTTCCTTCTCTCATCTGCCGACACGCGCAGACTCAGCACTGCAAGACACGCATCACACTTGACCTTGCGAGACACGCCAAATCAGGCTAGGATTCACTCGTTCACTAAGGAGGGACTATGCGCAGACACTTTCGTACGTCGGAATCGGTGACCGAGGGACATCCAGACAAGATCGCCGATCGAATCTCCGATGCCGTTCTTGATGAGATCATCTCGCGCGACCCAGTCGCACACGTAGCGTGCGAGACGTTCCTCACCACCGGGCTCGTCATCGTCGGCGGTGAAATATCAACATCTACGTTTGCTAACATTGATGAGGTCGCTCGGCGCGTGATCGCCGATATCGGCTACGACAAACCTGAGCTTGGGTTTAACTACCACGATTGCGCTGTTCTATCAACGATCAAGGAGCAGTCATCCGACATTGCATCGGCAGTAGGAAAGTCTGCTCCCGATTCGTATGAAGCAATCGGAGCAGGGGACCAGGGGATAATGTTTGGCTACGCGTGCACAGATACGGAAGAGCTGATGCCTCTCCCGATCGTCCTCGCCCACCGTTTGACGCGACTGTTGACGAAACTGCGCAAAGAAAAGACGCTTCGATATCTGCGCCCCGATGGGAAGTCTCAAGTGACGATCGAGTACGAAGACGGTCGTCCACTGCGCGCGAGCGCTGTACTGATTGCCGCACAACATGATCCCGATATCAACCAAGAGACGCTGCGTCGCGATGTGATCGAGCAGGTGATCCGCCCGGCAATGGAAGACTGGCTGGACGAAGAGACACTCCTCCTCGTCAACTCCTCCGGTCGCTTCGTCATCGGCGGTCCGGCGTCGGATACCGGTGTCACTGGCCGTAAGGTGATTGTCGACACCTACGGCGGTTACGGGTCACACGGTGGAGGCGCGTTCTCCGGCAAGGATCCCACCAAGGTAGATCGCTCCGGCTCGTACATGGCCCGCTATGTGGCGAAGAACATCGTCGCCGCTGGTTTGGCTGCAGAGGTCGAGGTACAGATCGCCTACGCCATCGGCCGCCCGGAGCCGCTGATGGTGAACGTGTACACCAAGCAGGATGCCGCTGCCGATGATTATTCCCTGCGTCGTACCGTCCTCGATGTCTTCGACTTCCGCCCGGGGGCAATCATCGATCGCTTCGATCTGCAGCGCCCCATCTACGAGCCACTCTCCGCCTACGGACACTTCGGGCGTACCGACCTTGACCTACCGTGGGAGAAGACGGATCGGATCGAAGAACTGAAGCGTGCGCTTGGCTAGCTCAGTTCTAGTTCTTGCCCGATCGTGCATGATTAGCAAGTTGTGACACGGGAGGGAAGATCTTCCAAAGCAACAAAATACGCTGGGGCAAATGCCGAGAATGGATTCGCCCTTTGCCTTCTTCGTGCTCTTCGTACCTGCCTGTCCTTCGCACGCAGATAGGTCCTTCGTGGTGAAACATGCTTGCATTGCAAACAGAGAGAAGCTTCTACTCTAGCCGCAGGCTGAACACTCCGTCTAGAGCGGAGATCTCTGCGGCTATTGCGGCAATGTCAGCCGAGCCGTGATGACGAATGCGAAAGTGAAGGGTAACGCGGTCTTTCCCGTCCTTCAGTTCCCAGCCTGTCAGGCGAACGCGCATCGTCTTGTCGGAACGCAGGCGATCGACAGTGGCTATTACCTCTTCCTGCACCTCCGGACTAATCTCAACAACCAGTTGGTGACGAACAGCACTTGGGATGCGCTGTTCGAGCCGATCCATCACTGTCAGGACGATCAGTCCAATCACCATGCCACCGGTGGCGAGAACGTACAGCCCTTCACCAGCGGCAATCCCCAGTGCAGCGACAAACCAGAGGGACGCAGCGGTTGTCAGACCGAAGACCCAGTCCCCGGTACGCATGATCGTTCCCGCACCCAAGAATCCAATCCCGGTGATGATCCCCGCAGCAAGCCGCCCCGGATCGACTCGCACTAGCTGTCCCCACATCCCATCGGATGGGAGCACACGCGCGGTAAGGGCAAAGGTGACCATAACCAGCGCTGCCCCGGTCCCCACGAGCAGGTGTGTGCGCAGGCCGGCCGGGCGACCGTGGAGTTCCCTCTCAGCTCCAATCACCCCAGCAAGAACAGCGGCGACAAGAACCCGTATGAGAAGGGTCCATTCCTCCATTGCTACCTCCTAAAGGAGCGCTTTCTCCTCCACTTTGCGCGTTATCATCGCTACCAGATCGTCCAAGGACATTGCACCAAAGTCCTCGCCGCTACGCAAACGGACTGCTACACTACCGCTTTCTATTTCTTTGTCACCAACGACGAGCATGTACGGGATCTTCTCCATCTGCGCACTCCTGATCTTGGCGTTCATCCGCCCCGACGACGTGTCGACATCGGCGCGCAAGTCGGCCGCCTTCAAGGTATCGGCCACCTGCCTGGCGTAGTCGTTGTGGCGATCTGAGATTGGGATCACCATCGCCTGTACCGGTGCCAGCCAGACGGGAAACGCGCCGGCGTAGTGTTCGATAAGAATCCCGTAAAAGCGCTCGATACTCCCGAGAAGGGCGCGATGAATCATGTACGGCTGGTGCTCGGCTCCGTCCTCGCCGATGTAGCTCATGTCGAAACGCCCGGGGAGGTTGAAGTCAAACTGAATAGTGGTGCACTGCCACGTGCGATTGAGCGCATCCTGGATCTTGATGTCAATCTTCGGCCCGTAGAAGACGGCCTCTCCCTCCATCCGCTCGTAGGGAAGGTCACGCGTGTCGAGCGCCTTGACGAGCGAGGCCTCTGCCTGAGCCCACATGGCATCCTCTCCGGCGTACTTATCCGGCTTGTTCGGATCGCGCACCGACAGCTCAATCTTGAACTCCTCAAACCCAAACCCGCGCAGCAGGTTCAAGCTAAAATCGAGAACTCGCAGGATCTCGCCCTCTACCTGATCGGGAGTGCAGAAGATGTGCGCATCGTCCTGGGTGAATCCGCGTACACGTAACAGGCCGTGCAAAGTCCCGCTCCGCTCATAGCGATAGACAGTCCCTAGCTCCGCCCAACGCAGCGGCAGATCACGATACGAGCGGGTTCTCGACTTGTAGATCATGATGTGGAACGGGCAGTTCATCGGCTTGATGTAGTAATCCTGTCCGTCAATGTTCATCGGGGCATACATCCCATCGCGATAGAAATCGAGGTGGCCGGAAGTCTCCCACAGGTGCGCGCGCCCGATGTGAGGGGTGAACACAATGTCGTATCCGCCCTGATAGTGGAGCTTGCGCCAGTAATCCTCGATGATCACGCGCATGCGGCCACCCTTGGGGTGCCAGTAGGCAAGCCCGGCTCCGGCTTCCTCGTGGAAGCTCACCAGGTCGAGCTGCTTTATTAGCTTGCGATGGTCGCGCGCCTCGATCTGCTCCAGCTTCTCCAGGTACGCCGCAAGATCTTTCTTGCTATCCCATGCTGTTCCGTAGATCCGCTGCAACATCGGCCGCGACTCGTCTCCTCTCCAGTAAGCGCCGGCGACGGAGAGGAGCTTGAACGCGTCTTGCTTGACCTCACCGGTATTCTTGAGGTGCGGGCCCCGGCACAGGTCGATAAACTCCCCCTGCCTGAACATGGTGATCGTCTCATCCTCAAGGTCCGCGAGGAGCTCAAGCTTGAGCGGCTCATTCTGCTCGCTCAGCAGCTTCTTCGCCTCGGCCTTGCTCACCTCCAGCCGCTCGATCGGATAGGCGGAGGTAATGATACGCCGCATCTCATCCTCAATCAGAGTGAGCTGTTCAGGAGTGAACGGTTGCTCCACACCGAAATCATAGTAGAACCCGTCCTCGATCGCTGGACCAATACCAAGTTGTGTCTCCGGAAAGAGCCTCTTCACCGCCTGGGCCATGATGTGCGTCGCCGTGTGGCGCAGGACCGATAGCGCCTCTTCTGAGCCGCGCGTGAAGAACGTCACCGTGGCGTCCTTGTTTACTTGCTCACGCAGATCGTGCAGCGCTCCATCGACGTCCGCACAGACCGCAGCCTTGGCGAGGCCCGGTCCGATCGCCTCTGCTACCTCGAACAACGAGGCACCAGGAGCAACCTCCAGCTTTGACCCATCCGGTAAAGAGATATAGATCATCCTCTTTCCTCCTTCTATAAATGCGACATCATACACGCCAACGCTGCCTTTCGGCAACGAGCGGGCGTGCAAGGCTTCTGACCGTCAAGCACTCGAAAGAAAACATGGACAAAGTGAACGACAAGAGAGAAAGAGAGTGTACGAGCGTCTGACCACGAAAGAATGAACAAGAGAGAAGCATTGCCTGTCGCAAAGAGGTAGGGAGACCCCAACGAAAGCTAGGAACTAAAGCCGCGGCCGGTGATTATCGCCAGCCGTTGCAGTCAAGTTGAGACACCACGAACGAAGTTGCCTAGTAACTCGCTAGCCGTAGATGGTGATGTGGGGGCAGTCAACTTCGAGGGCTTGCCTTGCTGCGTCCGTCACCTCCGTGCGTGAGAGATAGAGAGCCGTCAGCGATGTCAATCCCCTCAGGTGCTCCAGCCCCGCGTCCGTCACTTCTGTGCCACCTAAATCGAGAGCCGTCAGCGATGTCAGTCCCCCCAGGTGCTCCAGCCCCGCGTCCGTCACCTGCGTGCCCGAGAGATCGAGATGCGTCAGCGATGTCAGTCCCCCCAGGTGTTCCAGCCCCACGTCCGTCACCTGCGTGCCCCAAAGACCGAGATTCCTCAGCAATGTCAGCCCCTTCAAGTGTTCCAGCCCCACGTCCGTCACCTGCGTGCCCCAAAGCTCGAGATCCCTCAGCGATGTCAGCCCCTCTAAGTGCTCCAACCCCGCGTCCGTCACCTGCGTGCCCGAGAGATCGAGATGCGTCAGCAATGTCAAGTTCTCAAGCTCTGTGAGGTCTTTATCCGCAACGGGCGCGAAGCTCAGATCGAGAGATAGGACACGCTTGAGAACATCTGAGGTGATCAGCTGCTTCGCATCCAGACCAAGGGATGTGCGAATCGCCTTTTCGATCGCCTCTGCACCACCCCCTGCGTCTTCACCTGTCTGCCTCTGCTCCGGAGCAAGATATGCATCTATCTCGCGCCGTGCTGCGTGATCTTTCAGCCACTGACCACCCAGCTTTGTATCCAACAGCGCTTGCACAACGGGTGAACCGACAATGCGTTCCAAGAGCTTCCTATCGGCTTGCTGAGCTCTAGAGAAAGTTTCGGGTTTTGAGCCTGCGTACCTCCGCAACTTCGTTTCCATAGCTTTGCTGGTGCTTTCGCCCTCAGACAATTCCTCACAGAACTCGTCCGCGGGGATAAGGCGTCGGTAGTCATCATCACCAAGGCGCTCGCGCAGAACGCGTGAGATGGCGCAGAACCCAAGCCATCGTGTGTCCGCCTCCTTACCACGTGCAGACCACAGAAACTGATCGGCAATCAAGCTGTTTATTAAACGCACAACAGCACGCGGGTTCGCCTCGGTCCCTGTAGTGAGCAGCTCCGTCAGTCCGGTGACTGCTTCCTTCACTTCCGGATGGTTGTTGATCTCTTCGCTCTCGAGAAGGGTCTCTATGAAGCCACTGAATCGCTCCTTGTGCGGCGGAAGCCACAACGGAAGCTGGACCATCTTATCTAGGTAGCTCCTCGCGGACAGTTGCGAATGATCCATGCCAAGCTTTTCGTACTCGCGGGTCAAGTAGTGGACGATGGGATCGCGATCGAGCGCAAGCACGAATATGAATCCCGGTTGGCTGAGTACAAGGCGGATGGCTTGCAGCAAGCGCAGTGCGTGCTGTGGCATACAACGATCGAGGTCGTCGATGAAGACAACAATAGGTGGCCGCTCAGTTCCCGCGGTGATGCTGGCCGCCTGCAGCAGGCCGAAGGCCTTCTGATAGAGGCCGGGACGAAAGGGTTCACCCTCACTTGTGCCCGCTGAGCGATCCAAATCGGAGAGGATTGCTTTAACATCAATGTCGAGGAATGGAGCCTTTACAGTAAGCCCGCTTGCTAAGGCGCGAAGCGCCGTACCAATCTCACGTAAGGTAATCCAGCGGCTCGCGTTCTCGTGCCTGTTCGACTCGGGAATCTCCGAATCAACCCGCCCTGCAATGGTCAGAGCTAACGGTACAATCGGGTACGGTTCGTGATCGTACTGCCAGGCATTAAACCACACGCAAATTGCGTCACTCACGCTTTCGTCGATCAGGCTAAGCGCCTGACGCAGGACACTCGACTTGCCCTCTCCCCACTCGCCGAACACACCTATCGTAAATGGGCCACGTGTTCCAATCGCCGTACCTGCTACCACGTTGGCGTAGGCGAGCATATTCAGCCCATCGGCGTGATAATCCTTTGTTGGTTCGTCGCTCAACAGAACGAGCGGCTGAATTCGTGTTTCATCTACTGAAGCCTTCGCTTTGGACATACTAAAGAAGATCATACGTATCGAAGCATCCAAAGGCAATAACCACACAAGCGTACAGACGTCTCTTGTCTAAGTCTCTACATCCGAGATCTTAAGAACACACAAGCGATGATAGTTCTTGCTGTAAGTTGATGGCTGATAGCTGATAGCTAATCGTTACAGGATATACCGCGACAAATCGGGATCCTCAACTATTCCCGCGAGGCAATTATTGACGTAGTCGCGGTTGATGGTCATTGTCTCGCCCTGGTGCTCATCGGCGGAGAATGAGATATCCTCCATCAGCTTCTCCATCACTGTCGCCAAACGGCGGGCACCAATGTTCTCCGTACTCTGATTCAGCTCGTAGGCGATGTGCGCGATCTCGTCGATTGCGTCCTCCTCGAAGCGCAGGTCGACCTTCTCCACACCAAGGAGAGCCTTGTACTGTTTCACGAGAGCGTCCTTTGGCTCACGCAGGATGCGCTGGAAATCATCAGCAGTTAGGTCATCAAGCTCAACACGAATCGGCAGCCGCCCTTGCAGCTCTGGGATCAGGTCTGAAGGTTTGGACATATTGAACGCCCCGGCAGCGATAAATAGGACGTTTTCCGTCGAGACCGTCCCATAGCGGGTGCGCACGGTCGTCCCTTCGAGGAGAGGAAGGAGGTCGCGCTGTACCCCTTGCCGCGATACACCGGGACCGCCCGTCTCTTGCCGCCCACCAGCGGCGATCTTGTCGATCTCGTCGAGGAAGATGATCCCAGTCTCCTCCGCGAGCTGTAGCCCACTTTGGCGTACGTCCTCCATGTTGATCAGGTTGTCTAGCGCCTGGTCAAATAGGATCGGACGGGCATCGCGAATGCGCAACCGGTGCTTCTTCCGATTCGGAGGAATGATCCCGGAGAACATGTCTCCCAGATTAATCCCCATTTGATCCATCCCATCTTGAGAGAACAAGTCGAGCTGCGGATTAATCTGTTCCTCAGTCGTGATCTCGATCATCCGTTCTTCGAGGTCCCCAGCGACGAGCTTCTCCCGCAGCTTGGTGCGTGTCTTCTTTGCGCTTTCCACCCGCTCGGGATCGCTTTCTGTCGTCATCGGCAAGAGGGCATCGACAATCTGGTCCGTGACGACGTCCTCAGCTCGGTCCTCCACCTGCAGGATCTCTTCTTCTCGCATCATGTCGATCGCCATGTCCACAAGGTCACGCACCATCGACTCCACGTCGCGGCCTACGTATCCCACTTCGGTGAATTTCGTCGCTTCAACCTTGGAGAACGGGCACGTAGTGAGACGCGCCAAGCGTCTAGAGATCTCCGTCTTCCCAACGCCAGTGGGCCCGATCATAAGGATGTTCTTCGGCTTGATCTCCTCACGGATCTCGTCTTGCACCATCTGGCGGCGCATGCGGTTACGCAGGGCAATCGCCACGCACCGCTTCGCCTCGGCCTGACCGACGACGTACTTATTCAGCTCCGTGACGATCTGGCGCGGCGTTAATCCAGCCGGTGATATTTCTTTTACTTCAACAAGATCGGTCATTCTCAACTCCTCACCACGAAACTTCTTCGACAGTAATCTCTTTATTCGTGTAGATGTCGATCGAGCCCGCTATCTCAAGCGATTTGCGTGCGATCTCAGCGACAGGCATCCCGGGCATGGACAGATAGGCCCGCGCAGCGGCGAGCGCATACGCTCCTCCCGAGCCGATGCCAATCACCTGCTCGTCCGGTTCTAGGACGTCACCGGCTCCGGAGATCATGAGTATCCCTTCTTCGCTCGCCGTGATGATGACCGCCTCCAAGTGGCGCAGGACGCGATCGGTTCTCCACTCCTTAGTCAACTCCACCGCCGCTCTGCGCAATCGGCCGTTGTGCTTCTTCAGCTTGCCTTCAAAGCGTTCCAGCATGGCCAGGCAATCGGCCGTCGCACCGGCAAACCCGACAAGCACCGTGTCATCTTGCAGGCGATAGACCTTCTTCGTCTTGCTCTTGATGACCATCGTATCCAGCGTTGCCTGTCCATCGCTGGCGATCACGGCTCGGCGTTCAGATTCTGAGCGAATACCAATTATCGTTGTGTGTTTGGCTGCTTGCATAACGTCTAATTGTAGCGTGCTTGCTACTTGTCATCAATCTCGTCGAACTGGCACCCAGGGCAGATCTTATCGTTACCAAAGAAGACCACACCACAACGCGGACAACGGCGTGCTCCTGCCCTCAACATTGCTCGTTCCCGCTTTCGCTGCGTTTGGTAGAGGGAGGCAAACGACTCTCGCAGATGCGCATCAGCGATGTCAGAGAGTGAAAGCTCGTCGTTTGCAGTATCCTCCGTATCGGTCACTGGCATAACGCGGGGACGCGGAAAGTGGCCTGGAAGAAAGCGGATCCTCTGTAAGACTTCTCTTTCCATTCGTTCATTTAGCAGATCGATGTAGCGTTGCTTCAAGAGATTGAGTTCCTGTGATACGGCTGAGGAAGCTACCTCAACGGTAAGTGTCCCATTGGAGAACCTGGTGGCACGTGTCATGCGTGCTAGTTGTGGTCCGACAACGTCGTTCCAGAAAAGGAGAGCCTGTTGGTCTGAGAACTCGTTATCGAGGTTGTAATGGCTAAGGATCTCTTTTACCCAGTTCTTCATCTTATTTTTGATAAAAAAGATAGTAGTAACTGTAGTCGCACGTTCGATCTGTGGAAAAGCGAGGGATTTCTGTTGTAGATGGTATTTGGCGCTGTGGAAAACCCTGTGGATAAGGTGTGCATAGCGGTGGAAAACTGTGGACAAGCGGAGTGGAGAACATGTGACCCAGAATTGCACCGGTCTTTTCCACAGGCAAGCATCGTTTTACACCCCTTTTCAACCACTTATCAACAGAGTTTTCCACAGGCATGAAAGCGTGATGTTTCGTTGCAGTGCCCATAAATACGAGCTTTGTTCTACGTGTTTTCTTGGAAACGAGCACGTAATCCCTCTTTTATCTCGTTTACCTCTGCCTGCAGGAGTGGAGTCTCCTGGAGAAGGGTCTTTACTTTCATGTACGAGTGCATAATCGTTGTGTGGTCGCGATTGCCGAATTCCTTTCCGATTGAGGGGAATGAGTTCTCTGTCATGTCGCGTGCGAGGTAAATCGCCATGTGCCTTGCCTGTGATATCTCCTTCTTGCGGCTTGCCCCCTCTAGATCATGCCGCTTCAGGTGGTAGAGCGTAGCTACTTCATCCTTGATGTGCGTGATCGTCAGCTTCTCCCGTTTTCCCTCTTCGGGGAGCATTCCCTCGATACTCTTCTGTGTCAGCTTGGTTCCCTCCAGTTCTGCGTGGGCGATCGCCTTTATTAATGCCCCTTCCAGGGCGCGCACGTTTGACGAAATGCGACGCGCAATCAGCTCCAGAATATCATCATCGACCTGGATGCCGCGATTACTCGACTTCTCGCGCAGGATGGCGATACGTGTCTCTAGGTCGGGAGGTTGAATATCGGCCACCAGGCCCCAACGGAAACGTGATACGAGCCGGTCTTGTAGACCGGAGAGCTGCTCAGGCGGCCGGTCACTGGTCAGAACGATCTGCTTCTCGCTTCCGTAGAGCTCGTTGAAGGTGTGAAATAGCTCTTCCTGCGTAGCTTCCTTCCCCTCCAGGAACTGCACATCGTCGATCAATAGGAGGTCGATGCGGCGGTACTTCTCTCGGAACGCGGGCGTCGTATTGTTGCGGATAGCCGTGATAAGCTCAATGGCGAACCGCTCCGATGTCGTGTAGACAACCGTCTTTGGGAGCCCGGAGCCGATCATGAAGTTTCCGATTGCCTGTAACAAGTGCGTCTTTCCCAGACCAACGCTTCCATAGATGAAGAGGGGGTTGTATGCCTTTCCCGGCGCTTCGGCGACCGCCATCGAAGCGGCGTAGGCAAGGTGATTATTGTTCCCACGGACGAACATGTCGAATGTGTAGTCGCGATTCAACGGGAGTGTATCGTGTGGTTGGATCGGCAACGTCTCGCGTGAGGCGAGGGTTGGTGGATCGAGAGAATCAGTCACAGGATCTGACGACACCTTGATTAATAGGCGGATTTCGTACCCACAGGCTTCGGAGGCAGAGCTCTCCACCAATTTACGGTAGCGCCGCTCTATTCCTCCCTTGATGAACAGATCGGCCACCTCGATGACGAGCTCGCCGGAATCAAGCCTGAGAGGCTTCACCTTGGAGAACCAAGTGGCGAAGCTTGCAGCCGGAATCTCTTTCTTGAGGGTTAGAAGGGTCTTCTCCCAGATTACAGTGGGTTTATCAGTCATTGCCATCCCTTTGTCATTCCGGTGTTAGGATAGCGGATGAGCATGTGTGCGGTCAAGACGATCCAGAGAGATTGCTCGCCGGAAAGGGCCTGTCTACGTCCGAAGGACAGGTAGGCACGAGGAGTACGAAGGATGAAAGCCCAAATAACTCTGGTCATGCAAAGGCCTGTCTGAGATGCGGACAGGGCGCCAGAGCGGGGAGAAGAACAAGAGCAAAGCGTCGAAGAGCTATCTCGCCACGAAGGACACGAAGAGCACGAAGAAAGGGGAATGAGACAAGCTGTTCTTGGCGATCTTGAGTGAGCGTAGCGAACGGGCGTGAGAGAGTGCTTATGCCTCAGGCGAAGGCAAAACGTTATCTCACCACGAAGGACACGAAGAGCACGAAGGGACACCGGGGTGCGGATCATGGGAAAGAGAATGTGTTTTCGTTGTTGATTCTTTCATAGCATCGAGGTTCGTCCCCGACGTTTTTCTTGTGGTAGGTGCAACGAACGTGGCAGACGAGCTGCGCACGCTACGGAGGACAGAAGAATCGGATTTGTGGTGGCCAAGCCTGCGTCAGCAACGTCGCTGACGACCTGCAATACAAGATCTATGTCGCCCAAGATGCTGTTGCCCTTGTAGCGTGTGCAGCTTGCCTGCCACGTTGAGGTGGAAGCACGCATGACACCACAACGTTGTAGCCAAGCTACAATGCTCGCAAGATCCAAAGGAAAAGTTGCTGGCGAGCTGCAACGCCACGAGAACCGCGAAGCTAGGTTAAAGGAGAGAATCTGGGCGCTTAGAGGTTGGGGCTGATAGCTGATGGCCGAGAGCTGCCCGCTGCCACTACCATGTGAAAAAAATGGTGCCGAGACCCAGATTCGAACTGGGGACACCAGCCTTTTCAGGGCTGTGCTCTACCGGCTGAGCTATCTCGGCACAAAACTGGCGGAGCCGACCGGATTTGAACCGGCGATCTCTGGAGTGACAATCCAGCGTCCTAGACCAATCTAGACCACGGCTCCGTTTATTGCAGCAATTGGGCGGGACAGGGCTCGAACCTGTGACCTTCCGGATGTAAGCCGGATGCTCTCCCGACTGAGCTACTCGCCCATTATAGTTGCTAGATTGCTATGTCGCAAACCTAGTTGTGTGCTGCGTCCCCAAGGGGATTTGAACCCCTGCCGCCGGGATGAAAACCCGGTATCCTAGGCCGCTAGATGATGGGGACATACTGTGTGAAAATTATAGACTGCGTGCTTCCCCGTTGCAATTAACAATGGGTCGTACTGGATTCGAACCAGCGACTCCCTGATTAAAAGTCAGGTGCTCTAACCCCTGAGCTAACGACCCGTCTAGACAAATAGAGAGTCTATGGGTGGTACAGGGATCGAACCTGCGACCCACGGATTAAGAGTCCGTTGCTCTACCAACTGAGCTAACCACCCAATGTAACAAATGAATATTACGAAACATAGATTTTGCTGTCAAGCTCAGCGGGGCGATGGGAGAAGACGGAGAACGCGGAATGCGGAACTCGGAGCGCGGAACCAGAAAAGCATCCTCACGCAAAGCACGCCAAGAACGCCAAGAGAGCGTGGGTGTACAGACAATCGGACGAGGGGCGGGTGTTTATGCGTAGCGCCGGAGCCCTGTCCGCATCTCAGACAGGCAGCCTCCGACGTTGCCAGTCTAGATGAGGGATTTTCTCACCACGAAGGACACGAAGACCACGAAGTATACCTCGGATTGCGGAGCTCGGAACGCGGAGTGAGACGAGATGTTCTTGGCGTACTTGGTCATCTTGAGACAGCGACAGATAGTGCGTGTACCTGGTGCTTGTCGTCATCACAGTGAACGCGACGCATTGAAGCAAGGTACATCGGTAGGAGCTCCAGATAGGGCCCGAACTGGCGGTACGGCAAGCGTAGTGATTACCCTTTCCAGTCTTGCACGAAGGCAACAATCGCTGCTAACAGGTTGTCGAAGCTTGCTATTGGGGTGGCGTCGTAGCCATGACTGCTCTCTCGCACATAACCAACCGAGGCAATACGTGGAGCAACTCCAACGGCATGGGCCAGACTAGCGTCACTTGCCGAAGCAGCGTACGCCACAGGTTGCAGGCTCACTCCTGCTCGTTCAGCGAGGCGGCAGATATCCTCCAGGAGATAAGGGTCGTAGATGGCGGCGCGATCCTTGGTGCGGATCCCTGGCATCCCGTTAAGCTCAAGTGGTGCTCCAGGTGGAACAGGACAGCCATCGACTGCCATGAACACCTCAGGTTGCTCGCGTTGTGCCAGAAATTTTGCCCCGTTACCGCCGATTTCCTCCTCCACCGTGAATGCAACGATGATTGGGCAATGTGGCATGATTTTTTGCCGGCGTATCTCCTCCAGAAGCTGCAACAGGGCGATGATTCCCATGCGATTATCCAGAGTCCATGCCCCAACCCAAGGCAATTCCTCGGAGCCAAACAGGAACGGTCCGCGACGCTCACGCACTGGGAGAACCGGGTTTCCGATCCCGATCCCCGACTTTGCAAGCTGTTCTGCGCTAAGCCCGGTGAGGATCAACGCCTCCTGCCATGTGATCTTGCGCTCACCAGCATTGGGGACATGCGTTGAGCCAAACGAGAGAAGGCCGGGAAGGCGTATGTCTTCTCCGAGCACCTCTACCGGACCCTCACCGAGCTTCCAAGGATAGAGTCCGCCGCTGCGATCTATCCGCAAGTGACCGTCAGGCTCAATATTAGTTACGGTCATTCCAATCTCGTCCATGTGGGCGGCAAGGCAACATAGCGGTGCTTTCGGATCGCGCCCTGGAACGTCGACAAGAACGTTTCCTGCCGCGTCGTTACGATACGTCCACCCGAGTGCAGAAAGCCGCTTTCCGATCTCCGCAGCCATTTTATCTTCCCATCCTGATGGAGCAGGGATCCCAAGAAGCTCATCCAACATCCTAACCCCTGGATGTTCTAGTCCAATAGTTTTCATAATTACCTCCTCGTGACTATCTTAACGGCAATTGGACTTGCTATCTATTGCCAGTCACATCACAGGTCCGGACTGCAAAGGGAATGTTAAGATGGATAGGCTGACTGACATCCTTCTCCAGAACTGGCCACTTGGGTCGCCCGCACCGCATCTGTGTCGCTTGAGTTCCTCGCGCTCTCGACAAGGTGTGGGGTGATGGTAAGAGGAGCGGAAGCATCTCACCACGAAGGACACGAAGGAGTCAAAGCACCAAGAGCTATTAGCTCTCGGAAAAGGCGACGCTATGCCTTTAGGTAGTTCTTGAGGTCGCGGTAGAAACTCTCGTGTCCACCGACTGCAAAGAACGTCACAAGCAATGCTTCCTCATCGATGGAGTACGCCAGAACGTAGCGTTGGCCGAGAACGTTAAACTTGTGAACCCAAACACGGCACAGATCGCCGGCCTTTTGCGTTCCTATCGATGGGTCTTCGCAAACAAAATCGACTTGGTGATCTAGTTCTGCTCTGAGTGTTCGAGGAAGCTTCTTCTTTGTATTGCTGAAATTGCGTACAGCATGTGCAGTATACATCAACAGATGCTAGCCCCTCTCGTAAGGGACAACCTCTCCGGCATCTATCTGTGCAAGTCCTTGCAGGATGTCAGTCCTGAACTGTGGATGGAGTTCATCGTACTGGCGCACGAAGGACTCTATAGCTAGTTGCACAATGTCGCTCATGGTGCGCCGCTCGGCTTTCGCAATCTCATCAATGCGCTTACGAAGCTCCTGTCGCACTCTGGCGGAGACGGTTGTCGCCCGCATAACTTCCCTCCTGTGTATGCAATGTGTAGCATGTACACAATAACACACAATGCTGGAACTTTCAATCTCGCAGAGATTGCATTGCACAATGAATGCTGGACATCATAACGTTGTGATGTTATAGTACTACAGAGGTGAGGTTCATGACTAAGCGATCGACGATCTACTTCGACCCTGAGATCCACACAGCTCTGCGAGTGAAAGCTGCTCACGCCGGACGCTCGATTTCCCATCTCGTCAACGAGGTAGTTCGGCATGCGTTGAGTGAGGATCAAGAGGATCTGTCTGCGTTCGAGGAGCGAGCTAGCGAGCCTACGATCACTTACGAAGCCTTGCTCAACGATCTGAAGACGCATGGCAAGATATAGGCTGCTGTTCAAGAGGTCTGTAGCGAAGGACCTTCATGCGATTCCGAGGAATGCTGTCCACCGGATTCTGAAGCGAATCCGAGACTTGCCCGACGACCCACGACCTCACGGGTGTGAGAAGCTTACCGACCAAGAACGGTATCGCTTGCTACAGGGCCAGTATCGCGTGGTCTACGAGGTTGAAGACGCTGTACTTGTTGTCACCGTAGTTGGGGTGACTCAGTAAGCCGATGACTAGTAATCCTCGTTTTCTTCAGCGAAGACGAACGTGCGCTTGAGGTCATGAAACCAGCTGAAAGGCACGACCTCATCGTGTTGAAGTCTTCCCACTACAACGCCTGGTGCGATTTGCAGCTCTTTCGCGAAATCGACCACTCTTATCCTGGAGATCGGTCGAATGCTCACAAACTTATCGTAGCGCGCTCTTGAAATGAGATGGTTTGCTGCAAACGCATCAGCTTTTGCTTCTTCATCAGAGACAGCTCTCGATTCCTCTTCGATGAAGATAGCGTGCTTTCTATGCAATAGGATGTGTGCTGCCTCGTGGAAGAAGGTGAACCAGAAATGATCATCCGTACGATAGCGCAAGCTTTGAATAATCAGCGCCTTGTCCGAGGAGAGCCACATTGTGGCTCCAGAGACGTGAGCCCCTGAAAGTTCTGGGACGAACACCAATGCGACGCCCGCTTCATGACATAACTGTTTCATCCGGGGTTCAAATTCAGAAGGATCAAGGGATGTGAGCTGGCGAATCTTGTGAAGAGATCGGCGGAAACGTGTCTTGTCAAAAGGTTGGGTCGCAATGTCGGACGCCTTGAGTTCGCCAATTCGCAGCCACGATGCAATCGATTTCATAGAAGTTGTGAATGCAGGTGACTTACGATATGCCACCGCGAGTTTCTTGTATTGAGCTTCCCAAGCTGCAGGACTTGAAACACCGAAAAAATCAAGCAAAGCACGAACTTTCTCTTCCTTATTGTTTGTCGGCGGTATCCAACCACGTTGAGATAAACTGCGAAGAGGAAACTCCGTTGCCCAGTCATAGAAGGACGTGAATCTAGCCTCTTCTGCCCTTCTTGCGATGTGCAGCCGATGACTTGATTCGAGGTTCATCCACAGGCTTGCCCGAATCCCCAGGGCTCGCTCAAAGAGCAAGGCAGTCTCTGATGAGACGGATGCTTTGCCATTGATGATCTGGCTGACATGTTTCTCTGATATCCCGTAGCGAGAGGCAAGTTCCGATTGCGATATGGAACGAGCTTTCAATATTTCTCCCAGGATTTCACCTGGATGAACCGAGTAGTCTGGCTTGAATGTGTACTGCTTGATGGTGTTCATCAGTGGTAGTCCTTTACTTCGAGGATCTGAATCGATGTAATACGTCCTACGTCGATTGAACCATCATCGAGTAGGGGAATCGGATTGTTGGCCGGCTCTATAGTGATTCGGTACGGGTGCTTCGCGTCCACGGCATACTGACGTTTTCTTTTCCCGGACAATGGATGACATCAGTCTGGCGGCGTTCGTGGAACGTCAGCCAGACACTCCGCAACGTGTAGAACCGCCATGCGTCGCATGATCACCTTGACGTTTTCCTTGTCGTACTCGCGTACCAGCTCTACTTCCGAGTTTATCCTCTTCTGCATCTTTCGTGTTCTGAAGAGAATCTCCATGCATTCTCCTCTACATCAACCAGTGCAATATCTTACCATATTGGTAAAGGAAAATGCAAATGCAAGAGGAAATGCCTAGCTATTAGCTGTTAGCGTTCAGCTCAAAGCGGACCATGAATTATGGGAGGTGTGGTTAGGACTCCTTCTCTAAGCCGAAGTTCCTGGGGCCTCTTTGAGCTCAGAAGCAATGTCCTGGAGTTCTTCTAACGCTGCTTGTAAGTCTGCGATAATTTTGGCGGCGATGACGTTGGGGTCGGGGAGTTCACATGAGTCAGTGCTCTTCCCAGCGTAAATCGGTTACAATCAACGACAGCTACATCGTAGTCGGGAAATAACGGGATACGATATGTAATCTACGCACGCTGCCTTGATTTGGCTCCGTCTTATACCCCGGGATCCTCTAGTTAGAGGAGGTAGGATAGTGGACACAATGGTTGCATTCAAATGGCCTATCGGTGTGGTAGCGACAGTGATCTTTCTTGCTCTACTATTCAGAAAACCACTCGCAACTTGGATTGGTCGATGGCAGAGACTGCGGACAGGGATCGGCAAACTGAAGAGCGAGATTGAATCACCTTTAGAGTCATCAACTGAGGTGCCGCAAGATATCACGTGGAACAGCAGCGAAGTGTCGCATATCTACTGGCTTGGGCACGATTTGATGTATCTTCTTGCAATTCTTAACCTTGCTGGAAGTCCCGACGAGGTCTACCATTGTATTTTACAGATGACGGGCCCACTGTTGTCAAGTGGAATGTCTACCATTGTATTTTACAGATGACGGGCCCACTGTTGTCAAGTAGAATGTCTACTTGACGGGGGTGTGGCTCACGGGGTCCGCAGGCCTGCAAAGGTACTGCTCGGCTTTGAACTGCCGCCCCCGTCATCTTCTTCATCCAGTGTGTCTGTTGGAATGATGCGCATCCGTAAGGATGGTCGCTCTGCGCAGTAGACGAGAACAACTGGATGAGCTTTCATCACTCTCCAAGGAGGTTACAGTGATGGACCCCCAGATTCGTGTCGGTATTGATGTTGGTTGCAAAGCTCACCGCGTAGGTATTGCAGATCCTAGAGGCTCAATCCTGGAGGAGTTCGACATCTCCCACACAAATGCCGGCTTTCGTGATTTCTTCCGCCGGATTGATCACCACAAGCAGGAGTTAGACCTGCCAGTGGCAGTAGCCATGGAGGGGTTCAATGGGTATGCACGTCCCTTGGATCGACTAATCCAAGAGCATGGGTATATCTTGTACAACGTGAACAACCTGAAACTGGCCCGATTCAAGGAAGTGTTTCCCGGAGCGGCAAAGACAGATGCGATTGACGCACGGAAGATCCTTGAGCTGTTTCACCTCAAAGACCACTTGCCGTTGGCTAAGGATGCACTCCAGAAGGTGGTAGCAGCTCCATTGGTCAACGACAAATTGAAGCGTCTTAGTCGTCGTCGCCGCCAGTTGGTGAATGACAAGGTTCGTGTAGCCAACCGGCTGCAGTCCGATATGCAAGCCGTCTGTCCAGAACTACTTGCCATCACTAACAACGTGAGCAATCTTAAGTTCCTTCGGTTTCTCACGTACCGTGCCGAACTGACACAGTTGGCTCGCTTGCGGCACACCACTCTGCTTGCGATCCCGAGTGTCGGGCAGAAATACGCTCGCATCATCCAAGAATGGCAGAGAAAGGCAAGCTTCTCAACTGAGGTGGAGTATGTAGGACCGATGATCATACAAGACGCCAAGCGGCTCCTTGAGCTTCGCAAGCAGATCCACGCATTGGATGAAGCAATGGCTGAATTAGCCGATCAGTCGGAGCTTGCTTGCCGGATCGGTTCCGTACAAGGCTTTGGCAAGACCTGTATTGCTGAACTCGCTGGTGAGATTGGCACCACGGAGCGCTTTGCCGGTGAAAGAAGTCTTGCCCTCTACGTAGGGATGAGTCCTCTTTCCAGAGATTCAGGACAACATCACGGCAGCAAACGTCCACGATCAGTCAACCACCGGGCCAAGGCAGCGATGATGACAGCGGTAGCACATCACATCCGTTGTGTTCCTCAGTCCAGGGCGTATTACGACAAGAAACGAGCAGAGGGCAAGACTCACAACCAAGCGGTCCGTGCTCTCGGTCGGCACCTCGTCCGCGTGATCTGGTCAATGGTCAAGAACGAAAGAGACTACGAACTCCGGGAGGTGACACCTAGTGTGACTTGACAATTCAAGAGGAATGTT